>JAABUO010001070.1_pt1 | contig 38693 bp, 31 predicted proteins | sample 5559291 | NCBI WGS metagenome assembly JAABUO01 (sample SAMN10711878, study PRJNA513372) | rock metagenome | isolation source: Antarctica rocks | place: Antarctica: Victoria Land, Finger Mt sud
GGTCGTCTTCTCCGTCACCGCCCTCGACCCCGAACCGACGAGGGCCTGGCTGAGCGATCGTCGCGAGAGCTTGCGCGAGGCTGCCCTGCGCGCCCGGCTCGGTGAGCGACAGCGCGACGCCCGGGTGGCGCTCGCTCCCACGAGCATCGGATTGGTCGGGTCGACGGGCGATGCCGGGCTCGTCCGGGCACGAGCTGCGCTCGCCGCGGAGGACTTCAGCACCGAGATCGTCGAGTACCCGGTGACCGCGGTCGGAGCCGACATCTCTGACGCCCTGGCGACGGCTGTGCGGCAGGCGTGTGCGGGCCAGCACGACGTAGTCCTTCTGGTACGTGAGGAGGGGCGCCCCCTCGCCCTGGCCCCGTTCGATGCCGAGCAGGTGGTCCGGGCCGTGGCCGACGCGCCCGTTCCCGTCATCACCGGGCTGGGCAGCGGCGAACAGCCAACGGCTGTGGACGAGGTGGCTCACCAGATGTGTGCCACCCCGGCGGAGGCGGGGGATGCGGTCGTTCGCCGGCTGCAACGGGCCAGCGACCTGGTGGAGCAAGCGGTACGGACCCTGCACGACACCGGCGACGACGCCCTACGCCGAGCCGCCCGACACCTGGAGCAGACGCGGGCGGAGGTCGCCGAGCACGCGCGCCGGGCGCGTGTCCGCGCGGAACAGGCCAAGGCCCGGCGCGTCCTCGCCATCCGGGTTGCGGCTGCCGTGGTGGCGGTGCTTGTGGTGGTGCTCGCGGTGCTCGTGGCACCGTGGCTCGCGGCCCTGCTCGTACTTCCCCTAGCTGTCGCAGTGTTCGCCGAGCGGCTACGGCCGCGGAGACGGAGTAGCCCGATGGCACTCGACACCCTGTCCTTCTCGGCTGCCCTGAAGCGCCTGGGGACCATTCAGCATGAGCTTGATGAGGCGTCCGACCCCGATGACGTCGAGCGGCTGGAGAGCCAGGCGGCCGAGATCGCAGACCACTGCCGGGCGTTGCTGCGCCGAGGGCGCCCTCTGAGGGACGGACGTCCCGCAGTCGTGGCGACGGGGCCGGTCCGTGCCGGGCACGACGACGAGCCCACCGACAGCTACCGCACCGAGCCCCGGACAGATGCCGACGCGACGGGCGACAGGGGAGGTGCCGCCGAGCCCGTTCCGACGGCGGCTGGTGGCACGGGCCCCAACGACCTCGAGCAGACCCAAGCCATTCCCGTCATCCGTGCCGCCGGGCCGCCTCCCCCGGCACAGCCCGGCCCGGGTAGCGACGAGCAGCTACCCGACGACGCCGGCGCGACGGGCCCCATCACCATTCCTGAGGCGGTAGCAGTGCCCGAGGCGACTGTCGACCTGCGGGTGCACGACACGACCCGCGTCCACGATGGCACGCGGTTGCACGATGGCACGCGGGTGCACGACACAGGCCGGCGGCACGACGGCGGCCCGTCGGGAAGGGGTGCGGTCCGCAGAACTCGCGGGGCCGCGGGGCGCCCCGCAACGGCAGGTTCCTCGACCGCCGACGAGGTCGAGGCGTCGGGAACCGAGGCCACAAGCCTGCGTCAGCGCGGTTGAGAGGGCTGAGCGGCGGCCTGGGCTCACCTGGAGCCCGCCGGCCAGCAGGGCCAGCGCGGGTTATCGGCTCAGCCGGCGAGCGCGGCAAGACGAGCGGCGTACCGACCACCGGCCAGCGGCTCGACGGCCAGCGGCAGCCCGAAGCACGCTGACAGGTGAGGCCCGGTCAGGACCTCGGGCAGCGGTCCGGCGGCGACGACCCCGCCGCGGCGCAGCAGCAGGACGTGGGTGATGCCCGACGGGATCTCCTCCACGTGGTGGCTGACCAGGACCATCGCCGGCCCCTGCGGGTCGGCCACGAGTCGGGACAGCCGGCGCAGCAGTGCCTCACGAGCGCCGAGGTCGAGGCCGGCCGCCGGCTCGTCGAGCAGCAGTAGCTCGGGGTCGGTCATCAGGGCCCGGGCGATTTGAACCCGTTTACGCTCCCCCTCACTGAGCGTGCCGTAGGCGCGGTCAAGCAGACCGCGACAGCCAACCTGGGTCAGGAGTGCCACAGCCCGGGCCTCGTCTGCTGGCTCGTAGGACTCCCGTCCCCGCCCCAGAACCGCGTAACCGGCGGTCAGGACCACGTCACGGACCCGCTCCCTGGAGGGGAGCCTGTCGGCAAGGGCGGCGCTTGCGAGGCCGAGGCGTGGCCGTAGCTCGAAGACGTCGGTGCGCCCGAGGCGCTGCCCCAGCACGTCGACAGTGCCGCTGCTGGGGTGCAGTCGTGTCGCGGCGAGTGCCAGCAGCGTCGTCTTGCCGGCGCCGTTAGGTCCGAGCACCGCCCAGCGCTCTCGCTCCCGCACGGTCCAGCTGACGTCGGTCAGCAGTGCCGCACCCTCGCGCACGACCCCGACCCTTCGAAGGACGAGGACGGCGTCAGCCGGGTCAGCCGGGTCAGCCGGGTGCGCCGGCAAGGGCGGGGCCGGGCTCGAAGGAGCTGGCACCGCAGGGACAGCCACGGTTGCGACGCTACGGCGCGGCGGTTCCGCTGTCCGCGCGACTCGCCTAGGCCCGCTCGGCGTTCACCGAGGGCCGGCCGCCACCCGACGGCAGCGGGTCCACCGAGCTCAGCCCGAGCCACCGGGCGAGCAGCTCGAGCTCGGCGTCCAAGGAGGCACACACCTGCTCAGGCGAGGGTCCGCCGCGCTCAGGCTGCTCCAGGCTCAGGCCGGGGACGAGCAGCCGTCCGGCGGCTCTGTCGGCCTTGAGGTCGACCCGGGCCACCAGGCGGTCGCCGAGCAGGAAGGGCAGCACGTAGTAGCCGTGGACGCGTTGCTCTCGCGGGGTGTAGATCTCGATGCGATACCGGAAGCCGAACAACCGCTCCGCCCGGCTCCGTTCCCACACGACCGGGTCGAAGGGGCTGAGCAGGGCCCGCGCTCGCACCCGGTGCGGCACGACGGCATCCGGCCGGACGTAGGCGGGCGCGCTCCACCCCTCGACACTGACCGGGAGTAGGGCTCCGTCCTCGACGAGCTCGGCGATCCGCGGCCGGGCCTTGGGGACGGACATCCGGAAGTAGTCGGCGAGATCACTCGCGGTCGCCGGACCGAGCGCGTCGGCAGCCGCTACCAGCAGCACTCGCCGCGCCTCGTCCTCGGGTGGTGTCGGCCGGGCGAGCACGCTCGCGGCCAGCACCCGCTCGGGCAGGTCGTACAGCCGCTCGAACGAGCGTCGGCGCCCAGCGACCGCCACCTCACCAACGGCAAACAGCCACTCAACGGCGCGCTTGGCCTCCGACCACCCCCACCAGCTTCCGGTCCCGGGGCCGCCGAGCTCAGAGGCGGCGAGCGGGCCCTCCGCGGCAATGCGCGCCCGCACCTCGGGAACCAGACGTGGGACCTCCGGGCGCCGCCGGCGGTCGACCTCCTTGCGCCACCGCAGCAGCGGCTCGGTCGCGACGGGCAGCAGGGACGCCTCGTGCGCCCACGCCTCGAACAGCAGGTGCTTGTCGTAGGCGAGCCGATCGAGCTGGCCGGTGTCATAGCAGCCAAGCCGCGAGAACGCGGGCAGGTAGTGGCTGCGGACGAGGACGTTGACCGAGTCGATCTGCAGCAGGTTCAGGCGCTCGACGAGCGTCAGCAGGCGGCGCGGACCAACTGCCGGTGGTCGCGGGCCGAAGCCCTGCGCCGCGAGCGCCATCCGGCGGGCCTGGGCCAGCCGGAGACGCTCCACGTCCGGCACGGTAGCCACCGCAGGGCCACGGCGCTCGCTGGTCGGGGCAGCAGGTACCGACCTCGCGCGGACTGGCGCAGGTCCGCGGCGAGCCGGGCTGCTGGCCAGCCGTTCTGCCGCAGAATGTCGTGATGGCACCGCTGGCCCGCATCCGCGCAGGACTGCTGGCGCTGGCGCTCGTCCTGGTCCTCGGCAGCCTCGGCTACCTCGCGCTTGGTTTCAGCCCGCTCGACTCCGTGTACCAGACCGTCACCACCGTCACCACCGTCGGCTTCCGCGAGGTGGAGCCGATGAACACCGCAGTCCGCAAGATCTACACGATCGTGCTGGTCCTGGTCGGTGTCGGCACCGCCTTCTACACCTTCGGCGTCGCCCTTGAGGCGCTCGTCGAGGGACACCTGCGCACCCACCTGGAGGCCCGGCGGATGCAACGCGAACTGGCAGCACTGCGCGGGCACGTCATCGTGTGCGGCTGGGGGCGGGTCGGGCGAGCCGTCGCCGACGCCGTGGCGAGGGCCGGCACGCCCGTCGTCGTGATCGACCGCGACCCCGAGCGCATCGCGAACCTGACGTGCCACGGCGTGGTCGGTGACGTCACTGACGACGCCGTCCTCGAGCAGGCGGGCATCATGCGTGCCGCTGCGCTCGTTGCCGCGCTCGAGACCGATGCCGACAACACGTTCGTGACGCTGTCCGGCCGCGCGCTGCGTCCCGACCTGGTCATCATTGCCCGCGCGCGGACCGAGACCTCCGAGCCCAAGCTCGTCCGCGCCGGGCGAACCACGTCGTCAACCCCCAGCGCCTCGGCGGGGGGAGGATGGCAGCCTTCGCCATCCAGCCGCACGTCATGGACTTCCTCGACGTCGTCATGCACGACGGCTCGGTCGAGCTGAGGATGGAGGAGGCGCCGGTCGGCGCGCGGGGCCGGCTCAGCGGGCGCACGGTAGCCGAGGCAGACGTCCAGCACGTGACCGGGGCGCTGCTGCTCGCCATCCGCACCCCGGAGGGTCGTTTCGTCAGCGTCCCTGACCCCGAGACCCGGTTGACCGATGGCCACGTGCTGATCGCGATCGGCTCGGCGACCCAGCTCGCGCAACTTCGCGAGCTGGCGGACGGTACTCGGGCCTGACGCCCAGCGTGGTGTGCGCCGCTTAGAGCTCGAGCGCGGCCAGGACCCGCGGCACCTGCTCGGCGAGCTCGCGCGCGAGAAACCCCAGGCGCCCGACCTGCTCGGCCAACCGGTAACCGGCCTGTGCATGCAGATGCACGGCGAACACCGCCGCCTGCTCTGCCGACGCGCCGCGGGCAGCAAGCCCGGCGACGACCCCTGACATCACATCCCCGGAGCCGGACGTGCCCAGCCCCGCAGCGCCTGTCTCATCGACCCAGGCCGGCCCTCCCGGGCCGGCCACGACTCCGCTGTAGGCAATGACGACGCCCAGCTGGTCGCTCATCCGACGGGCGAGGTCGACCGGGTCGGCGTCGCCGGCGTCATCGCCCTGGTCCCCGAGCAGTCGCTGCATCTCGGCACCGTTGGGAGTGAGCACGACGCGGTCGCCGATGCCCTCGAGAGCACCGGCCGTCACCGCCTCGCACGTCACGGCCATCGCGTCGAGCACAGCCACCGCGTCGCCCGGCAGTGCGGCCAGGGCGGCCTCGACGATGGCGCCGGCCGAGTCTGGGTCGGTCATGCCCGGGCCGATGAGCAGTCCTCGCACACCCGCGACCCGCTCGCCGATCTCCTCAGCGGCGGCGGCGGCAAAGCTGCCGTCGGGCGTTGTCGCCAGGCCCTCGACCGCCGACTCCGGCACCGCGACTGCGAGAGCGACGGCGATGTCGGATGGCGTCGCCATGGCGAGCTTGCCCGCGCCGACGCGCAGAGCCGACACGCCGGCGAGCAGGACCGCGCCCGGCGTGCTGCGCGACCCGCCGACGACCAGCACCCGGCCCCTGGCTTCCTTGCCACCTTGCCCGGGCTGCGGCAGCGGCCAGGCGCGCAAGCTGCCTGGCGTGATGACCGTGACCGGCCGCGACCCGTCTGGCTCCCCGCCCGGGTCAGCGGACACCGGCCGCCACGTCTGGCTGGGCGGTGACCGGCTCGTCGGACTCCTCGATGGGTGCCGTCTCGTTCCAGCTCAGGCGGACGAGCATGCCGGCCTGCTCGTCGTAGGCGTAGCGGGTCAGCGAGCAGTTGGCGATGTCGGCCGCTGCGTCGACGGCGAGGACGGACTGCTCATCGAGGTGCTCGAGCAGGTACCGCACGAGCAGAACGACGACCTGGTGCGCGACGATCAGCACCCGCTCGCCGTCGTAGTCCCGGCGCACCTCGTGCAGCAGCGTGCGCAGGCGTTGCAGCACGTCTGCCCACGACTCCCCGCCGGGAGGACGGTGGTAGAACTTGCCGAGCACGCGGCGGCGTTCGGCCTCTTGGGGAAACTCGTCGGCGATACCCCGTCGTGTGAGGCCGTCGAGCGCGCCGAACTCGCGTTCGCGCAGCCGCTCGTCGACGGCGACGGGAACGGACAGCCCGGCGCCTTCCAGCAGCAGCTCAGCCGTCTGCCGCGCGCGGACGTAGGGCGAGCAGACGACGGCTGTCGGCCGGTCAGCCGGGTCCATCTGCCCGATCCACTCCCCCAGCGCGAAGGCCTGCCGCTCGCCGAGCTCGGACAGCGGGACGTCCATGTCGCGCTCGGTCAGCTCCAGGCGCAGCGCATTTTCCTGCTCGGCGCGGTCACGGGCGACGTTGCCCGCACTCTCGCCGTGCCGGGCGACCCACAGCTGCATCGGTCCGCGGTGGGTCTCATTCACGAAGCGGGCACTACCCTCAGAGCCCGCCTCCTACCACTGGTTGCGCAGGTGGCCAGCGGTGCACTGGTGCAGCATGGGTTGGTGGCGTCGCCCGCGGTGCCCCGGCTCGGCCCGGCAGCCGCGGCGGCGCTGCGCGACGCCTTCGCGGCCGCCGGCTATGCCGCGGGTGGGGTGCAACAGCGCCTCGGTGAGCCGGCGGCGGCCGCGCTTGCTCGGGGCGAGCAGGTGCCCGCGCTGCGCGCCACCGCTGCCGGGGACCCGCTCGACACGCTCATCCGCCTGTTCTTGCTCGGCCGGTCCGTGCCCCAGCAGGCCGCCCGCGGGGTGCTGCCTGATGTGCCCGGCCTGCTGCTCGGGGGGCCCGAGGGGGTCCGGGCGAGTGTCGACATCCGGCCCTACGCCCGCGACTGGTACGTCGCGAGCGACCACCGGCCGAATGCGACACCCGTGCCGCCCGACCACGTCATCGGGGTCGGGAGCGCGTCGCTGACGCTGGTGACGGCGACAGTTCGGCAGCCCGTCACGACCAGTCTCGATCTCGGCACCGGATGCGGTGTGCAGGCCCTCCACCTGGCCGAGCACAGCCGGCGGGTGACGGCGACGGACACCAGCCCCCGGGCGCTGGCCCTGGCGCGGCTCAGCTTTGCCCTGTCCGGCATGACGCGGTCCGGTATGGAGGTTGAGCTGCTCGCCGGCGACCTCTGGCAGCCGGTGCAGGGCAGACGGTTCGACCTCGTCGTGTCGAACCCGCCGTTCGTCGTCGGTCCGGGACGGCTGACCTACCGCGACAGCGGGCTGCCGGGGGACGAGGTCTCGCGGCGGGTGGTGGCCGGCGCTGCGCAGCATCTGAACGACGGTGGTGTCGCGCAGGTGCTGGCGAGCTGGCTGCATCGGCGGGGCGAGGACTGGCGGGAGCGAGTCGCCGGGTGGCTGCCGCCGGGCTGCGACGCGCTGGTGCTGCAGCGTGAGGTGCTCGATCCGCCGGCCCACGTAGCGCTTTGGCTGGATGACGAGGGCCTCGAGGTCAACGGGCAGGACCTCGGGCAGGGCGACCCCGCCGGCATGTCGACCGCAGGTGCCGCGTCAGCCTACGAGCGTCGGTACGCGGCCTGGCTGGACGACTTGGCCGCTCAGCACACCGAGGGCATCGGCTTCGGGCTCGTCGTGCTGCGCCACACGGACGGGCAACCGTCCCACCGCCTGGTCGACGCTCGGGACTGGGCGGAGCCGCTGACGGCCACCCGCATCAGCGGCTGGCTCTCCCGCGCGACAGAGCTGCGCGAGCACGAGGCGCTCGGCGCCACCCGACTGGTCAGGGCACCCGGCCTGACCCTGCGCCGCACGTTCGAGCCAGGAGGCGAGGACGGCTGGCGCGAGCGGGCGGCCGTGCTGACGGTCCCGCACGGCTTGCCGCAGGACGTCGCGGTCGACGACGTGCTGGTGCAGGTCCTCGCCGCCCTCGACAGCGGCGTGCCGCTCGGGGTGCTCGCCGACCTGGTCGCCGCCGCGACGGGGGAGCCCGACCTCGCCGCGAAGGTGATCCCCGCGGTGCGCGCGCTGGTCGAGGCGGGGCATCTGCTCCCGGTAAGCGACGGAGTCCTCACAACGGGCTGACCGGCGTCTCGGCTGCCGCTACGCCAGCAGGGTGGAGAGCCGGTCCGCGGCGGCGACCGCCCCTGAATTCTTTCGCAGCCTGGCGCCGATAAGCGCAGCCGCGTGCCGATGCGGCCCCGGCTCCAGCAACTGGCGGACGGTGTCGCGGATCTGCTCGGCCGACGCAGTCTTGCGCAACAGCTTCGCCGCGCCCTGCCGCTCGACGGACTGCCCGATCATCTTCTGGTCGAGCATCGGGTGCATCGGCATGACCAGCAGCGGCAGGTCGTGGCTCAGCGCCCGCATGGTCGTCGCGTGGCCCCCGTGACCTATGACCAGGTCCACCGCTGGCATGACGTCGCCGTGGTCGCGGTAGCGATGGACCTCGACGTTCGCGGGCGCCCGCAGCTGCCCGGGGTCGACAGCCGCACCGGTCGTGACGATCCCGCGGACGGGCAGTCCTGCCAATGCGTCGAGGATGGACTGCAGCGACTGGTCCTGACCGGGGAAGTAGGTGGTACTCAAGCTAACGAGAACGGCGGGCGCGGCATCACCAGCCACGTGCTCCGGCGGGGCGCCGGGAGCGTCGGGGGCGTCAGGGGCGCTGTCGAAGTGCAGCGGACGCGACTGGACGACGCCGACGTGGTGCAGCGACGCCGGCAGGTCCTTGTCTCGAGCGGGGTCCAACGCCCGGTCGGCCGCGACAAGAAGAACATCGGCCTTGGTCCACAGCTGCTCTGGCGGTTGGCCCTTCAGCCGCGCTGCCAGGCCCACTGGACCGCGGCTCCACGAGTGGGTCAAGAAGCGGTAGTAGGTGTGCACGAGGACCGCACGCCGGAGACCAGCACGTTCGGCGGCTCGCAGGGCACCCAGGCTCATGCAGTCGATGACAAGAAACTCGGCTGGGTGGTGCGCCAGGTTCTCGAGCAGGTCAACGCCCGGCCCGTTGTCAGTGAACATGGTGATGAACTTGAAGGCCGCGGACGGGCCGCTGCTGGGTTCGGTCGAGGACCACGGGCGGGCACGGGTGTACGGGTCGAAGCCGAACCCCGCGCCCTCGATCGTCGGGCGCTGCTGCGCGTGTCCGAGAAAGCGCACCGTGTGGCCCCGGTGCTGCAGCTCCGCGGCCAGTCCCAGGGCCGGGGGGACGTTGCCCCCGCCATCCCAGGTGACGAAAAGGACGTCAGCCACCGGTCGCCCCCTTTCCACCGTTCCCCGCGAAGCTGGACAGGGCGGCAGGCGCATCCGACATGCGCCGAGGACCGGTGTCGAGCCTGGCACCGGCTGCTCCGACCTCAACGCGGGCTGCCAGCACGCGCAGCCCCTCCCGGGACACGACGACGGGGTTGAGCTCGAGCGCCGCGACCTCGGGCAGGTCGTCCTTGAGCCTGGCCACGCGCAGGACGAGCTCCTGCACCGCGGCGGTGTCGACGGGAGCCGCCCCCCGGTACCCCGATAGGAGCGGCGCCGCGCGGGGTGCCGCCACCAGCTCGGCCGCGTCGCTGTCGGTCAGCGGCAGCAGGCGGATCGCCCGGTCGCCGATCAGGTCGCTGGCGATGCCGCCCAGCGCGAAGCTGACCGCCGGCCCGACCCGGGCGTCCTCGACAGCCCCGACCACCACCGCCACGCCGGGCGGCGCCATCTGCTGCACGACGAGGTCGGCGGCCGCGCCCAACCCGACTGTCATCGCCGCCCAGGCCGAACGCAGCTGCGGCTCGTCGCCGAGGTCGAGCCGCACGCCGCCCAGGTCCTGGCGGTGCCGGTAGGCAGGCGAGGTCGTCTTCAGCACGACCGGCCAGCCGAGCTGGTGCGCCGCGGCGACTGCCTCGCCCGCATCCTGGACCGGTAGCGCGCTCACGACCTCGATCCCGTAGGCCCCGAGCAGCGACACCACCGCGTCGTCGCCGAGCGTTGTCATCCCAACCGCCTCTGCAGCGCCGGTGAGCGCGTCGTCGATGACGGCGCGTCCTGCCTCCGCGTCGATGCCGCTCAGCGCGGGCACGGCCCCGGCCGGTTTGGCGCGCCACCGGGCCAGCCCCCGCGCTCGGGCCAGTGCGGCGACTGCCGCCTCCGGTGAGACGAAGGCCGGTACCGGGCCGAGTTCGGGAACCACGCCCTCGACCCCGGTGAAGGTGGCGAGCACCGGCCGCTGCGCCGACCCGCCGGCGGCAGCCACCGCCAGCCCGACCTCGGAGGTCCTGGCTTTCACCGGCGGGACGAAGACAGCGACGACCGCATCACACGTGGCGCACACCTGGTCCAGTGCATGCCGGTACTGCTCGGCCCCGCTGTCGACGGGCAGCGTGAGGACCTCGACCGGTTCGAGCTCGTGCGCCCGGCAGGCGTCGACGGCCAGGCGGGCGAGCGCGTCGGAATTGGTGACGATGCCCACCCGGTCACCGCCCGGCAGCGGCTGGGTCGACAGCAGCGTGGCCGCATCGAGCAGCTCGGGGACAGTCGCGACCTGCACCACCCCGGCGGAGGCCAGCAGCGTCTGCTCGAAGCCCTGCCGGCCCGCTGTCATGGCGACCACCGGCTTGGTGCGCCCCACCCGCCGGGCCAGGCGGGCGAACTTGCGTGGGTTGCCGAAGGACTCGAGGTAGAGCAGGACGACGTCGGTCGCCTCGTCGTCCTCCCAGTACTGCAGCAGGTCGTTGCCGCTGACGTCGGCGCGGTGCCCGGCTGAGACGAAGGTCGACAGGCCGATCCCGCGCCGGTCGACCTCCTGCAGCAGGGCGATGCCGAGCGCACCGGACTGCGCGAAGAAGCCGACGCGGCCCGGGACCGGCATCCGCGGGACGAGGGAGGCGTTGAGCCCGGTCGAGGTGTCGAGCACGCCGAGGCAGGCGGGGCCGACCACACGCATGCCGAAGGCCCTGGCCCGCCGTACGACCTCCTGCTCCAGCTCGGGGTCGCCCGGGTCGGTCACCACGACCATGGCGTGCACGCCCTTGGCCGCGCAGTCCTCGGTGACATCGAGCAGCGCCCCCGGCGGCGCGCAGACCACGACGAGGTCGACCGGGCCGGGGATGTCCTGCAGCCGGGCGTAAGCAGCGACCGACCCCACGGCGGCCGCCGACGGGTTGACGGGGTAGACCGGCCCGGCAAAACCGCCGGCCAGCGCGACCCTCAGCACGACCCCACCCACCGCCTCGGGGTCGCGTGAGGCGCCCACCACGGCGATGGCGCGCGGATGCAGCAGCCGGCCGATCGACCGCGCCTCCGCCCGGTGCTCGCGGCTGCGCATGACCTCGTCCGACGTGGCGGTCGGCGCGACGTCGAACTCCACGTGCACCGTGCCGCTGTCGTAGGAGCGGGTCAAGGAGTAGCCGGCATCGAGAAAGATGCGCAGCATCCCGCGGTTCTGGGCGAGCACCTCGGCCTCGAAGCGGGGGATGCCCCGCTCCCGCGCGGCCATCGCGAGGTGCTCGAGCAGGACGGAGCCGAAGCCGCGGCCCTGCTGGGAGTCCTCGACGACGAACGCGACCTCGGCGGAGGTGTCGCCGGGGCGGCCCTCGTAGCGCCCGACCGCGACCAGCCGCTCGCCTAGCAGGGCGACGAAGGCGACGCGCCAGTGGTAGTCCATGACGGTGAAGCGCTCGAGGTCGGCCGGGCTGATGCGGGGGTAGGGGCCGAAGAAGCGGTAGTAGATGGTCTGGGCCGACAGGCGCCCGTGCATCTCGACGAGCCGGTCGGCGTCGTCCGGTCGGATGGGGCGAAGGTGCGCGGTGCCGCCGTCGGCCAGCAGGACGTCGGCCTCCCAGGCGAGGGGGTAGGCCGGCGCGGCCACGGCCGACTGGCCCTCGTCCGGCGCATCGTCGCTCCCCTGCGGTGCCCCGGCGTCCGGTGCGCCGCTCGGCGCGCTCATCGGTCCCGCATCGGATCGAGCCCGTGCAGCGGCAGCACGGCACTGCGCGTCGCGGCGACGCTGCGGTCGAGCGCGTTCTCGACGTCGCCGCTGCCGGCGTCCCACGTTCGGTAGCGGATGGGTGCGCCGTCGCCGAGCCGCTCGGGGCCGAGCTGGCCGCATCGCTGCTGCACCAGGTCGCGCCACTGCTCGGGCAGCGGCGTGTCCAGGGGCAGCGGGGCACCGGTCACGAATCCCAGCATCGCGCTCCAGGCCCTCGGTACGGCCCCGCCGAGGTCGTAGCCCCCCCCGCCCAGGGCGACCCACCGGCCCTCGCACACCTCGTGTGCCAGCTCGTGCAGGGCGCCATAGGCCGTGGCCAGGCCCTCGACGCTGAGCCGAAGGTCGGCCATCGGGTCGTCCCGATGGGCGTCGCATCCGCCCTGGGTGACCAGCACCTGCGGCTCGAACGCCCGCAGCAGCACGGGCACGACGCCGCTGAACGCCCGCAGCCAGCCGGTGTCGTCGGTGTACGGCGGGAGCGCCACGTTGACGTCGTTGCCCTCAGCGGCCCCGGAGCCGACCTCCTCGGCGAAGCCAGTGCCCGGAAAGGCTGTGGTGCCCTCCTGGTGCAACGAGATTGTCAGCACCCGCGGGTCGGCGTCGAAGGCCTCGGCCACGCCGTCACCGTGGTGGGCGTCGACGTCGACGTAGGCCACCCGCTCGGCGCCGTCCTCGAGCAGGCGAGCGATGGCGACGGCCGGGTCGCAGTAGACGCAGAACCCCGCGGCGCGGGCTCGGTGGGCGTGGTGCAGCCCCCCGGCCAGGTTCGCGGCATGCAGGGCCTCGCCGCGCCACACCACCTCCGCAGCGCGCACGCTCGCGCCCGTCACCAGTGCTGCTGCCTCATGCAGCCCGGGGAAGGTCGGGCAGTCCGCATCACCGAGCCCGAACTCGAGGGCGGGCTCGCCGGCTCGGACGGCGGCCACGTAGTCGCGGTCGTGCACCAGCAGCAGCGTCCGGTCATCGGCCGTCGCCGGCGGAACCAGCCGCATGTCCGGCCGGTCGAGCACGCCAAGGGCCCGGGCGAGCGCCATCGTCAGCTCGAGCCGGACCGCCCGCAGCGGATGCCCCGCGCCGGGGTCGTAGGTGAGCAGGCTGTCGTCCCACACCACGGCAGCAGTCCCGCTCACGAGCAGGCCGAGGTCGTCCGGCGGTGGTCCACCCGGCCATCCTCGCCGCTGCGGGGACGCTTGTCGTCCCCGGGGGCCCCGGGCCCGGGCCGCTCGCGAAAAGAGCGACAGTGGGCACAGGTGCACGCCGCTCCGTCACGCGCTCGGTGGTGTGCACCGGTTGGTCAGCCTGCCTGCTGGTGCCAAGCGGGAAGCGGCGTGCATCCGAGCCCGACAGCAGTGCCAGCGAAGGGTCAGGCCGCGACCGGGTCGCCCACCATCTGGTCCAACTCTGCCGGCAGCTCGGGTGCTGGCGCGTCGCGGTGGGGGCCCGGCGCAGGTCGCACCCGTGCGTGCTACCGGTCCAGCCGCAGCCGCCACACCGCGGTCGTGCTCTCCCCGGGCGCGAGGACGACGAGGTCCTCGCCCGTGGCGAGCGCGTTCGGCGGGCAGGTCATCGGCTCCACGGCGAGACCACGACGCCGGCGCTCAGGCTGCGGCACGGTGTCGCCGGTGAAGACCTGTAGCCACTTCCAGGCGGCATCGACCGACAGCGTCAGCCTCCCGCCTGGACCACTGAGGATGGCGTGGCCCCAGCCGTCCGCATCGCGGTCGAGGTCGGTCCATGCCGTGTCGATGTGCTCCTCGCCGACGACCCTGCCGGCCCGCAGGTCATTGGACCCGTCTGCCGGCTCACGGCCTGTGGGGATGCCGTCCTCGCCGACCAGCAGGCGGGTCCGGCCCGGCACCGTCAGCGTCAGCTCGTCGACAGTGGCGCCCGCACGCTCGCTGTCGGCGGCGACTGCCGCGGCACTCAGGTAGGGGTGGAAGCCGGCTCCGAACGGTGCGGGTGCACCTCCCCCGTTGGTTCCCTCGTTCGTCACCGTGAGCGACGTCTGCAGCCCATCTGGGCCGAGCGTGTACTCGGTCCGGCAGCCCAGCCGGAACGGGTAACCCGGGTGCGGGGCCAGCACGTACCGCGCGACGACGCGATCGGGCTTGCGCTGCTCGAGCCGCCAGGCAGACCAGCGCACGAGCCCGTGGATGGCGTTGCCGTGCTCCCCCTTGCCAGGCTCGCTGATCGCCAACTGACGCTCGGCGCTGTCCCACGTCCACCGTCCCGCTCGGACCCGGTTGGGCCACGGCAGAAGCAGCTGTCCCCGACCGGCACTCGCCATCTCGTCGGCGGCGTAGCCGTCGAGCGCCGGCCGCGCGTCCACGTCGTAGCTGCGCAAGCCGCCTCCGACCTCCACGACGACCGCCCGCTGGTCACCGTGGCGCAGCTCGCGCTGCTCACCGGAGGGGGGGAGCGCCACGTGCCACCTCCCCGTAGACGTCGCCGATGGCGGCTGCTGCGGCCGCCCAGGAGTAGTGCTCACGTACCTGCCGATACCCGGCATCGCCTCGGGCGCGCCTGCCCACGGCGTCGGCGGCGCTGGCCACGAGCGCCTCGACCAGGCTGGCGGAGTCGTCGGGCTCGGCGAGCCAGCCGTTCGGCGCCTGCGGCCAGCGGTTGACGAACGAGACCGGCCCCCCGTCGCGGGCAGCGATGACCGGCACCCCGCACGCCAGCGCCTCGAGGAACACCTGTCCGAACGCCTCACCGACGGAGGGCGAGACGAAGACATCGGCGCAGGCCAGACCCTCGGGAAGCTCGTCGTGCCCGTGCCAGCCCGTGAAGAACACGCCATCGATGCGCTCCTGGCGCACGACCGACACCGGGTGCTCGCCCTCCCACTCGCCCGGGTGGCCACCCCAGACCACGAGCGGCGCTGTCAGCCCGTGCTCGCGGCGGGCGCGGGCGTAGGCGCGGAGCAGCAGGGGCAGCCGCTTGGGCTCGGTGAACCGGCCGACGAACAGCAGCACCGGCACGTCGGGGTCGGCCAGTGGGGCGAGATCGGCCTCGGTGTAGCGGACGCTGCCCGGCACCCCGCTCTCGTCCCAGCCTCGTGGGTCCTCCACGAGCCAGGTCCGGAAGCGGGCCAACCGCTGCTGGGGCGACAGGTGCCGGCGCTCGAAGACCGCCGTGTCGACGCCGTGCGGCACGACGGCGACCGAGCTGGGCTCCCTCGGGAACAGGGCGGCGGCCCGCTCCCGGTCGCGGGGGGAGGCGACGACCAGATGAGCCGCGGCAGCGGCCCACGCGCGCAGCCGGCCCGCCCACGCGGCGGCGTGCGTCCACTCGGGCGGCGCCCCGCGCTCGATGGCCTCGAGCATCAGCATCTCGGTGCCGTGCAGGTGGGCGACGACGGGACGGCCCGGCGCGACAACGGCGGCGGCGGCGTTGAGCGGCGTGAGGTGGTGCAGAGCCAGCACGTCACTGCTCACGGCGCCGGCTGCCTCGAGGGCGAAGCTCCACGTCTCGACCTGCCGCGCGAGGAGCGTGTCGTCCAGGCTGGCGAAGACCTTGTCGGGCGCGCCCGGCCTGTCCTCGAACGACGGGTGCAGCGGGATGGCGGCACGGAGCGGGTCCTCCCCTTGCTCGAACGCATCGAGGGCGGCACTGAAATCGACCGGGACGGTGTCGAGGCCAGGGAAGAATCCCGAGGCCGACCGCGCGGTGCCGGGGGGGCCGGCGGAGCCGCACACCAGCCGCACCGGCCATCCCGCCTGCGCGAGGGCGGGCACCAGGTAGCGAACTACCTGCGCCGACCCGCCGCGGGGCCAGAACATCAGCCCCATCGTCACCCGCGGCACGGGCCGATCGTGCCACGCCCCCGCCGGGCCGACGCGCGGCGGCCGCGTAGCTCAGATCTCATGCGGGTCGGTCGGCCGCTGATGCACCACCCGCCGGTGGCATCCGGGGCACACCGCCACCACGACGCCGGGCTCCTCGTCGCCCGGCGCGAAGGCGGCCAGGGCAATAGGCCGTCCGCACCAGGGGCAGGGCAGCACTGGCAGGTCAGGAGCCGTCACGCCGTTCCCGGCTGCCGGCTGCGGGTAGAGGCCGCCCAGGCAAGAGCGCGGCTGCCGACCGGGCACGTCCACAGCGATACGAGCCACCCGAGTCCACGAGGAGCATCGTGCATCAACGCACCATCAGCGGGGCCGGCGGCATGCGCGTCGGGGCCATCGGCCTCGGCGAGATGCCGCTGTCGATCGAGAACCGGCCGGACGAGCAGCAGGCCGTGCGCACCATCGCCGCGGCGCTCGACGCCGGCGTCACGCTCATCGACACCGCCGACGCCTACTGCCTGCGCGAGGACGAGCACGGTCACGGTGAGCGCCTCGTCGCGAAGGCGCTCGCCGCTCATGCAGGCGACACCTCGGGTGTGCTCGTGGCGACCAAGGGTGGCCACCGCCGCCTCGCCGACGGCACCTGGGTCGTCAACGGCCGGCCCGAGTACCTGATGCAGGCGGCCCAGGCGTCAGCCACAGCGCTCGGTGTCGACGCGATCGGCCTCTACCAGTTCCACCGCCCGGACCCGGACGTGCCCTACGCCGAGTCGGTCGGTGCGCTGAAGCAGCTGCTCGACGCCGGCACCATCCGGCTGGCGGGCATCAGCAACGCGAGCGTGGCGCAGATCGACGAGGCCGTGGCTGTGCTGGGGCCGGGCAACCTCGCCAGCGTGCAGAACCAGTACTCGCCGGCGTTTCGCAGCAGCGAGGATGAGCTGCGCCACTGCGGCGCCCACGGCATCGCGTTCCTGCCGTGGAGCCCGCTCGGAGGCATCAGCCGGGCGCCGGATCTCGGCGGACGGCACGCGGCGTTCGCCGAGGTGGCGAGCGAGCGCGGCGTGAGCCCCCAGCAGGTCACCCTGGCCTGGATGCTGGCGAAGGGCGAGCACGTCATCCCGATCCCGGGCTCGAGCCGGCCGGAGACGATCCAGTCCTCGGCGCAGGCTGTCGACATCAGCCTCAGCCAGCAGGAGTTCGCCCGCCTCGATGCCGCGTGATGAGCGAGTCCGGCACCCCGGCTGGGGCCCCGCAGGGCGCTCAGCGCAGCATCGTCGTCACCGGCGCCGGCCACGGCATCGGCCGGGCGACCGCCCTGCTGTTCGCCTCCCGTGGTTGGCGCGTCGGCATGTACGACATCGACGAGCCGGCCGTGGCAGCGCTGGCGGCCGGGCAGCCGCTGGCGGTCGCCGGCCGGCTCGATGTCCGCGAGCCCGGCCAGTGGGCGCAGGCGCTCGAGTCCTTCTGCGCAGATGGCGGCCTGGACGTACTGGTCAACAACGCCGGGATGTTGGAGTCGGGCGCGTTCACCGGCATCGAGCTGGCCAGCCACCGACGGCAGGTCGAGGTGAACCTGCTCGGGATGATCAACGGCTGCCACGCCGCGTACCCCCACCTGCTGCCCCGCGGCGGGCGGGTGGTCAACCTGTGCTCGGCCTCCGCCCTGTACGGCCAGCCGGGGCTCGCGACCTACGCCGCGACCAAGGCGGGGGTGAAGTCGCTGACCGAGGCGCTGGACCTGGAGTGGCGGCCCTGCGGGGTTTCAGTGCGCAGCCTCATGCCGCTGTTCGTCGCCACCGAGATGGCCGACCAGGCGAGCAACGCGGTCAGCCTCCACCGGCTGGGCGTGCGGCTCACAGCAGACGATGTGGCCGGCGCTGCCTGGAGCGCCGTGCACGAGCGCAACGTCCCGCTCCGCTCCCCGCACCGAAGCGTCGGCGGCCAGACCCGCGCGATGGCGGTGGCGTCGAGCGTCTCCCCCGACTGGCTCTCCCGGCTGATGGTGCGGCAGGTGGCAGGCTGAGCCAGCCGCCAGCCGCCAGCCGCCAGCCGCCAGCCGCCGGCTCAGACGTCGACGTCAGTGCCCATCGTCACTGTCCGGTCGCGCGGCAGGGCGAAGTAGGCAGCCGGGTCGGCGGCGTTGTGAGCGAGGGCGACGAACAGCGCCTTGCGCCACCGGGCCATGCCAGGTGCCGACGTGCGCCGGATCGAACCGCGGGACAAGAAGTAGGACGCCTCGGACACGTCGGCCACCCCGTTCTCCAGGACCCCCGCCGCGCAGGCTTGCTGCAGCGCCTTGGGAAGGTCGGGATCGTCGGAGAACCCGAAACTGACCGACAGGTGCTGGATGCCGTCGTCGGCGTAGCCCAGCTCGTCGACTGTGAGCCGCTCCTCGGCCGGCACGTGCGGAACGTTGGCGGCGCTGGCCGACACGATGATCACTGCCTCGTGGAGCACGTGGTTGTGGTCGGTGTTCGCCCGCAGGGCCAGCGGCGTGGTGTCCTTGCCCGGATGCGGGAAGACTGCCGTTCCCGGGACCCGCTGCAGGTCGCGCTCGCGCACCTCGTCGACGAACTCGCTCAGCGAGCCCTCCTTCGCCTGCCGATTCTTCGTGACGATGTCGCGACCGCGGCGCCACGTCGTCATGGCGGTGAGCACCACGGCGGCGATGAGCAGCGGGAGCCAACCGCCATGGGCGATCTTCGACAGGTTCGCGGCCAGGAAGGTCAGCTCGACGACGCCGAAGGCCACGGCTGCGAGCGCCAGCTTCCACGGCTGCCAGTGCCAGAGCACCCGGGCGACGAGCAGCAGCAGCAGCGTGTCGACCACAAGGGCACCGGTCACTGACACGCCGTATGCCGTCGCGAGCCGCTCGGAGGAGCGGAACGCCAGCATCAGCACCAGCACCCCGACGAACAGGGCGGCATTGACCCCAGGCAGGTAGATCTGCCCGCCCTCGTGCTCGGAGGTCTGCCGGACACGAAGCGGTGGCAGCAGGCCGAGCTGCATCGCCTGGCGCGAGAGCGAGAACGCGCCGGAGATCACCGCCTGGCTCGCGATCACGGTGGCTGCTGTCGCGAGAACCACCATCGGCAGCCGGGCCCAGGAGGGCACCAGCAGGAAGAAGGGGTTCGAGGCGCTGCCCGGGTGGTGCAGGATGAGCGAGGCCTGCCCGAGGTAGTTCAGCGTCAGCGCCGGGAACACGATGAAGAACCAGGCACGCCTGATCGGCGGGCGGCCGAAGTGCCCCATGTCGGCGTAGAGCGCCTCGGCGCCGGTGATCACCAGCACGATCGCGCCCATCGCGACGAAAGCGATGCCGGGGTGCGCGCCCACGAACAGCACGCCGTAGCTCGGCGAGAGCCCCTTCAGGACGCTGGGATGCGCGGCGGCCTCGTGCCCGCCCGCCACAGCGAGGGCCGCGAGCCACAGCAGGGTGATGGGGCCGAACAGCTTGCCGACCTTGCCCGTCCCGAAGCGCTGGGCGGCGAACAGGCAGGTCAGGATGACGGCGGCGACCGGGACCACGAAGTGGCCGAGACTTGGCGCGGCGACCCGAAGGCCCTCGACCGCTGACAGCACGCTGATCGCGGGGGTGATGACGGAGTCGCCATAGAACAGCGAGACACCGACGATGCCCAGCACCAGCAGCAATCCGGTGCGCTGCGTACGCCCAGCGTAAAGCCGGCGGGCCAACGCGGCCAGCGCCATGACCCCGCCCTCGCCGTCGTTGTCAGCCCGCATCACGACGCTCACGTATTTGATTGACACGATCAGCGTGATGGACCAGAACATCAGCGAGATGACGCCGTAGACGTCACCCGGAGTCGGCTTCACCGCGCCGTTGTCGATGGAGAACACGGTCTGCAGCGCGTACAGGGGGCTGGTCCCGATGTCGCCGAAGACCACTCCGAGCGCGGCCAGCAGCAGTCCTGTCGAGCCGGCATGGTGGCCGGGCGAGGCGTCGGTCGCCTCCGAGGCCTGTGAGGCCTGTGACGCCTCGGACGGGTCCGGCGCTGGCTTCTCAGCCGTCGGGGCGCCCGTCGGCGCTGTGGGATCCGTCGGCACTGGCGGCACTGGCGGCACTGGCGGCACTGGCGGCACTGTCACGTGGCTGCCCTTCCACTCATCGGGGCTCGACATGGGCCTGGCCCCCGCGCAACGACACAATGTCCCACCGCAGCTGTCCCAACCGCACACGCCGGGCACGCGGCTGGCTCGCCACCCCGCTCAGGGCGGCCGGTTGCCGTCACCGTCCGCATCCCGGTTGGCGCCCCCCTCGGCCGCGTCGAGCAGCGCCAGCAGCGTGACGACGGTGCGCCAGTTGCGCGCCGTCACGACAGCGGGGGCCAGCTGGCGCCAGAACGCGGGCGGCACGCGGCTCGCCATCAAGCCGTCCGGACACCACTGGTAGAGCGCCCGCTCCCCCAGCACGAGCACCTCCGGAGCCAGGCCTTGCGCCTCTGGCAGCTGCACCTGCTCGGGGTCGGGGCGTTCGGACAGGAAGCTGACGACCAGCCGCGAGGGGTCCGACGCCAGGGCGACGAGCGGGTTCTGCTCGGCGATCGCGCGCACTTCCGCCGCACTGAGCAGCAGGAACGAGGACTGCACGTCGGTTCGCCGCAGCAGCTCCGCCTCGAGCCCTGCGGCCTCGTCGACTGCCAGGGCTCGGGGTGCGGCGAAGACGACGTTGCCGCTCTGCAGCAGGGTCTTCGCATCGGCGAAGCCGCGTTCGGCGAACACGGCGCGCAGGTCGGCCATCGCGACCCGCTTGGCCCGCCCCACGTTGATGCCGCGTAGCAGGGCGAGGTAGGCGGCCACGAGCCGAGTGTGGCAGCCCGACTGCCGGCGCTTCGCATCGCGGCATCCCACAGCCGGTGCGGCAGCGGTCAGGCCGCCTCGGCCACGCTTACCTCGAGGTGCTCGGCCAGCCAGCGGGTCGCGCACTCGATGAAGCGCAGCTTGTTGCCCGGGCGCGCCAGCTCGTGGCCCTCGTCCGGCACCAGCTCGTAGTCGACCATGCCGTGCTGCTCGCGTAGCGCTGCCACAATCTGATCGGACTCGCTGACCGGCACGTTCCTATCGTTGGCCCCGTGCACGACAAGCAGCGGGGCGCGCAGCCGGTCGACCCGGCGCAGCGGCGAGACCCGTTCCAGCAGGTCGCGGTCCTGCACGGGGTCGCCGTACTTGCTGGCCGACACCGCAGCAATCCACGGCTCGGTGCGGGCGAAGAAGGTGGCGAGGTCCGACATCCCGCAGACGTCGACACCGGCGCTGAACAGCTCGGGATAGAAGGTCAGGGCCGCGAGCGTGAGGTATCCGCCGTAGGAGCGACCCGCCACGCCCAGGCGGCCGGGCTCGGCGATCCCGGTCCGCATCAGGTGCAGGGCACAGTCCGCGACGTCTCGGATGGCATCGGGGCGCCGGTCGACGTCGTCGGCGTGCTCGAAGACGCGCCCATACCCCGACGAGCCGCGCACGTTGGGGGCAAAGACGCTGATGCCCGCGCAGACGAGGGCCTGGAACAGCGGCTGGAATCCGGGTCGCTCCTGAGCCTCGGGCCCGCCGTGCAGCCACAGGGTGGCGGGGCCCGGGCCGCTGCTGCCGGGTGGTCGCAGCAGCCAGCCGCTCAGCACGAGCCCGTCGTCGGTCACGACCTGCTCGAGCGTGGGCGCGACCACGCGGTCGGCGGCGACGAGGCCCCGGCGGGGACGGTCGATGCGCTCGAGCGGGCCGGCGGTGCCGCCCTCGCCCAGCATCGCGGACCAGACGCCGCGCGGGACATCGGGGCTCTGGCCCGAGACGACGATGCGGCTGCAGTCGCGACTGATCCGGACTCGGTCGACGACCGTGACCGGAACGGGAATCGCCTGGAGAACCCCTGCTGCGACGTCGAGCAGTTGTACCTGCGAGAAGCCCCCGATGTTCCAGGCGAGCAGCGCCCAGCGGCCGTCGTCGCTGAGCGAGAACAGGTCCAGCTCGCCGTCGGCGCGGGCGGCTACCTCGCGCACTACCCCGGTGTGAGGGTCGACGGCGACAAGCGCCATCCGCTCCCGCCCCCAGTCGCTGCGGGCGTAGACGGTGCCGTCTGGGCCGAAGACGCCCGCCTCGGCGCCGCCGTCGGCGGCGTGCTCCGGGGCCAGCAAGGGCGTCTGGCGGCCGCCGTCGAGCGGGACGACGACCAGGTGCCGCTGCCCCCGTGCCCCCGAGCGGACTAGCGCCTGCGTGCCGTCGTGGCTGATGTCGAGGACAGTGAGCGGGGTCCCGTAGGCAACCGGGCGGACCGCACCGGACTCGACGTCGAGCAGGTTCGAGCTCATCTCCTCTGGGCGCCGGCCGGAGGTGGCGAGGGCGACAACGCTGCCGCTGCTGCCGCTGCCACTGTCGCTGCTGCCGTCGTCGCTGCTGCTGCTGCAGTCGCTACGCACCCACGGGCCGAGCGACGCGGTGCCCTGCCGGACGCCAGCGATGCGCCGCGACTGCGTGCCGTCCGCCCGCACGAGCCACACCCGGGTGCGGGTGGCGCCGCCGCCGGGCGCAGCGAGCACGGTGATCCACCGTCCGCATGGGGAGAAGGACAGGTCATAGACGTGGTCCTCGCCCGTGGGCAGTTGGCGCGCCGGGCCTCCAGCGGGGTCGACGGGCTGCACCCAGGCCCGTGGCAGCCCGCTCCGGTCGCTGACGTAGCCGACGAGGCTGCCCTCCGGGCTCAGGTCGGGCGCCCAGGCGGCGCGGGCTGTTGCCCATTCCCGCCAGGGCGGGTTGTTCGGATCGGCCTCGTGCTCGTTCACCACGGGGCGGGACTCAGCGGACACACCTCACACGACCTTCATCGTCTGCAACCACATCTCGAGGAGCGCAACCTGCCACAGGGCGTTGGAGCCCAGGGTCGTACGCGTTTCGTTGGGACGCTCGAGCAGCGCCTGCACCGCCCGCTGGTCGAACAGCTGCCTGTCCCTCGCCGCCTGCCCCGTGACGGCGTCGCGCACACGCTCGAGCAGCGGCCCGGACAGGTGCCGGACGGCAGGCACCGGGAAGTAGCCCTTCGGCCTGTCGATGACCTCGGCCGGCAGCACCTTGCGGGCGGCGTTCTTGAGCACGCCCTTGCCGCCCGAGGCCAGCTTCAGCCCGGGCGGGCAGGCACCGGCCAACTCGACGAGCTCGTGGTCGAGGAACGGCACGCGCGCCTCGAGCCCCCACGCCATCGTCATGTTGTCGACCCGCTTCACCGGGTCGTCGACGAGCATGATCTGCGAGTCGATGCGCAGCGCCACATCCAGCGCTTCCTGCGCCCCGGGGGCGGCGAAGTGCTGCTCGACGAAGGCCGTGCTGACGTCCCTGCCGGCCCGGCGGCCGGGCACGAGCAGGGCGTCGACAGCCGACGAGGGGCGGTCGACGAACACGCTGCCGTAGACGTCGGCCGCGGATGCACGCGGGACGCCGGCGAGCGGGGGGTACCAGTCGTAGCCGGCGAACACCTCGTCGGCGCCCTGCCCGGACTGCACGACCCGCACGTGCCGGGACACCTCCTGCGAGAGCAGGTAGAAGGCGATGCAGTCGTGGCTGACCATCGGCTCGCTCATTGCCGCGAGCGTGCCGTCGAGCGCCGGCAGCACCGCGGCGGTGTCGATGCGGATCTGGTGGTGGTCCGTGCCGAAGTGCCGGGCGACCAGGTCGGAGTACTCGAACTCGTCGCCCGACTCGCCGCCGGCAGCCTCGAACCCGATGCTGAAGGTCGCCAGGCCACGCTGGCCGGCCTCGGCGAGCAGTGCCACGACCAGGCTCGAGTCGAGGCCGCCCGAGAGCAGGACACCGACCGGTACGTCGGCGACCATCCGCCGCTCGACGGCCACCCGTAGCCGGTCGAGGACGGCGCCCTCCCAGTCGTCCTCGGTCCACCCCTCGCGCTCCGGGTCGCGCTCGGCTGGGGCCGACCAGTAAAGGGTGTCGGTGCTCGTGCCGTCCGCCTCGATGACGCGCACTGTTGCCGGCGGCAGCTTGCGCACGCCCCGCAGGATGGTGAGCGGCGCCGGGACCACCGAGTGGAAGCTCAGGTAGTGATGCAGCGCCACCGGGTCGATGTCGGTGTCGATGCCGCCGGCGGCGAGCAGCGCCGGCAGCGTCGACGCGAAGCGCAGCCGCCCCGGCCCGGGCGCGAGGTACATCGGCTTGATGCCGAGCCGGTCCCGGGCGAGCACGAGCCGGCCGCTGGCGCGCTCAGCGATCGCGAACGCGAACATGCCGGCGAAGCGGGCGGTGCACCGGATGCCCCACTCGGCATACGCCTTGAGCACGACCTCGGTGTCGGACGTGGAGACGAAGCGGTGCCCCGCGGCCTCCAGCTCACGGCGCAGCTGCGGGTAGTTGTAGATGCAGCCGTTGAAGATGACAGTCAGGCCGAGCTCGGTGTCGACCATGGGCTGCGCACCCGTGCTGGTGAGGTCGATGATCGCCAGGCGCCGGTGCCCGAAGGCGACCGGTCCTTGTGCCCACACCCCGACGCCGTTCGGGCCGCGGTCGGCCATCCGCGCGGTCATCCGGGCGACGGCCTCGACGTCGGCCGACCCACCATCCCACCGCAGCTCACCGCTCAGGCCGCACACTGGCGCCTCCCCCGCTCGTTCGTGAAAGTCCCGCATGTTCTGGTCCAGGTCAGGGCACGATCCACGTGTCCTTGGCGCCGCCGCCGCGCGAGGAGTTGACGACCATGCTGCCCTCGGGCGCCACCCGGGTGAGCGGCGCGGTGAGCACCTCCGCATCCAGCGGCCGGGACTGGCCGGGCGAGGACAGGACGACGAAGGCCCGCAGGTCGACGTGGCGCGGCTCGAGTCGGCCGTGGTGCAAAGTGGGGTGCGTGGACAGGTTGACGAGCTCCTGCGCCACCCAGCGGGTGGGGGCGAGCAGGACCTCGCGCCGCACGTCGTCGAGCTCGGGGCCGCTCGCGGCGGGCCCGATCGTCACCCCCGAGCCGCCGTAGCCGTCGACGGGCTTGAGCACCAGTTCGGCCATGCGGTCGAGCACCTCCTCGCGCTGCACGGGGTCGGCGCACAGCAAAGTCGGAACGTCGTGCAGCAGGGGCTTCTCGCCGAGGTAGTAGTCGATCATCGCCGGAACGTAGGCGTACATCGCCTTGTCATCGCCCACCCCGTTGCCCGGCGCGTTGACCAATGCCACCTGGCCGCGGGCGACAGCTGTCAGCAGTCGGCGGCCGAGCGGGCGCCCGTCTGCGCCGGCGACGTGGTCGAGCAGGTCCTCGTCGAAGCGGCGGTACAGCACGTCGATGCGCATCTGGCGGCCAGCGGCCTGCCGGTACACCCCGTCGGTCATCACCAGCAGGTCCTTGGGCTGCACGATGTCCAGGCCCATCCGCTCGGCCAGGTCCCGGTGCTCCCACCAGGCGGAGTCAGCGGGCCCCAAGGTCAGCAGCGCGACGCGGGCGAGGCTGCCGACATCGCTCGGGGCGGCTGCGCGCAGAGCGCGGGCCAGCACCTCGACAGCGGTGTTGACATCGAGCGTCCCGGCAGGCGGCAGCATGCCGGGCACGATCGCGCTGAGCAAACGACGCGCGTGCACCGCGTAGGCCAGGCCGGATGGGACGCGCAGGTTGTCCTCGAGGACCACCCAGCTGCCCGTTGCGTCGCGCACCACGTCGACGCCGATGACGGCCGCCCGCACCGCGCCCTCCGGCACGAGCGCACCGCGTGGCCGCAGCCCTGGACACCTGTCGATGGCGGCGCCGGCACGACCCCGTCGCGGACCACCCGCCGCTCGCCGTAAACGTCGCGGAGGAACAGCTCCAGCGCCTGCGCCCGCTGCTGCAAGCCGGCCTGCAGCCGCTCCCAGTCCTCGTGCGGCACGACCCGCGGGACGAGGTCGATGGGGAACGGGCGGGTCTCGCCGTCGACCACGAAGGTGACGTCGCGCTCGGTCTGGTGCCGGTCGCGCGCGCTCTCGAGCTGTTGCAGTCGCCCGCGGCCGAGCCGGTCGAGCACCGTGATGACCTCGCTCGAGGCCGGTCGGGGCGCACCGGTCTCCGTCACCGCCTCGTCTCCGGTGACGTGCGGGTAGTCGGCAAGCACCGAGTCGGGCTGCGGTGCTCCCCCGTATATCGGGCTCACGTCGTCGACCGTCGCGGTCTCGGCTATCAGCAGGTCGACGACGTCGGTCAGCTCGGCGCGCCGGCGGTAGGCATCTCGCTGCTGGCTGCTGGAGGAGCCGCGCAGCAGCACGTCGGCTGCGAGCTCGGAGACCGTCTCCCAGTCACCTTCGGCCTCGAGGTGGGGCCGCAGGTCGTGCACCAGGCTGCGCACGACTTCCTCGGCCGGGATGGGCAGCCCGTTGCGCAGGTCGACGAGGTCTCCTTCCAGCCCGGAGCGGGCGGCCCGCCAGACTGCTGTTCGCAGGAGCTCGGGCGGCAGGACGTCGAGGGGCCGGCCGGCAAGAGCGTCGGCACGCGCCCGCCGGACCAGCGCCCGGAACAGACCGGCGATCAGGACGACGTCATCGACCCGGGGGCAGGCATCGGTGAGCCGTAGCTCGAGCGTCGGGACGTGCGCCGAGGGCCGGACGTCGAAGTACATCATCCCGGCGTCGCCGACGACGCCGGTGGAGATGAGCCGCTGCACGGCTCGGCGTACTCAGCTGCCGTCTGTGCGCCGCCGAACGAACCAGCAGTCGGCCACCGCGACCAGATAAAGGTGCGGTAGCTGGCATACCCCGTGTCGACGCCCTGCCAGAACGGCGAGGACGTCGACAGGGCCAGCAGGATGGACAGGTCCGGGGAGACCCGCGAGGCGATGTCGACGCACAGGTCGCGGTCGGGGATGCCGACGTGCACCTGGGTGCCGCAGATGATCTGCTCGCGGGCGAGCAGCTGGTAGTCGGCGAGCATCCGGGCGTAACGAGCGTCGGCGGTCACCCCTAGGTCGCGCGGGTCGGCGAGCGGCATCGCCCCCGCCGACACGACAGCGAGCCCCTCGGCAGCGGCGGCAGTCGTGAGCCTGCTGCGCAGCCGGCTGATCTCCCGGCGGGCTCCGGCGAGGGTGGTGACGACGGGGGTGTTGGTCTCGACGACCGAACGCTGCAGCTCGGCGGCAAAGTGCTCACCGGGAAGCGCGCCGAGCAGCGCCGATGCCCGGGGAACGACCCGCCGCGACACGCTGTCGACGACGTGGAACTCCTCCTCGATCCCGAGTGTCAGCGGCGCCGCGCTCGGGTCGGTCACGGGCATGATCATAGGAGCGCCGTATGTCGGGGAGGTTGCGACGGGTTACGGAGATGCTTCCGTGCAGGGCCGGCTGCGAGCCGGTTGGCGCTCGAGCGGACACGTGAAGACGTGCAAACGAAGGTCCGGCACCGGCATCCAGTCGCGCTCGGGTGCCCGGACGTAGCCCATTCGCCGGTAGAGCCCGATGGCCCGCTCGTTCTGCTGCTCGACCGAGCACACCATCGTGTGCGCACCACCGGCTGCGGCCAGCTGGTGGCACGCCTCGACGAGCCGCCGTCCGATGCCGAGGCCCTCGGCCTCGGGGGCGACGGCCAGCATCCGGAACTCGGCCTCGCCCGTCTGGGCGATGTCGGCATACGCCTCGTCGGCGCCCGCGAGGGTGACGGTCCCGAGCAGGGGCCCGGGGTCACCCGGCCCGCGTGCCACCCCGCGTGCAACGAGGAGCCGGGCGCGCCGCGCGCGGTCGTCGGCCTCACGCAGGTGGGCGTGGTACTGGTCGTCGCCGAGCCCCGCTGCGGCGTAGACCGACGCCGTCAACTCGCCCACAGCAGTCAGCTCGGCCGGTGCGGCTAGCCCGATGCTGACCCCGCCCGGCTGCAGCCTGGCGGCCGACTCGAACCGGCCGGCTTCACCAGCTGCCTCCGCCTCCGCCGTCGCCACCGCCCCCACCGAAGTCCCCGCCGCCGCCGAAGTCCCCGCCGCCGCCGAAGTCCCCGCCCCCACCGCCGAAGTCCCCTCCGCCGCCGAAGTCACCCCCGCCGCCGACGCTGTCCTGCTCCCGCCCCTCTTCGTAGCCCTCGTTGTAGCCACTGCCGTACCCGCCGCCATAGCCCATTCCGTAGCCGCCGTAGCCCATTCCATAGCCGCCGCCGAAGCCCCAGCCGCCGAACCCGCCCAACGCCCCGCCGGCGAGGCCGCCGATGAGCATGCCCTCCCAGAAGGGGTTGCCGTACCAACCTCCGGGCACGAAGCCGCCGCCGAGCATCCCGCCGGGGTAGTAGTACGGCGCTCCCGGCATGTACTGCGGGTAGCCGTTGTAGCGCTGGCCCTGCACCTCGACCTGCTGCTCGCGCTGGAGCTGCTGCTCCCTGCTGCTGGTCTCCGGCACGGGCGGACCCAGGTCGAGCCCGAGTCGCTCGCGAGCCGACCGCGTGGCGTAGAGACCTTCCACCACGGCGTGGCGGGCTGCTGTCAGTTCGCCGATGCTGGAGGCGCGGGAGAGCAGCCCCCCTGCGGCGGTGTAGCGCTCGCTCGCGTCCGACAGTGACTGTCGCGCGGCCTTATCGTCGCCCGGGTCGACCGTCGAGACGTCGCTGCCGAGCCGCTGGTACAGGCTCTGCACCTCGGCGCGGGCGTCGTTCAGGTCGGTGCTCGACTGGGCCGTCTGGCGGCTGCGACGCCGCCGGCGGCTGAGGAAGAACGCGGCAGCCCCGCCCAGGCCCAGCAGGGCGAGCAGCCCGACGAGCAGGCCGCCCGCGCCGCCGCCCGAGCTGGTGTTAGCAGGCGTGGTGGTCGTGCCCGACGTTTGCCCGTTAGAGCCGGCGGAAGTCCCGCTGCTGCCCTGTGCGTTCTTCGCCAGGTTCACGAACTCGACCAGGGTGGCAGTGACGTTCTCCCGGCTGCGCCCCTTGTGGTCGTTGAAGGACTGCGTCGCGAGCCTTCCGGCCACGCCATTGGGCAGCACGGATGTGGACGCGCCGGCCCGAAACTGCGTTCCACAGAGAACGGCGTAGATGTGCGGCCCCTTGAGTGCACCCGGAACCGCCGAGCAGCTGCCCACCTCCCTGATGACTGAGGAGGGCAGCACCGCCACCAGGACCGAGCTCCCCCGGGCCGCGTCGCGCACCCTGCCCGCGTCGACCAGGTCCTTGGCCTCGGCGTCGGGTGCCACGTAGACCGGGTCGCTCTGCAGGGCGCTGTGGGCGGCATCGATCACCGCCCCCGCGGATGCCGACCCAGCCAGTGGCGCCGCGAGCAGCAGCCCGCCGATGGCAACAGAAAGCAGTGCCCTCCAGCGGCGGTGCTGGCTGCCGGAGCGGCCCGGCACGAGACCGACCATCATGGTGCTCATGGTGTTCATGGTGCCCCACGCCACTGCCCGCCGCCGTCGACGCCGGGCCGTGTCCCGAGGTGCCCGATGACGGGTGAGTTCCGGCCGCCGGTGAGAACTAAGCGGGTGACGTGGCCACATCGCCTGCTCCCAGCGCCCCAGACGGGGTAGGACGAGACGATGCGGCGCTGCCCGAACGGCCACCCGGTCTTCGACGACCGGCGGTCGGCCTGCCCCTGCGGGGCCCCGCTGCGTCCTGTGGCGGCGCCTAGCCAACCGGTCGAGGACAACCAGGCGTTGGGCGGTCAGGGGCTTGGCAGTCAGATCCCGGGCAGTCAGGCCGGGCAGCTCGTAGGCACCACAGAGCTGGCGACCCTGAGGCCGCGACATGCGGAGCCGCTCGCGGAGACAATCGCGGAGCCATCAGCGGAGCGCTCGGCAGAGCCATCCGCGGGGGTGCATCCCGACGTCGATCCCGGCCTGCATCGCCACCGGGATCGGAACGGTTCCGCGAGTGTTCTTTCGGATCTTCCTGCGGACGAGACGGTCGGCATCCCGCCCCTCGACCCCGACCGCACCCAGTTCGTGCCCGCTCCCGGCGGGGGGCGGGCCGACACCGGCGATGGGGACAGCCCCGGCTACTACGACGGCGGCGAGGACCCCGACCCGACCCATCCCACGACGGCTGGCACCAGGACGGAGCCGACACGCACGCGCGCGCTCGATGCGCCGGAGGAGGTCCCCGCCGATCCCGACCCTTCCGAGGCTGTCGACGCCCGCAGCATGCGGCGCGAGCGTCGTCCACGCCGACGTCGCCGAGGCTGGCTACGCTGGCTGCTCGTCGTACTCCTGCTGTGCGGCCTGGCAGTGGCGATTGGATTCGCGCTCGGCCGGTTCGGGCCCCTGCGCACCCACCGGGCCGCTACGGTCCCGTCCTCGGCGCCGCGCGCCTCGACCCCACCCAGCAAGGCGCCGTCATCGCCCAGCAGGCCGCTGCTCCAGGTGGGCTCGAGCGGACCCGACGTGGCGCGACTGCAGCGCGCGCTCACCGCGGCCGGCTTCAGCCCCGGCGCCGCTGACGGTGCCTTCGGTGGTGGGACCGCCACCCAGCTCCGCGCCTTCCAGGCCAGCAAGGGCCTCCCCACCACTGGGACGACCGACCCGGCGACGTGGGCGGCACTACCCAGCGCCCCCTGAGCCCTCCCCATTGCTTGAACCTGGAGCAAGGCCGGTTGCGTCGGCGAGCGGTTGGTAGTGCTCGACCTGCGGCGGCGAGGCGAAGTGCTCCCCCAGCAATGCCCGCCACTGCCCGAACGCCGCGGACTGCCGGAACCCGACGGTGTGGTCCTCCAGCGTCGCCCACCGCACCAGCAGCAGATAGGTGCTGGGATCCTCCACACCTCGAAGCAGTCGCACGTCGCGGCAGCCGGCCGCGCCCCGCAGGTAGGCGACGGCTTTGGCGTAGGCCGCCTCGAACGCGTCCTCGTTCCCGGCCCGCACCGAGATAAGCGCCCGCTCGAGCACGTCGACGTCCCGGTCTGCCTGATGCGTCATCCCGACTCCTCGTTTCTGGTCCCGCACGCTTCGTGCTCGCTCCTGGGCAGACCGGCGGTCGACCCGGCACCATGACAGCATGTGCGGCCGGTATGCCTCCGCGGCACGCTCTGACGACCTGGCCGAGATGACCGGTGCCCGCGACCTGACCGGCGGCCTGCCCGCCTCCCCCAATGTCGCCCCCACCACCGAGGTTGCCGTCCTCGTTGACGAGCCGGCGGCAGTCGGCCGCACCCGCGTGCTGCGGGCGATGCGCTGGGGGCTGGTGCCCAGCTGGGCGACGGCGGTCGGGGCCGGTGCCCTGATGATCAACGCCCGCGTGGAGTCGGTGGCGGGCAAGCCGGCGTTCCGCGAGCCGCTGAAGCGCCGGCGCTGCCTGCTTCCGGCTGCTGGGTGGTACGAGTGGGCCGGCGGTCTGCCGGCAGCCAGCGAGGGCGGGCGCGCGCGTCGGCAGCCCTTCCTGACCGGACCCGCGAGCGGCAGCCCGCTGCTGCTGGCTGGCCTCTGGACGACCTGGCGCCCGGCTGGCGGCGGCGACCGGGTGGACAGCGTCGCGATCATCACCCGCCCCGCGCCGCCCGACCTCGCCTGGCTGCACGACCGCGCCCCGCTCCTGGTGACCGGGACGAACGTCGACGCCTGGCTCGACCCGGCGGGCATCGACCCGGCGCCTCTGCTCCAGCAGCTCCTCACCGCCGGCGACCCACCCCTGGCCACCCACCCGGTGGACCCCGCCGTGGGCGACGTCCGGCGCCAGGAACCCGAACTGGTCCGGCCGGTTCGGCTCGCGGCCCCGGTGAGCCGGCCGGCTTCCGCCGCACGCGTGGACGAAGCGCTGCAGGCACCACTGTTCTGACGCTGCTGTTCTGTCGCTGCTTGGACGCGGGTCCGCGCGCAGCCGCCCGTCGTCCGGCGCCGCCCCCTCCTACGCTGGCGGCATGCACCGCTACGACGAGGCGATGGAGCGGCTGTCGGCCGAGGTCCTCACCTACGCCCGTGAGCGGATGAGCATGGACCCGGTGCCGCTCGACGGCCCGTGGTCGCTTCAGGAGCTCTCCGACGCAGCGGGCCAGACCATCACCCCGGGCGGCATCGGTGGCACCGCAGCTCTGGGCTTGTTCGACACCGTGCTGTCCAACGCCTGCCTGTCGGTCGACCACCCGCGCTACCTGTCCTTCGTCCCCGCCGCCCCGACCGAGGCGGCGACGCTGTTCGACCTCGTCGTCGGCGCATCCTCGCTGTACGGGGGGTCGTGGCTGGAAGGCGCGGGGGCGGTCTACGCCGAGAACCAGGCGCTGCGCTGGGTCGCGGACCTCGCCGGGATGCCCGAGCAGGCCGGCGGCGTGTTCGTCCCGGGTGGCACCGTCGGCAACCTGTCGGCGCTGGTCGCGGCCCGCCACACCGCCCGCGCGCGGATGGAGCACGAGGCAGCAGCTGCCGGCCGTGGAGTGCCGCGGCCGAGCTGGGTCGTTGCCGCCGCAGCGAGCAGCCACAGCTCGGTGTCGGCTGCGTGTGAGGTCATGGACTGCGGCGTCGTCGGCGTGAGCACCGACGCCGGTGGCCGCCTGACCGGTGCGGCGCTCGCCGCCGCCTTCCCCGACGCCGCCTCCCGCGAGGGGCTGTACGCCGTCGTCGCGACAGCGGGCACGACGAACGCCGGCATCGTCGACGACCTCGCATCGGTCGCGCAGTTCTGCGCCGAGCACGAGGTCTGGCTGCACGTCGACGGCGCCTATGGCGGAGCCGCCCTCGCCGCGCCCAGCGTCCGCGGCCTGTTCGACGGCATCGAGCGGGCCGACTCGTTCATCGTCGACCCCCACAAGTGGTTGTTCGCGCCGTTCGACTGCTGCGCCCTGCTCTACCGCGACCCGCCGCTCGCCCGCCTGGCACACACCCAGCGAGCTGGCTACCTCGAGCCGCTGACCGAAACCGCGGAGTGGAACCCGTCGGACTACGCGATCGGGCTGTCCCGGCGGGCCCGCGGGCTGCCGTTCTGGTTCTCGCTCGCCACCCACGGGACGGCCGCGTACACCTCAGCGGTGGAGCGCACGCTCGAGGTGGCCCGCTACGCGGCGGGCCAGGTGCGTCGCCGCTCCTACGTCGAGCTGCTGCGCGAGCCCGACCTGTCGGTGGTGCTGTTCCGCCGGACCGGGTGGACGGCGCAGCAGTACGCCCGCTGGTCCGACCGGCTGATGGCCGCCAACTTCGCCTTCGTGGTGCCGACGACCTACGAGGGTGAGACGGTCACCCGGTTCTGCGTGGTCAACCCCCGCACGAGCGAGGCCGACATCGACGCCATCCTCGACACGATGGCCTGACCATCGGCGTCTCCGGCGAACGGTCCCGCTCCTACGCCGCCCCGCCCGCGGCCAGCTCGGCCAAGCGCTCGAGGAATGGGAGCTGGCCGCTGAAGACCTTGCGCCGAGCTGTCGCCAGATCGAACCAGGCCACGCGGTCGACCTCCGGGAACTGCTGGATCCGCCCCGAACGCGGTGGCCACACCATCGGGAACAGGTTGCTCGTCACCGGCCCGTCCGGCAGCCCGGCGGCGTCGGCCACCTCCACCGCCCACACGATGTTGACCTTGCCGGCTCGGCCGATCGCCTCCCCCAGGGGCCGAACATCGCCGGCGGGCGCCGGCACCCCGACCTCCTCGGCGAACTCACGCCGAGCAGCGGCGAGCGGCTCCTCCTCCGGCGGGTACTCGCCCTTGGGCACCGACCACACGCCGTCGTCCTTCCTGGCGAACAGCGGGCCGCCGGGATGCGCCAGCAGCACCAGCACCGGCGTGCCCGGCCCCGCAGCATCCCGCCGCCAGACCAGCAGTCCTGCGCTGCGCACCGCCACGGCGGCCATCCTGCCCGAGCGGACGGTGTCAGCCTGCGACTGTTCCCCCGGAACAGTCCAGGGATCGTTACTCTGGCTCCCCTGGTCTAGCCCAGCAGGGCGGCCGGGCGGCAGCATGAGGAGCATGACGACGGCTGCCCCATCCGACCTGGACATCCTGCGCGAGCTCGAGCCGGTTGCCGAGCGCAACCTCAACCGGCACCTGTCCGTGGCCAAGGAGTGGATGCCGCACGAGTACGTGCCGTGGAGCCGTGGCCGTGACTTCGACGAGCTGCCATGGGAGCCGGGCCAGTCGACGCTGTCGGACATCGCCCAGACCGCGTTCGAGGTCAACCTGCTGACCGAGGACAACCTGCCGAGCTACCACCGCGAGATCGAACAGGCGTTCGGCCGCGACGGGGCGTGGGGCACGTGGGTGCACCGCTGGACCGCCGAGGAGGGGCGGCACGCCATCGTCATGCGCGACTACCTGCTCGTCACCCGCGGCGTCGACCCGGTGGCGCTCGAGCGGGGCCGGATGATGCAGATGGAGCAGGGCTACGACACCGGTGGCAAGGACCCGCTGCGCGTGGTGGCCTACGTCTCCCTGCAAGAGCTCGCCACCCGCATCAGCCACCGCAACACCGGCATCTACACGGAGGACCCGGTCGCCGAGAAGCTGCTCGCCCGGGTGGCGGCGGACGAGAACCTGCACATGATCTTCTACCGCGACCTGGTGACAGCTGCCCTCGAGGTCGCCCCGTCCGCCACGGTGCAGGCCATCGCGGGCGAGGTGATGTCCTTCCAGATGCCCGGCACCGGGATCCAGGACTTCGACTCCAAGGCCCGCATCATCGCCAAGGCCGGCATCTATGACCTGCGCATCCACCACGACGAGGTCGTGTGGCCGCTGCTGCGCAAGTGGGGCTTCTTCGAGCTCGAAGGGCTCGACGCCGACGCCGAGCAGGCGCGCACCAACGTCAGCGCATACCTGAGCGCGGTCGACGGTCTCGCCAAGCGCCAGGAGCAGAAGCGGGCAGAGGCCGCCGCACGGGTCTGAGCCACTCGACGGCCACGGGCTTCCCAGCTGGGTCCGGGACGCCGGTCAGCGCGCGCTGGTCGCCTCGCTCCGCTTGGCCGCGCGTCCGGCCGTTGCGCCGGAGGAGCCCGCCGCCTGCTCCAGCTCGACGAGCGCCTCCTCCAGCCAGCCGATCAGGCACCAGACGTCCTTGACCTGGTCGCGGTCGGCGATGACGCCGAAGCACAGCGTGCCGTTGTAGCTCATCACCGTCAGGTTCATCCCCATGGCGTCGGTGATCACCGACACCGGGTACTGAGCGACGACGCGGGCACCCGCGCAGTACAGCGGGAACTGCGGGCCTGGCACATTGCTGATGACGAGGTTCCACACCGGCCGCACCGCTCCGGCGGCCGCCAGGGACAGGATCGACCCGGCCGCACGGGAGAACAGCGAGGGCGGTACGAAGTTGTTGGCGTCCTGCAGCAGGGTCGCCGGCAGTGCCTTGTGGCGAGACTTGAGGTCCTTGAGCGCGTGCATCGTCTGCTCGAGGCGCCGGACCGGGTCGGGCTGGTTGGTGAACAGCGGGACGCCGAGCAGCAGGATGCGGTTGCCGTAGGTGCCCATCTGCGACGACGTGCGCACCGAGACCGGGATCTGGGCGACGAGCGGGTCGCCGGGCAGCTCGTCGTGCTCGGTGAGCCAACGGCGCACCGCGCCGGCGCAGAGGGCGACGACGACATCGTTGACAGTGCAGCCGTAGGTGTTCTTCAGGGCCTTGACGCGGTCGAGCGGCAGATCGCCGAACGCGAAGCGGCGGTGCGGTGAGAGCCGGCCGTTGAACGAGGTCATCGGTGCCTTGAGCTCGGTCCGCACCACGCGCGGATGCGGGCGCCCGAGCAGGCCGCCGATGGCATCCCCGACGAACCCGACGAGGTGGTCGAGCTGCTTCACGGCGGGCAGCGGGCGGTACTGGGTGTCGGGCAGGTTGCGCAGAACCGCGGGGGCTGAGCTGATCACCCGCATGGGGTAGCGCGGCAGGCTGAGGGCGGCCCGCCCGAGCATCTCGAGGGTGCCCGGCTGGCGGGCATCGCTCGGCGTGGGCGGGGGCGTCTCGCGCCCGTTCTGGTCGAAGTCGAGCAGGATGCCCATGATCTCGGCGCCGGACAAGCCGTCGATGAGGGCGTGGTGGATCTTCGACAGCAGCGCGACCTTGCCGGACTCAAGCCCGGAGATCAGGTACATCTCCCACAGCGGGCGGCTGCGGTCGAGCGGGCGCGACATGATGCGGGCGATCTGCTCACCCATCTGGCTGTCGTTGCCCGGCGCGGGCAGCGCCAGCTCGCGCAGGTGGTACTCGAGGTCGAAGCAGGGGTCGTCGACCCAGTACGGGTAGTCCAAGCCCAGCGGGACCTCCGCGAGCTTCCACCGCATCGGGGGGAGCAGCGGCAGCCGCTCGGTGAGCAGCGAGTTGATGCGGTCGAAGTCGAGCGTCGCGCCCCCCGGGACGGTCGAGGGATCGAGCACCGTCAGGCCACCCACGTGACCGGTCTGGCGGTTGTTCTCGATGGCGAGGAACTGGGCATCAAGGCTGGTGAGCTGTCGCACACCCCGTATCCCAGCACACCGGCCGGCAGTGCGCCCACGAACGGCGGATAGTGGGTGGATGGAGCCTGGTCAGCAGCGCACCGTCCAGGTGGTGCGGGCAGGTCAGCGCACGCCAGCCGATCCCACCCCAGGCATGGCGCGCGAGCAGGCGTTCGCGGTGCCGGGGCTGTGGGCGGGTGTGGTCCACACCGAGCCCGGGGCCGGCTCGGGGTGGCACCACCACGGCGAGCACGAGACCAGCCTCTACGTCGTAGCGGGGACGCTGCGACTCGAGGCCGGCCCGGGCGGGAGTCACGTTGTCGAGGCCGGCGAGGGCGACTTCATCCACGTGCCGGCTGGGGTGGTGCACCGGGAGCTGAACCCGGGCGAGGTCCGCAGCACCGCGGTCATTGCGCGTGCCGGCAGCGGACCGCCAACTGTCAACGTCGACGGTCCCGCACCGGCCTGATCCCGCAGCGCGCGGGCTGTCGAAAGGACCGCCTGCCGCGTCACCACAGCGGCTCGAGATCGGCGGTCCTTCAGCTGCGAGCGTTCTCAGGTCGCTACGCATCGCTGGGTCCGCCTGGTGACGGGCGAGCAGAGTCAACAGCTCGCTTCGCGGCATAGGCGATGGCACCCGCTCAGGGGGGGTCGCGCCTCTACGGCTGGTAGCGGTAGCCCATCCCGGGTTCGGTGAGCAGGTGCCGGGGGCGGCTGGGCTGGTCCTCGAGCTTGCGGCGCAGCTGGGCCATGTAGATCCGCAGGTAGCTGCTGTCGGTGTAGCCGGGCTGGCCGCGCAACGCGTCGAGCAGGTGCCGCTGGCTGATCAACCGCCCCGGGTGCGTGATCAGGATCTCGAGCAGGTGCCACTCGGTCGGCGTCAACTGCACCCGGTGGGCCACGCCGTCGGCGGCGGCGCGCTCGGCGGTCTTGGCCGTGAGGTTGATCGTGGCGGACCCGAACCGGATGAGGCCGTGACACTCGTTGCCGTCCGCGCGGCGAGTGGCGGCCCGCAGCCGCGCGACCAGCTCGTTGACGTCGAAGGGCTTGGTCACGTAGTCGTCGGCTCCGGCTTCGAGCGCACCGACCTTGTCGCCGCTGCCCGAGCGCCCGGACAGCACGACGATAGGGGTGCGGGAGTAGCCCCGGACGGCGCGGATGATGTCCATGCCGTCGAGGTCGGGCAGTCCGAGGTCGAGCACGATGATGTCGGGACTCTCGGCGGCCACCGCGTCCAGTGCGGCGGCGCCGTCGGGGACGGCAGTGACCTCAAAGCCGCGGGCTCCCAGGTTCAGCGACAGGGCCCGGCGCATCGCCGGGTCGTCCTCGACGACCAGCACCCGCGTCATGTCGACGCCCGGCTCGGCTGCGGCGCATCGGCAGGCACGCTCGTCGGCCGCTGGTCGGGGCGGTCCACGGCGTCCGGGCCCGCCGTGGCTACTGCATCCCGGGGCTGCTGCAGGTTGGCAGCGGGCAAGCGGATCACCGCGGTCAGGCCCCCTCCGGGCGTGTCGTCCATGGCGAGCGTGCCGCCCATCGCCTCGGTGAAGCCGCGGGCAATGGCAAGGCCGAGCCCGACGCCGGCGCTGACGCTGGTCGACCTGTCGTCCCGGCGCTGAAAGGGGGCGAACGCCTGCTCGCGGTCGGCTTCCGGGATGCCCGGCCCGCGGTCGATGACCCGCAGCTCAACACTCGGCCCATGGGCGCTGCCCGCCAGCAGCACGGGTATGCCCGGCGGCGTGTACCGCAGGGCGTTCTGCAGGAGATTGGCGACGACCCGCTCGAGCAGGCCGGGGTCAGCCAGGACCTCGGGCAGGTCGGGCGGGACGTCGGTCTCGACCGCCCCGCCACGGTCGACGCCAGCTCTGCTGGGGGCGCGCTCGAGCGCGTGGTCGAGCGCGAGGCTGACAACATCGTCGAGCCCGACCGGGCGGCGGAACACCGACAGCACTCCGGCTTGCAGCCGCGACAGGTCCAGCAGGTTGGTGACCAGCCCGGTCAGCCGGTCGAGGGCGGCGTCTGCGCTGCCGAGCAGCTCACGCCGGTCATGCTCGGGCCAGTCGACATCGGCCGACCGCAGGCTGGAGACAGCCGCCTTCGCGACCGCCAGCGGGCTGCGCAGATCGTGGCTGACCGCGTTGAGCAGGGCGGTGCGCATCCGGTCGGCTTCCGCGACCGGCACCGCCGCCGCGGCTGCCTCTTGCAGCTGGCGCTGCTGGTAGGCCGCGGCGACCTCTGCGCCGAACGCGGCGAGCACCCGGCGGTCCTCAGCCGGAAGCGAGCGACCGCGTAGCACCAGCGCCATGTCGTCGGAGACGGCGACCTCGGCGTCGCCCGCCTCGGGATGCCCGCACGGATCGGGCCCGACGCTGTCGACCATGGCCCACGTGCCCCGCAAGGTGCCGGCACCGGGCAGCGTCGGGCCGCTGCCGGCACTGCCCGGCGCAGTGCTCTGCCGGCGCAACAGGCTCACCGCCTCCATCCCAAACGTCTCCTGGACCCGTTGGAGCAGCGCGGGCAGCGCCTGCTCGCCGCGCAGCAGGCTCCCGGCGAGGGTGGCGAGTGTCTCGGCCTCGGCGCTGGCGCGGGCGGCCTCGCGAGTGCGCCGAGCAGCGAGGTCGAC
>JAABUO010001071.1_pt1 | contig 38665 bp, 36 predicted proteins | sample 5559291 | NCBI WGS metagenome assembly JAABUO01 (sample SAMN10711878, study PRJNA513372) | rock metagenome | isolation source: Antarctica rocks | place: Antarctica: Victoria Land, Finger Mt sud
GCCATTGAACTAGCTGAAAACCGGACGAAGAATGAGCTAGTGGAACAAGCTGTGAATATGAAGTCTCGTTGGATACATGAGTTGCAGCAGAAAGTAGAAGAGGAACGTGAAGGCCGCCTTGGGAAAATCGAACAACTGCAGGACGAAGTTGACACGCTAGGGAAGTCTTTTGCTTCGGTGGGTTCATCATTGGAGTCAAACTTCAACATGCAAAGGCTAATTGTTGCCCTTGATGCACTACGTGCAATTGTGGAAGGAGACAAGAAGCAATCGTTTCAGAGAGAAATAGCCACGCTGAATTCCGTATCCTCACAAAATGATGTGGTCGATGTTGTGGTGGGATCTTTGCCAAAGGAAACCTGCTCAAAAGGTGTTCAGACTACAGCTGCGCTTGCGGATAGATTTGAAAATATTGCTGCACAAGTACGGCAGACTGCGCTATTGCCAGACAATGCTGGCGTCGCTGGTCACGCTTCATCATGGCTTCTCAGTAAACTTCTCTTTCGAAAAAAAGGATTGGCTGATGGAGACGACGTCGAGAGTGTCTTAACCCGCGTTGAGACATTCCTTCGAGAAGGAAATCTGGATGACGCAGCACGAGAGGCTAACAGCCTGAATGGGTGGGCAAAAGTTCTCACACGCGACTGGCTTGTAGAGACAAGAAAGACATTGGAAGTAAAGCAGGCAATAGAGGTAAGCTGGTGAATCGCTCTTACTGATCTCAGATACTATCAATTGAAGCTCGGCTAAAGAGCCTTTTGGTAGACCAGTGATTAGCACGCTTAATATTAGCATGATCTCGTGCCATAAATATATCGATCTTTCATGTAGATCCGGACGTAATCTCTGAAATTCTATTGGTGGGTCGGTAGAACGGCAGCATGGTCGTGAGCGGCTTCCAGAGTTATATATGGCCGAAGTAAAAGACGAAATACTTGAAATATTCAGTAGCCTCGTGGAGCATCAGGGGGAGTCGCAAGTCACAGGGGAAGCGCTGAAGTCACGTCTGGAGCGATTGAAGGTCCTCGGGCGTGAACAAGATGCAGCAGCCGAGATGTCATCAGAGGTCCATTTGAAATTGCTGGTTTGGTACGCACTGCGTCCGGAGGATGGTACTTGCCCTAGTGAGGCTCTGCGTTGCTTGGTCAATACTTGCGTTCTGATCCCAGAAGCAAGAAATAGACTTCACCAGCAAGGTTCCCTATTATCGCTGCTAGGCTATTACCCCTCTCAGGATATGGACCGAGAATTTCTTCTGGCCAGGGTTTTGTTTTTATCAGTCGCCATGAACGAGGACATTGCGGATGATCTGGCAAGAAGGGGACTTGGAAATAAGATCGTAGCAGTTCTCGATCGTCACGTTGTGGAGAAGTCAATCATGGGAAATGATTCTGTCAAGCATAGGGCGTTTGGAGAATCTCTGAAACTCTTTTACCACTTTGTCCAATGGGCGAATAACAATCAGCCCCATGGTGCAGAAGCGTATGCCGACTGTCTTCATCCCGCACTTGCTCTATTGGACCAATTGGATCCCCAGCATGACAGCACCTTCTCGACTCCCCAATTATCTCTGTTTGCGATTCTTTTCAACATGCCAGCCACCGCGGACTACTTTCCACTACATGACCCTATGCATTTCACGCATAAGCTCATACTCATCTTAGATACCCAATTTCGCCCTGAACACTACAATACGGCATCGGCAAGCGAGGTGTTTGAGTCCAAGATGGCTGCTCTGGTCATTCTCGTGTGCAATATCTATAAAGCAGCATCGTTAGAAGTGAGTACTGATATGCAACAACACCTGTTACCACGGGACGAGTGAGCATCACAGTATTGCAACTAACATAGGCACCGAGAAAAGCCAATAGGGCATAGAGGCAAATTACCCGATCGACTGCTACAATCTATGTCGAGTGCATTCCTACCACGGCTGCGAGTTGTGGTTGGGATTCTGTTCTTCACCCTGAGCGATAGCAACGCGGACAAGATGATTGCCAATATAGGATATGGATATTCAGCCGGCATCTTAACCAATCTCGGGTTGGCGGCTAAAGAGCCGCTCTCGGATACTTCTGTGGGAGGGGAACCGATCAATCCCATTACAGGGCAAGCACGTGCGTATGAAACGGTAAAGGATGGCAATGGGGCACACATGAGCAATGAGGAAAAGGAATCGGAGGCCGAAAGGTTATTTGTTCTCTTTGAGCGGCTTAAACAGACCGGTATCGTGGATGTCAAGAATCCAATCGCGGAAGCCATCCAAAGCGGGCAATTTGAGCATATGCACGTGGAAACATAGGTTCCTTCCATATAACGGAGAGACACTCGGGGAGGCTTGCAATTTATTAGATATGTCATCCTGTGCCTGCTTGTGTGGTTGTGACGCCGCTTCGTTGCTCATCCCCTTTGTTTCGCCCCGTTGCAACATGGCAACAACGGGTCAGATCCATCGTCACGTGGTTTAATCAGGCAAATGTTGGGCGATCTCCCCGCCTCGGCTGTGTGGGATGGGGCTGGCAGGCGAAATGAACGGCGACTCCCGTGGACCCTCAGTGAAAGCTGTTGTCGATCGGGTTACACCGCCGCGCTTACTTAAATCCGCGCCCTTCCAACCCTTTCCCATCCCAACGAGCGACTCACCCTGCATACGATGAAGAGCATCGCCACACTAGCTTCAATTGGCCTGGCCTCAGCCATGTTCCAGTGCCAGAGCAACAACATCTGTCTGAACGCCAATTTCGTCGACAATGTTCTCTACCTCAACGCCACCGGTCCGTCCACCCTGGGATGGTTCGGAATTGGCGTGGGAACTGGAATGGCCGGTGCTCAGCTGTTTGTCTTTATGCGAAACTCTTCGGGAGCGACACTTGTCAGTGCGCGCACCGCCCCCTCAGAAGTCATGCCAACCGTTGACCAACTTGATTGGACCCTGGACCATGCGGCCTCTTCTGGTGGATTTAACGCGTCCTTATCATGCCCTGGATGCGCAAAGCGTGTCACCGCAGCAAGCGCACAGCCATTCATTTGGTCCATGTATGCTCCCGCCAAGACATTCACCACAACAAGCGAAAATTTGGCACATCATTCTGCGCGCGGTACTTGGATGTTTGACGTTTCCAACAACACTTTGCATGTTTCTGGTGCGTCTGTACAGTCGGCCCCAGTGAGCAAGTCCATTGGCGGAAACTATGCAAGTAGGCGCCTGAGCTTGATCATTGCACACGGTGTACTCATGGCTACCTCCTTTGTCTTCCTCTTTCCAATTGGCGCACTCTTCATCAGATTCTGGTCTCTGCGAGCTCATTATCTCATGCAGGGCTTCAATGTATCTGTCCTCGTGGCTGGTTTTGGTATCGCCGTCTTCATCTCAAAGGGCTTTCAACTCTCTACTCCACATCAGATCATTGGTTTAGTCGTCTTCATCTGCATATGGTTGCAGGCTCTCTTGGGCCTCCTCCACCACTTGCATTACAAGCGCTCACAAGTGGTCGGCTTCTATCATCGCTATTTTGGACGAGCCGTCATCCTACTCGGCATTGCAAATGGCTACCTTGGGATCGAACTGGCTTTGGATTTGGAATACATGAATCTAGTGTGGCCGGTTGCTCTCTACTGGGCTGTCGCAGGCGTGATGCTTATTGTATATACTGGGCTCTCCATCTACGTAAATGTTCGAAGCAGAAGGCGGAAAGGGTCGGGTGGCGAAAATGAGTGCACGGGCGCGTGACGAGCGTGGCTCTCCAATGGCTTGATTTTGTGTGGTTAGCACGGGCGGTAAAGTAGAGGCACAGAAGGAATTTAATTATTACAACTTATCCCATAAAACTCGTGAGACTTTTAGTTCTCTGCCAGAAACCACTTGTAGGCTTCGAGCCACGCATTCTTGCCATTCCCTTCCATAACCTCACCGTGGCAGGGGACGATTGTATCAAAGTCCCAGGAAGCGACTACCTTGGCGTCCCTCTTCATGGCATCTCGATCTTTGGACACCACGTACCAAAGGAAACGTTTCAGCGCGGTGCTTTGCCAGTGAAAGAGGTTAAATAATCTGGTAAATCCAGTCGTACAGCTGGAAGTTGACTGGCTGTATTGCTCGTAAGCGGGCAAGTTGAACATGAGGTCTGCCTCGAACAGTGTCCGTGATGGTTTGTGCATGAGGGCTAGATCCTTGTTGATGAAGCCGGGGAAGTACTGGTACTCGAACTCTTCTCTGAATTCATCCGGAAGGCTTTCCGGTGCCTTCCCAGCCGTAAAGATGTGGTCAAAGTGGACGTCTTTCCTCCTCTCCTGCAGACCCTCCACGCCAATGACCTTGGCGCTGGGAAAGTGCTTTTTCCATTCTCCAATGTACATGTGATGCTCAAAGTCGGGGGCTATGAGGTACTCCACCCGGTTACCCAGCTGCTCCACCTTCTGTCGAACATTTGGCGTCAATGCAACTGGAGAGAAGACAGCAAGCTTCTTCGACTGCATTTGGATGAGTGAAGCACGTCCTCCGATGTGGAACAGAGACAAGCGGGTGAAGGGTTTGGAGAGCAGCGTGACTCTGGAATTGAGCGTGCGGATGATGGGTTCGTCTGACATGTTGGCTTGTGATTGAAATGACGTCGACACTTCTACGAGGTCGGTCGATATGGCTATGAAAATTACACCAAGTCTGAGCCACCTTTGACGGTACGAGCAAGAGGAGCATCGTAGTCTCGTAGAAGCAGCCTTTGTTTTCTATTTATCTCTTTTGCATCATCAAGCCAGGTTTAACAGACGTCCAACACCAACACGCGCGTTATGGAGAAAGTGGCGATGCCCGTGGAGGCGCACGCAAATGGAGTCCAGCCGGCTTCTGCACACAAACTGCAGCCGACTGACGTCTACAACAAGCTCAAAGGGCTGCAGCAGAGTCTGGAACTGATTATGCTGCAGGAAGAGTATGTAAAGGAAGAGCAGCGCAATCTCAAACGAGAGCTTGTGCGGGCACAGGAAGAGGTAAAAAGGATCCAGTCGGTGCCACTGGTTATTGGCCAGTTCCTCGAAGCAGTCGATGGGAATATTGGCATCGTTGGCTCCTCCACCGGATCGAACTTTGTTGTTCGTATCCTGTCCACGCTGGATAGAGAGCTTTTGAAACCTTCTTCTTCGGTGGCACTACACCGGCATTCAAATGCACTTGTCGACATACTTCCTCCGGAGGCGGACTCTTCCATTACGATGCTTGGGCAAAACGAGAAACCGGATGTCACATACGCAGACGTTGGCGGCTTGGACATGCAAAAGCAGGAAATCAGGGAGGCTGTTGAACTACCGCTGTCACAGTTCGAGCTCTACAAGCAGATCGGCATTGATCCTCCTCGTGGCGTCCTGCTTCATGGCCCGCCGGGCTGCGGAAAGACGATGCTGGTCAAGGCGGTAGCGAACGCCACCACAGCCTCTTTCATTCGGGTTGTTGGATCAGAGTTTGTACAAAAGTACCTTGGTGAGGGTCCTCGAATGGTCCGCGACGTTTTTCGGCTTGCACGTGAAAATAGCCCGTCGATTATATTTGTGGATGAAATCGATGCCATAGCCACAAAGAGATTCGACGCACAGACCGGTGCTGATCGAGAGGTTCAACGCATTCTCCTGGAACTACTCAATCAGATGGATGGGTTTGACCAGACAGCTAATGTCAAGGTGATTATGGCTACCAATCGTGCAGACACACTGGATCCGGCATTGCTACGACCAGGTCGTCTGGATAGGAAGATAGAGTTTCCCTCCTTACGGGACCGAAGAGAGCGGCGGCTCATATTCACCACCATCGCCTCCAAAATGTCGCTGTCGCCAGAGATCGATCTGGACTCCCTTATTATTCGAAACGATTCACTGTCCGGCGCCGTTATTGCCGCCATTATGCAAGAAGCTGGCCTGCGCGCGGTCCGCAAGAATCGCTACGTCATCCTGCAGAGTGACCTGGAGGATGCTTACACGTCGCAGGTGAAGCCGGGCTCCGAGAAGGACAAGTTCTCGTTCTATAGATAGAAATAACGTTTTCCTAAACGCTTTCCATCGAGCGCACGTGACCCTGTTCCTGGGACCTTTACCATGAATTCGCAGCGTATAGGCAGCAAGCCTTAGGATGGAGGTTCACAGATGCCGCTTCGTGGACTTCCAATCGGCAGCCATCACAGCATTGGCCTTCTCCCATCACTCCAATCCAGCACAACCGGCCTCTGAGCACGTTCGACTCGCTGTTGGTCGTGGAAACGGGGATATCGAAATATGGAATCCAAAGTACAATTGGATACAAGAGAGAATTATCAAAGGAGGAAAATCGAGGTCCATTGAGGGCTTGGTATGGGTTGTCGAGGATGACGGCACATTGAGATTATTTTCCATCGGCTCATCGACCTCCGTTACCGAATGGGACATTGTAAAAGGGAAGGCTCTGTCCAGTGTTGACTGCAATGCTGGTCCTATATGGTGCATAGCCAGTACGCCATCCCATAGGAATCTGGCACTCGGCTGTGACGATGGGTCTGTAGTTTTGATTGATGTCAGTGACGGAGTCGGCAGCATGGAGTATAAGAGAATTCTACAGAGGCAACGAAGTCGGGTATTATCCATAGCATGGAAGGACAACGGGACAAAGCTTGTTGCCGGTTGTTCCGACTCCACAGTTCGGATATGGGATGTTGAAGACAGCCACGGGAGGATCATTGCAAGTATGAAAAGCGATAAAGCGAACGGCCAAGATACACTGATCTGGTCCGTGATTGTGCTAAACGACAATACAATAGTGTCTGGGGATTCGCTGGGCTGTGTGAAATTTTGGCATAGAAAACACCATGCCCTGATACAAAGCTTTAAGCTTCACGAAGCAGATGTACTGTGCTTGGCTGCTACCGCTGACGGGCAAAGACTCTTCTCTGCTGGTATTGACCAGAAAACTATTACATATGGGAGGACTACTGGCAATGGCCAGCGATGGACGCATTTGAATGGCAGGAGATATCATGATCATGATGTACGCGCAATGACAATCTATGAAGGTAGAAACTTCCGGGCCCTGGTCACTGGAGGTGTTGACCTCGGTCTCTCCATTGTCAACATACTTGACAAGGATGCCTTCCATCGCAAAATCCCATACCCTCCTCAACAACCACCGCTGTGCTTGGCCAGCGGAGCGCGAATGATTGCATTATGGGAGGGGAATGAGGTAAGAATATGGAAGCTGGAGGAGATTGAACACACTGCGGAAGGGACGGAGCAGATTTCGAAACACCGGGTTGCCACTATCAAAGTTAAAGAAGAAGGCTACATTAGTTGTTGTTCGATGGACAAGTCTGGCACTCACCTTGCAATTGCATGTGGGAAGATGGTGAAGCTCTTTCATATTCAACCGGATTTGGACTCGGTGCAGATTGAGCAAATAGAACACCCATCATTTCTACACTATGCTGCGCAGTTGGTGCTTCTGAGTGAAGATTCCTCGATTCTGGCTGTCGCCACACAGGATGGGGATGTCGTGCTCTTGAATATAAAAGCGGACTTTGTCTCTACCGACCTTCCTCGCTACAACTCTCCCAACACTTTCATCTCCCACCTACAAATGTCCCCGGACTCAAAAATAATAGCAATCGCTTACAGCGACGCCACCATTCGACTCTTTGATATAAAATCCGCAGCCCTAAAGTCTCAACTGCCTCGACCACCAAATCCTGTTTCGGCAATGTCATTTGCCCCGTCGCGTTCTTCCTTTGTCGTTTGCACAGCAGCAAATGATCTTTTAGAGTATCACTATAAAGACTCTACTCTATCTTCATGGTCGAAAAAGAATTCGCATAGTCTCCCTCTTGAATTTCTGCGCATCAAAGATAAAGCTTCCGGGATTTTTTTCGACGAGACGAATCCCACAAGATGCTGGCTCTGGGGACCGACTTATTTGGCTTATTTTGACCTTGCTCATGACTTACCCGACCAACGAGCGACGAAGAGAGCTAGAGAGCAAGATTCGCACCCGACTACTAATGGCAACCGTGCCAACAAACGCGCAAAAGGAGGTCCGACAAACAGTGCGACACGAAATCATGCGAGAGAGATCGAAAGTGATGGTGACAACGTGACCGAGATTCCTCAAGTTAATGGCACTGCAAAGCCCAGCAAAACGCCGCCATTCTTCAAAATTATATTAAAGTATCGGCCAATGCTCTTTGCCAGTTGTATTGGAAATAGGGAGCTGTTGGTCGTCGAAAGGCCACTGTATGATATGCACTTGCCGCCGGCATTTAGGCGACACGAATATGGACAAAGTTAATGGCTACCATCTTCTCCCCTTGCTGCCTTCCATTCTGCAGTTCCTGTTTGTCGTGGTTGACTTTCGTGAGTCGTGAGAGGGCTTTCATTGACTGTTCGATAGGATGCCAATTCCTTTCCTTCTGCCTCATCCTGCCGCTGGAGCCGGCGCTGATCGTCCACAGAGAATGCTCTTCTTCGTAACGAGGATACAGCAGCAAGTGCTCGTTTGACCGTCTCCTCCGAAGCCTTGGTCCGGGGGAGAGAATGATCCTGAGATCGCACATACCGTCGCGTCACATCCATGGCTCCGTCGGTGGAGAAACCAATGACGTACGCCATCTTCTTACCCCATCCTCTAGCGTAAATATTTGGTTCATCAAAGGCAGTTTCGCATGCATCGCAATGGATCCAGCGCTGGCATTTGTCGCTCCACACTTCTGTCCATACATGATCTTCAGAATTCCAGACCCATCTGACCCGCGATCCCATAGCTCGACAGAGCATCGTGAAGCAGTTTGCCCATTCACCACACCTACCTTCGCGTGTTCGCAGCAGGACGGCCGGGTTGTTGTACCTAGGGAAACGACGGGTCTCTCCACAAGTGCTGCAGGTGTAGATTTCAACTCTCGAGCTACCCTCTGCGACTTCTGTCGCATTTGCGACCGTCATGCCAGACAAGGTCGTGGCATGGCCGTTGCTGCACGGAGGCTCGTTGATCCACTTGAAGAAATCGCGCTTGAACCACTTCAAGAGAGCTCGAATGACGTGATCCTGGTAGCCGTACTCTGTTACTTTGGCCTCCTCCTCCTCGGCAGATGCATAGATCAGTTCAAGTGGGATCACCTCTAATGCGGCATCTAGCGTGCTTTCATTCTCATACAGCAAAGGCGTATGTGACAAGCCCATGAGCTCTCTGGAAAATGCATTCGTCTGTTGCCTCTTTTCGTGAAGAAGCTGCTGAAAACGAACACCAAGTTCGTGGATGGTGGTTGCGTCCATACCTCCATGTCGACCACAAACACCAGGGTCCACACCTCGATCATATTTGCACTCGCATTTGTGCTGAGGTTTGGACTCCTGCAGTTTACGAATGTGCCAGACGCGTTGGTGCACAGAGTCGAGTTGTCGACGCCGATAACATCCTTCAAACGTGCATTGGAGGGTGTCTTTCTCTACACCAACAATCAGGATCCGTATGATGGTGGGGTCTTCCATCAGGCGCCTCTAGTCTTGTTTGTGTTTAAAGCTCTGGGGCAGCCATTGGTATGGATCAATGCACTCTACGCGAGCGTCGATGTACTTTCCGGGATGTGCTTGCTGACGATTCACAACACCCAGAAGCTGCAGCTCGAAGATCTGAAGATGGGCCCAATTGCTGTAATCTCCATATTTCTTTTCAATCCCTATACATTAGCAACAAGCCTTGCTCGGTCTACAATCGTCTTCACGAACTTGGCCATCTTCTTTGCACTCGCTAGTGCCCAAAGCAACCGTCATAAGGCATCAATGGTTGCTTTAGCTCTTGCAGTTTACCTCAGCCTCTACCCTATATTACTGTTTCCCCCGGTGATGATGCTCTGCCAAGCCCACGGAACGAGCAGATTTTCGTCACTCCTGGTCTACTTCTTTGGAGCTCTAGGACTCTTCCTTTACGGGAGCTATGTCTTCATGCAATCCCCAAAATATCTTGCCTCAACCTACGGGGTCATTCTTTTGGTACCGGATCTGACACCAAATGTTGGGCTTTGGTGGTACTTTTTTATCGAGATGTTTGACCCCTTCCGCAACTTTTTCCTCAGTGTTTTTCAGCTGAACCTGCTTATTTACGTGGCACCTCTTTGCATCAAGTTGCCAAAACACCCATTATTTATCATTACTACACTGCTTGGCCTGACATGTATATTCAAATCATACCCGTCCGTCGGTGATCTTGCACTGTATGTGTCGCTACTACCTCTACAAATGCATTATACCCCACGTAAGAATGTACTTTCTTGGACTAACGCAGTGCTTCGCTATTCGTTCATTGCAATTGCAGTGACCCTCTACTGCTCCGTGCTGGGTCCGACATTCTACCACCTATGGATATACGCTGGATCAGGAAATGCCAACTTTTTCTATGCAATCACCTTGGTGTATAATCTGGGCCTGACCCTTTTCGTTACAGACTGGCTCTTTGCTGTACTTCGCCGAGACTGGGAAGTGACACGGCCCGATATGAAAGGGCGTGAAGTTGTTCAGATGTAGTCTGCCTTTGGGACACACCTCTACAATTGCTTACAGAGAATCATGTATGTTGCGACCTTGTTGCGCTTCCTCAGTCTTCTCGGACTAGGTGAAGATGGGTCGAGTACATACCCAAGCTGGTGATAGAACCGCTGGGCAGCTTCGTTAGCTGTAAATACTGTCAGCATTATTTTGAATATGGCCTTTTCCCGTGCAAGTGTCTCAACATACTCCATCAACGCTCGACCATATTTCTTCCTACGATGTTCCATATGCACCTGTACTTCATATACGTAAATCAAGTCCGTGTCATTCTGTTGGTCAAACATAAAACTGCAAAAAGCTACCACTTTTGGCCTTTCTTCATAGACTAGAATATAGTGCAGTTCGTCAATCTGCATCTCCTTCAGTTTGGCTGCATCTGACCAGCCCATCTCTGACTGTCTGTACATATTCTGGAGGTTGTCCTTGACAAGCTGAAAACATTGCTGGCGAATATTGCTTGAAAGGTCCGACGAAGCAATTGGCTCTGACAGTTCCGCCATCACGTGCACGCAGCAAAAGCAAGCAGGATGGTTGAGAAGCAGGAGCCGCCGGCGTGGAGCCCTTTGACGTGGAGAGACAAGCCTATTGTGCAGGATGTATCGTTTGAAGACAAGGAAGGCTTGGATTCTACAATCGAAAGGCTACAGGCTCTTCCTCCGTTGGTCACAGCCCAGGAAATCGATAGGTTACGGCGTGACTTGGCTGAAGTTGCCGACGGGAAGGCGTTTCTGCTTCAAGGTGGGGACTGTGCGGAGCTGTTTGCCTACTGTAATGCCAAGCAGATTGAGACGAAAGTGAGACTGCTCTTGCAGATGTCTTTGGTTTTAATCTGGGGTGCAAATATCCCGGTTGTGCGAGTGGGCAGGATGGCCGGTCAGTATGCAAAGCCTAGGTCAAGCCCGATGGAGCAGTGCAATGGTACATCGGTCCACTCGTTTCGTGGTGATATACTGAATGGGTACGACATCAAAGATCGCAAGCCGAATCCAGACCGGCTGTTACAAGCTTATTTTCACTCCGCAGCCACACTAAATTACCTACGTGGCCTACTATCGTCAGACTTCGCAGACCTCCACAAATCATTTGACTGGTCTTTGGGTCACGTACGATCTGATGCCGTTCGCAAGGAATACCAGGAGATTGTGGAAAGTCTGAACTCTGCACTCTCCTTCATGAAGACCATTGGCGCCGATAAATCAACGACTTTGGGTACTGTCGACCTGTACACTTCCCATGAGGGCCTCGTTTTGGACTATGAACAACCGCTGACACGGAGGCTGAGTGACGCTAACGGCGTCAAGGCATGGTACGACACAAGTGCGCATATGATTTGGATCGGAGACAGAACACGACAAGTCACGCACGCCCATGTCGAGTTCTTTCGGGGTGTGAAGAATGCCATTGGAGTTAAAGTTGGGCCAAGCATGGAAAATGAGGAGCTGATGCGTATCCTTGCCATCGTTGATCCTGACAGGGAAAAGGGCAAACTCGTCTTAATAACACGATATGGGCACGAAAACATACAGTCAAAACTTGGAGCTCATATCCGTGCCGTCAAATCTTCAGGTCATCGCCCGGTGTGGGCGTGTGACCCTATGCACGGCAACACGCACTCGACGGCAAAAGGCATCAAGACTCGTCAATTTAGCCACATCATGTCTGAAATCAAGCAGGCCATCAAGATTCACACGGAAAACGGCTCTCGATTAAACGGGGTGCATTTAGAGCTCACGGGAGATCCTGTGACTGAATGTATTGGTGGCAGTGAGGGACTCACGACCAACGATCTCGACTTACGATATACCTCCTATTGCGACCCTCGACTGAATGAAAAGCAGGCATTGGATGTGGCCTTTATGGTAGCATCGCACTACCGCGAGGCGTCTTTCCATGCAACACCCAAAGACGGTAAATTATCAAGTACATAAAATTGCCTTCTTCGTGCTAGAATCTATCTTTACAAATTTCGATGCGTATAATCTCACGTCCTGGCACGCACACCATGCCCACAAATCTCGTTTCGGGTCCACGAGCCTCTTCGCTTCCTTGCAAAATGATATTTGCGTCTCGATCCGTGGTCATAAAGCGGCCCGTGAAGGTACGTCCGTCCTTGATTGACAAACGCATGGACTGGCCAAGAAATTCTTGTATCTTGGTAATAGCGACAGACTCCTCCATGGCACCTGATTAGTCGTACTTTTGCTTTCTACTCTTGGCTGATTTCGTGCACATTCTACAATCGCTTCTTGTCTCGTGAAGATCCGCGCGATCAACAATAATGTGCGGCTAGCCAACGGTGTTCTGAAAATAGAAGCAGGCGAATGAAACTTCTGAATACAATATTATTACGAAAGCAGGCTTCGACGAATGAGGAAAGGCTGAATTTGCTGTGATTTATAAAGATTGGCTCATTTGTCTTCGCGGTGCTTGGCGGTATGGGGACGACTAATCCTGTCCATAGGAAGACGGGCGGCGCACCGTCATAGGGTGGCTAATTAAGCATGATTCCGAAAGGGGGTTTGACATATCTTCAGGGTCCTCAAAAAGCCGGTTAGGGCTGCGGCTGTGGCTGAGAAGGGCGGAACGGGTGTGGACTGACATAAGTCGTACGACCCTAGCCCGAAATGGATAAGCTTTCCGTGAGTATTGGCACTCGCCAAAATACACCAGCCGACAAATCTATCAGCGGGCCCGGCTGGCATCGGGTGTACATTCTATTTATCTAGCACGATCTCGTCAGCCGGTAGTGTTACGACACACGCTATCTGACTGATACATCAGCTCAAATTATTCGCGCACGGACACGAGAGGAACCTTGCTTGTTGCTTTACACAGCTCATCATCATCCACAGCAGGAACTTACTTACTTATCATTCGTGATCATCATCTGATATGGCGGGAAGGGCTACTAGCAATATGAACGCCAACGGCAGCCGGTGTCGTGACGGGCAGTTGTCGCAGGCCACTGCGTGTGACGACTTCCTGCAGTATGCACGCCAGGATAATGGCCAATGCAGAACCTTCGCGCCACTGCGATTACCGACATCGGCTTCACATCAGCGAAACCCGCATCAAATTCATCATCTATCCCAGCAAGTACCGGATGCGCAGTCGCATCCGCACCCACAATGTCGTTCACTCTCTCCATCCAGCACTCCATCACAGCCACAGCTGCTAGGGCCCCAGCAGCGGCCACTGCAACAGCTGTGCAATGATTCCCGCAGTGGGATGGACCCACCTTCAAAATCACAGACAAGGAACCCCTCAAACTCGCGCAGTCCACCGGGACTCTCGACTGGCTCGTCAGGATCCCCACCCATTGGGCAATATGAGTACCCATTGTGGGAGTCGCACTACTATCCCTCAACATGGCAGGAAGGACAGACGCTTGATCCATCAGCCATCCAGATGGACTCACCTCATTCGTTTCCTATCGATGAATACTCTAACAAGGCTGCTTATGAGTCGAGTGCAGGGATGCTGGTAACACCACAAGGCGTGAAGCGGGAGGGAAGCAAAAGCTCCACGGAACTTATCACAATGCGACCCAAAAAGAGTGCACACAATCTCATTGAGAAGAGGTATCGGAACAATCTAAATGACAAAATTCAGCAGCTCAAGGATGCCGTGCCGGCTCTTCGACCCAACTCGGATAGTGAAGAGCTTGACGGTCTCTCTCCCGCCCACAAACTCAACAAGGCGACCATACTTGCCAAGGCAGTTGAATACATCGGTCGTGAGTCCCTTTTTGGTGATTGCCTGCTAACCGCAGACCTTGAAAACCGAACAAAGATTCTGCAGGAGGAGAAACTTGCAGCGCAGGATCGGCTGATGGATTATGAACGGATGGTTAGTGGGCAGATGATTGGCCGGATCATGATGGGCGGCATGGCGGGAATGATGGCGGTCAGCTCGCTGAATGAAACCGATGCTGGTCATGGTCTGTTTGCCTTCCCGTCTCTCTCCTTCTTGCAACCGGCCTGGGCAGCCATGAAGTGCTTGCTGCTTGTTGGCTCCGTCTGCTTTCTCCTCTACTCCACTCTCCAACGGGCCCACAGGCAAAAGCTGCAATTCGAGTGTTTACGGATGGAAAATGTATGCGAGGAGTCTGTTGAGTCTGGCGGTCATTTGTGCTCTACGCTGCGTGAAATTGTTTATATGTGTTGAGATAGGTGAATCTGTAGCGGCTGTGCTCGTACCGTCCTACGTGCCCGCCTCTGCCTCTCCACCATGGCCACAAACACCACCTTCTACAACTTTGCCCCCCTCGACAAGACCGATGCGCCCTTCCCTTTCAAGCAGTTTGAGGGCAAGGTGGTGCTGGTCGTGAATGTTGCGTCCAAGTGCGGCTTCACCCCGCAGTACGAGGGCCTGGAGAAGCTCTACCAAAAGTACCACGACCTGGGCCTCGATATTGTCGGCTTCCCATGCAACGGCTTCGGCAGCCAGGAGCCGGGCACGAACGACGACATCCAGTCCTTCTGCCAGCGCAACTACGGCGTCACCTTTCCCGTGCTGGCCAAGGTCGATGTGAACGGGGACAACGCGGCGCCGGTCTACAAGTACCTCAAGCACGAGCGGGCGGGGTCGCTGGGGCTGGAGCGCATCAAGTGGAATTTTGAAAAGGTTGGTAGCTGCTGCTGCTGCAGAATAGGCTAACAGGCAGTTCCTCATCGACCGCAAGGGCAACCTCGTCAACCGCTGGGCGAGCACCAAGACGCCCGACAGCCTGGCCGCCGAGATCGAGAAGGTTTTGTAGCGTTCAGTTTCTTTCGTTGTATTTGGTGTATGCTAGACTACCCTGCCGGCCTGCTCCGCCCTGACTCGACACCGGACACCTCGACGCCACAACCCCCTTCCCACCATGAGCAGAAACAGACTCGACAGCTACGGGCAGACCGCGGGGGGGAGAGCGTACAGCCCGAGCGGGCAGACGGCGCAGAGTGGCACAGGGCGCGCATACTACGGACAGGCCCAGGGCCGCCAAGGAGGGGCTGCACCGCTTGGACAGGCGTACGGCGGGCAGAACCCCTACACGTCCGAGTACGACCAGGGCAATCCGTATGCGGAGGAGCCCTACGCGCAGGACAATGCGGCCGACCCCTATGCGCAGCCGCACCCCGCCCCCCCGGCCGCCGCCGCCGCCGTGCCAGTCGCGCAGGGCGACCCCTACAATCCACCGGGCGGACGGCAGCAGCGAGCCCCCAACAGCTACGAGAGCTACGAGGCCCGCGCACGGCCGCAGCAGGGCTATGGTGGTGGAGGGCCGAAGTATGTCGGTGGACAGGACTATGCCGGTGGCTATGAAATGAATGAGCTCAATCCTCGTGACGCCGCGGAGCCGGGAGGCGATGATATGGGCTCCTTCCTCAGCGAAGTAGAAGAGATCCGAGCTGCTCTTGCACATGTCGACGAAAACATCTCTCGCATTGAATCCCTGCATCAACGCAGCCTGAACGACGTCTCTGAGGAACAGAGCGGCCAAACGCAGCGCCAAATCGATGCCCTCGGTGCCCAGACGAGTCAGCTCATGAACAATCTCAAGAATCGGATCAAGACACTGCAGTCCAAGAGTCGGGATGCCACGCGAAAGAGCCAGTCTGACAATGTGGCTAATAAATTCAAAACGTCTCTCCAGCGATATCAGAGCATGGAGGCGAATTATCGCCAGCGTTATCGTGAGCGCATGGGTCGCCAATATAAGATTGTCCGCCCAGATGCTACGGATGAAGAGGTGCGGGCAGCTGTGGACGACACTGGCGGCGGACAGATCTTTTCACAGGCGCTGCTTCAATCCAACCGACGTGGGGAGGCACGTACGGCGCTGCAGGAAGTGCAAGCTCGTCACCAAGACATTCAAAAGATTGAGCGGACAATGAATGAGTTGGCGCAGCTCTTTCAGGACATGGCCGTCATTGTCGAGACCCAGGAGCCCGTTGTCACGCAAATCAACCAGGCTTCCGAGAGCGCAAAGACAAACCTGCAGGACGGAGTCGTGCAGACGGACAAGGCAGTCAAGAGTGCGCGTGCAGCAAGGAGGAAAAAATGGATCTGCCTGGCCATTGTTTTGCTCATTCTCATCATTGTCGGAGTAGTAGTTGGCGTGGTTGTGAGCAACCAGAACAAGAAACCAGGTCCATAGTACATAGGAAGCGCTTTACACGTCATTTGTTTTGGGTCAGCTTTTGATTTCACGCGGGGCACATTTCCCTACTACGATATAATAATTTCATGCCAATGCAATATATGATATTAGATGTAAACTAGTTCCATGGTGTCGGTGTGCTTGGGGTGAGAGGCGGGGTCATCATGCCGCTCGGAAGCTCGCTGCGGGAGGCTGGTCCGCTTGCAGATAGACGTGCGGACGATTGAGGGGGCGGGGTGAGCGGGAAGGCGGACATGCCGCTGTGTTGCGTGAAGATGGAAGACATGGAGGCGTACTTCCGCGACAAGATGGTCGTGGCAAGCGGGATGGACTGTTGGAACAGTCGCATAATCTTCGCGTCTCCATTCGGATTGGGTGTGGTTGGTGAGAGCATGTGCTGAGCCAGAGCAAGCGCGGATGCCGCAATAGCCGAGGGAGAGAAGGAGAGGAATTCGCGGTGGAAGAGTGCAAGCTCACAAAAGAAGCTCGCTAGTTCGGCCAGCGACCCTGCCGAGGCGTCTTTGCTGGCAGGTCTCGCTGGCAGCGCTGCCTCGAGGAAGGAGTGCGTGGTTGGGTGTCCAACTGTCCATTCCAGGGTATTGAGAACGTGTCCCTCCATCTGCACAAACATCTCCTCGTCGTACGCGTTGCAGCACATTTGTCGCAACTCGCGCACGTTCGGCACGCGATCTTTGGGGTCGTTGTATTTTGCCGCGATCCACAGCGCCGCACAGCCAACTAGCTGATAGTGCTTCTTGTAAACCACGCGCCGAGAGCAGTACCGATCAATCAGGTTGGCTGCCAAAAAGAGGGTGGAGGGCTGTAGACCAAAAGAGGAGTGTATTTCGATGAGGAAGTCGAGGAGATAGGGACGCATGTACCATTCCAGCTCTGGCTGGAGGTCCATCATGTTGGCGTCGCTGGAGGTGCGCTCCTGCATCTCCTTCATGTGCATCATGATCTCCTCGCGATACTCCATTGCTGCGTCTTAAAGAGAGTGTGGTTAAATGAATGTGAATGAGTGGACTAAAAGAGCGTCTAGAGAGTGTGTGAGAAGAAAGGAGAGCGAGAGGTCGACGTCCTGTCTTGTCTGGTTGGATAACGAGTGTGGGTTTGGTGCTTGAATGAATGTGTGAATGAATGGATTTGACATGAATGTGAAATGCGCAGCCAATTCTCCACGTTCCATCCGTATAGGGGAGGTGATGTACGTGCCAGGTCCCTGGCCTGTGCCTCCATCGCTCGGAGGGCCCGGGGAGGGTGATGCCTGCGCTCGCAATCCACCAATCGCTACCTGCATTGGGAAGGGGATGGGCTGAATGGGGCAGTCCGCAGGCCCATCAGCCTCCCTCATTCGTCCACGAGATTAGAGTATGCGCAAGGGCGGTGAGTGGAATTAGGAAATGGAATTTGCTGGAATGGGCATGTTTGCCGGGTCCCCTTGAATGTAAGGGGGTTGTTTGCCACTCCACCAATCAGACGAGGGCAGACGCAACCACAAAATGAAGAGAAATGAAGAGGGAGTGGAGAAATGGAAGAAGAGATTCGTATTCACATCATCCCCCTGTAGTATAAGTCCTACTACTTGCTCAAGCCTGTTGCCTGTGCAGACCGACGCCGAAATATGATATTTACACTTACAATGTCCCCTTCTCTCGCGGGACTAGACGCTTTGCGGGACTTGGCTGGCAGGCTAAAGGTTAGCGGCGGGTGCAGGAATGCGACATACCGGTGAATGGACCATCGAACCACGCTCCTTGCGCGACTTCTTCATCTGCTGCTTGAGGGCCGTGGAATCGAGCGGCTTGAGGAGTTCAAAAGAGCAGAGCAGCTCGTCAGACACGGACATCACGGCCCCCCAGTTATCAAACTCTCCACAATAGTTTGGTGCGGAGAAAACGGTTACCAGGGTGCGGTCATTGAAGAATTCATACCCATCCTCAACCACCATGTGCGCTCGACACACCAGATCGAATCCATGCTTGGCCAAAAAGTTCAGAATCACGTTCTTCCCAAAGCAATAACTGACGCCCCGCTCGCTCTCTTCCCAGTCTTTGTCGATGTCTCCAGGGTCAGACCACAACAGATCATTCAGCAGTCCGTAGTCCGGGACGTCTGTTGGCCGCGTTATGGCGCGGATCTCATCCATGCTATTCAGCGAAGGTGACAAACCACCGTGCACACAGAATATCTTACTCGCTACCACAGCAGCAATCGGCAGCGTATTGAAACTGTCAATAAATGTCTTCCAGATTTTTATATTTGTGCGTCGCTTGCATTCGTCGTAAAAGCCGTAGACCCTTGTAACATTGGCGCACTCATGATTGCCGCGTAAGAGGAAGAAGTTTTCTGGATACTTTAATTTGTAGCAGAAGAGTAGGAGAATCGTTTCGAGGGATTGCTTGCCGCGATCAACGTAGTCGCCGAGAAATAGAAAATTTGCAGAAGGTGGAAAGCCGCTCATTTCAAAGAGTCGTATCAAATCATTAAATTGGCCATGCACATCGCCCACGATCTTCACGGGCTGGGAGAGCTCGAGGAGCGCTGGCTGCGATAGAAATACCTCCCGTACTGCTAAGCATATTGATAAGATCTCCGCGCTCTTCAAGCATACTGATTTTGTTACTTTTCCCGCGTAGCCTGCATCCAGCAGCCTTGATATCATATCATCCAGGTCGACAGATCGTAAGCCCATCGTCTCCATTGAGTTGGAGGGAGCTGAAAGAACTTCCTCTACCATTGCCGAAACATCATCCACTGGGCTTCTCTTTCGTAGGATTGGTTCCGAGGGTAAGGTTGTGACAGGGCTCGGTGGCAGCTTCTTGGGGCATATATCTGAGCTTTCGACTACTTCGCCCGGTGCATGCTCCTTCTTGTGGCCACGCCCAATCTCACCGTGCACGGGGGAGGGCGGTTGCTGAGGTACATCTGCCTCATCAATCATATCTTCCCTACTAAACGAAGGCCGTGATCGCAGGCTACTGGTATCTGAACGCGGCGAGCGCCCATATTCCTTATCTATGCGCTCATTCGTCGATTTGTCCTTGTCGATACTGAGATTCGATATCCTTGTTTTCAGTGAATTTCGCAGCGACCGTGTGCTTCCCTGAGTGTCTGTCCTAGTGAATGAAGGATACGACTGTAAACTATCGCTGTCCTTGCCTTTTTGAGCAGCGGTGGACTTGGATGGCTGCTGGCCCATGATTTACACCTCGATGGGATTCGGGCACTGGTGATGAGTCAGAACGTCTGCAAGCTCTCCAGAGCGCCCGGTTAATCTAGCTAAGGCACTGCAAAGCACAAACCTCTTCAGCGTGAGCGGGATGGTTGGCGCAGGGTGGGGTGGGTGGATGTGCTTGTAGCTCGTGATTCTTTCCGGGGGATGTCAAGGTGTGTGCTGTCGTGTCGTTTTCTCCCAACACGGAGATTAAATCCGTCCTCCTAACCGAGCGAGATCTGGAGGAAAGTGGTGGATCTGGCGAGGGTTCAGGAGACCTATGGGGTTGTACACGATGAAGAGACTACTATATCCGCTGTAGCACATCGGCAATTACTTCCTCGGTCGACGCACTTCCTCCGAGGTCGGGCGTGCACAGCTGCGACTCGAGATTCGCATCCACAGCCTGGTGTATAAACACCGCCAGCCTCGTCTCGCCTAAATACTCCAACATGAGTGCTGCAGAGCGGATGGTTGCAATTGGATTTGCTACTCCTTTCCCTGCAATATCTGGTGCGCTTCCATGACATGGCTCGCCCATGACGAATTCATCACCCACGTTGGCACTCGGTACCACCCCAAGGCTGCCCACTAATGCTGCTGCTCCATCACTCAGTATGTCCCCATACAAATTAGGCGCCACCACCACGTCGAAAACATGAGGTTCACGAAACATGCGGTATACCATCGAGTCCACAATTTGTTCTTCAGTCTTAATGCGTGCATATTTCGTTTCAAGCTTGCTCACTTTTCGGATAGTCTCTCGGAAGAGGCCATCGGTGACTGCTAGCACATTGGACTTGTGGACGATGGTGACTAGAGGTTTTGTTAGATCGTCGGGTGTGGCTCTCCTCGTCCGGATGTGCTGCCGCTGTAAAGCGATGTCATATGCTATTCTCCCAATGCGAAGGCAAGCTGCCTCCGAAATGCGCTTGATAGCTTCTGCGACCTTGAGTCCATGCTCGTCAGTCATCATTCGTTCCTCCTTCACATACAGATCTTCCGTATTCTCTCGCACAATGACCATGTTTACCTGCCTTTCGCTTCCCATGACACTTTTGACCGGCCTCACATTTGCATAGAGATCCAGCTGCTTGCGCAACATCACAATTGGAGAAGAGTAGCCTTCAACCTTCGTGCTGGGCGAACTCACCGCCCCAAAGAGAGCAGCATCACAACATTCTTGGATTCTCAGGGCAGTGTTTTTAGGCAATGCTGTGCCGGTCTTTTGGAAGCATTCCCAGCCAGCGTCAAAGTCCGTAAATTGAAACTGCCTGTTGTACTTTTTCCCAATGGCTTCCAACACCCTCCTTCCAGCAGGTATGACCTCCTTTCCAATCCCGTCGCCGGGGATGAGCCCGACGCGGATTGCAAATCCCAGTTTCTTGATCATAATATGCCTCGGGTACCTGTTCCTGTTCCTGTTCATCATCGCACAGGCTCAGGAAGCGACGGTAGAGGGTGTCCCACTCTATTTGTTTTTAATTACGTTGCTCATCACTATCTACCTCCGCTCCACCAATAATACATGCATCGCCACGTACGCCAATACGATAAAACAGCCTTTTTGTTAGAAAACGAAACTTCAAATTCGTCATACCAAAGAAAATTACGAGGCCAATAATGTCTCCCCAATATGCAGTCGCATCAAATCCAAATGTCGAAAGAATAGTGGCGCCAGGGACGTCAATAGATAATCCAAACTTCTGCTCAATCAAGGTCAAGTACCTTACTTCATTGGTGGCCAGGGCCTCGAATGCGTAGTGAAAGATAGATAGTTTCTGCAGCCACAAAGCTTCCGAAGGTATAGAGTCGTGGTTCAGTAGTAGACCGGCAAATAGGAGGCTGAAGAGCATGACCAGGCTCCCTACCAGACTTGCAACACTGAGATCCTCGAAGACAATACCGACAAATAAACATATTGCTGCGGCGGTGAGGTTGAAGAGAACCAAGACGAGAATGAAGCGGAAGAATTCTGGCCACTGGTTGACCAAGCCAACCATTGGGTAGACAATGACGCCCATAATTATCGGTGGGAATACCCGCAACGGTACAATATCAAAGATTACCTTTGATAGAAAATAAGTAATTGGTGCATAGTAGCGATTGGCTCGCTCTCGCTTAAATATTAAACGCTCGCTCGCAAAGACATTAAGCGTCGTAAGTGTACTGAATCCAAAAAGTGAGAGCATGAAGAAGAATACCCCAAGTCTATTTTGAAATCCAGAAATGTCATTAGTCACATTGTAGAAAAGAAAACCACTCAGTAATGCGAGCAAGACTGCTATTGCATAATGTGTGAGCATGAGCATAGGATTTCGGTAAAGATTTTTCCATGTACGCTTGGATATGATCATGAATTGTGTCCACAGGCCGGCTCTGTTATTTGTCTTTGGAGATGCTGTACGCTGATTTTCACGTTCCCTTGAAACACTTTGTTCGATAGAAGTCTTCACAGCATCTGCTAGATCACTCTTTCGATAATCTTCAACAAGTCCATCCAAGTCGGTTGATTTCATAGTAGAAGTCTCGCCGTTTTGGACCATTGCAGATCGCCGCTGGGTACTAGCATTGCTCTCTTCCACATTTGCGAGCATTCCTGAAGGTTTCCTGGTAAAAAGCTGTCTTTCTTGAATAGCTCTTACAGAATCTCGCCTTTTTCCTTTGGTGAGCCGCGCCAGACTGGCCATTGCATTTTCGCTTTCCTCTTCTGCAGCAATCTTTCCAGTCCTAGTCTTAGAGTTTGCGCGACTGGCGTGGACCATTAACCCTACGAGGTATTCGGCGATATTGAACCCGCTTGGACAGGAATACCCAACTGCGGAGAAATACTGCTGACATTTTTGAAATTCACCAGAGTAAACCATACAGCCTTGGGCCAGAAGAATAAGCTGATCGAATAGCGCAACGATGTTTGACTGCGGTTGATGAATGGAAAAAACAACTGTGCGATTATACGTTTGTGCGAGCGTTACTAAAGACTCGACCACATTGTAGGCATTGAAGGAGTCCAGACCGCTGGTTGGCTCATCAATAAACAATATAGACGGACTCGTGACCAATTCGCAGGCAATCGCAACCCTTCTTTTCTCACCACCAGAGATACTGCGGCTGCCTTCACTACCTATCATTTGATCTTTGATTCCAAAAATGCCCAATTCCTGCATGGTTTCGAGCACACGCAATTGCTTGGCAATATTACTCATTGATTTCGGTAAACGCAGTAATGCCGAATTTAAAATTGTTTCGTAGACAGTAAGAGTTGGCATCAGAGCGTCTTCTTGATCCACAAACCCAATGATACGATGGTACTCTTCTTCCTCGTATATCTGCCCATTCACATAGATACTTCCAGAAGTCTCCCCGCGTTTGTTTTTCTTAGCCAGTATGTCTAACAAAGTTGATTTCCCAGCACCAGAGGCACCCATGATTGCCATTACCTGGCCTGATTGCACTGCACCATGAATGCCTTGCAAAATGTCTTTCTCATTTAAACGATAAGAAATGTCCCTAAACGACAAAGTTGCAGGTTGATGATCAATCATTAATTTCCCATTCTCGTCAGTTTCAGGAAGGCGGATGGCGCCTTCTCTTCTGGTACTGGTTGTGCAGTACCACGCGGCTAATGCGACTACAAGAAGTAGAACCGATACGCCCACCACGGCACCAACGACTAGTTTTTGATCTACCTTTTTCTCCGGTCGGTGATATCCAGGAACGTCTTGATAATACAAGCACTCGCCAGAGTCACACGCCAAGGATATCGATTCATCACCAAAGACCGACTTGATTAAGTTGTTCATCTCCGGTTCCGAGAAGTCGCAATTCGGACCAGAACATTCAAATGATGCGGGGCCTCTGATTTCTTCAGTAAGGAAGTCGGTAATATCGACAGCACCAGCTTCTCCACAAAGATAGCGGTCTGGTATACATCTGCATGCTATTGTATCGCAAGCGTACCTTGTGATATTTTGATCATGGTTCTGTTCTTGTTCAAATGAACAAGCCTCCAATCCGCAATAGAAACTTTCCTCGACTCCAGACCAAAATTGAAATTTGCATGATTCTTCTTCCCTGTTGCAAGAGAAAGTGACTCGAGGGACTCGTTCCTTTAGCTGATCAATAATCTTACGATTCGTAACGTCGCACATTTGAAAGTTCTCGTTGACGGTCAAACCACCTTTGTAGCAAGTCCCATTTATACCTTCTGGCATAAGCGGATTACACGCGCTGTTGCTTTGGCATACATTGCAGTTTATGCCCGACCACCCGTCTGCGCATTTACAGGTATCCCCAGAGCGGGGGAACCGATTAGGACCTTCTGCGAGAGACCCACAGACCGGCGCTATACAGTCATCCCCCCCAAATCCAGGAGGGCAGTTGCATTTGCCACTGTACTCGTTGCATGACCCAAATTGTTTGCATTCAAACGCAGGCAAGAGGCAGTTAAAGCATGGGGGGCAGTCGTCGGCTGCGGAGGCGAAGACGACCCCACCGAAGGACACTACAGCCACAAGCAAACTTTGCAAAGGTTTCAGCCGCATACAGTGCCGCGGAGAATTTGGCCAGTCTTTAGTGTCCTCTCTCCGCTGTGAAGTGGTGGACAGTAGTAGACGTCAGTTAACTCGGTGGACGAAAAGGGATAAATTAAGCGAACATGTAAACTTCAGATGAAGTCAGTCGACACATCCAATAATGTCACTATGATAGAGGCTAGTGGTGCATTGTCTTTGTCCATGCTGGTCCATGACCCAAGCATCAACCATGTACACTTCTTTCCACGCCACTATTCACAAGAGCCAAAACAATATGTACCAGGGTATCACGCATCGTGCCGTGCAATAAATACAGATATGCAAACTCGTCGAATCGAAGCAAGCATTTCGAAATGCCCTGGATTCCGTCAATGCCCAGGTATAGTTCCACCGCACGTGTAGAAATTGCCACTAGCTCCTCCAAAGCGGAGTCGGAAATTTTCCTCAAAATAGACCCGACTCTCGCTAACGTAATCAGTATACAAGCGGTCATAGTCTTCATAGCACTGGGTCGTTCTCGTTGTGCGCGTTTCCAGTGCTAAACCCTCCCTCCATAGAACTTGATTCGTCATCACTGTCAAAGAACTTCCGTCAGACATAGTGTCTCAAAGTTCTTCGTCGTCATCCCAAAATGTGTCTCTCACTACCGTATTCCAGTGTGTCTCGTGGTCCAGGCGAAGGCTCTCGGCACTATTGGCGCACTTCTTCTCTTGCTTCTGCTTCTTCCCTTCTTTGTTCGGCTTTTTGTTTCCATAGTTTTGCACCTCCTCTTCTTGCCTCTGGTTCCCCTTTTCTTTCTACTGCTTTTCCTTTCACAAGGGCATTGTCTTGAATGGTTGAGGATGGTTTTGGAATTCAGCGGTATAAACAACGAATTCCACGATGACATTAAAACGTCATTTTCCAAGGTTTAGAGATAGTCCTTTGACCAAAGTCAAACCCCCTAAGTACACTCCTCGAAAGGCCAGGAGGAGGCGACCTCAGACAGAAAGCTCTGCTACAAATGACAAAGTATACTCAAATGGGACTGCAATGGGCGACTGGAAGGCCGAGATGACAAAATTAAGAAGGCAGTATCGCCAGGAGACGAGCGAGATCGGCGAAAAAGCCGGGTCTCAAGAACATCCTGCTCGATCTAGCGTTTCATCCACCACCCCCCCTTCGAATGGCCTTCCTTCCATAGAGAGCCTTTCTCAATACGCATGGCGAGATCTCTCTGCCGAGGAGAAAGAAAATGTAAGAATTCAAAAAGAAAACAACCGAAAATCGCATCAAACACATGCAAAGGAAGAGCGATTGAGGAGTCTTTTGGATTTCTATCACTCGTCAAACACATATGCCGTGAATAGTGAACAGCTGGAAAGAAAAATCAACGAAGAGTTCAAAGAGCATTCACTTGGAATGTCCAAGTACTTTAGCGACCCTTTAGCCGGAGAAGGCATTCCTCTCATGTCCATGAAGGACGCACGTCTTCGGGTATTGACGGATGCTCTCGGTGGGTTTTCTAGCCATGGTAAAGTTGGTGAGCGAGAAGTGGGCGGCCTACTTGAAAAGCTATCTACATCCGACTCCCCAGATATTGAAGAACCTAGAGAAAAGGCTTCAGATGGAAGGGCTGAAGATGTAAAGCCTTTGGCAGATGAATCCAAGATAAGAAAGGCAATAAAGGCAAAATAAACGCTCCTCGTTAGGCATCCCATCATTGCTATGTACATACATAATAAGCTCTATCTCTATTCATGTCTTTAAGCTATGCTCTCTCATGAAAAACGAGCTCACCAAAGCCAAGGCCATACAAATGGCAGCAAATCCAAATGCAAGCCTCATTGCCTTGCCATAACCGAAAATCACAACATCCCTGATATCAGGATCGAGCTTTTCTAGGAAATCCAAAGACTTTCTCACATTTTCCGCGATTTCTTCAGCTTCTCTGCCACTCAATGCAAAGGACAGGTAGTGTCGAAGGTCTGCTTGCACGATGGCAGATGCAAGTGCAATCCCAATGACTGTTCCCAACGCTCGAAAGAGATAAGATACGGAGATACCGATTGCTTGGTTCTCATTACCCACACTTGCAATAATTGCGATCAAGAGACTGGTGACGCCTATTCCATTTCCCAACCCTTCGCTTGCGAGCATCAAAGTGCTTATCCATAAAGGAGTGAAAGCATTCCATGTAGTCGAGATGAAGAAAAGGGAGAGGGTGGAGAGCAAATAGGCAAAAATGGTAATCCAAAAATACTTTGCGGTCTTGTGCATAATTAGTCCTCCAAGCAAGCTGCCGGTACTGCCCGCAACGATTAGTGGCAAGAGATGAGTAGCTGCTGCGGTCGAGGACTCCCCTCCTGTGATTTGAAAGTAAAGAGGAAGATAAAATAACAAAGCAAATTGTCCCATGAAGCTGAAAAAGTTGCTAATATATGAAGCCAACGGCGTCCTTGCTAACACTACTGCCCCAGGTGCGATCGGCTCTTTGGCAAATTTTAATTCGATTACCGCGAATGTGACGAAAAAAAGTAAACCTACGCCAATGAGAACGAGAGCCTTTGTATCTTGCCACGATTTGTTGCCCGCCATGTCCAGGCCTATTAGAAGTGAGGTGGTGGCAATAATTAGACAAAGAATGCCTCCATAGTCAACACGCAACAAGCGATTCTTGGTGGTCTCTTTTTCATCTGGTCGGGGGAGGTCTTTCAACGTCACCCATGTGCATATACAGGCCACAATCATGAGAGGCGGTTGCCATAAGAACGAAAACCTCCATCCCAGACTAGAGTCCGCAAAGGTCCCGCCTATCGTAGAGCCCATTGCAGACCCCGTGGCGAATATCAGATTGATGGCTCCTTGAAAGGTCCCACGAGATCGTAAACTCACTAATTGAGAGATAATTATCGATGTAAGTGATGTCAAACCTCCACCTCCTATTCCAGTCATTGCTCTGGCTGCTATTAGCTCATTCATGCTCCTAGCCGTGCTGCACCAAAAGCACCCAACAAGATAGAATATCGAGCTAATGAGAATGGAAATCCTGGGTCCGAAGATTACCGAGAAGCGTCCATAGCAAGGCTGTGCAATGGTGACGGCTATCAGGTACGATGTTCCAACCCAGCTGACTCTGCTTAGTTCTCCAAACTCTGAGCCAATTGTAGACACTATAGCGAAAGTTATTGTGTTATCAGCAGCTGCAACGGCAACGCCGATGAGTAGTCCTGGCAGGACCTTTGCTAGACTCGCCCTTTTCACACCCCTGTCTGCTGAAGAATGTAGCAGCAGCGGCTGCTGTTCATCATCATAACCGTGGGCTAGATCGTCGTGAGAAGCAGTGGTGCTCATCTCCACATCCTTTGGCGGGGTTTTACGAAGGCTGGCTCACGGAACTAGGCCAGCACTTCAGATTACCAAAATATATGGAATTGGTCACAAACTATATCATACATACCATACTGAACTTCTGGATCTATATCAGCGAAATGACTGTGTAAGGATGATGGCTATGCGAGAATGCTTTTGTATAGTGTTATGCCCGCCGTAAGCAAGTATGTACTTTGAGACATGACCTGCGGACTCCATGGAGCCCTCAAGACCCAAGTCTACAGCTTTCCGCCGCTTCGTAAGCTGTGAGGCATTGACGGCGGCATCAAAAAGCATTTCCGTATGCGTCCAGGAGATTTCATCATCATATTTGGTCGTGAGAAGCGCAATGTCCGTGCCATGGTTCTTGGCCAAGCCTTCCAGGCGTTGAGCAGTCTCCCATGTATGGCGTATATATTGTCCCAAGTATTTTCGAAGCGTAGGGAAACGCTTCAAAGGCCCCATCACTGGGAAAACTTTGAAAATCCGATATGTATTCATCAATTCCGTCATACTACTGAAACCAACGATTGGCATCACTAGACGCACATTGATTTGCTCATTTGAAGCCAGCCTCTCCGCGACTGCAACAGCAAGGGCAGCACCCAGGCTTTGGCCCACTATAGCGACGTTCTGCGGCTTCACTCCTTGATTGAGAAACCACTTTACCGCGCTCGTTCCGTCCTCTATTAGCCCTTGTTCGGAAGGGACTCCAGATGACAATCCATATCCCCGATAATCAATTGCTAGTACTGAAGAGACACCTGAGCTTAGCAAGGACCGATACGTGTCGGGACGGTGTCCTGTGACCATAGTACCGGCATTTCCATGGAAGTAGACCACCACCTTGGAGTCTGTGCTGATTTTGCAGCTATTCTGTCCTCTCCCCGGGAGCCCAGCGGCACAGTAACTAGGATAGATATGCCATGCGTGAACATGCTCTCCGTCATTCGTGTCAATGAAGAATGGACTGATTTGTCCCACAGCAAATCCAGCTAGCTCCGGCGTCTTGGCTGCTGCAGACTTACCAAGCGTCAACCTATTCAGATACACTAAATTCTGCTGTACCGAATCAAGCGTGAGGGAGAGCAGAAGGGCGATGTAGGCTAAAGTGCTTCCTGCCAGACATAAAACCCCGAGCCGGAGAACATTAGGCATACTGGTTGGTATGGAGTCTGTGGACTCGTTATTGGAGAGCAGAGACACCATCCTCAAGTACTTTGCAGAGACAAATATCAATAATGAGAAACTCGATGCCTGTGGAACAGGCAAAATGGAGATTGGGCCGATCGTCTACGAGGCATGTTTTTATACCGTGAAAACTGCCGCGATATCACAAGATGCAGTAACGGCATTTCTACAATCCGCGGCAAGTGCTGATAACGATTTGGCAGTTTTGATTCGTGCCGTGTGTGCCAAGGAGGCGAATGCACAGCAGTTGGCAGTCTTTGCGAATCATGTTTCAAATGCCAAAACGGCTTTGGAGAGCAAAATACCTTCTCGACAAACCGTCTTTCGAATTGCAAACGATGACCGCCTAAGGTGTCTTCCCAGTGAATCAATTATCGACTATAGAGATGACGGAATCACGGTGAACACGCTTGTTTCGACTCTCTTTCTCTCACTTGAGAATTCAGCATCTTATCAACCTGTGACGATTTATATTATTACAGAAGATCGTAGGCTATGGGAGTCTCTTTGCAAAAGTGTGCTGGATGAAGCATTTTGCCGATCTGCGATTCAAAAAAGATTTGATACCCTCAAAAGAGCTGATGAAACGATACTCGAATTTTCGCCAGAAACGCAGGTGTTGAGGCATATTGCAACGCCCAATTCAAACAGCTCGTCCCAGGAAAACAAAATCTCTGGAAACGACAAGAAGCCTGCAAAGTCTTCGAAACAATCTCAGCTTAAGAAAAAGTCAAATAGTCGTCAAATTAAAGTTGAGGAAGCGCGGCCGAAAGTGAAAGTAGAGAGGGCCTCAAAACTTCCAAGATCTAGAAAAGGGAGGATTGCTGATCCCTCAAAGATCTGTCATTCCTGTAGCACTTCACACACCGCACTATGGCGGAAAGCTCTCATTGGCGGTCAGAATGTTACCGTGTGCAATTCATGCGGTATCAAGTATGCTACTAAAGTTAAAAAGGCCCACGCCCACGATGACCCACGCCCTCCAGAAGATGAAAGACTTCGTGTAGAGAACGCGTCTCCGACGGTTGTGGGTGTGGATGAAAATGAAAATGTTAAGGAAACCAGTATCCAAGTGTTGTCTGTTGAAAAAGAGCCATAGCAAAAAACAGCAGGCCTAATGAAGAATTATATAAGGGATATCACCAGTCCTCCTGCTCCGGAGCAAAGTGACGAAGGAGAAAAAGAGAGAAAAAAGGAGACTAAAGCGAAAAAGTAGAAGAATCAGAAGTGTTTTTCACTTCAAGAAAAGTGATGAGTAAGAAAGATTCAAATGTCTCACACACACCCATATAAAGTGCGGCATATGTTACAAACCTGTAAAGGTGTATTGAGAAATACCAACATTACCTTGGGCATCACGAATGACCACCCCATGAAAAGTGCCGAGAACCAGATGAGGCTCTGGCATACTCATTCTTGGCTGGGCGCTTGCTCCAAGCATGAAATCCGATGGAAGAGGTATATTGCGATGCCTCCCAGGCTGCGCGGCTTCGAAAGTGACTTGATTTTGAGTGCTTGCCGGATATTGCGACTGTGGCGGAGCATATTGGGGATGAGGCTGAGGTGGAATGACTGCTTGAGGATTGGGTAAGATATCTGGAGGTCGATTCCCTTTGCCATCTTGCTGGGTTCGGGGCCTCAACGCTGTCATCTGATGGGTCTGAGGTCTGCTGTAGCCTTGAGGCTGAGTGTAGGGTTGCGCAATATAGTTGCCAGGTAATAGACCCTGAGTACCTGGAGGACTATTTGCGGTCTGGGGCATAACACCACGCGGCAGATTGACTCTGGGGCCATTGGCTGAAGATTGTGGGTGACTGGGGAGGATTGGCTGAGGATAGTGCTGATAGGGATGTGGGTAGGTTCTTGGATGGCGTGTATTGGGAAATGTACCACCTTTATCTTCTTTTCTGCTATTTGAAATGCGCTTCAGCCTCGCCTTCCCAAGTGGGCCATCTTCATAGATTGTGATAATAGTAGCAACTTTTGCAGAAAAACGATCCGAGTCCTGCTCGAGGTCGTGCTGCAGTTTCTTTATACTATCGCTGAATATCTTTTGGACCAAGGCAGGGCGACTAAGAATACCATTAATCATGCTGGTGTGAGGACATTGTTCGGAGACGTGCTGCTGACATGCGTCTCCCAGTCGCTTCCGCGTCTCATCCCATAATCTCTGCAGCAGCTCAGGGCTGGCAACAGACACCACAAATTGCTGCAGCGTATTAGGATTGGAGAACACCATTCTAGTCCCTTCGTTATTTCGATGTATCAGGCTTTTCAAAATAGACTCTCGGCAGCATAGGTCTATTACGGTATTTGTGACCTGTCGCGAATATTGTTGATGGAGGCCATCATCCTTGCCTTTGTTGTCATCTGTAGCAGCAATCGCCTTCTCATGCTCCAGCACTTCTACACTCGTATTCGTCTGCGGAACCGCAGCGCCCTCTCCTTCAGCCATCGTCTTCTATGAAGAGTGATGTTAAACCGTACCTCATCATCCCCGCCTTACCGTATGCCGAACGGGAATAAAGAAAAGCAATCATTAATTGCTCATTTTTAAGTAATACAACAGACAAGCCTATGCTAATAAGCCTGATATGGTATTGTGATGAAAATCTATGTACAAATTCGTAGTCTTTGTAATATAAACCCTGCCTGATCAGATGAAAGCTTGTCGGCGACTAGCACAAATAAGTACTCATACCCATACCGTACGGGTAATTTAATGTTTAGTTTAATCCACTGATCTCTGTCCCATTTATCCAAGCTCAGGTTCCCACTGACCGCGATGGATCAGTGAGTAAAGAGCACCTTTCTGGCCGAGTAATTGCTTGTATTCTCCTTGTTCTTCGATTCTGCCACTCTTTATGACGATCACTCTATCACACAAACGCATCATTTCCGAGTCATGAGTCACCACTACAATAGTCATGGAGCCTCTGCATCTTTCAAAAACAGTCTTTCGAATGAGGAGCGAAGATTCCGGGTCTAATGCGCTGGTGCACTCATCCAACAAAAGAACCTTCGGCTTCCGCAAGAGAGCACGACAGATAGAAATTCTCTGAGCTTGTCCGCCAGAGATAGTATTTGCATCTATAGGTGTCTGGTAACCGCCTTCAAGTGAAATAATGAAATCGTGCACGTCAGCATTCCGAGCTGCCTCCTCGATTAACCCCATCTCTACCTCAGCCTCATTCATACCATAAATGATGTTTTGTAGGATAGTGCCTTTGAATAGCATTGGTATCTGCATTACTAAGGCCATCCGGCTGCGTAGGAATGAGACATCCATAGATTGCAAGTCAACTTCATCGAAGCGAACTGTGCCAGAAGAGGGGTTAAAAAAACGTTGCAGAAGTAAAAGAATTGTAGATTTACCACAGCCGGAGGTGCCTGTGATAGCAACACATTCGCGCTTTTTTATGTCCAAATTGATATTTTTTAAGATTTGGCTGCTGCCATTGTATGAGAAAGAAACGTTTCGTAACTCGATCGCTCCATCATAGTGATGTTTTTCAGTTCCCATACATTCGTCTGTCAACACAGGCAATTTTAGAATCTCTAGTACACGAACAGACGCTTGTTCGGCTTTTGCGATTTGCGGCACTTTTCAATTAATAATGCACTAACTGCACCTTACCAAGCCCTATGATCGCCGAAGCATTCATCAGAGAAAAGAAAAACAACGAAAATACGGTGATCATTAAACTTGACGTGTACTGTAAGCTTCCGACTAATTGGCTTCCATACCAAAACAACAGGGCTACTGGTTAGCAAACGATTAAAGGCTCACAACCTTGGGCTAAATACAGCAGGCTCTCCACTAGCCCAAACGCAAATCCTATTGAAACAGCCCGCTTCTTGCCTATATATCGGATCTGTTCAGCTGACTTTAAGTATTCAACAAGCAGCAAATCTTCAAGGCAAAACAGTCGGATTGTGACTAATTTATGGATGAGTTCTTGCATATGAGAAGAAAATCCATCTTTGAAGAGCTTGCTTTTCTGTTCAGTTTTCCTACAAATATGCGTGTAGTATTTAGTGCATACAATCACAACTGGTGCGATCGAACAGCCAACTAAAGCAAGCTTCCAGCCGAAAATAATGGAAGAGATAAGTCCTATAACACTCATGCTTGCTGCTACCACAATGTTGCCAGTAAATCGCCCGAGTAACGTACGCATGTCTTCTCCGTCGCTGATAACGACTTGATTTAATGTACCAGGCGAATTTTCATTTTCGTGAAAGAATGAAACCGGCTGCTTCGTCACACGTAACCAGATGTCACTTCGTAAAGAGTCAATCCATCTTGCTGACGAACGTTCCAAGAGGTAAAAGCGCAAGAACGCGGTGACACCATCGACTACTGCGAGCGCCAAAACAAGAAGAGACCATTTTGTTGTCTCAGTAGCCGGCGGTACGCCTATAAAGTATACGCCCAGCAGTTTCGACAGGGCAAAGGAGAAAGCCGGAGTCACGGCTCCATTGACAACGCATACGAGACAGCCAAAAAAAACTGAACGCTTTTCGTGTATTGTCTCCCATAATTTAGATAAAGTCTTCATCAAGCTCTCTGTATGCATTATCGCACGTACGTCTTCCTCTTTGAGTATTTCACTTTCATCAATTCTAGATCGTGCGTAACGTTTCTCATTGTGTTCAGTACGACCTAATTGTGCAGCCAATCCATTTAATTGTACTTGATTCGCTTCAGCGTCTTCAGAAGAAATTTCCGAGATGTCTTCAAATGAACAGAAAGCCGTCTTACTTGTCACATCGCTGACGCCGCGAACGCTGTATCTTTCTTCTTTGATAATACCTGTCGCCACCCCAGATAGATTATGATTACTTAGACATGACTTAGGCTCGGCATGTTGATTCCACACGCTACTGAAGACGTTTTTGTGGGATAAACCAGACGCTTGGCGAAGGCCCTCTTGTTCTGCATGCAGCATAGAAGCAAATACGCCATGGCGCGCCTTTTCTAGGTTACGTCGGTATCCGTTCTCCACAACCTTGTGGTTTTCAAAAACGTAAGCAAAGTCGTCCCCACGAAGCTGATTAATGTCGTGGGTAATTACTATTGTTGTCTTCCCCTCCCTGCATTTTCTTAAAGCATCGAAACACAGTTCTCTCGATGTATAGTCGAGAGCACTCGTCGCCTCATCTGTATTTAGCATGAGATTCTGATTTATTACCTAGAATCAAAATTGGTGTGTCTCTTATATAAGCTCTCGCTAAGCCGATACGTTGCCTCTGACCACCGCTCAAGTTTCTTCCAGAGTCCCCAACGATTGTTTGAAGCCCTTCAGTTAAGTCTAGCAGTGTATCATGGAGTAGGGCGCTGTCACATGCTTCTTCAAGCACCCAAAGTGGCAGGTTAGATCTATTATTATTCCCCATTCGAATGTTCCCTTCAACACTTGTATCAAAAAGGCTTCCAGCTTGTTGCACAAGCGTGATGTTGGCACGCAGCCAATCATCTTTCAAATTCTCGAGATTGTGATTGTCGATACGAATAGATGCACAAGAAGTGTCGTAGACTTTTGTCAATAATAAACCGATTGTAGATTTCCCGGAACCACTCTTCCCCACAATGAATGTTATCTCCCCAGCAGGTATAAATAGAGTTACATCGTCTAAGGCGAGCTCCTTCCTTCCAGGGTACGAAAAGGTAACGTTCTTGAACTCAATATCACCCCTGCAACTTCTGGGAGGTTTATCAGATGTTTCGCTGTATCTCTTATTGTATTGAAGGTTGTCATGTTGAAATGATACTAGTGACTGGCCGGCCGACTTTCCTTTTTCAAGTACAATCACTTGTGGTGACAAGTTTGACAGAGACTCCACTGCAGTGAGACAAGAATAAAAAACGGTAAGTATATCTCCTGGAGCTACCATATTTTTCCTCAGAAGGAAAGTCCCAAACCAAAATCCTTGTACAAACATAGCCAATACAAAGAATCTGATTAAGCCTTGTTGGATTGCAATGACCCGAGCGAGCTTGGTATAAGCGTTCAAGGCTAGTAGTGTAAATTCGCCGAATGATTCATATTCTTGTGCTTCTGCATTGAAAGCCTTCACCGTATTGATGGCTTCCGCCACACGTTGCACAACAGAAGAAGCTTCAGATAAATAGAGCTTTTCATTTTCAATGTGGGTTTGGCATCTTCGCGAGCACAGAGCTGCGATAGTTACTACAAATGGTGTAGATGCTAATATGACCAATGTCAGGGACCATGATTTCCACAACGCAACGCCGAGCGAGAATACGCATGTGAGCAAGCTTTGGACCACGAAGCCTAACGGCTGAGAGTTACCAATCTGGAAATCTTCCAGTTGGCGATAGATTCTCAAACACAAGCCAGCCTTGCCTTCATCTTGTAAATCAAACCAGGAGATTGGAGTGCCTATCAAGGTCCTAAGTACTTGAGATCTTGCCCGGAAACTTTGAAGTTCTCCAATAAACATCCAGAGGAATATAAACGCCCAGCTACATGTAAAGGCAGTACCTCCGAGACCAATGAATCCAAACAAGTATGGCCTGATTTTCATGTTCAAGCCATCGGCATTGATTATGCCAGTAGAAAATTGAGTAAACAAATCAAATATCTGCCCGAGTAGAATGGACATTATAGGGTTCAATGCAGCGATGACACCCGTGGAGCAGATAGCTGCAAAGTACAGAAAGGCATCTGACTTCTTCACAAACACGAAAAGGTGGGAGACTCGCGTCCTTTCCCCCATTCCGGGTGCGGCCTGCGTTCGAAGAACTTATAAGCGTAGCTTGATAGTGCGTAAACTTCAGCTTGTTTTGAGACGGCCATTTTCGGGTCTTGAAAGTTAACAATAAAAATCCTATTGTTCGACAACAAAGCAAACCTTATTTATCGACGAAATAATACGGGAAAATCAGTGGGGGAAACCTTATTTCAATGCTTATGGTTATCTACCTATTTCACCTTTTCCGACCATTCTGCTTGCCTGGGAACTTTTTCCACTCCAGCCTTCTTAACGGGTTGGTCACACCTTCAAGTTTAGCAAGGTCTCCTTGTCGGAGAGCAGGCTCAATTTTCCACAATGAAAACAAATCCTCCGGGTTTTTGATGTGTCGGGCTTCAGGAATCCACGCCCGAATGTAATCACCTTTTGGATCATAGTCATGGCTCTGTTTGAGGGGATTGAATCGACGGCTACCTCGCGGATCGTTTCCTACGCCTGCCACATATTGCCAATTTGCCCAATTTGAATACACATCATAGTCCACCAGTTTCTCTTCAAAATATTCTGCGCCGAGACGCCAGTCAATGTAAAGATCTTTGGTCAAAAAGCTCGCGACGTTTTGTCGTCCTCGGTTACTCATGAAGCCTGTCTGGTTCAATTCTCTCATATTTGCATCGATAAGACCCACTCCAGTGTTTCCGCTTTTCCATCGCTCAAACTCGTAGCTTTGGCCTTTCCATTTTTCCTGACTTTTTTGATACCCTCCGCTATAAAACAAACTTTTACCATACTTCTCTACAGTGTGGCGCATACAGTCTCTCCACAGAAGTTCAAATCTAATCCCAACAGTTCCTTGGCATTCTCCACCATGGAATTCTTCCCATTTGACGACCCAATCGTTTATTGTTCTAGCAGAAATGCAACCCATGCTCAAATGAGCAGAGAGCTTTGTTGAATAATCCGCTCCCATCATCTGATTTCGTGTCCTTTTATAACTTTGAACCAAATCGCGATCACAAAGTTCATGAATGCGCTCAATGCCGGAATTCTCACCACCTTTGAGCCTGAATGCGGCGTGCGGGGGCAGATCGATTTTTCCCAAGGGTAGCAGCATAGCACCCATTAGCTCGTCGAACCCGTCTGGGATGAAATAGGGTGGCTCTTGGGGCGGTATACCTTCAGGGGAGCTGCGGAATGGCTTTTGGTACCGGTAAAGGCTTTCGGATGTTATCTCGTAGGGGCTCGATTGTCCTTCGGAAAGACGAGAAAACGTCTGCAATCTCAGAAGGGGGGGATTTTAGATCCTTTCTGATGTTAGAAAAGCTCTTCAAAACATTTACCGGTGAATAAGCGTGCTCTCATCGTCAAATACACGACAGGCAACGTTTTGCCAGGAAGCCATTTTTTTGATCATTTTCTCTTCTTCTACTTCTTCCGATGCAAACTCTTTGGTAAACCATATTTCCATGTCGGCATATTCATGCTGTTTTCGTAACCCTTCCATCATCGTCTTAAGAACATCGCTGGAATCACCCACGCGAATAACAAGATCACTACCCAGACCCCGAAGTCCGCTCTTTATATCCCACAGTGACTCTACCAAGAATTGTGCACGAAGTGAACCGCAACGCCTAAATTTGCCGACCCTAGAGCGCGCAATTGAAGTAGAAGACTTTTTCTCACCTCCGTCTTTTACAAAGCCTTGAATGTCGAGATGCAGAGGCCGACAGACAAAAAGTGGAATGAAGTGTTGAACTTCAGCATGTGACAGTGCGTTAATGATTGGGTTGTCCGCTAGTCTTAAATCATGCCTCATCAAGGCAATCACTAATCTCATCTTGGTACTTTGATCTCGAAGGTTTTTGAAAGTTGATGACACGTGAAGTTCCCCACCGGATCGAACCTAAAATTAAATCTCATCCCATCTAACCGCCCCCAAGATTGTACAATACACAATGAAACCTACTTTTACTCTGAAGCTAGGAGATAAAGTCTCAGCTGATAATCATCACCAAACGCTCTGGGCGACGATATGTGAGATCTCACGAAAACCGTCGCGTAACATTTCGAGACCTCCAAGAGCTACTCGTCTGCAAAGTTCGCGTTGCACAACCATTTCGTCTATCGATCCATATATCGTACTGACACTGACCTTCATAGCTTCCGACAGACTTGACTTTTCCTCAATACTTTCAATATCCAAGGAAATTGAGATCTTCAATTTTACCGCGTGGAAAGCATTGAACACACTCGTGTCAGCAATCAGTTCTCTATTATTGATGCTAAGCGTCACTGGATGAATAGACTGAAGCATTGAAAGCTCCAAATTGATAAGACGAAATTTGTGCCAGATCTTTCGCAAAAGAGTGAGTCGTTGGAAGGGAGTTTCACTTCCAGTCCGAACTTTATCCTTGGCATAGTTCAAAAACGCATTTTCAAGATCATTGACAGACCGCTTTGAAAGTTTGAGCTCTATCACAGAATTGACGACACTAACAGACAATTCCCCATATAAGACGAGTTCTACGCCAAGCTGTGAAGCTCCTTTAATGTTCCAGCCGCCAATAGTCTCTAGCGCCTTGCATTTTTCTAATGTTAGTGCTACTGCCAAATTTCTCACCTTTGAATTCAGCAATTTCCTCATAGTCATGGCCACGATTCTCCCTCTGAATTCTACGGGCATCGGATATAACTCCTTTTAAAGAGTTGCAGTCAGCTTCTGTTTTTGCCAGTTTCGTATGCATTTGGGCTACCTCAAAAGACAGTTCACCCATGTGTTTCTTCTTGAGTTGCAGCTCAGCCGCTAAAGACTCCATTTCATTTCTTGCACTCGCGGATTCAGTCTTGTCCGAGGCCTCAATCGCATTTTTCCGCTGCTTTGCAACTGCTAATTTCTCTTTCAAGTCGGCATGCTTCTTAGAAATACGATCAAACGTACCGCTCAGTCTCTTTTCTACCCTT
>JAABUO010001073.1_pt1 | contig 38616 bp, 33 predicted proteins | sample 5559291 | NCBI WGS metagenome assembly JAABUO01 (sample SAMN10711878, study PRJNA513372) | rock metagenome | isolation source: Antarctica rocks | place: Antarctica: Victoria Land, Finger Mt sud
CTACGACGAGATCGTCGAGACCTGTTGCACGGCGTGGAACGCGTTCATCGGTGACATCGCACGGGTCAGGTCAATCACGGAACGCACCTGGGCAACGGTCAGGGATTAGGGCGGTTGGTATAAGAAGCGGATCCCAAAGGCTTGCCTTTGGCGGAGTTTGAGGCAGAGCCTCAACCTTGCTTGCTTTCTCCCGCCGCGACCCAGTCGTCGATCAGCCGGCGGGCGATGCTGTCCGGGGGCGGGATGTCGAAGCCTTGGTTGGCGCGGTCGCGGACCTGGGCGCGGGTGAACCAGCGCGCGTCGGTCAGTTCCTCGCCGTCGATGCGGATCGCCTCGTCGGTCGCTTCCGCGTAGAAGCCGAGCATGATGCTGCTGGGGAACGGCCAGGGCTGGCTGCTGTGGTAGCGCGCGCGGGCGACGCGCACGCCGGCCTCCTCGAACACCTCGCGCGCCACTGCCTCCTCCAGGCTCTCGCCCGGCTCCACGAAGCCGGCCAGCGTCGAGTACATCGCGGTGTTGGCGAAGCGCTGCGCGTGGCCGAGCAGCGCGCGGTCGCGGTGCGTGACCAGCATGATGACGGCGGGGTCGGTGCGCGGGAAATGGTGGGTGCCGCAGCGCGTGCAGAGCAGCATCGTGCCGCCTTCCTGCGGCGCTGTGGGCGCGCCGCAGCCGGCGCAGAACAGGGTGCGGCCGCGCCACACCATCAGGCCGCGGGCGTGGGCGAGGATGGCGGCCTCGCCGGCGTCGAGGTCGGCGACGACGGCGCGCAGGTCCTCGAACCGGCCCAGCTCCGGCAGCGGCGCCACCTCGTGCTCCGGCCCGAGATCGGCGGCGAACATCGCGATGTCGTCCTGGAGCCCCAGCAGCGCCCAGCGCTCCGCCTCGCGGCAGGCCTGCGCCTCGGTGCCCGACAGCAGGACGGCCACCGGCATGCCGCCGCGGCCGCGCAGCATCACCTTGCCCCGCCACATCGGCACGAACCGGCTGGCTGCGTCGTGGCGGCGCGCGGCCAGCCACTCCGTGTCGCGCCGGCGCTCGCTCGCACGGTCGATGGGGCTGCCCGTGTAGGCGTTGGGGCCCGAGGATTGGAGCGGGGTCATGGTGTGCGTGTCGCACGGGCTCCTGGGCTCCGGCAAGCGCCGCCAGCGGTGGGCAGTGGGTCAGTGTAGAACCCGGCCAGGAAGGCGAGGGCTCTGCCCCCGACCCGCCAGAGGCCAGGCCTTTGGAAATCACTTGCTGGCCAGGGCGCTGGGGCCTCTTCCGTGGCTGCCGGCCTCTCCTCGAATGCGGGTCTGGAGGCGCTGCCCCCAGCGGGTCCAGGGCTCTGACTTTCAAACCAGGACGTTGTCCAGTGGCGGGGCGGTTTGCCCGTGGTCGGTAGCATCTGCAGTGATGGAATCCGGCATCCGTGAGGGTGCAGGAGGAGGAGGTCACCGGATCGTCCGGTCAGGGTGGAGTTGCGAGGCTTCACTCCGAACCGCAGCCCTGACCATGCGCAATTGCGGGACAATGGTCTGTGTCGTGTGCCGAATGCGTGGCAATGGTTTGCGAGAGATCACGGATGTCACGACAATGCAGCGATTGGAAATGGCTCTCGCCGGCCAAATCATCTGCAACTGCCATGACTGTGTCCTGACAGTCGGAACGCCTGGTCTGGCAGACGTGGTTCCTTAGAAAACCGCTCCAGACCGTGCGGCAGATCGTTGTTAGGGTATGGTCTGGGGGGCTGTCGCCGGTATTAGGTAGCACCCGCCACCACAGGAACATTGATCCCGCCTGGTGGTTGCCTACCCTGCCGGCATGGACCTCAGCAACCCTGTTCTGTCCGGCCTGATCCGCAAGCGCCAGGAACTCGCGGCCGACTTCGACACGGCACAGGCCCATCTCGCCCGCGTGGTGGCCTCCCTGGACGCCCTGGACGCCACGATCCGGCTGTTCTCCCCGAACCTCGACCTGGACGCCGCACGGGTGCGCCCGGCCCGCCAGGTGCGCAACCCGCAGCACGAGACGACGCGCCAGGTGCTGGGCGTCCTGCGCGAGGCCGCAGGGCCGCTCAGCTACCGCGACACGGCGTTGGCGATGATGCAGGCGGCCGGGGGGAACGTGGGGGACGCCGGGCAGGTGGAGGTGATGCGCAGGCGCGTGGCGGCGTGTTTGCGCAGGCTGGTGCGGCAGGGGACGGTGGTGGAAGGGCTAGCGGTGGGTGGGGTGCTGCGATGGTCGGTAACGAACGTGTCGAGTCGTCCTGGCGAGTCGATCTAAAAATGATTATGATAACGTGTCAAAAACAAGATTACCGCAGATTTCCAAGCACATGACGCATGAGGTAAAGCGCGAGTTAATTTCGCGCTTGCCCTACCTGCGGTTGTACTGCTTGTTTGTTCTCGCTGACAAAGAAGGGGGCCAGGCTGTGGCGGCCCAACCCCCTAACAACCGCAAGCGTCTGAACCGTCTGCGGTGTCGCACTCTGTGCATCTCTCATAGGAGAGATATGAGCGGCGATAGTCAAGGCGGTTCTTCACAAGCGTAAAAACGCAGGATCCGACTCGATGACGTTTAAGCTAGCTCAGTTCAGCTTTGATGATACACAGAAGCGCGCGTCCGTCATGCTGATGGATGAGAAGAACAGTTACATCAACTGCGTGTTCATGGTGCCTGTGCAGGAAGATGAGAGCATTGAGGGCATCAAGAGAAAAGCCATGTCTTCTCTCAAAGAACTTACGGATGCGGCAATTGAGGACGTTCTGAAGGATATGCCTGAGCATCCATCAGAGCCTCAAGCCTAGACACTCTGCTCTCTAGAGCAAAGAGTCTGATATCGGCGGCGCTCCGAGATTGGGGCGTCGTCTTTTCTTTTTCAGTCGTGTCAGTGGTTGCTTGCTCAAGATCCATTCAAGCCTCCCAAAAGAAGATGACTTTAAGCTAGTAGGCTTAAAGGTACAAGAGCACATTGCGCTTTAGGCTACTGCCCGCTGCCAGTACCCGCAGAAGTCCACGCTCGGCTTCGCCGCCAGCGCCAGGTCGACGATCGCCCGCGTCTGCGCGCCGTTGCTCTCCCGGCGGTGGCCCTCGCGCCACGCGCTCTCCTGCGCGTAGCGGGACAGATAGATGCCGGCGATGTGGTGGTGGTGCCCGACCTCTGACCGGCGCAGGCGGGAGAAGAAGCTTTCCGCGCCGTTCGTGCACGCGCCGTCCATGCTGTAGGCCATCTGGTGGTTGATCCGCTTCACCACGTAATGGCCGTGCAGCTCGTTCCACGAGTTGGCGTCGTCGGCCATGATCTCGGTGCCGGCCGCGACGTGGTTGCGGATGTAGGACTGCGCGGCGGCTTCCGACTTGAAGGCGGAGGGCATCACCATGCCGTCGCGCTCGCGGATCACCACGACGCACTGGCGCTTGCCGTTCTGGTTGCGCGTCTGCCGGCGGTCCCGGCGGTTCTCCTTGTGGTTGGCCGGCTTGATGTAGCCGCCGAAGTAGGCGCCATCGACCTCAACCGTCTTGCCCACGCCGCCGAGCTGGTAGCCCTTGACCTCGATGGACAGCGCCTCGCGCAGCTTGTGGCTGAGGACCCAAGCCGTCTTGTACTGCACGTCCAGATCGCGAGAGAGGGCCAAAGCCGACTTACCTTTGACCTCGTTGCAGAAGATCACGATGGCGGCCAGGTAGGTCTGGAGCGGCAGCTTGTGGAACGCGAACAGGGTGCCGCTGGTGAGGCTGAAATCCTTACGGCACGCCTTGCAGCGGAACCGCAGGGCGCCAGACGGGCGACGGGCCGAGTAGCAGGTCGGGCAGGCGCAGTGCGGGCACACGGCCTTGCCGTCCGTCTCGGCCCAGCGGATGGAGGCGAACAGCGTCTCAGCCTGCGCGTCGGTCATCCGCAGCACGGTGGCCAGGGAGAGCGTGCGAGCCTTGGCGGAGAGGAGGAAGTGCTGAGCCATCTGTCGCATCCGTTAGCTTACGAACATATGTGTAAGCTTTTGGGGCGAGGTTGGCAAGCGAAAAACGTACGTTTATGTTAGGTTCCAATCGTATCCGTGAGGGACCATCATGCCGGGCTCTAGCGACAAGTGGGCGGGTCACGCAAAGCGACACCTCAAGGCGGAGCTAAAGCGCGCAGGGATCAACTATGCCGAACTAGCGCGGCGTCTCACCGAAATGGATTTGCCGGAAACGGAAGGCTCGGTGACGGTGAAGATCAATCGTGGGGCGTTCCCCGCATGGTTCCTGTTCGCCGTCATGCGCGCCATTGGCGCACATACCTTGCGTGTGGAGGATTGGTCTTAGTTCTTGCAATCGGGCAGCCCGCTTCAGCCAATCAGAAACACCCAGCCAATCGTAATGAGATACACCAGAAAGCTGCCGACAAGCAGCCGCCGGCCGCCACTCTGCTTCAAGAAGTACCGCCTAAGCCCTATATTTATCCATATTCCTGCGACAAGCCCCAAAGTTCCGAACAAGACAATCTTTGCATAGAGCGGCGTGCTGCGAAGGCGGCAGAGGATCAAGTTAATTGGTCTAGATACACGTTTTACATCGGTTGCTTCGGAACCGCTGCTGTCGTAGCAACCCTGGTAGTTACAGCCATCGCCGCTAGGGCTGCTCAAACTGCTGCCGAAGCCACTGTTTTGAGTGTGCAAGCTGCTCAAAGAAGTGCCGTAGCCGCTGAGACTGCTGGACATGTTGAACGGGCTTGGCTGTTTTGCGATGATATACAGACTATAGAGGGGAGCAACGTCCAGTTTAGGGGCAATTCTTCTGAAGGTTATATATTCGTAATAGTTTGGTATAATGGGGGAAGAACTCCAGCGACCAAAATAGAGACAACAATTATGTATGAGATCATTAAGACTACGGACGATATTCCCTCTTTTCACCGAGATTTCTTTGAAGTTTCTGGTGCGATATGTGGTCAAGGTAGAAGAATAGCCACAAACCCAGCTTTCATATCTTTGGAAGATATCAAAACTTTCAGGGAAAGGACCAAAAATCTTGTCGTCTACGGTAGAGTCGAGTATTTTGACATATATAATCCTACTATCAAAAGGTTCTCCGAACTTACCGTTGTTGTAGACTTTAACGGAACAAAGACTAACAAGTCCGGGGAGACTACTGATAATATAATCGTCACCCCACTGGGTCTGCAAAACAGATGCTTCTAATAATGCCACCTGAAGGTGATCCAAAGCATTCTGGGGAAACGAGCCGACTAAACCGGCAGAGAATGCCCCAGCAAGCAACAGCCCAAACACGCCCCCTACACCTCACCACCCTCCCATCGTCGGAGGGCTAGCGCAGAGGTCGTGCCCCGCCAAGCTACATAGAAGCCGCCGTGTGGTGGCGAGTGCGACATAATACCGGCTGTCGCACTCGTGACTGCCCCCCGAACCGCGAGTGTGCCAGGAAGGTTGCCGGTTCGATGCGAGGCGCTTTGGGTGGACATCCTGCTGATCGACGATGACGAGCTGATTCGTGTCTGCCTAGTGGAGGCATTGCACGAGGCAGGGCTTGCGACCGTCGAGCAGAGCTGCGGCGAGGATGCGCTGCGCGCCATCGTCGACCATGGTCCGCCTCGCGTGGTGGTGACCGACATCAATCTTGGGGCAGGCATGGACGGCCGTGCCTTTGCGGCCGTGTTGCGGCGCCAGCATCCGGGAGTTCCGGTCATCTACATCAGCGGCCGCTATGCCGAGATCAAGCCGCTGACGTCGATCGAGCGTTTCCTGCCCAAGCCTTTCACCACGCGCACCTTGTTGCGTGCGATCGAGGAACTGCGTGGCGAGGCCGCCTTGGCCGTCTGACCTTCGGCAGTCCCTGGTCCGATCCTGTCCGCCGGCATCGCCGCCGGTCCAGGCGATGTCGGGGTTTCAATCTGCGGCAGGGCTTGTCAGGCACCCTCGTCCTGGACGGCCGTATCCGCGCCAACACCCGGTCCGGGTTCAGGACTGGAGCTTTGAGTTCGTCCGGCCCGGACCATATCGGCCTTGGCGACGGGGCAACGGCAATGGTTGGCGGCAGGCTGCTGATGGCGACGGCAAGTGCGATGCTGGTGGTGCAGGCGTGCCCAGTGCATGCGCAGTTGCTGATCGACCGACTGCGGGAGAAGGCCGGCTGCGAGCTGGATCATATCGCCGACACCCGATCGCGCTACGGCGTGTCGCTGATCCGTGACGCCTGCAGCTTCCTGGTCACGCCCACCAGCTCGTTCCATCCCGGTAGGGTTGGTTTCGCGCGCTGCGTCCTGCAGGTCGTGCCCGGCAGCCAGAGCGAGGCTGCCTCGGTCGAGCTCGCCTCGGCGTGCCGACAGCGCTTCCCGCCCGACTGATCCTGCGACGGAGACGCTCTCCCGGCCTTTCCGATGACCTGCTGACAAGGGCCTCTCAAGGCTTGGCGTCGAGTGGAATCCGGGAGCAGAGCGTCTGGACGGCGGAGGAGCCTGCGTAGGGGCGGCGACACGTCAGCAAGCAAGGCCGGGCTCCGCCCAGACCCGCCAAAGGCCTGAGGCCTTTGGAAACCACTTGCTTAAGTAGGGCTTTCTAAGGGTTTGCCTTTGACGGAGTCCAAAGCCAGAGCCTCTGGCCTTTCTTGCTGCCTGTCGCCGGGGTTCAACGCACATACAGCGTGAGGTCGGCCTTCCTGCCGCGCGAGTAGTTGTAGCCGTCCACTGTCGCGACGGAGCGGGCGGAGGCTTGCTCCCGGGCCAGCGCCGCCTCGAAGGCGGCGCGATCGGGCTGGGCCACCAATGCCGCGTCCACGCCGCCCTGCGCCCAGGCTGCAGCGGCCTCGGGCGCGGACAGCCACCGCAGCCGCGTGCCGGCGAGGAACATCAGGCTCGGCTCGGCGAACCCCACTGCCGCCAGCCCCTGGCCGCCGGCGTTCCAGCCTGGCCAGTCCGCCCGCAGCGTTGCCTCGGCCCGCGGCGCGATCCACAACGCGCCGAGCCTCGGCAGCTCAAGCCACAGGATCGTGGCATACAGCAGCGGCATGGTCAGCAGCCCCGCCGCGAGCCGCCCGGCCAGGAATCCGTGCGGACGTCGCGACATTAGGCTGGCCATGGCGGTTGAGGGCGGGGCGGGGCGGGCGACCGTCCAGCCCACCAGCGCGGCGCCACCCAGCGCCGGCAACCCAAGCCACCCGGCTGTACCCACCGCGGGAAGGGACGCGGCGTGCAGGGCCGCCGACCCCCGCATCGCCGCCGCAAGCATGAACGGCAGGACCGCGCCGCCTGCGCCCAGGATCGCGGCGCCGAGGCCGAACCCCGTCCAGGAGAGCGCGCGGAGCCAGCGCGGCGCGGGCTGTTCCGTACCGTGCAGCAGCCACCGCGCTGCGACGAGGCACAGCGCCGGATACAGCGGCAGGACGTAGTGCGGCAGCTTGGTCGGCACCAGTTCGAACACCAGCCAGGACGGTGCCGCCCAGGCGATCAGAAACCGTGCGGCCGGGTCGGCACGGCGGTGCCACAGCCCGGGCAGCGCGGGCAGGATCGCCAGCGCGCCGGGGAACGCCAGCAGCGGCAGCAGCAGCAGGTGCAGGCCCGGCGGGGCGCCGTGCGCGTCGTCGCCGCCATGCAGCTTGGCGGCCAGGTCGCCGCCGACCGCCTGGGCGAAGAACGCGCCATGCGTCGCCAGGCCGATCGCCACGAACCACGGCAGCACCACGGCCAGCAGCAGCGGCAGGCCCCAGTGCGCGCGCAGCCCGCGCAGCCACGCGCCGCGGCCCCCTGTGCCCCGAAGACCAAGGACGCCGTCCCAGACCAGCAGCGTGAGCACGCACAGCCCGGCCACCATCGGCGTGATCGGACCCTTCAGCAGCACGCCCGCGCCCATCGCCAGCCAGAACAGCGCCGCGGCGCCGGGACCCATCGCGAGTGCCTCGCCGGGCGGGTCGACCTGGGCCGCACCGATTTCCTCTGGAGCGCAGGGTGCCAGGTAGGCTCGCCCCAGCATCGCCATCGCCAGCGTGGTGGCGCCGAGCAGCGCCGCGTCAGTCTTGGCGATATGCACCTCGACCACCAGCAGCACGCTGGCGGCCAGCATCGCCGCGGCCAGCAGGGCGGCGCGCCGCCCCATCAGCCGCAAGCCCAGCTCGTGGGTCGCCAGCACAGCCAGCAGGCCGCCCAGCGGCGAGGGCAGCCGATACGGCCAGATCGGGTTGGCGGTCGCCACGCCCGCCGCGCGGGCGGCGAGCACGAACGGCGCCTGCAGCCAGTGGATGCCGATCGGCTTGCGGTTGCGCGCCTCCGCGCCGTTCATGATCCTGACGTAGTCGCCGGTCTCGACCATCTGCTTGGTGGCCTGCGCGAACCGGCTCTCGTCGCGATCGCCCGGCGGCAGGGTGAACAGGCCTGGCAGCCAGGCCGCCAGGCAGAACAGCACCAGCAGGACGCGCGGCCTGCCTGTCGCGGCCCGGGACAACCAACGCTCCACCAGCACACTCCCGCCGGCGGCCGGCCGCAGGGCCGCCGCGCCCCGTCCGGCGCCGGCCCGGATTGCGCGCCCCTAGCATGGGCGTCCGCGACGCGCCATGAACCGTCCCATCACCTCTGGCACGATTTCCGGCATGGCCGACCCGACCCGCGACATCGCCTACGCCCTGCTCTGCGCCGTGCTCGACCGGCACCGCCCGCTGGAGGAGGCGCTCGACGCCCTGCCGAGTGGCGAGGCGCGCGACCGTGCCGCCGGCCACCGCCTCGCCGCGCTGGCGCTGCGCCGGCTGGGCTCGCTCGACGCGGTGCTGGAGCCGTTCCTGAAGAAGGCGCCGCCGATCCCGGTGCGCCACGTGCTGCGCCTCGGCGCCGCCGGGCTGCTGCTGGCCGACACCCCGCCGCACGCCGCGGTCGCAACCGGGGTCGCCCTCGCGCGCGCCCACGGGCTGACGCCGTTCGCCGGCCTGGTGAACGCGGTGTTGCGCCGGGTGTCCGAGGCGGGCGCGGCGGCGCTGGACGGGCTCGACGGCGCGCGGCTGGACACGCCGGCGTGGCTGTGGAGCGACTGGAGCGCCAGCTTCGGCCCGGCCGCGCGCGACATTGCCGCCGTTCATGCCCGCGAGGCGCCGGTCGACCTGACGCCGCGCCCGGGCGCGTCCGTGGAGTTCGAGGGGGCGGAGCGTCTGCCCACCGGCTCGCTGCGTCTGCCTGCCGGCACGCGGGTCACGGCGCTGCCCGGCTTCGAGGACGGGGCGTTCTGGGTGCAGGATGCCGCCGCCACCCTGCCGGCGCGGCTGCTGGCGGCACGGCCGGGCGAGCGCGTCGCCGATCTGTGCGCAGCGCCGGGCGGCAAGACCGCCCAGCTCGCCGCCTCCGGCGCACGCGTGATCGCGGTGGAGCGTGACGCCACGCGCATCGTCCGCCTGCGCGGGAACCTCGCGCGGCTGCGCCTGGACGCCGAAATTGTCGAGGCGGACGCCCTGGCCTGGCAGCCGGACGCCCCGTTCGACGCCGTGCTGCTGGACGCGCCGTGCAGCGCCACCGGCACCATCCGCCGTCACCCGGACGTGCTGCACCTCAAACGACCGAAGGACGTGGCCGTGCTGGCACAGCAGGCCGACCGGCTGCTGGCGGCGGCGGCGGCGATGCTGCGGCCGGGCGGACGCCTGGTGTTCGCGGTGTGCTCGCTGCAGTCCGAGGAAGGGCCCGGTCGGGTCGCGGCGCTCGCCGGGCTGGGGCTGCGCGCCGACCCGTTCTCGGCGGAGGAACTGGCCGACCTGCCCGAAGCGCGCACGGCCAAGGGATGGCTGCGCACGCATCCGGGGCTGTGGCCGGAGCGTGGCGGGATGGACGGATTCTTCGCGGCACGGTTCGTCAAGGAGTAGCGAGCAAGGTTGAGGCTCCGCCTCAAGCTCCGCCAAGGGCAAGCCTTTGGAATCCATTTCTCAAGGAATGGGTTTCCAAAGGCCCCATGCTTGAAGGAGAGGGCCTTTGGCGGGTCCAAGCAGAGCCCAGCCTTGCTTCCTTTCTCCCGCAGCCTTGCCCCCGCCCGACCGTGCCCTCTACACACACGCGATGTCTGCGCATTTCCTGTCCCGTTCTCCCACCCAGCCCGGTCGGCCGTGAGCCCGCCGGCCCGCTGGTTGCGTGGCGCCCGCGTCGGCTTCGCGCGCCTGCCCGGCCTGCGCATGGGCCGCATCCCCGACGCCCCGGCGATTCCGATGCGCGACCCGTGGCCCGGCGATCCCGGCCGCGGCGCGCGGCTGATGAAGGGCGAGGTGGAGCTGTCCGGTGCGCGCTCGCCGCTGCGGCCGGGCGGCTGGGCGGAGGCCGCGGGCTCGGCGTCGCTGCGGGCGCAGGCGCACGGCTTCACCTGGCTGCGCGACCTGCGGGCACTGGGCACCGACGGGGCGCGGCTGCGGGCGCGGGCACTGGTCGCGGAATGGATCGCGCAGGGCAGCTCGGACCCGGTGTCGCGCCGGCCGGACGTGGCGGGCGCGCGCATCGCCGCCTGGCTCGGGCACTACGACTTCTTCGCAGCCTCCGCCGAGGACGCGTTCCGCCAGCGGCTGATGGGGCGCCTGGTCACGGACGCACGCTGGCTGGCGGCGATGCTGCCGGGCGAGGAGATCGACGGGCGGGCGCTGACCGCGCTCAAGGGGCTGATCGCGGCGGCAGTGGCGCTGCCGGACCACGCGGCGTTCCTGACCCGGGCGCTGCGGCAGCTGCCGCAGGAGATCGGCCGCCAGGTGCTGCCCGACGGCTGCCATGCGGAGCGCAGCCCGGTGGCGCAGCTCCAGGCATTGCAGGACCTCACCGAGATCCGTGCCCTTCTGCACGCGGCGCAAGCCTCGCCGCCGCCTGCGCTCGGGGCGGCGATCGATCGCATGGCGCCGGCGTTGCGGGCGCTGCGCCATGGCGACGGCGGCTTGGTGCTGTTCAACGGGGCGCGCGAGGAGCCGGCGGGCCTGATCGACCTGGTGCTGGGCCAGGCAGGGCGGGGCGGGCGGGCGCCGGCGGGGCTGGCGGAAGGCGGGTTCCACCGGCTCCAGGCCGGGCGTTCCGTGGTGATCGTCGACGCCGGCGCGCCGCCGCAGCCAGGGCTGGACCGCCTGGCCCATGCCGGCACGCTGTCGATGGAGATGTCGGTGGGGCGTGACCGGCTGATCGTGAACTGCGGGGCGAGCCCGGCGGCGTCCGGCGAGTGGCGCGACGCCAGCCGCAGCACCGCGGCGCACTCCACGCTCACCGTGGGCGACATGAACTCCTCGGAACTGAAGTCCGCCGGGCTGGGGCGTCGGCCGGAGCGAGTCGAGGTGCAGCGCCAGGAGGCGAACGGCGCGCACTGGCTGGAGGCGAGCCACGACGGCTATCGCAAGCCGTTCGGCGTGCTGCATCGCCGCCGCCTGTACATGGCGGACAGCGGCGAGGACGTGCGGGGCGAGGACGCGGTGGAGGGTGACATACCCCGCGCCTACACGCTGCGCTTCCACCTGCATCCCGCGGTCACGGCGGCGGTGCAGCAGGAGGGCGAGGCGATGCTGCTGCGCCTTGCGTCCGGGAGCTGGCGGTTGCGGGCCGAGGGGGCGCGGCTGTCGCTGGAGGAGAGCGTCTATCTCGGCGGCGCGGAGCCGAGGCCGGCCCAGCAGGTGGTTCTGAGCGGCAGCGCCGACGGGCCGCAGACGGTGAAGTGGGCGATCACCAGAGTGGGGTGACATTGTCGATCCGATGTGGTGGTCCGCGCCGCAGGTCTGGCAGCCGGCGGGTTGGCATATGGGTTGAAGCAAGGCCCGGCCCGTCGCGGGAACCGGGGGCCGTGCGCCCCGTAAGAGAGCTAGGCAACGGAGGCTTCCCATGGCGCAAGGCCCGACCACCGAGAATGGACCGCTGCACGATCCTGCCGTCACCCTCGATGACCGGTCCATGACGGCCACCTTCCGCAGCCGCGCCGAGGCAGAGGCGGCGCGTTCCGCTCTGCTGGCGGCAGGATTTGCCGAGGACAGCATCGTTCTCGCCGGCCAGGATACGACACTGGAGCATGCAGTAGAGGCGCCTGACCAAAGCCTGTTCGGGCGCCTGCGCGAGGCGATCCTGCCGGATGACAGCACCACGGCGCTACGCGACGCGGTGGCCCATGACGAGACGGTGTTGACACTGCGGCCCGCCGCCGAGCAGGTCGAGACTGCGATCAAGGTCATCCAGGCCGCGAGTCCGCACCATTTCGACGCGGCTCTGGAGCGCTGGCGCAACGCTGGCTGACAGCGCGGGCGACCCTTGGCCTCGTCAGGCGCGGGGAGCTTCGCTGGCCTCCACTGCGCGGCGAAGCAGGTCCAGGCCGAACGGCTTTTGCAGCCATACCATGTCCGGGGCGGATCCGGGGTGGCCCGACGCGATCACCACCCGCAGCCTGGGATGCCGTGTACGCAACCGGGTGGCGAGTGTCAGGCCGTCCAAATCGGGCAAGCCCAGATCAGTCACCAGCACGTCGGGGGCGGTTTCTGCCAGTCTCGTCGCCTCGCCCGCGTCGGCAGCGGCACTCACCGTATGACCCAGGTCTGACAGCATCATCTCCAGGCTGAACCGGACCATGGCATTGTCTTCCACCAGCAGGACTCTCAATGCCGGCATGGTCACGACCGGGTGCGGGATCGGTGCCGCGCCAGGTATGACGCCCGGGCCTGGGTGTTCCGCGACGTCGGAGCGCGATGACCCAGGTCCCGAAACTGGAACGAGGTCCTCCGCTGGTTGCGCCGGCAGGATCCGTCCGCCTCGCCACGCAGCAAGCATCAGGGCTGGGGATAGCACAGCTCCGACCAGGACCGCCGCCACGAGGTGTCGTCGATCCAGTGCCGCCTGTGCCAGGAGCGGGGCCACGATGTTGCGCCGGTGATCGTCGGTTTCGCCATGCATCTGCACGGCCAGTACGTTCATCCTGTCCTCGACTGGCAACGCCACACTCGCAGGGGAGGCCTCAGCGTTCCTACCCGGTCCGGGAACATCACCCAGGGATTTGGCGGTCACGTTCTGTGTCCGGACCCAGGCCTGGCTGCGCGACGGGGTGACGGCGCCCGTCCACGGGGCGGGTCGGCGAAGCGCGTCGTCCGTTGCCGCCATCTGCATCAGCGACGCGTCACGCACGCTGACGAGACGGCGCGTCAGCCACTCCAGGCCAGGTTCGAGCGACAACCCGCGCAGGCTGTCGAGCTGGCGCGTGGCCTCCGCCTCCGCACGCCAGTAGTCTGCGAGGTCGCCGGCCCGACCGGATCTGCCGACCTTTCCGGTATGATCGGCACCTGACAACTCCAGCCCTGCTGCGCCCGCTCCGGATGCGGCGATCTCCGAGCCGGTCGCCGAAGGGGTAGCCGCTGCGTCTGCGGCGTCGGCGGAGTACTCCCCGGCGGCGGATTGCGCGCAGCATCCAAGGTGAACGGCCTGCGCCGCGAGCCTGGCGCGTGCGACGCTGTCCTGCAGTGCCGCCGCCGCCACATGCACCGCCTCGGCAAGGTCGTCGCTCCTCGCAATCAGGACTGTCGCCTGCTCCATCCGTCGCGACAGGCTCCAGGACGCCAGCACCGACGTCATCGCCACAGCCGCAGCCAGCAGCAGGAGCGTACGCGGCCTCAGGGTGCGTGCCAAAGCGGCTCCGTCAGACGCGCCAGGAAGGCGGCATGGGCGGCAAGCTCACCCTCGCTCACGACGACGGTGCGCGCCACCCGGGGACCGTCATGGCGGTACGACACCGACGGCGTCGCCCCGGCCGACGCCACCAGCGCCAGGCCACGCTGCCGCCCGCCGGTCAGCTCGACATACACCTCGGCCAGCAGCGTGCAGTCGAGCACCGCGTTGTGGGTGGTGCGCGCCGACAGGTCGATCCCGAAGCGCCGGCACAGCGAGTCCAGGCTGTTCGGCATGCCGGGGAACCGGGTCTTGGCCATCGCCAGCGTGTCGACCATCCGCGCCCCGTCCAGCGACGGACGCCTCAACCGCGCCAGCTCGGCGTTGACGAAGCCGAAATCGAACGGCGCGTTGTGCGCGATCAGCCGGTCCTCGCCGCAGAACGCCAGGAACTCGTCCACCACGTCGGCGAAGCGCGGCTTGCCGGCCAGGTCGGCGCGGGAAAAACCGTGCACGCGCGACGCCTCAGGCGGGATGTCGCGCTCCGGGTCGAGCAGGCAGTGGAAGCGCTGGCCAGTGGGCAGATCGCCGATCAGCTCGATCGCGGCAATCTCGATCACTCGGTCGCCGGTGAGCGGGTCAAGCCCGGTGGTCTCGGTGTCGAACAGCACGCTGCGGATCATCGCCGGGGTCCTTGGAGGGCACGGTGGAGGGGAGCGACAGGGTGTTGCGGCTGGGCGGGTGCAGGAAGGCAAGGCCAGAGGCTCTGTCTCTGGATTCCGCTCAAGGCGAGCCTTGAGAATCCATTATTCAGGCAAGGAAGTTCCAGGATCGAGGCCTGTGGTGGACCCGATCCGTCCGGCCGCGGCGCGGTGTCTGCCGCAGCCGGGCAATCAGCCGGCGCAGCGTGCGCCCGGCGTGGGCCCGCGACAGCCCGGTGCGCACCACCACGTCGGCCAGCCGAAGCTTGGCGACATCCGGCATCTGCCGGGCCAGCACCGCGTCGATCTGCGCCTCGCCCATCCGCCGCCTCTGTCTTGCCCGGACCCGCTGCACCGAAGCCGGCGCCGACACCACCACCACGACGTCCACCCGCGCCTGCCCTCCGGTTTCCAGCAGCAACGGCACGTCGAGCACCACAAGCCTCTGCCGTGCCCGCCTGGCGCGTGCCACGAATCGGCGCTCCTCGCGCCGGACCAGCGGGTGCAGGATCGACTCGAGGCTTCGCAACGCCGCCGCATCCCCCACGACCCGGGTGCGCAGCAGGTCACGGTCCACTGTCCCATCCCGTACCGTGCCGGGGAACAGAGTGGCGATCGCTGCCACGGCCGCGCCACCGCTTCGTTGCAGGGTGTGCACGGCCGCGTCAGCATCGAACACCGCGATCCCCGCGCGCCGGAACACCGCCGCGGCGGTGGACTTGCCCATGCCCATCCCGCCGGTGAGCCCGACCACGATCACCGCACCCTGCTCTGCCGGCCGCAACTCATCCCGCGTCGCGCCAGGGAGGCAGGTCCGCCGCCAGCAGCGCCCAGGTCTCGGCGTCCACTTCGGGCTCGACGCCGAACCAGGCCGCGAACCCTGGTCGCGCCTGGTGCAGCAGCATGCCGAGCCCCTCGACCGCGCGCAGCCCGCGCGCCCTGGCCCGTGCCAGCAGATCGGTTTCCAGCGGGGCATAGACGATGTCGGCGACCGCAAGCTCCGGCTCGGCCCGCGCGAGGTCCAGCGCCAGCGCCTCGTGCCCGGTCATGCCAAGCGAGGTGGTGTTCACCAGCAGCGCATGGTCGGCGAGCGCCGCCTCCCGCGCCCCCCAGTCCAGCACCCGCAACCCGGGCAGCGCCTCGGCCAGACGCTCCGCCCGCTCGCGCGAGCGGTTCGCCACGCTGACTGCCGCACCCGCGTCGAGCAGCGCCGCCGCCACCGCCCGCGCGGCACCCCCGGCGCCCAGCAGCAACGCCGGTCCCGCCGGCACCACGCCGTGGGCCCGCAGGTTGGCGAGGAACCCGATGCCGTCGGTGTTCGAGCCCGTGATCCCGTCCGGTTCGAACACCAACGTGTTGACCGCGCCGGCACGCATTGCCGAGGCGTCGAGCCGGTCGCACACCGCGAACGCCGCCTCCTTGTGCGGCAGCGTCACGTTGGCACCGCGGAACCCTGCCGCACGCAGCCCGGCCACTGCAGCGGCGAGCGCGCCCGGCGCGACCGGCAGCGGCACGTAGGCACCGTCGATGCCGTGGCGCCGCAGCCAGTGGTTGTGCAGCCTGGGCGAGCGCGAGTGCGCCACCGGCCAGCCGATGACGCCGGCGACACGCGCGGCTCCGGTGAGCAGGACCATGGCGGCCACGAAGCATGGCGAGGGCCAAAGAGGCAAGAAACACGAAGCAGGGCCGGGCTCTGCCCGAACCCGCCAAGGCCCGAGGCCTTGGGAACCGTTTGCTTAAACAAGTGGTTTCCAAAGGCTTGCCTTTGGCGGAGTTTGAGGCAGAGCCTCAACCTTGCCTGCTTCCTGCACTTGGCGCACTGCCCGCGGCAAGCCCCGGCAAACTGATCACCCCCCGCCGGCTTGCTTCAGTCGCCGTGAGGTTGAGGCTGGAGCTTCCGCTTGCCAGGGCGTGCAGCGTGGTCCCGCTCTGGCGGCGCGGGAGCCAGGAGGATGCGGGGCTGGCCGCCCAGCCGGGCGGACGCTGATCCCTGCGTCGACGCGGAGGCAGGGGGCGCGACCGCCGTCGCGCCGGCCGCCGCTTCGGGGCATCCTGCGGGCCAATGCCAGGAGCGATTCATGATCAACCCCCTCCAACGCCGCCTGGATGCCGCGCTGGCGATCTGCGCCGAAGCGGCAGCGCTCGCGCTTCGGCTGCAGCCGCCCCCGGGAGCGCCGCAGGCCACTGAGAAGGGGGCGCAGGACTGGCTGACCGAGGCCGACGGCGCGGTCGAGCGGCTGATCCGCGACCGCCTGCGCGCGGCGTTCCCCGCGGACGGGTTTCTTGGTGAGGAAGGAGGAGAGGAGGGCGACGCGGGCTCCGGGGCGCTGCGCTGGGTGGCGGATCCGATCGACGGCACCAGCAACTTCGCCCGTGGCCGGCCGCGCTGGTGCGTCTCGCTCGGGCTGCTGGGCGAGGGGCGCGCGCTGGCGGGGGTGCTGGCCGCCCCGGCGCTGGGCGAGACCTACGCCGCGCGCGAGGGCGGGGGCGCCACGCTGAACGGCAGGCCGATCCGGGTGTCGGACGCCACCGACATGGGCCGCGCCATGGTGGAGATCGGCTGGTCGCCGCGCAGCGACACCGCGGCGTTCCACGCGCTGAACCGGAGAGTGATGGCGGCGGGCGCCATGCTGCGTGCGGCGGGGTCGGGGGCCATGGCGCTGGCCGACGTGGCGTGCGGGCGGCTCGACGGCTATTGCGAGCTGCACATCCGGCTGTGGGACGTGGCCGCGGGGCTCGCGATCCTGTCCGAGGCCGGCGCGGTGGTCAGCGACTTCCTGGCGGGCAGCGGGCCGACCACGGGCGACGAGATCCTCGCCGCAGCGCCGGGCGTCGCCGCGGAGCTTCGCCGCCTGATGTAGCGCCAGGCGGACACGCGCGCGAAGCGACGTGACCGGCCTGGCTCGCGTGCTGGCTTTCCGGCACGACGCGCGCCATCGTCACGCACCTCGTCGTCAGGCGTTGTGCTGCTCCCACTCCCGGAAGGACCACGCCATGCCGCTGCTGCGCTTCGACCTGATCGAGGGACGTACCGAGGCCGAGCTGAGGACGCTGCTCGACGCCGCCCACCGCGCCATGGTCGCCGCCTTCAAGGTGCCGCAGCGCGACCGCTACCAGATCGTCCACCAGCACCCCGCCGCGCACATGATCGTGGAGGACACCGGTCTGGGCATCCCGCGCACCGACAAGGTCGTGCTGCTCAGCGTCACCAGCCGGCCCCGCGACCAGGACGCCAAGGTGAACTTCTACAAGCTGCTGTGCGAGGAGCTGGAGCAGAGCTGCGGCATCCGCCCGAGCGACGTCATGGTCTCGATCGTCAGCAACAGCGACGCCGACTGGAGCTTCGGGCTGGGGCGGGCGCAGTTCCTGACCGGCGACCTGTAGCGCTGGCTGGGCAGTGCGCCAGGCACAGCAAGCAGGCAAGGTTGAGGCTCCGCCAAAGGCAGGGCCTTTGGAGTCCTCTTCTTAAGGAAGGGGTTTCCAAAGGCCTCAGGCTGGCGGGTCTGGGCAGAGCCCAACCTTGCTTGCTGCCTCGCCGCCTAGCCAAGGGTGTGACTCCAGACTAACCCACTGCACACCGGCGACATGGCTTCCCCCGTGCTGGCGCCTCTGCTTCACTCCGCGCCGGTCTGGGAGGCAGGGCATGGCGGATGTGCGGTCGATGTGCGCGATCGGGGCGAGGGGGCAGCTCGGCCTGGGCGGCCACCTGCCCTGGGAAGGCGACCCGCGCCCGGCGTTCCGCGAGGACGTGCGCCGCTTCTGGGCGATGACGCTGGGCCACGTGCTGATCGCGGGGCCGAGGACGATCGCCTCCATCCCGAAGGATGAGTTCGCGCACCGTACCATCCAGGTGATCCGCTCCGCCGACCGACCGGAGGAGGTGCTGGGACGCTTCGCCGACCGGGTGGTGTTTGTGGGCGGCGGACCGGCCGTGTGGGACGTGTACGCGCCGATGATCGTGCACTGGGACATCACCCGGCTGCCATACGACGGGCCCGCCGACACCTGGTTCGACCCGAAATGGCTGGTGGGGCGCGGACGGGACTGATGCCGCCGGCAGGCGGATACTCTGGCTGTCGACTCCGTTGAGCCAGCAAGCTTGAGGCTCTGCCTCAAACTCCGCCAAAGGCAAGCCTTTGGAATCCACTTGTCTCAGTAAATGGTTTCCAAAGGCCTCGGCCTTTGGCGGGGCCGGGCAGAGCCCGGCCTTGCTTGCTTCGCCTCAGGGCGCGGCGACTACGCCCGCGCCACCTGCCGCTCGCCGCCGAGCGCCAGCGACACGGCCGTAGCCACCACGATGTTCGCCGCAAGCGCCAGCAGCCCGATGTAGACCCCATAGCTGGTGCCGCCCAGCACGATGTGGTGCACCGGCTTCAGCCCGTCGCCGATCACCACCCAACTGCCGCCGGCAATGCCGACGACCCAGCCTGCAAGCAGCCCCTCGGCGCGGAACCGACGGGTGAACAGGCCGAACACCACCGAGGGGAAGGTCTGCAGGATCACCAGACCGCCGATCAGCTGCAGGTCGATCACGTCCTTGGTCTGCAGGAAGAAGATGCAGAGCAGCGCGCCAAGCTTGACCAGGAGCGAGGTGATCTTGGCGACCTGGGCCTCGCCGGCGGGGGTGACGGCAGGGTTGACGTAGGCCTTCCAGACGTTGCGGGTGAACAGGTTGGCGCTGCCGATCGACATCACCGCGGCCGGCACCAGCGCGCCGATGGCCACGGCGGCAAAGGCGAAGCCTGCGAACCACTGCGGGAAGATGGCGCCGAACAGGGCGGGCACGACACCGGTGGGCGGGGTTTTCGGGTCGATGCCGGCGGCGTAGGCCATGTAGCCGAGCAGGGCGATCAGGCCGAGCAGCAGGGTGTAGGCGGGCAGCAGGATGGCGTTCTTGCGGATGGTGTCGGCGCTCTTCGACGCGAACACGCCGGTCAGGGTGTGCGGGTACATGAACGCCGCCAGCGCGGAGCCGAGGGCGAGCGAGGCGTAGGGCAGCATCTGTGCGGGCTTGAGCAGGATGCCGCCCGAGCCCTTGGCGGCAAACGCGGTCTGGGCGGCGCTGAACACCGCGCCGTAGCCGCCGAGATGGGCGGGGATCACGGCCACGGCCACGAGCACCACGATGTAGATCATGATGTCCTTGACGAAGGCGATCAGCGCAGGCGCGCGCAGGCCGGCGGAGTAGGTGTAGAGCGCCAGGATCAGGAAGGCCGCGACCAGCGGCAGCTCGCCGACCAGGCCGAGCGCGCCGATCACGACCTGCATGCCGACGAGCTGCAGCGCGATGTAGGGCATGGTCGCCAGCAGCCCGGTGAGCGCCACCGCCAGCTCCAGGGCGCGCGAGCCGTAGCGGGCATGCACGACATCGGCGGCGGTGACGTGCCCGCCAGCCGCCGCATACTCCCACAGCCTCGGCATCACGACGAAGATGAACGGGTACACCAGGATCGTGTAGGGCAGGGCGAAGAACCCGTAGGCGCCAGCGGAGAACACCAGCGCCGGGACCGCGATCACGGTGTAGGCGGTGTAGAAGTCGCCGCCGACCAGGAACCAGGTGATCCAGGTGCCGAACTGGCGCCCGCCCAAGCCCCACTCGTCGATGTGGGCCAGCGTGGCAGGGCGCCGCCAGCGCGCGGCGACGAAGCCCATCACCGAGACGAGGGCGAAGAAGAACGCGAACACCGCAAAGGCGGTCCAGTGCAGCCCGCCGGGGGCGACGACGCTCATGGACGCTCGCTCCGCCACACCGCGAAGGTGAGCAGCGCGGTGACTGGCACCCACAGCAGCTGGTACCAGTAGAAGAACGGGAAGCCGAACAGCGCCGGCTCGCGAAGGTTGTAGAACGGCACCCAGAGCAGCCCGACAAAGGGCAGCAGAAGCAGCAGACGCATCGGACATCCCCCCGGACCGTCCTGCGCCGCGGTCCCTGCCCGGTTATGACGACTGCGTGAGGCGCAGGGCAAGGCTCGGCGGCAGGGTGCGTCGGCCGTGTGGCGGCGGTGCCACGCGGGTCGGACCCGCGGATGGCGCCGGGATGCTCAGCGGAGTTCCGGGCGGAGCGGGGAGCGCAGGCCCTCGTGGTTCTCGTGCCCGACCAGCACGCCGACGTAGCCGTCCCTGGCGTCGCGCACGAACAGGCCCGCCGGCTGCCGGCCGTCATACGTCGCGCCGCCCACCTCGGCGAAGTCCGGACGATGCTCCAGGCCCTGGAGCAGAACCGTCATTTCCGGCTCTGCGGCGTCGGCGAAGTAGAAGCGGTGGGACGGCCAGTGCGCGGCCCGGCCGGGGAGCGAGCGGGCCGCGCGCCCGAGCCGGTCGGTGAGGCCGTGGAACAGGGCCAGCGCCAGGTCGTGGACGGCGCGCGGCAGTCCCGCCGCCTCCGCCTTTGCCTCGATCTCGACCGGCGACGACGCGACCAGAAGCTTGTCCATGCCCATGCGGCCTTCCTGGTGATCCAGCAACAGCGGGGCACGTTGCCCGGGGTTGCAGCCGGCCGTCAAAGCAGGCCCAGCACCATGAGCTCTGCGCGCATGCGTGGCGGCAGGTCGTTTCCGGAACCGGGGTCGGCCCCGAGATCCGCCGGTGCGGCGTCCGCCTCCAGGTAGCGCCAGCCCTGGAATGCTCTCACGGGACGCGGCACCACCGCGACGAGGGCGCTGTCGAGCATCAGGGCGGTGCAGGGCGTGCCGTCCTCGCGCCGTGTTGCCACGATGTCAACCACGCGCTGCCGCGCCAGCAGCAGCTCGGCCACCACCCAGTGGATCGAGCCCGCGGCCACGATCTCCTCCGTGCGGCGGGGGAAGGACCGGGTGAGGTGGCGGAGCGGCGCCACGGCTGCGCGCGCCGCCTGGACCTCGCGCAGTTGGTCGAGGTCGCGCACGCCAACGGCCAGCTTGATCAGATGCACCATGGGTGTCAGGTGGCACAGGCGACCGGCCGGGACGAGGCCCGGACCCCGGATTTCAATGCCGGCCCGGCGCTGCTCGCCTGTCGATGGCGAACGGATGTGAACGGTGGAGCAAGCAACGCCGGAGGCTGGTGGTGTCTCAGTTTGAAATCCGGCGAGCAAGGCGAGGGCTCTGCCCTCGATCCGCCAAAAGCAAGCCTTTGGAGTCCATCGCTCAAGGGATGGATTTCCAAAGGTCTCAGGCCTTTGGTGGGTCTGGGCAAAGCCCAGCCTCGCTTGCTGACAGGTGACTCCTGGGTAGCGACGCCGTCATCCCAATTGCTGCAGGCGCCGTGTCGGCGTCCGGCCGAGGGGCTGGCGCTGCCTCGTTGCCCCTTCCGGCCCCGCACCGCCATGATGCGCCGACGAGGCAGGCTCGCCCCGGCTCAGGCCGGCTGGCGGCTGACGCACAGCGACACCCTGCGCGTGCGCCGCGTTGGGTCACGATCCCGGTTTTGGGCACAGGAAGGACTTGCCGATGACGACACATGGTTTGCAGATTTTCCCGCGCAGTTTCCAGATGCAGCCCCCGGGCACGCGGACCGGCGAGGTCGACGACAGCGGCACCGTCCGGCTCACGGTGGTGCTGAAGCCTCACGCCCCGATCGACCCGGCGGCGGCACCCGTGGCCCATGCCGAGTATGCGAGGCGACACGGCACGCGCGACGCGGTGACCGAGCGGTTCGCGGCCTACGCCCGCAGCCACGGCCTGCAGGTCGAGCAGCCGGCCGGCGCGTTCCACATGCTCGTCCTGAGCGGCACCTACGCCCAGGCGCGCAGCGCGTTCCAGCCGGAAGGGCTCGGCATGTACCAGGAGGCCGGCCGCAGCTTCGTCGGCCGCAGCGGCCACATCGCGGTGCCGCCGGAGCTGGCCGCGGACCTGGTCGCGGTGATGGGCTTCGACCAGCGCCCGATCGCCCGGGCGCATTTCCGCATCCGCCCCCGCGCCACCGCCGGCATCTCCTACGACCCGGCGGCCGTCGCCACCCACTACGGATTTCCCGCCGGGCAGACCGGCGCCGGTCAGACGGTGGCGCTGATCGAGCTGGGCGGCGGCTACGACCCGGCGCAGATGAGCGCCTACTTCGCCGCCAAGCATGTCCATCGCACCGGCACGCTGGAAGCGGTGCCCGTCGGGGGTGCCACTAATATGCCGGGCGACCCGAGCGGCGCCGACGGCGAGGTGCAGCTCGACATCCAGGTCGTGGGCTCGGTGGCGCCGGCAGCCGCGATCGCGGTGTATTTCGGCGCCAACCAGGGCAGCGGCTTCCTCGACGCCATCGCCGCCGCGGTGCACGACACGCAGCGCAAGCCGTCGGTGATCTCGATCAGCTGGGGCGGGCCAGAATCCACGTGGTCGGCGCAGGACATCGACGCCATGGACCAGGTGTTCCAGACCGCCGGCAGCCTGGGCATCACCGTGTGCGCCGCCTCGGGCGACAATGGCGCGTCGGACGGCACCACGACGGGCATGCTCACCGTGGACTTCCCGGCGTCGAGCCCGCACGTCCTGGGCTGCGGCGGCACCCGGCTGCCGCACAAGGGCGCCGAGGTGGCCTGGAACGACGGCAGCCAGGGCGGCGCCACCGGCGGCGGCTACAGCACGCACTTCCCCCGGCCAGTCTGGCAGAGCGGCAACACCCAGACCGGCCGCGGCGTGCCCGACGTGGCCGGCGACGCCGATCCGCAGACCGGCTACAACGTCAGCGTGGACGGGCAGGCCACCGTGGTCGGCGGCACCAGCGCCGTGGCGCCGCTGTGGGCCGGGCTGATCGCCCTGTCGAACCAGGCGGCAGGGCGCAACGCCGGGTTCGTCAATTCGATGCTCTATGCCCACCCTGCGGCGATGACCGACATCACCCATGGCAACAATGCCGGCTATAGCTGCGCGGTCGGCTGGGACCCGGTCACCGGCCTGGGCAGCCCGAAGGGCGGGGCCGTGGTAGCGGCGCTGCGGGCGACGGGGACCGCCGGGGTCTGAACGGCGCGGCCTGCCAAGCAAGCAAGCAAGCAAGCAAGCAAGGTTGAGGCTCTGCCTCAAACTCCGCCAAAGGCTCGCCTTTGGAATCCTCTTTTCAAGGGATGGGTTTCCAAAGGCCCCCATGCTTGGAAGAGGGGGGCTTTGGCGGGTCTGGGCAGAGCCCGGCCGTGCTTGCTGAGAGGCCGATGTCCGGTGTCATGACTCGCGGGTTGTCGGGCCCTCCGTCACGGCGTCCAGCGACACGTCCCTGGGCGGGGGCGGGGCGTCCTGGCTTTCCCTGATCGCGTCGAGCATGGCGTCGGGGTCGGCAGCGACCGCCATTGCGGCCGCTTCCTCGTCGACCCGGTTGTGCAAGGCGGGGTGGTCGGACCGCATCTCCTCCAGGAGTGCGATGATCTTCGCGGATTTCTGCTCGCCGAGGATCGCAAGCTCGAGGCTGAGCTGCTCGCGGTAGCCTGCGAGCTGGTCCTCGCGGCGCTGCGTCGTGAGGATCAGCACCGTGACGTAGAGCGCGAGGATGCCGACCACACCCTGCAGCCAGGCGAAGGGCGGCGCGTCCCAGGGCGCCGTTCCCAGTCGCTGCGCGACCAGGTTGCCGCCGATCCAGGCCGCGACGAGCACGGTCAGCGCCGCGATGCTGACGGGGCGGCCGATCCAGGCGGTCAGGCTCTCGACCAGCCGCTGCAGCGCGCCGGCCTCGCGGAGGTGGTCCGCGTGCAGCCTGGCGATCGCCTGGACGGTGTCCTCGATGTGCGCGGGCAGGATCCGGGTTTCGGCCATCGTCGCTGATCCCGGTGCTGCTGTCGCGACAGTGAGATCATGGCATCGGCCGGGGCGCAACGCGCACGTTCCAGCGTCGCGCATGGCCGGGCCACGCATGCGTGGCGATCGTGCGGAGTTGCGCCCGGCGATGCGACCTCCGGCCCGTGCCGGCGTTTGCAGGGGCTGGAACCAAAGGAGCTGTCGATGCCCGCGCCCCAGAGCCTGAAGGATGTCTACACCGACGAGATCAAGGACCTGTGGTCGGCGAACGACCAGATGATCCGGGCAGTGACCACGCTGACCGAGAAGGCGCACGACCCGGCGCTGAAGACGTTCCTGGACGGGTCCGTCGCGGGCATTGGCCGGCACAACGGGACGCTGAAATCCCTGCTGGAGGACAGCGGCGAGGCGGCCGAGAAGGAGCATTGCAAGGGTATGGAGGGCCTCGTCAAGGAAGCCCTCAAGCATGGTGTCAAGGAGGCACCCGAGGATGGCGAGCTGCGCGACATCATCATCATCGCGCAGTACCAGCGGATGAGCCACTACGGGATCACCGGCTTCGGGTCGGCGGCGGCCTACGCCAAGGCGCTTGGCATGAAGCAGCACGAGACACAGCTCAAATCGATGGTGGCTGACATCTACAAGGCCGACGAGACCGGCAGCCAGCTGGGCGAGAAGGCCGCGAAGCTGGCTGCCAGGCACTCCAAGGCCAGCGCTGCGGGCTGACCTGGTGGCAGCCGGGTGTGACCGGCAAAGCGGGCAAGGCCAGAGGCTCCGGGCTTCGCTTAGGGCAGACCTTGAGGATCCACTTTTACGAGAAAGGAGTTTCCAGATGCCTCGGGTCTCCGGTGACCCGGTCAGGAAGCCCAGCCCTGCCTGCTGACGGGATGATGTCCGGTGTCGCTGACATAATTTCAGGAGAGTCGGCCGGGCTCGACACTCCTCTCGCACTGTCGGCGGCGTTCCCGATCAGTCCTGTCCGGCGCTGTCGGCCTCGCCCCGCCGGTTCTCGTCGCACCGGTCGCTGGTCAGCCCCACGGTGCGGACCAGCGCCGGGAACAGCACCCAGCTGTCGAGCCGGTCCGGGCGGGGCACCGCTCGGCGCAATCCGTCCAGCCGCTCCCGCAGCACGCTCGGCCGGGGCAGCGCGGCGCAGTCCTGGTCCGACAGGCTGTAGGCGAGCAGCCGCCAGTCCACGTCATCCGCGCAGCCATCCATCCCGACCCAGGTCAGCAGCCTGCGTGCCCCTGCGGCGGTGATCAGGTAGCCGTCCGCGCCCGGCGCGTTGGCGTCCGGAGCAAAATCCTGCAGCGCCCGGGCCAGGGGAACGGCCTCGAAGCCGGTCGTGCGCGCCAGTTCCGGCTGCAGGCGGTCGTTGACGAAGCACACGTCGAACCTTGGCGGCAAATTCAGCGCGCCCAGCCCGGCCGGCAGGTCCAGCAGGGCCATCACGTCGTCCTCGACCACCAGGCAATGCGACAGGCCCTCTGCCAGCATCCATTTCCAGGCGGCGACGTGGCTCAGGAAGCAGCCCAGCGTGCCCCGCATCCCAGGATCGCCGCCCAGGCGCCGCACTTCTGCGTCGGGCAGCGCGCTGCCGAGCACGCCGGGGATGCGGTATACGGCAGGCGCCGAGCGCGAGAAGCCGCGACGCAACTCGGCCAGGCGCTCGGGGTTGCGGTCCAGGTTGATCATCGCGATCGCATAGGACGGACCATCCTTGGGCACCCGGCCAGTCCACTCCGCCATGTGCCGGTACACCGCCAGCGCCGCGCCCCGGCTTGCCCGGTCCGGCGCATCGCTCAGCGCAAGGTGTGCCGCCGCCGCCGCGTAGTCCTTCTGCTGCGTGGCGATGTGGCTCAGCAGGCCGTGCACCGCGGCCGCATCGGCGACCTCCGCCAGCAGGCGTTCGGCACGCGCGCGCAGGTCCGAAAGGTCGGCGGGGTGGAACAGCGCAAGGTCGCGGTAGTGCGCGAACCATACGTCATCGGGCATGTGCCGGGTGCTGGCGCGAAACGCCGGATCGCAGTCGGGGTAGTGATAGCCGGCCAGAAGGGCACGCCTGAGTTCCAGCCCGTGCTGCCAGCGCTGCGGGCTGTCGTGCAGGCGGCGTCGCCAAGCCGCCGCGTCGGCGTCCGGGTGCGCTGATTGTGCGATCGTGGCGCTCACTGTCGTCGTTCCTCGTCAGATCCCGGGCCGGCGGTGCCGGACGGCCTGTCGGCAAGCAAGGCTGGACCCTGCCCGGACCCGCCAAAAGCCCCTCCTTCAAGCATGGGGCCTTTCGAAACCTTTCTCCTAAAAAATGGATTCCAAAGGCTTGCCTTTGGCGGAGTCCAGAGGCAGAGTCTCTGGCCTTGCTTGCTCGGGCACGATCCGCCGCCATCGGCATCAAGACGCGGCGTTGGTGTCCGATTTAGGGCGCCGTGCGGGTGAACAGCCGTGCCGTGCGTTCCCGCACGCCCTGGAAGAACACGTAGAGCATCGGGATGATGAAGATGCCGATGCCCGACGCCGCGATCATGCCGGCAAACACCGGCGTGCCGACGTCGCGGCGGCTGATCTGGGCGGCGCCGTGCGCGATCACCAGCGGCACGAGGCCGAGGATGAACGCCACAGAGGTCATCATCACCGCGCGAAACCGGGCGCGGGCGCCGTCGACTGCCGCCTGGCGGATGGTCTCGCCTGCCTCGCGACGGTCCTTGGCGAACTCGACGATCAGGATGCCGTTCTTCGCCGCCAGCGCGATCAGCACGACGAGGCCGATCTGGGCGTAGAGGTCGAGCGAGAGGCCGGCGATCCAGATGCCGACAAAGGAGCCGAGGATGCCCACGGTGACGGAGAGCAGCACCGGGATCGGGATGACCCAGCTCTCGTAGAGGCCGACGAGGAACAGGAAGGCGAACAGGATCGCCATGCCCAGGATGGCGCCGGTCTGACCGGAGGCGGCGACCTCCTGGAAGGCGGTGCCGGTCCACTCGTAGTCGTAGCCGCGCGGCAGGGTCTTGGCGGACAGCGCGCCCATGGCGGCGAGCGCGGTGCCCGACGAGATGCCAGGCTTGGGGCTGCCGTTGATGGTCACCGCGCGGTAGTTGTTGTAGCGGGTGATGACCTGCGGGCCGAGCTGGTAGTGCAGCGTGGCAATGGAGCGAAGCGGCACCACGCCGCCGGTGTTGTTGCGGACGTAGATGTTCCACAGATCGTCGATCTTGGAGCGGTCGACCTGCTCGCCCTCGATGTTGACCTGCCAGACCCTGCCGAACAGGTTGAACTGGTTGACGTAGATGCCGCCCAGCGTGGCGCCGAGCGTGGTGAAGATGTCGCTGATCGACAGGCCGAGCGCCTGCGCCTTCTGCCGATCGATGTCGAGGTAGAGCGACGGGTTGGTCGCGGTGAAGGTGGAGAACACCCGCGTCAGGTCGGGATTCTGGTTGGCACCGCCGATCAGGCCCCCCATGACGCTGCCCAACGAGGCGGGGTCCTGGCCCTCCAGCGCCTCCAGCTCGTACTCGAAGCCACCGGTGGTCGACAAGCCGATGATCGGCGGCAGGTTGAACGGCAGGATCGTGGCGGTGCGGATCGACTGCGAGGCGCCGAACACGCGGCCGATCAGCGCCTGCGCGGACTGCGAGGCGGCGGTACGGTCGGCGAAGTTGTTGAGCTTGACGAACATGAAGGCGGCGTTGGACTCCGCCGCGCTGTCGAGCAGCGAGAAGCCGACGAGTGCAAAGGTGTCGCGCACGCCGGGCATCGGGCGGACCAGCTTCTCGAGCTGCTCGATCGTGGTCTTGGTGCGCGCGACCGAGGCGCCGTCGGGAAGCTGGATCGCGACGAAGAAGCCGCCCTGGTCCTCCTCGGGGAGGAAGCCGGTGGGGGTGATCAGGGTGAAGCCGTAGATGGCCAGCGCGCAGCTGGCGATCACCGCGATCGAGAGGATGCTGACGCGCACCAGGCGGGCGACGATCGCGGCATAGCCGTCGCGCACCCAGTCGATCGCGCGCATCACGCGCCCCATGATGCCGCGCTTCGGCCCGGTGTGGCGCAGGAACACCGCGCACAGCGCCGGCGACAGGGTCAGCGCGTTCAGCGCCGAGATCAGCATCGCCACGCTGATGGTCACCGCGAACTGGCGGAACAGCTCGCCGGAGATGCCTGGGATGAAGGCCAGCGGCACGAACACCGACAGCAGCACCAGAGTGATCGCGATGATCGGCGCGGTGATCTGCTCCATCGCCTTTTTCGTGGCGTCGCCCGGGCTGAGGTCGGGCTCCTCCTCCATGACGCGCTCGACGTTCTCGACCACCACGATGGCGTCGTCGACCACGATGCCGATGGCGAGCACCAGCGCCAGCAGGGACACGGTGTTGGCGGTGTAGCCGAGCGCCAGCAGTCCGGCGAAGGCGCCGATCAGGCTGACGGGCACGGCGATGGTCGGGATCAGGGTGGCGCGCAGATTGCCGAGGAACAGGAATACCACGACGACGACGAGCACGAACGCCTCGGCCAGCGTCTTGAGCACCTCGGTGATGGTGTCGTGCACGAAGGTCGTGGAATCGTAGGTGACCTGGTAGGTCATGCCCTCGGGGAAGCGTTTTGCCAGTGCCGCGATGCGGCCATTGACGGCGGCGGCGGTGCTGACGGCATTGGCGCCGGGCGAGAGATAGAGCGCCATCGCGACGGAGGGCTGGCCGGACAGCCGGCTCTCGCTGTCCTGGTTCTGCGAGCCCAGCTCGACGCGGGCGACGTCCTTGATGCGCAGCGTGGAGCCGTCCGGGTTGGCGCGCAGCACGATGTCGCCGAACTGGTCCGGGGTGACCAGGCGGCCCTGGGTCTGCACGTTGAACTGGAACTGCTGGTCGTCCGAGGCGGGGCGCGCGCCGATGCGGCCGACCGCGGCCACGGTGTTCTGCGCCGAGATCGCGGTGATCAGGTCGGTGGGCGCGAGGTTGAGCTGCGTCAGGCGGTTGGTGTCGAACCAGATGCGCATCGAGTACTGCTGCTGGCTGAGCAGGCGGGCCTGGCCGACGCCGGCGATGCGGCTGACCGCGTCGGTGACGTTGATGGTGAGGTACGAGGTGATGAACAGCGGGTCCTGCTTGCCGTTCGCGCTGTAGAAGTTGACGAACTCCAGGATCGCCGAGGACCGCTTCTGCACTGTCAGGCCCTGGGTCTGCACCTGCGCGGGGAGCTGCGGCAGCGCGGTCTGCACCCGGTTGTTGACGTTGACGGTGTTGATGTCGGGGTTGGTGCCGAGGCTGAACGAGACGGTGAGGTTGTAGGAGCCGTCGTTGCCGTTGGTGCTCTTCATGTAGAGCATCTTGTCCACGCCCACGACCTGCGCCTCGATCGGCTGCGCGACCGAGGACTCGACCACGGCGGCCGACGCCCCGGGATAGCTCGCGGTGACCTGGACCTGCGGGGGCACGATGTCAGGGAACTGCGCGACCGGGATGCGGGTCAGGCCGAGCGCGCCGGCGATGGTGATGATGATCGCGATGACGACGGCCAGGCGGGGCCGGTCGACGAAGACGGCGGAGATCATGTCAGTGTCCGCCGCCCGCGCTGGCGCCGGTCGAGGGGTTGCTGGCGCCAACGCCGCCGCCCGAGGCCTGGCCGGCGGGGACGGAACCCGTCGGACCCGGGGCCGGGCCGCTCAGGGTGGAGGCGCCGGGCGCAGTGGCCGGGTCGCTGCCGGATGCGGGAGGGCTGCCGGTGCTGGAGGTGCCGGTGCTGGAGGTGCCGGTGCTGGACGCGGGGGCGCCGGAGGAGTCGTTGAGGGTCCCGCCGCCGACCGGTGGTGGCGGGTTGGCCGGGCCGGGCGAGACCGGCTGGCCGGCGTGGACGCGCTGCACGCCGTCCACCACCACGGTCTGGCCGTCGGCGAGGCCGGACATCACCGACGCGTTGGTGCCGTCGGACTGGCCGATCTGGATGCGGGTCTGCTGCGCCTTGCCGTCCTTGTCCACGGTGTAGACGTAGTCTCCCTGCTGGTCGGAGAGTACGGCGGCGCGGGGGATCTGCAGCACCTCGACGGGCTGCGCGCCCTCGACCAGCACGGTGACGAACTCGCCGTCCGCAAGCTCGTGCAGCTTCATCGAGCCGACCAGGGCGGTCGGCAGCGCAGGGTTGGCGATGTCGGCGCGCAGGGTGACGGTGTCGGTGTTGTTGGACACTGTGGGCGAGACGTAGTCGAGCTTGCCCGTCTGGCCGTAGATCTCGCCGTTGGGCAGGCGGAGCTTGATGACCACGGCGTCGTAGCCGCCCTTGGAGGCGTATTTCGCACGCAGGTCGAGCAGGTCGCGCAGCGCGATGGGGAACACGACGTATTCCGGGTCCTGGCTCACCAGCTCGGCCAGCGTGCCGCTGCTCGGGCTGACGACGTTGCCTTCGGTCACCGCGGTGGCGCTGATGCGGCCGTCGATCGGCGCCTTGATCTCGGTGTAGTTGAGATTGATCTGCGCCTGCTGCAGCTGCGCCTGGGCGGAGAGCACCTGGGCGGCATAGGAGCGTTGCGAAGCGGTGGCGTCGTCCACGGTGGAGCGCTGCCCGGCGGGAGTGTTGAGCAGCGACTGGGCACGGCCCAGGGTGATGGTGGCGTTCTGCAGCTGCGCCTGCTGCTGGCCGACGGAGCCTTGGGCGGCCTCCACGGCGGCCTGGAACGGCGGCTGCTCCAGCCTGTAGAGCAGGTCGCCCTTGCGGACTTCGCTGCCCTCGGTGAACAGGCGCTGCTCCAGGAAGGCGGTGACACGCGACACCAGGGCGACGCGGTTGATCGCCTGGATGCGGCCGACGAACTCGCTGGTCTGGGTGACCGGCACCTTCCTCGCCTGCACGACGCCGACCGCGGGCGGCTTGGCTGAGGGGGCCTGAGCCCGCGCCGTGGCGGCACAGAGCGCCGGAACGAGCGCCGTGGTCAGGAGCAGAAGGCAGGCGGAGCGGGACATGGGACCTCGATCATCGGTCAGAACCGGCGGCAAGGTCGTTCGGCCAGCCGGTGTTCAGGAACGGGACAGCCTAGGGTGCGCTGACCGATCGGTCAATCGAGGGGCTGGTTCGGCTGTGCGTCGGTTCGCCCAGGGTCGCTGCAGGCGGGACGCCAGGCGCAGGAAGGAAGCAAGGTTGAGGCTCTGCCTCAAACTCCGCCAAAGGCAGGCCTTTGGAATCCACTTTCTGGAGGAGGAGGAGTCTTCGAAGGCCTCGGGTTTTTGGCGGATCTGAACGCAGTTGTCCGTTTCGACAGCCCATTCGGGTCTTCGAAACGGGCAGCTGCGGAGAGAGTTCAGCGTTGGCCTGCCTCAGCCGAACGCGCCCACCTCGTGGGTGATCGCGGTGCCGATCTCGCGCACCAGGGCGAACAGCCGCCCCATCGGCTCGAAGATGGTCTTGTGCTCGCGATCGTAGGACACGGCGGCACGCGAGCCGCGCGTCTCACCGTAGTCGTGTGTCTCTGCAGGGTCGGGTGCCGCAGGGAACACCTCCCCGAGCAGGATCAGCGCACCGGGTACGTCGAGGCGGAGCAGGCGCTGCATCAGACCCTGGCGGGTGGTGCCGTGGCGTGCCGAGAAGTCGGGGATGCGGATCGCCAGCAGCCAGATGTTCTGGATCACGGCGATGCGCAGCGCGTGCAGCAGCATCTCGCGCGTGCCCATGGTCGGCGCGTCGGGCCAGACCGCGCGCAACATCAGGTGGTCGGACTGGATGCGCCGGAACATGGCCTGCACCGGGGCCCAGAGGTCGAACACCTCCAGGGCGCGAGCGACCTCGGCGAGGGCGCGGACGCGGGCGGGATCGTGGGAGTGCGCGGCGTTGTCGAGCCAGGAGCCGGGGTCGAGCAGGGTGACCACGGCGCGCAGCACGTCGAGATCGGAGTGCAGCAGGGCGTGACGGGCGAAATCCAGCGCGCGGTTGAAGCGAGGGCTGGACTCGCGCAGCTCGACGAAGCTCTCGGGCTGGCGCGCGGCGGCGGCGCCGAGGCCCTGCAGCGTGTTCGCGCACCAGCCGATCTGCTGCAGGATCGCGTTGTTGGGGATGGCGCGCAGCTCGCGGGGATGGCGGATCACCGAGGGGCCGGCGGCGCCGTCGTTCTGCCGGGCACTGGGACGCGAGCCGGTGGCGTCGAGCAGGGCAGGGCCGAAGGCGCCGAGCAGCGAGGCGTAGCCGGGGTCCTCCACCAGCTCCTGCATCGACAGGCCGACGGAGGCGAAGAAGTCGGCGGCGAAGTCGGCGTCGGCGTAGATCGGGTCGTCGGCCTGCGGCCCGGTGGAGAAGGCATGCCGCGCGATGGTGGCGATGGTGGCGTCGGCCAGCTCGGGGGTGCCGAACAGCAGGTAGCCGTCACCGCCCTGGAACGCGCTCTCCAGGCGCACGCGGATGCCGGCGCGCGACAGGGTCTGGCGCGTGGAGACCGGGCTCAGGTAGCGCAGGCGGTCGGCCAGCGAGTTGGGATGGGCGCCGCGGCCGATGCTCTCGCCGTGGGTGTCGAAGAACACGACCTCGATGTCGGTGAGCCTGTGGCGGACCAAGGCGTCGGCGACGCGCAGGCGCAGGCGCTCGATCAGGTAGGTCGCCGCGAGCTGGCCGACGTAGCGGCCGGAGTCGCTGTAGCCGAACTGCAGGCAGAGACGTCCGGTGTCGCGCAGATAGGCGCGGTAGTGCGGTGAGCGCAGCGCCTCCTCGATTAGCCGCGCGCCGCCCTGCAAGGCGTCCGCGGTCTCGAACAGCGGGCTGATCTCGATCTGCTTCTCGATGCCGAAATGCCGGGCGAGCCACAGCGCGGCGAGCAGGGTGTAGCCGGACTCGGTCTCGGCGATCAGGAAGCGCACCGGCGAGGCGCTGTCGACGTGCTTGGTGATCTGCGCCACCGTCATCATCAGCAGCACGGCGGAGGACTGCTCGGCGAGGATGGCGCCGAAATCGATCGGCACGGTCTCCACGCTGTCGAGCGCGGTGTTGATGTCGGCCAGCAGCTTGCGGCGGCGCGAGGGATCGGCCGGCGGCTCGTCGAAGCCGAGGCGCATGCGGATGGCGTTGTGCAACTGCGCCGAGTTCAGACGGACGTGGCTGTGCGCCAGCGACAGGCCGTGGCTTGCGAACCCGGCGCGGATCACGGCGAGCCGGCACTTCGTCTCGGGCTCGGCGGCGGCGGCGATGGCGGCGTGGAACAGGTCGGCCAGGGCGTCGGTCGAGGTCATGGCGGCGTCGCGGCGGCCGACAAGCTGGGCCGCGAAGGCGGCGGCCTGCTCCGCGTCGGCACGGCTTGGGCAGGCGGCGATCTGGCCGGCCACGGCGTCGGCGGCCTCTGCGACGCGCTCGCGCAACGCCTCGGTGCCGGGTAGTGCCACAAGCTGTTGCTCCAGGCGGCTGAACTGCAGCGACTTCATGCGCAGGCGCAGGCGCAGCGTGTCCCACCAGCCGATGTCGGTGCGGCCGTCGGTATCGTAGCCGACCCAACTGGCGAGCGTCACGGCACGCGGCACCAATTCGGACCAGCGGTCGCGCCAGACCGGCCGGGCGGCGTCGAGCAGCAGGGCGTTGAGCCGGTCGATGGCATCGCGGCCACGGCTGATCGCGGCCACGGCCTGGGCGAACTCCTGCTCCAGCGTCGGCCTGGTCGGCCGGTGGGAAACCGGTGCGGCGTGGTGCGGCGCCGGACGGCCGGAGGCGGCCTCGGCCAGCTCGTCGAAGACCTCGGGCGGCAGGGCGAAGGTGGGGTGCGCGGTGAACACGGCGGAGAAGCGGGTGCGCTCCACCGCCTCACGGAACTGCGCAAACTGCACCGGGCTGTCGAACGGGTCCGGGCGGACGAGGGACTGCGCGAGCTGCTCCAGGCCGAGCCGGGTGCGTTCGGGCTCGATGCCGCCGACATAGGCGGCGAGGCGCGTGGCCCGGTCGGCGAAGGCGGCGTCGCGCAGCTCGTGGATCAGGGTCTCCAGCATCGCGAAGGTGAGCGAGCCCTCGTCCATCGCGCGGCCGATCGAGAGCGCCACGGCGAGCACCGGGTTGCCGAACGGGTCCTCCTCGAGGCGCTCGCGGGCGCGCTCGGTCAGGCCCAGGAGGTCGAGCGGTGCGGTGATGTCTGCCATGCGTACGACGATGCGCGATCGCAGGCACCGCCCGCAAGTGCTGCAACGCAACGAAAGCCGGCGGGCGCGGTGGCCCCGGCCTGCGGTATCGGCTATGGAGCCGTCCCGCCGCCGGGCCGTCCGGCGCGGCCCCGACAGCATGGCCGACCCACAATGCCCTTTCCCGACGCCCACCCCGCCCTGGCCCGCGCGCTCGCGGACCATGGCTACACCGAGCCCACGCCGGTGCAGGCCGCGATCCTGGAGGCAGGTGCGGGCGGCGGCGACCTGCTGGTCTCGGCGCAGACCGGGTCGGGCAAGACCGTGGCCTACGGGCTGGCGATGTCGGACACGCTGCTGGCCGGCGCGGAGCGGCTCGGGCCTGCGGGCGCGCCGCTGGCGCTGGTGATCGCACCGACGCGCGAGCTGGCGCTGCAGGTGCACCGCGAGCTGGCCTGGCTGTACGGCGAGGCGGGCGGGCAGGTGGTGTCCTGCGTGGGCGGCACGGACGCGCGGCGCGAGCAGCGGGCGCTGGCCTCGGGGGCGCACATCGTGGTCGGCACGCCGGGGCGGCTCGGCGACCACCTGCGCCGCGGGCAGCTCGACATGTCGGCGCTGCGGGTGGTGGTGCTGGACGAGGCGGACGAGATGCTCGACCTCGGGTTCCGCGAGGAGCTGGAGGCGCTGCTCGACGTGACTCCGGCGCAGCGGCGCACGCTGCTGTTCTCGGCGACGATCGCGCCGGAGATCGTGTCGCTGGCGCGGCGCTACCAGCGCGACGCCAAGCGGCTCGACATGCGCGACGGCCGCGAGCCGCACCAGGACATCGAGTACCGCCTGGTGCAGGTGGCGCCAGGGGAGACCGAGGCGGCGCTGGTCAATGTCCTGCGCCAGGTCAACTCGCCGGCGGCGCTGGTGTTCTGCGCCACGCGCGAGGCGGTGCGGCGGCTGCACGCGGCGCTGGCGGAGCGGGGGTTCTCCGCGGTGGCGCTGTCGGGCGAGCTGAGCCAGGCGGAGCGGACAGAGGCGCTGGACTCGCTGCGTCGCGGGCGGGCCAAGGTGTGCGTGGCCACCGACGTCGCGGCACGCGGGCTCGACCTGCCGGATCTGGGGCTGGTGGTGCATTCCGAGCTGCCTGCCGACCGCGCGGCGCTGCTGCACAGGAGCGGACGGACCGGGCGGGCCGGGCGCAAGGGGCTGAGCGTTCTGCTGGTGCCGGGCTCGAAGCGTCGGCGCGCCGAGCAGCTGCTGCATGCGGCGGGGGTCGCGGTCGAGTGGAGCGCACCGCCCGGCATCGACGCGATCCGCGACCAGGACCAGGCGGCGCTGATGGAGAACGCCGCTCTGCGCGAGGAGGCGGGCGAAGCGGAACTGGCGCGGGCGAGGGCGCTGCTGGCGGCCTACTCGCCGGAGGCCGTGGCGGTGGCGGCGGTGCGGCTCTACACCGCGAGCCTGCCGGCGGCGGAGCGGCTGACCGAGATGGCGCCGATCGCTGCCGGACCGCGGCCGCCACGGCTGGAGAACAGCAAAGTCGTGTGGTTCCGCGCGGCGGTGGGGCGGCGCGAGAGTGCCGACCCGAAATGGCTGCTGCCGCTGATCTGCCGGATGGGGGCGGTGACGCGCAACGAGATCGGCGCGATCCGGGTGTTCGAGCACGACACGCGCTTCGAGGTGGCGCGGGGGGCGGCAGAGCGATTTGCCGAGGCGGTCTCGGCGGCGGAAGGCTCGGAGCTGCAGATCACCCGCGCCGAGGACGGCGGCTCGGCGGCGTCGGCGCGACCGGCCGGGCGGCCGAAGCGGCCGCCGTTCCGGCGCGAGGGGGCGGTGCCGCGGCCGGAGCGGGCGCGCAGGCCGACGCGGGCCTGACAGCCGGCAGGCGAGCAAGGCTGGGCTCTGCCCGGACTCGCCAAAGTCCCCTCCTTCAAGCATGGGGCCTTTGGTAATCCATTCCTTAAGTAAGGGATTCCAAAGGCGAGCCTTTGGCAGAGTTTGAGGCAGAGCCTCAACCTTGCTTCTCTTAAGGGGTGCGTCGCCGCCCCATCTCGTCGAGCTCAAGCTGTGCCTTGCGCTGTGCCTCGCGCTCCGCCTCCGCTTCGCGTCGTTCCAGCAGGGCCTGTGCGGCCTCGGCCGCGGCGCGGGCCAGCGTGGTGACGGCGCGGGCGCGTTCGGTGGCGTTGGCGGCCAGGGTCTCGGCGTGGCGCATGCGGTCGAGCTGACGGCGGCCCACCGGGAGCCAGGAGGCGAAGGCCTCCACCGCAGCGTCGTCGGCCGCCAGCGCGCTGGCGGCGTAGGACTCCTGGGTGATGGCGTGCTCCGCCGCGATCGACGCCGCGCGGGCCTCGTCCTCGATCGCGAGGCACTCGGCGAGGCCGCGCCGGGCGGCGTCCACGTCCATGCGTCGCACCTTCAGCAGGGTGCGCAGGGTGTCAGACATCGGCGGTCTCCTGGAATGTGACGTCGTTCATCGCGTTCGCGAGGGCGGCGAAGCTGTCCGCGAGGTCGGTGCTGTCGTGGCGGTCCTGGCGCAGTACCGCCTCGATTCGCGGGGCGAGGGCGATCGCCTCGTCGACGGCCGGGTCGGCGCCGGGCTTGTAGGCGCCGAGACGGACCATGTCGGCCATCTCGGCGTAGAGGGAGAGCAGCGCGCGGGCGCGGCGGGTCAGCGCGTTCTCGGCGGCGCTGTTGCAGCCCGGCACGGCGCGTGACAGGGAGCGGAGCACGTCGATCGCCGGGTAGCGCCCGGACTCGCCGATGCGGCGGTCCATGACGACGTGGCCGTCGAGGATGCCGCGCACCGCGTCGGCGACCGGCTCGTTGTGGTCGTCGCCCTCGACCAGCACGGTGAACAGGGCGGAGATCTGCCCCGCGGTGCCGTCGGGACGTTGCGGGCCGGGTCCGGCGCGCTCCAGCAGGCGGGGCAGCTCGGCGAACACGCTGGGAGGGTAGCCGCGAGTGGCGGGGGGCTCGCCCGCGGACAGGCCGATCTCGCGCAGCGCCAGGCAGAAACGGGTCACGCTGTCCATCAGCAGCAGCACGGACTTGCCCTGGTCGCGGAAGTGCTCTGCCACGGTCATCGCCGAGTAGGCAGCCTCGCGTCGCATCAGCGGCGAGGAGTCGGAGGTGGCGACCACCACCACGGAGCGGGCGAGACCTTCGGGGCCGAGGTCGTCCTCGAGGAACTCGCGCACCTCGCGGCCACGCTCGCCGACCAGGGCGAGCACGACGACGTCGCAGGCGGTGTTGCGCGCCAGCATGGAGAGCAGGGTGGACTTGCCGACGCCGGAGCCGGCGAACAGTCCGAGACGCTGTCCGGTGCGGCAGGTGGCGAAAGCGTTCATCACGCGCACGCCGAGATCCAGGCGCTCGCCCAGCCGGGCGCGCAGCGTCGCGTCGGGAGGCGACGTCCGCACCGGGCGAAGGTCATGGCCCTGCGAGGGCCGTCCAAGCCCGTCCATCGGCCGCCCGAGCGGGTCGATGACCCGGCCCAGCCAGGAATCATCGATCGCGAGATGCCCGCCACCCGACATGCCCTCGCGGATGGCGGACGCTGCGGCGGCGCGGCAGCCGGGCCCGATGCCTTCCAGCGCACCGAACGCCATGGCGCGGGCGACACCGTCGCGGAAGCCGATGATTTCCGCCGCAACGTCCTGCCCGTTGCGGGCGGCGAGGCTCACCCGGTCGCCGGCGCAGACATGGCCGGCGAGGCCGGCGATGTCGACGGACAGGCCTGACAGAGCACTGACCCGACCGTCGATCCGGCAGGGCACGATGTCGCGCAGCCCGTCAGAGGCTTGGCGCAGGCGGGACAGGACATCAGAATGTCTCATTAGCTGACTTTTGTCGCATTCTGGTTAACACTCTGCTTCATTGTGTAGCCCGCGGGCCTCTGATTTTGCTTGTTCGCAAAAAATACACGGCAAAGATGAGAAAATGGTGGATGAGCACACGCTATGGTGGTATCCAGTTTGTATCGGAAACGGAGAAAACCTCATGCGTGTCCTTCTGGTTGAAGACGATCTCACCACCGCCCGTGGCGTCTCATTAATGCTCAAGGCTGCCAACGCCATGGTCGACGTGATCGACACCGGCGAGGAAGCCCTCGAGATGGTCCGCCACTACGACTACGACGTGGTGGTGCTCGACCTGATGCTCCCCGACATGGAGGGCTACGAGGTGATCCGCCGGATGCGCGCCGCGCGCCGTGACACACCGGTGCTGATCCTGTCCGGGCTGTCACGTCCGCAGGCCAAGGTGAAAGGCTTCGCCGCCGGCGCCGACGACTTCATCACCAAGCCGTTCGACAAGGCCGAGCTGGTGGCGCGCATCCAGGCGATCGTGCGTCGCAGCAAGGGCTACAGCCAGCCCGGCCTGCAGGTCGGGCCGCTGCACCTGAACCTGGACAGCCGCGAGGTCAGCGTCGACGGTCAGCCGGTGCACCTGACCGGCAAGGAATACTCGATCCTGGAGCTGCTGACCCTGCGGCGCGGCATGGTGCTGACCAAGGAGGCGTTCCTGAACCACCTCTACGGCGGCATGGACGAGCCGGAGATGAAGATCATCGACGTGTTCATCTGCAAGCTGCGCAAGAAGCTGGCGCAGGCCGGCGCCGGCAACCTGATCGGCACGGT
>JAABUO010001076.1_pt1 | contig 38458 bp, 42 predicted proteins | sample 5559291 | NCBI WGS metagenome assembly JAABUO01 (sample SAMN10711878, study PRJNA513372) | rock metagenome | isolation source: Antarctica rocks | place: Antarctica: Victoria Land, Finger Mt sud
GATTACAGCATTCGCTTTAATTTTGTTGACTCAGTCCGATCGCGAGCGGCCTTGTATATGCTATGGCAGTGTAGTACTTGTCTGGCATCCACCGTCGGCAGCATACGGTACTGTCAACGAGCGCTGAAGTCAAATTGACAAGACACTCTGTGACGGCTTTAAACGCTGTTGCAAATCTGGCCCAGCGCACGGAATACATGTCCGGCGGAAGTGCAGCTGTTGGTTTGCGCCTCCAGCCAAAACTCACATGCCACGTACTACCAGCGCGGCGACGCCCTGTTCGCCATAGACCAGCAGGCTTGGTCGAATGTTGTCGCGAGTCATACCGCTTAGAGCAGCCGAGCCCTATCACAGGCCTGTGTGCCGTGCCGAAGACCACCAGATCACCCATACACAGATCTAACGTCAGGTAAGGGACAGCAGCAGGCACCTTTGTGACTTCGACAGGGGCTGACGAGATTCCATGCTAACCAGGTGCAATGCTGCATCAATCACTGCAGCTGTATCTGGTAGCCCCTCAGAGTCAGAGGAGTTCACAGGTGTGCCACTGCTCAATCAGACCAAGCAGCATACATCAGCTAAAACTGCTCACTTGTTGGTATGCATGAGCACTCAGCCGATCAACCATCTTGCGTGCTGCAGCCCTATCATTCTTCAGGATAGTGGGACCAACAGCACTGGCTCTGCTGCTATGTAACATGGACAGAATCTGCATGAGCGTTGCAATCCTACCCATGGCCAAAGAGTTTGGCTGGCCTCCTGGTGTGCAAGTAAGACACACTCACTGTTCGTCAGCACAGTGATGCACATGCAGATGTACAGGCTCAAGTGACAACAGCAGATACATCCAGCAAGCCCGTGACGCAGCCAAGCGCTGTGCTGGTTGCTGTCTGATGTCCCTGCGTCTGTGCATGCCTCATGCGCTGCATCTGTTGGACCTTCAATACTGCTGTGAAAAGTATGAGTATTGTCGAACAGTGTGGCATATGCAGGGATTGGTGCAATCAGGCTTCCTGTGGGGCTATATGGCCACTCAAATGATTGGTGGCAGCCTGGCTGACAAGTACGGAGGTAGATCAACACATGCTCTGTTGCAAATCAAAAACCTTTTCTTTTGTATCGTTCAGGCACTTTAAAGCTTTGAAATTCATTACCGACTTGGGGAGCTTCATTTTTATGACACTGCTGCATGTGCTGCTCTGTACAGGCAGGCAAACCTGTCCTGAGATCGCAATGCCACACTGATCTGCCGGTTGCAATGTGCAACGTGTAAGCTGCAAAGTTGTTACTCAAGGTTGCTCCTGCAGAGTTTCACCGACACATTTGATTGACATGTACTTGCTTCACCATGCAATGTTGTGCAGGTCGTGTGGTAATGGCTTACAGCATATTCTGGTTCTCCCTGGCGTCTGTGCTTATGCCTGCTGCCCTGTCAGGGCCGGTATGTTCCTGCACCTTTCCTCATTTTCCATCCTACCTGTACCACCCCAGTTTCTTTGCTGTGTTCTTTGCCTGTCAAGCTTGAAACCTTGTGTACATGTCTGCCTGGCACACTTCTGAAGCATGTTACCCTTGATCACCTTGTGTACGCCCCCTGATATGCACATCAGTGCATGATTCCATGCCCGCTGCATACCAACTTATGTGAGGCGCTTGTCTACAGAAGAATCATCATCTGTATACCAAGACGCAGTAAGCAGATGATGTCTCGATTGTCGTTTTCTGCTTCGGGGCTTGATGTTGAGCCATTGGTGCTAGCTGCTAATTTTGAGAAAAGGGCAAGACAAGCAAAGCTTTGCTGTCATTGCTTGCAGGTGGCGGCTGCTGGACTGACTCTGCCAGCTGTAATGCTGGCAAGGGGTATGGTGGGGCTAGGGGAGGGGGTAGCCCTCCCTGCCATGAACAACCTAGTTGCCAATAACATACCCATGGCGCGCCGCTCTACTGCCCTTGGCGGCTGCTTCACCGGCTTCCACACAGGTCAGAAAATGCCATGCTGCACAACATACATATGCACTGCATGTATGGCGAGCCAGCAGATGCGTCATGATGAAACAGTGGGCGGCAACAACATGAGCTCTCTGTCTACCCCTTACCTTCTGGCAGCCTTCAGTCGCTAGCTATTGACACCAGTCTCAGGAGAAGCAGCACCATACAAACCGTGCGCAAACCGTACTCAGCACAAAATTTTAAATTCTGAAACAGCCATGGCAAGCACATGTGCACACAGCACCTTATGGTTAGTCTCAAGCCAGCCACCACAAGCAAGATAAAGCCTACGCCAGCTCACACACAAACAGTATCCACTGTCATGCAGGAAACCTGGTGGGGCTATTCTTGTCACCCCTTCTGCTAGCAACCCTGGGCTGGCGGGGCCTCTTCTTTGTTTTTGGAGCCCTGGGTCTGCCCCTGGTGGCAGCCTGGCTAGCCATAGTCCCAAAGCCCCCACAGTTCCCTGGAGCCCAGAAGGCCGAAGCCGCCCCTGTGGACCCCATCAGAAAGACCCCAGTGTCCCCTGTCCCAGAGGAGGTGAACATCTTTACATCTGTGTCATCCCTTGAAGGCACTCGGGGAGGCTAACCTGAGGATGTGTTGATGGGACTTGACATAGGATTCATGTGTGTGAAGCTTGCATGCTTCTTGTCCTGTAAATTCATCAGAGCCCTTTCTCCACCAACTCACTGTGCAGAAATTGCTCATCTGTCAGGCTCCCATTCAGGCTTCTTCTGCTGACAGACCTCTTCTGCAAGAGCTTCAACAACCCGGAGTATGAGTTTGTGTTCTACACATTTTGTATGGTTTGGCAGTTGGCTATGCAAGCTGGACATAGCTTGATGCAACAGCAATCAGACCTCCATTATGGTATCCAATATGAGATGTGATGTCTCAAATGTGAGCCTAGCCTGTTCAGCTATGAATGCACATACAAGATGAATGCACATACAAGACAATTAGAAACATATGGCTGCTATGCTAGCAGTGTGCATTATGTCAGCTCATAGGCTGCAAATCTGTAGTCTTGCATCATGTGGAATAACCCCCTCAAGGCAATGATCAGTTGTAAGCAGGCAAGCATGGACAAGCATTGGCGCAGGAATGTGGTCACACTGCTCCTGCACTGTAGTATCTGAGCATGCACAGCTGGATGTGCAGCATGTTCTAATAATATATAAGCTGAGTGTCAACTTCATCTGTTGTCCACTCGATGCATGCAGGTTCTGGAGAAAGCTGCAGTAGCTCAACCCCCCAGTGGCCAGACCCCCCCAGACTCCTCGCTAGCCGGCAAAGTTGGCACCCTGAAACTGCTATCCAGCAAAGCAACCTGGGCCATCATTACAGTCAACTTCGTGAACCACTGGGGATACTTCATCTACCTCAACTGGATGCCCTCCTATTTTGTGAAGGCACTCGGAGTGGATCTCAGGGCATCTAGCTTCCTTTCGTTTCTGCCCTGGACCATAATGGCCCTCGGCAGCACCTCTGCAGGTCAGTTGCTGTGCAGCCAAGCATGTTTGTTTTGCCCAGCTGTTGCTGCAGTGCCTGCCAGGACGGTACAGAAACAACAGGCATGGCCAAAGTCGTTTGATCTATCAAGCACGACAGGCTTAAAACGGTTCTGCCTGACACTCTGACCAGTGCAACTTGCTGCAGCACACACAGAGCTTGCTGGCCTCAGACTATCACACATCTGTGCAGAGCCAGGCAGACTCTAAAGTTCATCCTGTTATGCTTGTTGCTGTGACAGGTTCCCAACGGCACATCAGGAATGTCTTTCAGCAGTGTGTGGTACCAAGCTCGCTAGCAGTACATCTTGTTTGTGCTGTACAACTGCCAGCAATTCAGCAATTCAGTCACCTTCAACAGAGACCAGGGGCGGCATGCTGATTATCATTGTGTGCAGGTCTGCTGGCAGACAAGCTAATCAAATCAGGCTGGAGTGTGACCCGAGTGCGCAAGACTTTGCAGACTGTGGCGTTCTTGGGGCCTGCCTTAGCGCTCATCATACTGTCTCGCAGCAAGGACCCGCGCCTAGCTGTGGCATGCATGACCTGCGCCCTTGGCATCACCTCCCTTGGTAAGTATGCCCAAACTGTACTTTGCTGTCATGCTGTGCGTTTGTGGAAAGAGTGTTGGTGGTTTCAACACATGATGCCTGGGCGCCCTTGTGTGCTGTGGAAAGAGTATTCGTGATTCCAATGCGTGATGATGAGGTTTTCTTACATACAGCAAACTTCGGCTTCAAACTTTTGTGCACAAGGTGGCAGATGTTTTGACTCAGGACCGCTGTGAGCTCTGCACAGATGTAGCTTATGCAGCATGTTGCTTCTGCTTGATGCAATGGGCGACAACTGACACACCCTGCCAAAAATCACTCTTTTCTCTCAGACTCAGAGCATGTATGCTGCAGGAAGGCAGTGTGAGTCACTGTGTGATCTTGAGCAGGCAATACCTGTTGTTCTGTCGCCGTTGCATGCTAGTGTATGTTTTGAGTCAATGCATTCTGTGCAGGTCAAGCTGGGTTTGTAGCCAACATGTCAGACATTGCACCCAGATATGCCGGCAGACTGTTTGGCCTTGCCAATACCTTCGGCTCCTTTGCTGGCATTCTGGGTGTCTCAGCTGTTGGCTTTGTTGTGGAGAAGACTGGCTCGTTTGACCCAGTTTTCAAGCTGACAGCTGTCATGTACATTGCAGCCACAGTAATGTGGAATCTCATGTGCACAGGCGAGAAGGTTTTTGATTGACCCGTGTATTCTCCACGCTTCTAAAAACATTCTCATGCATTGTGTGCTGTCGTAAACGTGATTGCAATTTATTGTATTGCATGTTTACATTGCACACTGCCTCAATACAAGGCGGACTTCAACCATAGGCAATCTATCTACCCTGTACATGTACATGACTGTCAAAGTTAGACATGTGACTCAGCTAGAAGACTATGGAAACTGCTCATGCACAAGCAAAGAAGCGTCTAACATCAGGCGGCAGCTGAGATCTCTACTGGCTCTGAGTCCAGACCATTCTCGAAGCCAAGCAAGCCGCAGGCAAAGTCAACAGCAGTGACATCTGCTGGCAGTACATCTAGCACCTCTTGTGAGCCTGTGAGTGTGTGCATGCATGACACCATCTCTTCGTGAGAGAGCGGCTCTCCGTATGTCGTCAGGGCTGTGACCAGATCATCTCTGCTCAGCCTGCAGTGCATGCACTACATTCTGACATGCTACTTTACTGATGGAAACCTTGCTGTAACATGTCTTGGATCTACACGACTGCATGATGCCGAGCCCCATCATAGGGAAGCATCATTCACAGGACACTCCAAACAATGCAGGGTAGAGTGATGCTGCACATGGCGGTCTGTCGAAGAAACATGTCAAATTGCTGAAATGCAAGTGTGGAAGTCTTGATCTGGCAGCTTCAGCACAAGCTGTTGGCAAAGTTTGGCACAAGGCGGTAGCCTTGCTAAGAACCCTGATAGGCAGGGGGTTACTGGCCATCAACACAGCACATGATAGGGTCTGCCAGCCTGGCTCAATCTTGAAGGATGCACAGTAGCAGACTCACATGCCAGTGGCGGGATCTGCACCCAGAGCAGCAAAAGCTTGACTGACTTCATCAGATGGCTCTTGCAGAGCAGGCCTGTAGTTGAGGTAGAGGGCCAGGAACTGTTGCAGGTCTACGTGTGTGGGTGGGCGCTGCTGCCTGCTGTCTGCCTGGTAGGCAAGCTCCTCCAGCATCAGTGACAGCTCTTCATCTGTACCATTTGCAGTCATGCATTGGTTTCAGCATTTCAGCTGTAACAGCTTGCTGCTAAGTTTGTTCCCAAAGCATTGTGAGAGCAAGGAGATTAGGACCAGGAGTATCTCCAATGACCAAAATTGTCCCACTGAGCTTCAGCTAGGGCTTGGGGGACTCAGGTGCAGTCTGATTCACCTGTCAAGTTGGGGCAGGCCGTATCTTGATGGGCAGCTGACAAAGATCTGCCTTGCAGTGCCTCCTGTACGTAACTCATGGATGACACTCAAGGATTGTTTGCTGATGGTGGGAACATGCAACCGTGTTGGAGCGTGGAATGTCCTATATAGCTTGGTAATAGCAAGTTGGTGCTTGAGACAATCGAATTGTGTCTGTGAATGTGATGAAACAAGAATCTCAGAAGCACAAAGCCACTAGGTATCGGTTGTCGTGTTTAGTATGTGCAATCCAGAAAAGGACTAAGTATGTGGCTATCCTTTCACAGCATGACCAATGATGAGATGTGTACAGCATGAGAAGTACAATCTACCTGAGGGGAAGTAGCCCAGAGCTTGACACAGACTCATAATTTGCTCCACACTGACTTTGCCTTCAGGCAGGTTTGGGGTCTTGGCATCTAAACCCTTGTTGCCCTGCACATAATCCATTCAACCACTTGTTTACTCACTCATTGTCAGATGCCCACAGTCCTGAATAGCTCCCTATTTCAGGTTCTGGGCAGCTAGCATACTAGCGATAACATGACACAACAACATTAGAATCAAACTGGAAGCTGAGTGCCAACCTTTGCATCTATGACAGATGCTACCTTACATCATCTGCAGCTTGTGACCCATGACTCATGCTTTGTACAACCTCATGAACAGGAAAGACCATGAGAGAGGCACATGGTCTGTGAGCTATTTGCCTAAAGTGCTGGAAACCCAGTGCAGGACAAACGTCACTTTGTACAGCCACAACTTGTTTGCCTCCGGAGTTTGGCATCTCAAGCATGAATGCAATGAAAGCTGCGTTTGCAGGCATGGAGAACTCACTCCCATGATGGTACCACAGGCATTTTGTGCAGAGACTTGTGGCCGCAACAACATATTTGGCAACAACAATGTCCGTGCAAACATGACTAAGAAAGCAGAGTTTGTGTAAAGATGACTGAAAAAGCGGAGTTTGTGCAAAGATGACTGAAAAAGAGGTGTTTGTGAAGGATGACTCAAAACGCGGTGTGTGCGCAAAGATGACTGCCGATACACAAAGCAGATGGTGAGGGGTACAGGGAATGCAGACCTGACTGGCCAGCTGTGCATGGCAGAAGTAGTCAATGGCGTCCTGCTGGAAGGTGCTGCCAGGGCCTTCAATGTCTACCAATACCTGCATGGGGCTCCGCTGCTGTGACCGCCCTCCCATACTTGCCTCCAAGGCTTCACTGTCCATCTACAACACACAACTTGACTGACATCTTGCCTGGTGGAAATGCCAGCAGGCACAGGCAAAGGCCCCATTCATGCATCAGCACTGTCAACAACTCCTTTTGCCTTTTGCTGCCAGCTACAGAGCCAGCTGCTGATGTGCAGGAGTCATGGCTCCCCCAAGTGTGGAGCAGTAACAGACAAGGTGAAGACAACAGTGACAGTAGAAGTCGCAATGGTAATGACCAGCCTTTGTGAGAGAGACAGCACCTGCCAGATCATGATGCTGCCATCATCAGCGCCGGCTGTCACCAGCTTGCAACCATCGTGGGTCAAGTTCATCCCTGCAACTTTGCCAGGATGAGCAATGAGAGCCAGGGATTTGTTTGGGTCCCCGTCCAAGGGCCAGGCCATGACACCCACCACCTGATGCGCTGTGCTATACGCTACATAGAAGGTGTCCGTTGATATTGACCTGCAGCACATTGTCCATGTTGCACTGTGCGCGCATCTTATCAAAAAGCAGTTGCAGCATGTGGAAGCATGGGAGGCATGTCATTCTTGACATACCATGTGCTAGCATAGCATGTAGAAGAAGTGCAGTAGAGTGGCAGTGTAGAAGTGTGTGCATTCCCTAGGGGCCGGTCTTGAGCCCCTGTGGGCTAAGTCGATCATACTGTGCAACCTGCTGACTCATGCGTACACTAAGAGTAGCATGCTGAAGATTGACCAAGCTGGCTTCACACACAGGGCAGAGTACAACTCACACCCACCTGACTACCCTGCAGCTGTTGATGTAGCCCCCGTGCAGAGGCCCTACAGCAGTGCTGACGCACATATGTGTGTCAGCATTGTAGATGCGCAGCTTATGGGCCTCATCAGCCACCAGCAGCAGCGTGTCGGCGCTGCTCTGAGCAAAGTAGGGCAGGGGAGGAGCAAAGGTGAGGGCTGTAGGGCTCGGCCCTGCTGTGACAGCCGTTGGGCCAGCCAGGGAGTGCAGCAGCCCGAGGCGCAGGCCTCGGGCTGCTGACAGCTTGTCTGTCTCATATTCAGCAATGCTGCCGTCCTTTCCTGAAGCAAGAACGCAATGTGGCTTTCTGCATGGCCCATAATGCACCTTAAAGTGGACACAAGAGACAGCTGTCAAGACTTGATCAAATAAATCAAGTACCATGTGTGCAATGCTAGTGTCCTTACCTGTGATCAGCGATGACGATCAGCAGAATGCTGTTGGTAAACAGAGCAGTTCTGACTAGACACACTGTGCAAAAGGTGTGCGCAAATGACAGAGGTATGATTACCTGCGATGACAGCCAGCACAAAATGACAAAATTACAGGGAGCTGAAGATGACAGCATAGCAAGAGCAGCTGAGCCAGGCTTGTGAGATGTGCATGACTCTGGCCATAAAGCAACAGGGCCTCTCTGTCAGCACAAGCACTTGACTTCTGTGAGCATTGAGATTGAGACAGACTCCTGCTTGAGCACTGACAGTCTGTCAAGATTGTCACTCCTCAGGTTTCACTCCTGCTACAAAGCATTTGAGTGACTGAACCATCAGTAATCTAGGAGCAAAAAACGAATCAGGCTAGCCTTTGGTTGAATGCTTGTTTGAAAGGTGGCTGCATCAAGCAAGAAACAGCTCTGTATAGCTTTTCCAAAGCGGATCATGATTTTTTTTAAAGGATCATTCACAATGTGGCTGTGCCAAGCAAGGACAGCTCTGGATGCAGTTTTACGAGCAGAGAGTGATTGTACCAAGGGAGAAAAGCTTTGTGACACCAGACGGTGCTTCACCAAAGGCCAATCCCGCCAAGGTGGTGGGGGCAGGGTGGGGACGCAGGCAGCCAACCACATCCCACCGAGTCTGACCCCCCCTCCACGGCAGGCATGCCACCATTGCAACGCTGCCATCCTTGAAGCCTAGTGCCAGCTGGCGGCCAGTTGATGAGAAGTCCATGTACACAATTGCCTGCATCACAGTGCATATGGCGAGAATGGTCATGTGACATAGCAGCACTTTGAGGATACCAGCAAAGGGGCGTGTGTAGTACAACGGCTGCAGATTGCTTCAGGAATGACATGACTTTCAGCTTGGTAGCTTATCCACAGCTGCAGATGCAGATGCATGGCGTGACGCACTGTGCACAAAGGTTAGACTTTGTCATGGCGTTGCTGCAGCAGGCAATCCCCATGGCCCTGAACCTGCAATGGCCTTGCAGGCCCATGCGCTGAACAATGATAGTGTATATCAGCCACAGGTGCTATCCAACAGCACAGCCTCTGCTCTGCTCCATGGCCCTCTGCCCAAACACAGATGCAAGCTCTGTTGACAGTATGTAGACATAATGTCTCAAAACTTGCAGAGAAGCAATTGTCATTCTGTTGCATTCATGACCGTGAACACATGGGTGAGTGGAGGAGTGAGCGAGCGAGTGACCAAGCAACTGGGTGGGTGAGTGAGATCAGAAGAGGCAGGCAAGCTTGTTTCATTGGTCTATCGTTAGGTTCATGACGCCAACCTGCTTGACCGGGCGGAAGTCAGCAATGTGCTCACAGTCGCCCTCTTTGCAGAGACGCACCACCCCAAAGGCGCTGCCCAGGGCTAGAACTGTCCCATCATGGCTGAAGGCCATACATGTGATGGGGGTTGGGGAGGGTAGCTGGTGGGTTTGCATCAGGGCGTGACTGAGCAGGTCCCAGGTCTGCAGGACCCCTCCTTGACCCGCAACAATGAAGAAAGGCTTGGTGGGGTGGGTCACCATGGCTGTGGTGCTGTGCACTATACCCTGCACAGACCGAGCATGTACTGTTGCGGCATGCACATGCTGGACGGCTGGTGCACATTACATCTGGTGAAGAAGGTTGAGTGATGCCGTACTCGCTTTGCACAGCTGCTCATCTGTATAACACTTATTATATTTCCAATGCGGGCTTAGCCAACAGGTATCAAGTGCGGGCGACACAAGTCAGCTCCCTCCACACAGCCTTCTTCAGACCATCACGGCTGCAGCGCTTTTACTTCATCTGTATGCGTCAGGCTACCAAGTACAAGCTGGCACTTGATCCTGAGTTGTGAAAATCAGAGATGACAGCATCCAGATGGCTCAGCATGCTGGACACAAAGTTTGTGAGCCAAGGTGAGGGGCGTCCACAGCGATATGGCAGGTGTCAAGAGCAGTGTCAGCAGCCGCATCAGTATCATCAAGATGGCAGCAAGCACCTGCGCGAGCAGCCTGTGGCTGGGCTGATCATTGCTGGGATGCTCAAAGGTGTTGGAGTTTACAGCCACAATGTTCCCAGTGGTGCTGCCCACCACAAAGTCTGGGGCAGCGAAGAGATCTGTCACACTAGAGCCTGGTGATGCAGGCTGGCTGGGAGGCACCTTCGAGAAGGAGAAGGACTTGATGGGCCCTGCCTCCAGATCCTGCAACCAAGCAGTGACTGCTGAAAACAATGCTGATGGTGGGGAGAGAGACGGGAAGTGTGAGGGGACAAGCTTGGTGTAGGAGCATAGGATGGCTTGAGCACCACGATTAGCAGGCATGCGCAGCATGGCTGTTCAGCTTTGTAAGGTGTGCAGGCTATACAAAGGGTGAACTTGTAAACAGCTTGATGTTGGTATCAGTGTACGCTGTGCAGCTTGTGTACTGTCTCCGCCATCAACAATGATGGACCTTTGCCCTTAGTCTCCTGTGCAATAGATTGCAGCAAGAGACCACTCATGCAAAACTTGGCACCTTTCAACACAAAGCAAACCCACTGGCATTGCTATGCACAATCATATGTTGTACTGCTTGAGCTGTTCAGCTTGCACAAACAAACTGGCAGATAATGAACAGGTCTACATGGGATCCACCTCACCTCAAACCAGGCAACCAGACGAAGCTTGCAGTCAAAGAAGCGAATGTAACCGTCATCAGCCCCTGAGACTAAGAAGCGATCCACAGTGGACAGAGCGTGCACAGGTCTGCTGTGAATCTGGATGATCTTGGCTGCTTTGCGGTACCTTTTGCCCTCAGCATCTACCAGCCAAGGCGACCATAGGATGATCTCACCACTGTGGGAGCCAGTGGCTGCCTGTACGGCCATGCATGAGTAATAGTAGCAAGGTGTGCTGCCAGCAGGTGTCCAAACTCCAGAAACAGAGTTCATCGCACACAAAAGGGAAAAGGCTGACAAGGCAGCTTATGAGGCAGCATGCCCATGGTCATGGTAGCAACTTAGTACCGATTCACACTATTGATTAATTTGATCAAGGAAGTCTTGGATGTACGGAAACATTTTGCTTTTGCAGGTGAAAATATCGTCAGAATCAATCTGTGGGACTGAAGTTGGTCTCACCTGCGCACCATCAGGCAGATAGCTGCTGGTTGTAAAGTCTCCAGTGGTGCGCTTAAACTGCAGTGCCCGAGTTGGAGAAGTCCCCAGGAACACTGAAGATGAAGTAAGGTTCCAGAAGCATACATGGCCTTTCCCATTAGTTATCAGCTCTTGATTGCTCATCTGGTTTAGATGAAGGCAGAACTTCTGCTCTCCGGCAGGAATCATGGCTATGAAGCGCGGGGACTGTACAGGCTTGCTTATGTCCCAAATAGATATGATCTGCTGCAACGCTCCACCAGGGGTAAGAGCACTCATAGCAACAAGGTGACGGCCATCTGAAGACAGCTGCATGGCTTGCACACCATATGTGTGTGGCTTGCGCACACTCCAAAAGGGGTTCCCAGTCTGAGCATCCCAGAGCACCATCAGAGAATCGTAGCCACAATCAGCTGACGCAATAACAGATCTGTCAGCTGAAGCTGTTAGACACGACACTGGCTGACAATGACCTTGCAAGATAGTCTGACGAGAGTCCTCGTGGCTGCTAATGACCACCATGTGGGATGCTGCATAACACACTCTCTTCTGCTTGTCATCCTGCACACGCAGTAAGTCAAGATAAGAGGCAGCTCAAATGAAGCCCGGCCACACTTATTCAGGTTGGATGGATGTGCCCACCGAGACGTCCAGGACGCCAGCCGAAAATGCGTCTGACAAGCCAAACACGGACTGGAGCTCCTGCACAAGCACGTGGTACTTTCACGAATAGCTTCAGCAGGCCTGATCCTACTTCAACAGCTGGCAAGATTGCATCCTCGTGCAGATCAGACTGTCTTACAACTGCTTGCATTGCCGCCATATGCCGGGGCAACAGCCAACACAGCCGATGACAGGAGTGAACTGATAGATAAGCTTGCGAATCAAGCAACTCCTGCCTCCCTTCGAGCGTTGCTAGCACAGGAGACTCAGGGCTGAACTGCTCATCCTGAGTCGGGTTATTTACTACAAGTGAAGACCTTGAACGCAGAAGTTCTTTATTGAGTCAAGGGCCCTTGCAAGGGCCAACATAAACCGCCCTGTCTTAGTCAAGCCGAATCCAAAAGATTGTCGTTACCAATTGTTCGCTCCTTTTTGTCGCTGCCAACGCTATATCGGAAGACTGCTCAAGTTGCCACTTTGCAGTCTTCCTGGGATTCGGTGTCAGTTGAATAATCAGTTGAGGCATGCATTGAAGTCGCACAGGTGACAGGCTGACAGGCATGCCGATATACCGTCAGGGAGCCGCCCAGTGTTTCGGAACAGTTGTTTGCTCTGGAGGCAGGCCTTTAGCGAAGCAGGTGAAGATCATGTGCCGATGTTGATGTTCGGTACGGCTTAGCCCATACGGTCTTCTCGGCTGCTTCCGGAACAATAACGTTACTGCCCATGTCTCGTTGACGCTGACGACACCAGCTTGCCTCTCGCAGGGGCGCTTGGCATAGGTTTCCATGTCCGCCGCAATCAGCACAAGAGGACTGCAACCTTCTATACCCAAGGCAACTGAAGGAAGTCTCATACAGCTTCGTAGACGTGCAGGGAACAGGTGCATGCATGCCGCTGTCGGACCACGCTATAAGGCCGCACAGAGTCCTCAAACGTCTGAGGCAAACTGGAATCCTGGACCTACGCATCGAGAAACAACTAAGCTGGCAAAAGCAAGGCTGGTGAGGCACTTAAATGTACATATGTAGCTGAGAGCATGCAAGACTACATGCAGGGCACTCATGAGTCATTGATCAATCGTCCTTTGCAAACCTTGTCATGTACCACTGCTGTTGCAGAATAAGGAACAAGCCATGTCTTCAGACACTGCCAAGAAAGATTGCAAAGAGCCACATACACAAAAGGTGCAGCGTCCAAATGGTCCACAGCATATCAGAAATTACTGTATACAGAAGACAAATACCTTTCACCATGACTTCAATGCTCAGGCATTGAGGAGGCGCCAGAAACGCTTGGCAGCCAGTCAGTCTGCACAACCCCCAATATTTCAGCAGGTGATCACAACGGCTGTCATAAAGCAAATGCTGGTACGCTGATTGGCAGAACCATTATGCCCACCTGCCTCATTGCAAGCAGCAGGTATTGTATGCTGAAGGCCTTTGTCACATTTGCTTTGTGCAGCCTCGTTGATGATTAATGTTCACTGCAGCAGGCACAACCAGCTGGTGGCAAGCACCAAATAGGGCTGCAAGCCAGCAGCCATCAGCCTGATCATTTGCAGCAGCAGGTCAAGCAGAGTCAGGCTGCCAAACTGGACACCGAGCAGCTGTACGGTGCTTTTCTGTGCGCTGCTAGGGAGGAGATAGCTGCTGAGACCGAGTATGGTGCCTACTCAGCATCTGCCATGCCACTCAAGCTCGTATGGGCTTGCCAAACTGACATGCACCTTACAAACTGACATTCTACCTTGACTGCAGCCCTTGTTGCAGCCATATGGGTGGTGTTGGTGTGCAATGCATTGGCTCATATTCATACTCTGGTGCTCAGCGCTGATTGTGTGTGATCTGTTGCAATTTGTCAACATCTCAATCGACTGCTGCTTGAGAGTCATCCTGACGGTGTCTAACCAAGAGTGCATGCTGCTTGTTTGGTCAAGCCATCTCATCACAGAATCCTGGATGACCATCTTGGGCATGGCGTTGGTTGCTGTTGCATAAGAACCAATCAAAGCAGAGTATTTATAGCAGATTTGCTGTCTGCAGTGCAAAGTTGATTGCAGAAGGGGCACTGGCAGCTGAACAAAGTCTTGCTCACAAGCAAGGTCAGCCATAGTGAAGCAAAATCAATGCAGTCCATGATCAATCTGTGCACACCTGTTCTGTCTGGCACTGTTGAGACAAAGAGGCTTGATGTCTAGTGTGTTGACGCATCAACTCCAAGATTGCCACAAAATATGTGCAACTGGCAGGTGCACATGCAGAAATCAGGCTGACAGCTGTTGCCGAGCATCAGAAACTCCTAGAGACAGAGCTACTAGAGGCACATGCAAAGCTCACCTTGGCTGAAGAAAGAGAGGCAGCTGTCCACGCAGTTGATCACCTGCAAGCCTAGCCTCCAGAACAGCAGCTGAGGTGAAGATGCATGCTGCAAAGGTAGCTGCTGTGTCTCATTGTGGGCTTAAAGTCACTTTGGTGTCACAGTCATGCTCTCAATGGTGCTGTCTTTGCTCTGCATGCTCGTTGCACATACTGTTAGAGGTGACAAAGCGTCCAATAATAGTGCTATAAGCATGTCCAGCTGGATCATGTGCTACGGATGTGATGCTGGTGTCACAGGTAGATCTGTTGTCTTTTTTATTAATAGCATGACTGCACGGAAGGGTGCACTGTTTTCATCAACTATTTAGCAACAGACTGACTGCCAGCAAGGCAGCCAAAATTTGCAAAGCTACTGCCAGACTGTGGCATTAGGCTATGACTGATGGCACACAATGTTAGCACCATGTATGTGAGTACTCATGCATGTAGCCTGACAGGAACTAGCTTGCCTTGAGGTCATGTTTGTGTCGCTACGCAGGCTTTGTGATTGCAAATGCAACAACCTGTGGGATCAGGCATGTACAATACTGGTCAGGAGATGACGTTGTAGGGCCAGCTGTAGACTCACACACCAAGGAGCCCCTCTTCAGACTATCAGTTTGTCACCAGGGACAGGTCTGCATCAGTATCAGATCTGTTCGGTGCCAGCCAAATGAAGTGCGTCCTTCTTTTGTGTCATCAGTAGCTCTGTAGACCACTTGTCAGTCAATAGAAATGTACACTGCAAAGTGAGATAACACCTGCTGCTTGACGTCGTAGAACTAGAGAATTCGACAGGGATGGTACACCCAATATAGCAATGAAGCTGGTTTAGCTGCATAACAAGTGGCTGCTTGTTCTTTCCAAGTTGATAACAGAAGCAGCGGGTAGTATGAGCTGTGCACAATGTTTGAAATCAACCCATGAGTGTCAGGCCTTGTCCCTTGCTCTAGCGCGGCACAGACCGCAATGCATGGTAGTTGTAAATGAGCAGTTGGCCAAAGGGGTGACTGCAGACAAATCAAAAACACCCAAGATTTTGTTCTGGTCACGCACGCACAATGAACAGCACTACGGCCATTGTAATGTGTGAGAACTATACGACTTGATGGTGAAGCTAAACAAGACTTGACTTGCATTTGTGATGCACTCCAAACTGGTCCTTGGCAGACACACTCTGCATCATGTGAAGCGCTCACTTCAGCATCACAAACAGAACACCTAAAGCTGCATTATGTCTTCATAATGTAGTGTATATATATATATATAATATGGTATGTACAGCATTGGCCAATATTCACTGACATGTTTATGCATTCTCTGGACCGAGGTACTCAGATACGGTCACAATGTCTTGCATAGTCTTGCTGTACTGTACCAAGGTGAGGTGCTCTTGGGAAGCAAATGCTTTGCTGTTTGCAACATACGCTCTGTAGTCTGGTGCTCCAGGATACAACACGTTATCAGCAACAACCACAGCTCCTTCTGTGAGGAAGCCAGAAGACATCAGGTACTGCAGGTCCTGTTTGTATAAGTGTTCCACATGATCAAGGAACACAAAGTCCACTTTTTGCACTCCTTTGCTGCGTAAAACCTGCAGATGAGCATCAAACTAGTGAATATAGCAGGTCAGCATGTATGTTCGAAAATTTAGTACAGTAGCCAAGCTGGGCCTTAGCAATCTTCCTGGTTTGGCAAAAGAAATAGCAAAGCAGCAGTCAGACTTGACAGCAGTCAAGAACTACAGTCGCAACACTGATGTGGAAGACCCTACCTCTGTTGATGTTTGCAGGGTCCCTTGGATCACTTCAACTTTGTGGCTGACTCCAGCATGGTCTATGATCTGTCTTGCAAGCTGCATGTGCGTTTCATCAGGATCCATGCTATACAATTTGCCGCCTGAGGGCAGTTGTTGTGCTATGCGAATAGCAGAGTAGCCAATGTATGTCCCAAACTCAATTGCTACCTGCGCAGGAGCTCGCGATCGTACTGTGCATGTTGACTGGGTAAATTCGCATCTTGCTCTGTGCGAGACAACAAATTGAACTTGGTTGTAGCTTGGTTGCACTAAAGGTTGGCTTGCATGTCACCTCGGGCTGATGTTGTTGGATGGCAGCATCCAAAATAGCACCTTTGTGATCACCTATGTTCATCAGCCATTGACTGTTCCAGGCAAACTTGTCAATGACATCAAGTACAGCTTGAGGGTTGTTTGGCTTGGCTTTGCGTTTGACCAGTTGCAAAACTGCATGTTCTGCTGGAGCTTCCCTCTGTAAACTCGCCTGCAAAAAAACAGTTGACTTGTGTTCATATGTCACAGCTGAGCCTGCGTCAAAGTTCGCGACGCTACAGTCATGTCGGGGGTCAGGATTACATCTAGCAGCACATGTAAATTCAGGATGACAAAACTTCCGATGTCTGCTAGCGAACGTTCTTTTAAACTGGATGCGTGACATCGTTGAATAACGTAATTTGCAGAGGCAGGGCTCGGGGCGTAATAGCCGCAAGCCAGAGGGAGATTCGAAGACACAGAACCTGGCTCACTACACGGGTCCCCGCCAGCGGCATCGGTGTCTGCCACTATCTATGCAAGTATACGCTAGATGACAAGCTGGATAAGCATTACTGATCTGGATAATGACTAATTTGCAGTAGCCCATATCGTGCAGAATGTACGACCATTGTTCTCATGACATGTGGAGTTTGAGATGGTCGCTAATTGCTGTATCGCCAGATTGATTGGCACGTTCCGTCCCACCTGAGCCTTGATATGACACCAGTACAGCCCCCGTTGCTTCCAATTTGCGGCAAATACCGAATTCAGGAATCTCTAGACAGCAGGCCGAACAGTAAAGTCTTCGTTGGTGAGTCACATCTCAAAATGGTGGATTTGCAAACGCCATTTTGCTGGTGTTCTCACAGCAGGTTTTCCTACAGGTGTTTATGAAGAGAGTGGGCGGGTGACGGCTGTCAAACTGGTGAGAATCTTACGCAAGTTCCTGCCGTGCATTTCCAGAAACTAAAAGCCCTAGTCAATGGACTCGCTGGCATATATAGGAGGAAAATTCTTCACGGTCTCCATCCCTTCTCTATGAGTCCAAGCTATTCAAGATCATCAATGGAAAAGGTGAAGCTCATGTTGTATCCTGATGACCGTTCACTTGGCAAGATACTTACCTCTGTAAGCAATGCCAGGCCTCAGACCAACTCTTCTCAGCTACGGCGTGCAAGATCATGGCAGCCAGTACTACAGCTTCATGGTGCTTGAGCAGCTTGGTCCAAGTTTGGCAGATCTTCTGAAAGCTTGCGGTGGAACCTTTACCATTGCTACTACATTGAAGCTTGCCATACAGCTGGTGAGCACTGCTATGCTGGCCATTGTTGCTTTTGGTTAGGCGAGACAAAGTGCACTCATTTGCCTATGCACTGCCTCTCAATGGCACAGGGCTGATCTTCAGCATTTCTCAGCCTTTGCACATGCGTATGAGACAACCACTGGACATGCTCACCCACACAGCTGGGTCCAATGCACACTGTTTGGGTCTCTTCTGTTAGCACACCACGCTGCAGTTCATAGGCAGCTGCCTTGTCTTCAAGTGCATGACTGTGTATTGTTAGTGAGCACAAGGAGCCTTTATGGCTGACTGGCATGGCTGTGTGATGTTGCAGCTCACAGAGACAGAGCGGTTCCACGAATGCTGCTTTGTGCACAGAGAGCTGAAGCCTGATAATGTCTTGGTGGGTCTTGGCTCTGAAGCAGACAAGCTGTTCTTGATTGATCTAGCATTGGTCATAAGGTACAAAAACCCCAACACCCACGAGCACATCCCATACAGAGAGAACATCAACTTCAGAGGCAACCCCATATTTGCAAGCAATAAGAAGCTCATGGGCATAGCGTGTAGCAGGCGTGATGACTTGGCTAGCATATCAATGATGCTTGTCTACTTTTTGAGAGGCTCACTGCCATGGTCAGATATCCCAATGTCGTTTGGAAGAAGATCTATTGATCACTGGAGACGGAAAGTCAAGGATTGCAAGCTGAGGTCCTCCCCTGAGAGGCTGTGTGACAGCCTGCCCAAGCCCATCCTCAATCTCATGAACCATGCTTTGTCCTTGCCATTTACAGCCAAGCCTGACTATGAGACCATGCGCCACATGTTTCAAGATTGGTTTTGCCAACAGGGTGAGTGTGCTCTTTACAGGCACCGTATGATGCACAGTAAGATGCACAATTATGATGATAGTTCACGAGAGGGCAGACATGTTTTGCACAGCGCATGACACGAGCTGTGTTGCAACTCATGTATCTGAGTCAAAACACTGTGTGCTCACAATGTCAGCAGCACTGAATGATGTGGAAGACATCCACCACATTTTGATGCTGCACCATGTCGACGCGAATGGCGGTATGCAACCCAGGCCTGCAGGCTTGTCAGACAAGACCTTCCAATATGACTGGATTGCAACAGTGCAGCCAGCAAACATACCTCCTTCAACTCAAGGCTCAACCGCAGAGCCTGACATGGATAACCAGCAAGCAGAAACACATTCTCAGCTCAAGGACAAGCATGTCTCTGCAGCTGAATCAGACCAGTCTTCACCAAAGCATCAAGGCGGTGATGTGCTGCAAGCAGCACCAGCACCAGGCCATGTTGCAATGGATGCACCACACAGCACTGATCCTTCAAGTGTTCCTCTGCGGAAGCAGCCTGAGGCTGCAGAGGCCAGACACACAGCCACTGAGTCTCCAAGCAAGGCAGATGCAGACCCTGCTGCGTCGGTTGACTAAAAAGCACCAGTTTGCCACAGACACTGCTGCCACCTGCCTTCAAACTGTCTTCAGACCCACCTTGCTGCCTGTCAGAGTTAGTGCATTAGATCCAGTCATGCCTTGATTACCTGAACATGCCTGAACAGACCCAGTCAGCCTCCAGAGATGATAGTCATCACAGGATCATTGATTTGATCAAGGAGATCATCTTGCATAGAAGATGGCTCAGTCATAGGGTTGGAGATGCAGATGCTGGTGCACGAACATTGTATTCGTATCAAACACAGTCTTCAGTGCATTTACAATGACAGTGGATATGTAGCTTGGGCTCAGGGTGCACTGTAACAGGCAGGGCGATGAGATTATATATCACACATGGGTGCACAGATTATGGTAGATGACATCTTGACCCTTTCAAAGTCAACTTATAATTGTTACACCAGATCAATGTTCAGTTTATTGTTTGTAACTTACTTTATTGCATGCATGTTTGTCAGGGACGATGATAGGCCATGAGCTTGCCATCGCCTCTGAGCTCTGCACTGCAAGTCTGAGTCATATCTTGCATACCTGCTGCAGCGATACAGCTGTTGCGAAGTGATTCTGCAAGCACAACGTTGTTTGCATGTCAGACATTGCGGCATGCCTGCAAGCACTGGTGGTCATTAGCAAAGCTGCCATTGTTGCATCAGCAGCGCTGCATTGTTCTATCAGCAGCACTTGGCAGGTAGTTTGGGTATATGTGGAAGCTTCGACATCACCATAGACCATTGATGATCGTCACAATCTCAAAGTGTTGTTGACCATTGCAGTACTTAGAAGACAACATACAACAGTTCAGCAACGATGTAAACAAAATCAAATCATATGGTACCACCGGTGCAAGTATACAACAGCATGTTGCAACTGCAATCATGACGTCGTGGCATTTGCACACAATCATCTGGCAGAGCTGCTGCTGCAATCTTATGGTGTGCGAAGCAAGATGATCAGATCTCCTGACACCAAATGACACACGGTTCAGCTCACGCGCAACGTAATCTTGCAGTTCTATGCTGAGGTTTGACATAGCTGTCAGTAGTGACCTTGCCTGTTGAATCATCACTTGAGTCCATGCACTGTGTGCTACACTCCACATCTATATTACAGACGAAAGAAATCGCTTGTTCCCAGTGCAACATGGAAGGTTGTGCTACTTACCAGTCATGCTTGTGCGCACCATTGCTGGATGTCCAACAATCTTGCTCACATACACTTATTGCCCGTAGGCGTAGGATCTGCCGTGCTGCTGCAGATGCTGTCTTTGTCCAACAAGGTGGCCAACAGCTTTGACTGTCATCAACAAAACATTCATGCCTGAACAAGTCTTGTCTGAGAGAGTGACTGTGGTTCATGTTCTTTACTCAGAGCTGTCAGCTCACGTTCGTCGACTGATCCATAGAGCAGATGCTGACAGCAACAACTCTCTGCACTACTTGCAAGCACCTAAAAGCTGACAGATGAAATCTCCTCTGCAGCCTTTCTCAGCAGTTGCACGCGTGTTTGGCACTGCTCACGCCTCTTCATGGTGCTGTCATCCTCACACAGCATACGCTTCAGAGGCAGGTCCTCCTTGTCAGCAACCTCTGCATGCAATTTGTCCAAAAGCTGCTTCTTGGCTTGCATCACCTGCACAAAAATCACCTCTGGTTCCAGTGCACATACTAGCACAAGCTCAATGGTCAATATATGTAACGCAGTCACACCCAGTACCTGTGACACAAATTGCTTGTTTGCATGAACGGCTAACAACACCTTATTGTAATGCAAGCCCAAGACAACAAGGATCATTTAAAATCTACAGGCATTGTCATGACCACTTCCAGATGTATACATGCCCGTATGGTCTAACCTGGGTGAGTAGTCACCTGCAGTGACTGCTGTTTCTGAGAGTGCTTACCAGGCAGTGGACAATGGCCTTGGGGATGGTCTGCTTGAGCTGTGTGCGCACATGGGTGATGTACGCAGAGACATGCGCCGAAATCATTTGCAGGTGCTGCTGGCCTGGGTCGCCCCTCTCAGGGATCTCTCCAATCCTTCGCCCTGAAGTGTTACATACAAAATACATCAGCTAGCAAGCATGATGCTACAATTTCCAAGCACCGCATAGCATCTTCAGCTTGTATCAAGCATGTTTGACAAATGAATCCTGCGGTGGGGAAACTACTCATGCACTGAGCAGAATGTTACAGCAAAGTATGAGGCGTGACAATCCTGCCAAGCCAACAAGAATTGAATCGTGGCATGCAGTTCTGCCTTGCATGCCCACAACACCTACACAAGGCAGCAATTCACCTTGACGTGAATCTCAACACCAATGACACACACCACTGACATACGCTGCCAATAGAAGAACACATGCAAAATCAGACATACAGACCCTGGCCACACACCTGATAGAGTGCGCAGCAAGTTTGGCTGCTCCACGCCATCAGTGGCGCCATTCTGTGAGATGATGTCTCTGAAGACGTCAGCGGTGAGGTAGGAGCGCTCCATGTCCACCATGGTCAGCACCATCTTGCGTGCATCCTCCTTCATACTGTCTGCAACCACATCCAATAAAACATAAGACACGCACTTGGCAGACGCCAATGACCCAGCAACTCAAACACTACATGCAGAATCTCTTCATGTGCTGCACTGACACCTGACTGTGCTCTGTCGAAAAGCTCCAATACACAATACTCTAATCTGTCCAGCACTTGCCAGCACATCTGGATGGAGCTTTCAGGTAATGTACAGCTGCATGGTTGGACGCTTTCAGCGCCGGCTTGCCATAAGGTGTGATCGACAGACATCACTGAACGACCGCTACATTCATGCCAGAACTGTAAGTCCTAGAGGGCATTGAGTTTACCAAGTGAAGCAGAAGCAGTCGTCACAATCTCCCTCTTCAGAGAGGTGTACTGCTGCAAGTTCTTGCAGTCTTCACTGTTGATGGTGCTGGCCACAATGGAGCGTAGCACGTGGTGCACCTCACCCACAGCCGTGTCTGCAGGGCCCTTGAAGAGCACCAGGCACTCTTGCAGCAGGCGGCGGTACCCCATCTCAGGGGCTATCAAGTGAGGCTGGTACCCATCGGCCTCCTCTACAATGCGCTTCACATTGGATGGATCCAAGATCTGCAAGACAGAGTCAAATTGGATGGGTCCAAGATCTGTGAGACAGACTCAAATTGGATGGGTGCAAGATCTGGGAAACAGAGTCAAGCTGGCAAGGCTGAAGGCGTACGCTGGAGCTTGGTGACGACCAATCTCTTGCCAAGCATTTCTGAATGTGATCTGCTATTGCTGGCAGACTGGCAGACGCAGAAGTTTCCACATTCCACAGCAGATCACTTCGGTACATCTGGCAAACGCTGACTGTGCAGCACGCACGTTTACTTGACATTACTTTGATCAATGGTGGCATTGAATGGGTTATGCTGGCGACATAGTCAATTCCATGTACACTGTATTGTGCTGTGACTGGAAGCATTTCATAGCAATACAAGAGGGCTGCTTGCAGTTGCAGGCTTGCTGTGTCGAGCCGCAACGTAGATACAAACAGTCATGAACACGCCCAACCGAGTACTAACAACATCAAGTCACAGAATCAGCGCCCCCGAGTATCAACAGCAGGAAGCCGCAGAAAGAGCGCCAGTGTCCAAGACTGTCAGGGAAGTGAGCAGGCTGACCTTCTTGAACTGCAGCTGCTGGATGTTCTGGCCCAGGCGTTCCTCAAAAACCCTGAGGATCTGCTCTCCTCCGCCCTTACCACCATCCACAGCCTTGCCAAAGGCCTCCTCAAACTGACGGCACAGGCTGAGGATGAGGTGCACCATGCCACCCCTGCTGGTCACTGGGGGTCCCCCCCATGCTGCTCAACTCTCTCTCCAGACCAGCAATACCTGCATGCAACAGCAGGCACAAGTACGTAAGGGCATGCTGACAAGATAAAGTTGCCTTGTGATGCGCTGCCAGCAAGACAGGGGAAGCAAACTGCGGTGGGCAACCATTTGGGCACCATGTGGGGCCTGTTCCAACCCTGCTTAGGCCATCAGCACTATTGCTTGTTGATTTAGTGTGGCCTGGACTAGATCTTTCACAGTACAAGCTGCTATTCACAGGGAGGCGTATATGCAGCTCACAAGCTAGTACACGTGCTTCAACAGCTGTCAGGCAGATACAGCAGCTGCTGCAGTTATTAGCTCATGACCTTCGCCTGCACGTCGCAGTACAAGCTGCAAGGCAAATTCACAAACAATGCGCTGTCGTGATTGTCATTACAGTAGAGCAGATGGGCATCTCTCCAATTCTTGCAATGCCATGATGAGCACTGTCCATTCAATCTGTTAGACATACCTGTGTTGATCTGGTTCTGGATGGCAGGCAGCTGTCGCCGGATAGCACCAATCAGGTGATTGCTCAGCTTGCCAGAAAGGAAGTTCATGCCCACATTTTTGAGGTCAGCGTATCGGGGATTGGCCTTGAAGAACTGCAGCTCCTTGGTACGAGCTGATTCCATGTCAACCTGAACCGTATCAAAACAGTGAGGTTCCATACAGCTGCCCAGACTTCAACTTGTACCGCACTTGTTGACAACAGCACAAGCAGACTAGATGCATGTGGCACGCTGGCAACCCGTTACTAGCCAGAATATCCCTGCAGTGCCTTTGTCAGAATCAGACATTGATCAGTTGCTAGGCTACAGTCGTGCGCAGAAGCCAGCAGCACAGGCAGTGGCAGCGGTGCATAGCTGCATCTCTCACAGATCAGCCTCAACTGAGGACACAGGATGTGACAGGTTCCGCACTGCTGCTTGTGTCTGCATTCTGCTGACCATACCAAGCATGAGCAGCACAACATGCATTGCTCGCAAGACATCTTCAGCACAAGCTTGTACGATGTCACAACACCTGCTATGACACTGATGAGCTTGTATGCACATAAACAGTGAGGTACCCACAGTGTGGTGAATGGGCAAATACAGCACCACACCACTTAACAGTACTTACTGCTTGCAGAATGTCCTTCTGGCCTCTGTTGACAACACCAATCCAGCCATGCTTGAGACGCACAGCTGAGCCGTCCAAGATGTCCCTTGCATCAGTGCCAGGATCCATGATATCCAGCTTTGTCAGCACACCTGTAAAAGTTGTTCCCTTGACAAAAAGATCATTTATGGAGGCGCAAATGCGGCTTCTTACATGATCATGTATCAATAGCAGTACACGTGCTGCTTGTGACTACGCTGTCTTTCTGACACAAACGCATTGATGGTTCTGATGGGTTGAGCAGTCTGCAACACCACAAAGAGATCATCTGCTGCTGGCCTTGCAGCACCACATGATAAGATAGGTTTACATGCACAATGTGCATGAGTCGCTATCCTCAGTGCATATACAGTAAAACAGCAGCAGGGATTGATCTGACAATCATGCACGTCTGCTTCACCAGGTGTAAGATGCCTGGAATAGGTAATTTAATTTTGATTTGACCAAAAGTAACCAACATCTGTGCACCGTGTGCACCAGCGCGCAAACGGAAGCCCAGTTCACTTTTGCACACATTTCACACACTGCACAGCGCAGAACAAAGCAAGAGGCGCAGCATCACACATGCAACAAGATACTAGCACAGCGTGCCCTGGGTACAGCAGGTGGCGGCATGATGTACCTATGGTCCTGTCACCAGCGGGGTCTACTTGTCTGGCCAAATGCAAGGCATCTGATGTTGCCAGATCGGCATTTGCTGGGGTAACAGCCAGGATGATGGCATTGTCACCCTGCAAAGGTAAAAAGCCAATGACATCAATGCCTTGAATGAGTTATATCAACCAAAGCGTGTGACAAGGAGTGATAAGTAGCAGCTGTTTGCCGGATGCAATATACAGCAGATGGTCGGGCATTGACATGACCACATACTTGTTTGTCAATTGCACCCGACAGGCTGCTTTACCTTGATGTAAGTGCGGGCCATGTCTTCCAAATCCTTGACGATGCTCTTTGGCTGCCCATCAATTGGGACCTTGGTGAGACCTATGCATCATGACCACATTGTCATGACCTGACTGATGGCATTCTGTGATTGCTCTGCTAAGGCAGTCAAGCGCTTATTCATGTCTGCTGGCGCTTTTCAAGAGCAGTCAAGAGCTTCACTGTCCACTCACAAGGGCTCCAGATAAAACATACAGGCCTTGCTGATCACCCTTGCTGATCATTCGATGCTAAGCAACAGCTGAAAAGCAGCGTGTCATGTTTTTTGTCAAGGGCCAGTGAGTCTGTTACTATGTCTATACCTGGCATATCGACCAGCGTCAGGTTGGGCACCAGTGGGGAGTACACTGTCAGCTGGATTGGGTCAGCTGACACCACTTTCCCATGCTGCTGCAGATACCTCTTGGTCTCAGCCTCAATCTCACCCATGATTGCATCTGTGGGCACACCACAAGTCAGTCAGTCAGTCAGTCAGCACCATTACAAGGGATATATTTGTGACATGGGCTGACCAATGTACGATTTTAAGTATTGTGACACTTGCTGTTGTTGCTGCCGGCTAGGAGTGAGGCTCAGCTAGGTGTAGCTGCTTCTGTGAGCTGCTGACATGCTCAGAGAAAGATGCTAGCACTAGAAAATAAATAGTGCACTTACTGAAGTCATAGATTTTCTCCTGGCCTCTGTGCAGGAAGACACCATATTCACGTTCATCTTCGCCCTCTAGATGCACTAGCTGCAGCACCAGAGGCCGCCTGGTGACAATACCAGTCCCACGGGGTAGAAAGTCCTTGCCGACCACAGCCTCAAGCACAGAACTTTTGCCAGAGCTCTGCATATAGAGATGCAATGTAAGCTTCTGTGCAACATGGAGTGGGAACAAGGATGTCTTTCCACTTCCTGCTGCGTTTGCCAGCACAGGTTCACTGAACAAAACCAGCAGAGGTGTTATGTCTATGGTGGTGATTGCACTTGGGCGCTGAATTAAGCAAATTACACGAGAGATTGTCCCTGTGATGTAGCAGCCGAGGGGGCCAATTACCTGTCCTCCAATAACAACGATGCTGGGCAGCATCTCCCATAGTCCTGGCAGGTCTGAGTCTTTCTGGCCAGCAGTGTCACCAAGCAAAGTACAGGCACTCTGCAGCCTGTTGACCAACTTCAACACCTCATCCATGGCTGCTGGTTGACAATGAGCAGCCTACTGAGCTCTGACTTGCGTGCTGATGGGCCCAACCAGCACCCTGCAGATTACTTGGTAGATTGAGGGCGCCGGCTACTGTGCCGCAAAAGCCAGACTGGCTGACTGGTGGCAATACTTGCAATCAGCCAACTCTTAAGACAACCCAAGTCTGCGCCTTGTGCAAAGAAACAGCGCACCTTCGGTCAACCTAGCGCTTCTGCAGAGGCAGATTCTAGGTCACAGCCAAGAGGGACCAAAACCAATCGAGTCAGTAAGGTGATGCGCAACTGCGGTGTGGTCACGGAGCTTGCAGTGCGATCACCCGTTTTGCCGATGCTAACGCAACTAGCACTAGCTCACGACCAAGCGACGGATCCAGCTGGAAGCATTGCAATAAATTCTTGCCAATTAAAAACCCCAAAATAGTCGCAATTGCCTTTGACCTTGACCAATTTTGAAGCTATTAACCAGGCGAAGTATGGTCTCAGACCAATGGTCTATGACTACGCTAAGAACTTGGGCGCAGTGTGGGTCAGGCGCCCAGACCGCGCAGATTCAAGACTCTTTCCAGCGGGATCAACAGCTAATGATGCACTTTAGTACTCGATCAGCCCAAGCTTGACCTAAGATCAGCTTTCCTCAATTTACCTGCGACAACAACGATGGGTGACATCAGCAATCACAGATGGGTCGAAAAGTTTGCGCAGCATCAAGAGCCCATCTCGCAGCTAGACATGATATGGCTGACCGGCAAGCTCACGCTGCCAACAGACATGCATGCCAAGTGGACAATCGATGAACACACCGCATTGTCAGCAGGTCTGCTACACCCAAACGAACCAATGCATTGCATCGATGCTTAGTGTGCTCGAGCACGGCGAACCATGGTCTGTAAGAAAGCTGTTGCCGTAGGTCATGCCTGCCTTGACGTCGCTCTGCCGGAAGATATGCAGCTTGATGGCTTGCAGTTACAAGGCCTCATATCTTCATGCCTAGGAAGGGACAAGTAGGTGTATCAGATGCTCTGCCTTGACGTGAGGGAAGCTGCTTCTTATTTTGTTGCAACCTGCAGGTATGATCTTTATGTCCCTGTCTTGACCGTGAGTCTGTCTGGGTGCAAGGTGAACAAGCATAGTCATTGTGTAACAAGAGCCAGCACACAAGTAGCTGTGTTGAGCAAATGCTGCATGACGCATCTGATGATCACCATCACACCAAATTGGTCGTGATTGCTATGGCTGCAATAGAATTGATGCGAGCTTACTTATTCTGTCAGAACCTGATAGGAATCATGTCAACCGTGTCAGTTAGGTGGACCATGCTGCTATCTGGAGGCTAGCAGCAGAGATTATGGCTTTGGGCAGTCATTGCATGCTGCGCAACCTGGACCTGAGCAGCTGCAGTTTGCCATCAGGTCTGTGTGGCCCGCTGTAGCTGCATGTGCATCCATGCTCTTCCATGTACTTTGCATACTTCCAGCTGTCACCTGAAGCAAAGGGGTGCAGATCCCTGCATACATGTGCTGGCTTTTGCCATAGGCTTACTGCATGCAGATGCACTTGGCTGGTTGGCATACCTGCGGCCCGCCACAGAACAGCTTCAGAGGCTGGACATCAGTGACAACCCTTTGCTGAGACCAAACTCCTGCAGTAAGCGTCCAAAGGCCACGTCATGCCGATTTGTCATCTGCTCATGACGCCGCTTGCTGTTGCTTGTCTGTGTGCCTGGCATACACAGCATGTATACACAGCATGCATAGACTGCACAGACTACAGTCTAAGACAATATGCTGAGGCCAAGAGACATTCTGCAGAGCAAGTACTGGAGACTTCAATGTTGTTTGAGGATGCCCCGCTGAGACTGCTCTCCGTTCACCACACCGGCATGACCAATGAGGACCTCTGCCTGCTGTTCAATCAGCTCACAACTGATCCTGAGGAGATCTCGACACAGGCATACCTCAAATGCCTGAAGCTAGGACCTGCAGTGCAATGGACTTCAGCCTCAGACCAGCAAGCCAGCCAGGCAGTGCCGTTTACCTCTGAAACTTTGCAGCATATGGTTGATATGCTGAAGGGCCTTTCAGAGCTGGAGGTGCTACAAGTGTGGGGTCTGGATGCAGAGCAGCAGGCAAGACTGGCAGATGCGTGGAGCTCTGTCAAAACACATCCTGGTCATGTCACCACAGCAGCTGACTCATTCAGAATCTGCACCAGCCCAAGGTATAATTTCCCCTATTTGCAGTGTCTCTCAGGCAGTGTCCATGAGGTGTATCAATACCAAAACAACAGATCTCCTTGCAAATAGCAGCTACCTGTATGCTGACGCACACTCTGCTTTGTTTAACAAGCAGCACACTGAAAGGCTGAGCGTCAACATGCACCCTGCCTTTTACTAGACACTTGTGCTGAAGACTGCAAGTTCATCATCGTTTGAGCTGGCAGTTTTGCCAAGATGACTGTTCACTCCTGCAGTGATGCTGAGCATGCTGTGGAGCATTGGCCCAAGCACTGCAAGCTACCCACCCAACCACCCCCTGCACCCATCCCTTCACCCCTGCCATCCCCTGAGCGTGATGAGCAGCCAACGTCCAGGGTATGCTGACCATCTGACCCTGTTTATTGCTGAGATCTCATCTGCTACAAGAGGCTTAGTACGGCAATAACCACAACAACCACCTTGACTCTCTCTTGTCAAGCAACACAGACTCCATCAGCACTCTCTCAAGTGTTTCTACTAGATACCCTACACATAGATGTCATACTGACCAATTACAGCAAAGAGACCAAGTACTGGAAATGCAGCATTTCCACATATACTGCTACGCAGGATCTGGTGGTCTGTAAATTGATGGATGCTAACCCTGGTTCACGCTGCAGGGAAGTGGTGGTGAGGCGGCAGGTGGTCATCATTCACTGCCTTCCCCATCAGATGCTGCTCCCGGACCAGAACCACATGGCCTGGAAGCTGATGGTACGTACAACGCAGATACTTGCAGTTTTTGCCAGAGCTACAAGCAACATCTACAGCAAAGTACACCAGGCAAATCTGGCTAGCCAAGCATATACATGTGTAGCATATGCACCTCTGGGGCGTTTGTGCTTTCAGTGCTTACCAGCGCATCATTCCTAGCATCATGCTGACTTTGATCACTGAGCCTAAACATGCTTTGTGATGTACAGTCATGTCCATGCGCCCCGTTTGGCCTTCTGTCGGCTTTTCTGTTGTCTGACCTGCCTGCCTGCCTGCCTGCTCAGCACAAGTTTGACCGATCACTTTGCTTGCTGGCAGATGACTTTCAGCTGCTGCCACCACGCCATACACTGCAGCACCATGCACTTCCCATACAGCGTTCTCGACCACAAAGTGTTGCAGCTGGCTCAGCGAGAGTGGCCCAGCATGCCACAGCTAAGCCACGTCACCGCTCAGGGTACACACACCAGCACAGACAGTCACGGAAGCCATTCAATGACACAGGGCAAGCTCCTAGCCTGATAGACCACAGTCCACCACATTCCATCATGGTGTCTCCCAAACCGGAACAGCTGCACTGACTGCATATCACAGCATTTCTGCCTTGATCCTTGTCAAGCTGGCTGAAGCCTTTGTCATCATGCAGTCAGATGGACACTTACAAATGAGTTGTGTCCACAAAGCAGTGCGTCTTGACATGGATTGCTGATCTGGGGCTCTGTCAAGACATCAGACAAGGCTGCTGAACAAAGACTGTGCACTGCAGGGAACCTGCTGTCAGCCGCTTGTACGCCAACTTGGGATTAGGGTATGATGCTCCCAACTCGGTGGATGATGCTGAGTTTGCTGACAACCCCAGACAAGGCAGACCAGTTGGGCATGCCCGCTTACAGCCTTCTGCATATGCTGCTGGTGACGACATGCGACATCACAGACATCCAGGTGGGTTTCTTTGGCCTTCCTCTGGGTGCCGCACCCTGTACATCAACATGAAACATAGGTGTGGAGCAGCTACCATGCCACGAAACCACCATCAATTAACAGCCAGGTCTGGGAGTAGCTGCTGTAACATAAGCATGTGCATCAGTGTCCAAACCCACAGTAAACACGTGATGCAAAATTGAACATCTTCGTTATCCAAATGGACTGATGCGAGTGAGTGTGCAGAGCATGTTATGGTTGACAAGAGGAAACTTTATTGTTCAATGCTTTGATTGCTGCGTTGATGGATTCAAGGTGACCTGGTAGTGATGTGAGGAAGGTTGAGGTGACAGGGTACATGTGTGCAGGACGCAGGCAGCAAAGCAATGGACCACGGCAGAGAGCTCGCGCAGTTGCACCTGAGTATGGTGGAGGGAGGGAGTATGACATTGAGTCAGAGTTCATGAATGAGCTTGGCCCACTGCCAAGAGCGTGCCCTGATGACGGGGAGCGTGGTAAAATCACGATCAGTACTGAACTAGATTCATGACATTCTGTGCATTAACATGTTGGTCTTGCTGCAGTTGTCTCCTCACCATATTGTTATTACAGCTGTCCAATCATTCAACTCATGAGGCCGTGTTTTGCATGGGAGCCTTATAATTGCAAGCGGCACAATAAGCAGGCATTGACTGACGAAATGCCTGATGACTGAGCACCTCAAGCCAACTGTCTGTGCTTATAGCATACTGTCTGAAACAGACACCAGCACCATGTGCCAGTAGTCACATGTACATGGTAATGTATGCACAACGTGCAAGACTGCTGCAATAGACTGCCGTTTGTTTTGCGACCCAACTTTGAGTCTTGCAGCAAAAGTAATAAGCTCGATTTTGCTACTCAGTCTGACTTGTCATCTGCTTGTCATATCACAGCATACCTCCTGAGCCGACTTTGGTGTTGAATGTGGTAGGTACTGTCAGGAGGCCAAAGCAAAGACGTCAGGCAGCCCCCAGAGGTGGCCACATTGCTGATGATGCTGCTGCTATGGACTACGAGGCATATGAAGATGCAGCCAACCAACCCATGGTGTGTACTCTGTGCAGTCAAAAACATGAAACTCTTGACAATAATGGCATACATGCAGACAGGTAGACTGGGTACAAAACGCATGCCATTACCTGTCAGTGGGTGGAGTGGGCTTTACGCAACACATCAGGCATTCTGCAACAATGCTCTGCAAGGGACATAGCATAGTTGGCCATAGTCTACCACTGAGTCTGCAGTCTGCTCACGCGAGCCACCTCAGAGGTGCTGCCACCCTGTGGTCACAGTTGCTTGATGGACGCTGTGCACTGAGACAACAAAGGTTGCTTTGATTGAACCTGAAAGGTACACCAACAAGATGAAATGTTGATGTGACATACAGGATTGGCAGGCTGAGCCTGACATGCTAGACAGCCACAGACCACACAGCATTAGTCCAAGGGGCCAGCATAACCACTTGTCTCATGGCTTGTCCCCATCGCCCACAAGGCACAACAGCAGCCCAGGGACAGATTTGGAGTCAGATGGCCCCCCCCATCAGAGCCCCCAAGTGCCGGCAGATCAGCCAGCAGGGGTGGACAGCGATGACAACTTTGAGGTGTCAGACGATGCTGATGAACGTCAGGTGCTACATCTCCGCCGCTGAATGATAGATTTTCAATATATATTAAAATAAAATAAAAAAAGAGAGAGAAGAAGAAAAGACTACACCTTTCGGCGTCAAATCAAATGAGAAGCCAAGTATTATAACGGGCTGCCCAGGTTCCAACACTGACCCTTGTCTGTATTGAGTGCTCCTGGTGATGGTGAGGAGTTGCACACACTCAGGCCCTGTTTGACACTGAACATAAAGGACTGTACTGACAACAATCTTGTCCTTGCTGATAAACACATGCACCTTGAGGAAGAGATGTGTGAAATGAGATGTCTCTGACTGATTGGATGACTGACTAACTGGAAAATGGTGGAATGCGCAAGAAGTTGGTTTGGTCAGTGAATAGACTGTGCTTGTCCTTGCAGCTGCGGAGGGGCCGGTGGGATGAAGAGGAAGATGTTGGCAGGGGCGGTGACAGCAGTGGGTCTGAGGCTGCTGCTGCGCCAGCTGTGCGGCCTGCCAACATGTCCAAAAGGGAATGGGAGCTGCTGCAGGAAGCACAAGAGCTGGAGCAGGGCGCCTTTGCCTTTGACAAGTAGGCACAAAAGAACACGCCACCTGGAAGATTGCAAGTTTGACTTGCGTCGCTTTGCCTTGCCAAGCTGTTTGACCATGCAGACTGCTTGCATGCCGTGTTGGCTTTGCTTCATAAGACTGAAGTGCTCTCCTGCAGTGATGGGTGTGTTGAAAGCTGGCCTTGCAAGCTGTGATGTTGCCCTGACAGGTAATTCTTGCCTGCAACAGGAACAGGAGCAAGTATCAGCCCAAAGGGCACTTTGACGCAGCAGTGGGAGGGCGCAGGCGCCAGCAGAAGGCAGCTGCTGGCAGTGCATTGGAGAAGCTGCGCCAACGCAGGCTGCAACAAGCTGCCCTCACAGGTGGTCCTTGTACATTCATCGGACTGCACGTGGTCCTCACACATTGATTGGACTAGCCCTCTACACACTGGACCTCGCATCTCATCCTGCATCAAGCTGCTGCTCCTTGCATGTGAGAGGAGACCCTTTTGTGGACCGTGACAGCTGCTGTATAGTGTTGCTGTCTTGCAAAAGCAGGCTACTTTGCCAGCTTGCTGGTGATGTCTGTCACGTGATATTTGAGCCAAGCAGTTGCATTGGTAACATCACCATTCTTGCTTGTCACAGGGGCAGGAGCTGTGGCCAGTGATGCTGGTGTGCCAGTCAGTGTATCAGCAGAAGCTAAGCGCTCTGAGGCAGCAGACCTTCGCGCCAGCAACAGATCAGGCAACCGGCGGCGGCACTTTGTGGATGATCAGGCTGCAGGTGGTGACTCATCAAGGTCAGATGGAGACTCTGACTCATCATCACCCAATGAGCAAACCCAGCATCAACATGATCCACAGCTCAGCAGGGGTGAGGCTACTACCAGTATGCCCATTGGCATTACTTACGACGGCAGTAGCAGCAGTGAGGATGACCTGCCACTTGCAGCTAAGAGGCATAGGTCTAGATCGCTGCCGCGGCAGTCCCAGAGCAGTGACAGCGACTCTTTCTCAAGTCCAGCAGGCAGTCCAACCCAGCTGGCTGACAATGAGACCAGGTCCATGTCGCCTGTCCGTCATAGCACTGCTGTGGGTCATCAGCAAAGGGTGCAGAAGCAGCGCACTGGGTTTGGCAAGTCTGGGAAGCTTCCAGAAGCAGGGCGTAGCTCCGGGGTCAGGCGTGTCAGAGAGCATAGCCAGGCTGTGTCTCAAGACGCAAACACACAGCCGGACACGCCCACCCCCAATGCTGCTATGGCCTCATTGCCTCCACCCCACAGCAGGGCCCCCTGGGCATCCTCCCTGGGCAGGGTCAGCAGCCCTAGGGAGGGTGAAGCAGCAGAGATGGAAGATGGAGAAGATGGGAGCGCAGATGTGCCTGAAGAGGAGGAGGCAGCGGCCTTTGAGATGCCATCTCAGATGCCCAGGGAGCTGCAGTCTTGGGCTTGGGACAAGTAAGCATCTTTGTTACGCTGCGTCGCTCCTTGTGGTCATTAGAGTGCTCAGTGCTGGCAGCGCAGGAGGACCACCCCCAGACTGTCCAGCACCCCCTTCCTGCTGTTTCCATCTGCATGCAGACACTCACAGACTCTGTAAACGGTCTGTAACAAACCGTAGTTACTGTGAAATGCTGAGGCATTGCAGTCGCACGTGCTGGCTGAGGCCTGTGTGCACATACATGCGCTTTCAGATGAAGCACATCCAAACTGCTATCTTAACCGTTGAGCAGGGCTTGCTCGTTTCCGTTGCTGCAGAGCTTGAGCACCTGCACAAGTAATGAGCTGTTCTCTGACAGCGCTTGTCCACATTCAGCGTTACTGCCCTGTGGCGCCTCCTGTACAGAAGGAGCTCTGTTTATACTATCCTTTGTGTTTTTCCTTTATATGTATCCATTGTGTTCTCTTTGCACCAAGGAGAGACAATGCAAAGAAGGGAAAACGATTTTGCTGTAGCCCAAATGAGAGCAGCAGAAATGAAAAGCCAGGGGAAACATAACCCTCACTTAACCTATTGGGAGGTATGAGAAGTGCTGATGTTCTGGTGGTATAGGAGTGCACCATATCAAGCTTTGTGTTGCCCCCTTTTGCATTGTAAAGCTGACGTGTCGATGTATGCATGCTGGGTCTGCCCTTTGTGACCTCAAGCTCGCAGTTTGAAACAAACAGAGTAGTACCTTCCCAGTTGGCTTGTCGCAGGATAGGCCTGTCAGGTCCAGTCAGTTCCAGAGGCATCCACAAGGCAGGTGGCCCTGTCAATGCCGTGGTTGCTGTTTTATGCATATCACACTGATGAGCACCTTCAACTCGCAGGCGCGCATGACACTACACACAAACACTCTCTAAATTGTGAGAAGATCTACCCAGCTCAAGCCCAGAGAGTGCATGAGCCGCTGACCATGATGCCTGCATGCCTGTGCAACACAACCGTTTCGATGAAGTCCTCCTGGACTTGCAGGCGTGCTGGACAGCATCCTCCAAACCTGCAGAAGATCTACCCAGCTCAGGCCAAGAGGGTGCGCAGAGCCCCTGACCGCTACTCTGTGGAGGAGGCACCATCGATGCACAGAAGCGCCTCTGAAGAACAGCGCCGGCTGGCAGACCAGCTCCACAGGAGTCATCCTCCTCGCACCCACTCAGGTCTGTCTGTTGATGCCGCTCTCGATGAGAACAGGGTCTGTCCTCTGCCTGTTGCCCTTTACAAGTGTAGGTGAATAAAAACAGTTCAAGCTGTATTGCGTCGCCAGGCATCGTTGCTGCTTTTGTAGAGCCAAGCAGAAGATACACGGCTAGTGTGACATACAGCGCCAGAAGTGAGACTGCTTTTGCAAGTTTTGCTTTGCACTGCCAAATGTGCAATGCGGTATGCACTCAAGCCCTGTCTTGCAAGCCACAAGTAGCACATCTTGCCACGCTCATTGCAACAGCATGCCTTTACATATACTGTATACTGCCACGTCATTCCTGGGCACATCTGTGTCGGCACAGCATCTGTACATGACTGCTCTGCTGACTGTCAGTGTCAACCAGCTTGCTGCAACAAGGCTGAATTGTGCTTGACAGGGAAGAAGAGGAAGAGCAGACAGAGCATACCTGGCGCCCTGTTGACTCCTCTTCAGGTAGAATTTTTAGCGCCTGATGGGCAATGAGCTCATACCAACATTGCAAGCTTTGAGTGTCTTGGGGTTGCTGTTGTGACCAATACTGTAACATGCCATTGAAGCCCGGTACTTGCAGTTACTTATTTCTCTCTGCAAAAGGTGCAATGCATGACATCAGCAATGCAGCTCCTGTGTCCAGGTAGGCTTGCCGTGCATACACAGCTTGTGCATCTGCAACCATGCATGCATGTGTGCTATGTCACACAAATGCGCCTCGAGGCATCACATGTGGCTGAGACACAATGTCTAGAGCTGTTTTCAGGTAGTGCATGTGACTCCACAGGCTGCCCAGGAATCAAGCAGTGATGATGAGGATGATGACACGCCGCTGGCCATGCTGCCTGCATCAGTCTCGGCCGCCAAGAGGGCCAATGCCTCATCCAGCAAGACTCCTGTGAGCTTTGGCCATCAGCCCTCTGAGTCTCCTCCCGGTCATGTTGTTGCTGCCGCTTCAGATTCAGCTAAGCCCCCTGCTAGCCCACGTCTCCAAGTTGAGCCTGACAGCTCAGCGTCTGTGGAGAACAACAGCGGCAGTTTGGCTGAACCAGCAGCAAGGCAGGGCAGTGACAAGCATGACACAGCTCATGCAATGCCCTCAGAGAAAACCCTAGGCACATCCTCTGCTGTTTATGTTAGCTTTTCAGCTCCAGGCTCAGAAGTTGCAGAGTCTGTCACTCAGTCTGCTGTGCCATTTGGCCATGACCAAGAACCCAGTTCAGCTGCAGGTGAAGCCATGACTGATGAGCTGCAGGGCGCATTGCCAGATCAGAATGCCAGCACCAGCCTCAGCATGAGACACAGTCCCTCAAGTGCCAACCATGCGCAGCAGCAGTCTGGCAGCCGGCAGCGGGCCACTGCTGATGCTGCTGCAGAGGACAACTTGCCTGCTACAAAGGCTGCTGATCTGATCTCAGACAGCCAGTCTGAAGGGCAGGCAGGAGCAGCATCAGAAGGCCGCTCCAGTCCCCACCATGCTGCTGCTTCAATGCAAACCTCACTGCCATCAGCCATCAATCCTGCAGGCACGAAACCAGACCTGGCTTCACAGGCTGATGACAAGCCAGCGCAGCATGTCAGGCTGTCCAATCATCAGCAGCCCCAAGCAGCACCAACGCACACTGCCATGCCAACACCTCAGGCCAGCTCTGAACTGGCCCCTCAGATGACCGCTTTGCCTTCACCACCTTCCAGCTTGCATCATCCCACTCAAGCAGCCAGTGGCCTGCTGCCAGGCGATGCGCAGCTGCCTCAGCGGCATGACATGACCGGCCCACTGCTCAGCAGCACAAGCGAGCTGTCGGGCATCGCCAAGTCGCCGCTGCATGACAGCTCAGAGTCTCTGCTGCAGGCAGAGGCCAAGGCAGCATGCCTTGCACAGCTGATGGCGCCTGTCATATACAGACAGCCTCACCAAGCTAGGCAGCTTGCCATTGCTGGACAGGCTCCTGTCGAGAACACCGCTGGGAAGGCAGCTGGTGCATTGCAGACACAAGGTGACATAGCTGGAGCTGGTGAGGTGCTGCCAGAGCCCAGTGGCAATATGCTAGCAGATATGTCATGCGCTGATAAGCAGGATCAGGTCCAGTCAATGGCTGAGTCATCAGGGACAAAGGACAAGTCAGCAGAGGCACAGACTGACACAGCACTTTCACAGATTGCAGCCACAGAGAAGCATGATGGACTGCAACAGCTAGCAATGCGGCTGGTACAGCAGCAAAATGCAAAGTCAGATCAGATGCCTGCACAATCAATTGCATTGCCCACAGTGGCAAATGTGGAAGCTGCGCAACAAGCTGCTGTGGAGAGTCAGCACAACAGCAAACTCCTGCAGGTTGATGCATATGCAATGCCAGTTGCTGCTGGCATCTTGGATGCTGCAGATCTCATTATTCCTGACAGGTGAGCAAATTTACAACTGTTGCAATGCTTTAGTGCAATGCTGCACGAATGCTATGTCTGGAACTGCCACATTTCAAAGTTTATGTGCTGGCATCAAGCTGAAGGTATTTGAATACAACTGATTGAATCATAGCGTCACAGTTGACTTCAGCTTGTTGGCTGCAGTGAAGAGCAGGAGATCTGACATTCACGGAGCAGGGCGTATAGACTTTTTTGGTCAAATCTGTTCATGTAGAGTATTGGCATGTGCAACCTCGCCCGCATTCTCAGAACGAATGTATTGCAGATTCCTTGTTATATGGGGTATGGTCATGCTGCTGTAGTGGACTGCTGAAGCCCTGTCCTGCTGTTTGATTAGACATGACAATGTATGTTGGCAGTGACAGCGTAAGGGCGCTGCCAGCAAATGCTTGAAAGTGGCGGTCCGGTTGATTCTAAAGCTGTTGCCAGATTTCACAAAGCAAGCTGTGTCAAGCTTGTTGACAAGGAAAAGTTGACACTCCGGCAGCCTCACTAGCAGAAGGTCGAGCACGTTCAGCAGCCAAGTTACCATTCAGAAGCTCAGACGAAAGTATCCGAAGCGTCTGAGATTGCCGGGAAACCTCAGTGAACTGTCTGCACATCAAGCTTGTAGGAAGGTGGCTGATTGGCTGGCTCGGACAAGCAGCGGGCCCGTCAACCTGCTTGTAGCAACTGGCAGAGACGATAGCTCACCTGCTGTTGGCCGTATCAGCATCGTCAATATGCCGGTCAACCTCAATTGCGAGGCTTCCTCAGAGACATCTAGTGG
>JAABUO010001077.1_pt1 | contig 38383 bp, 30 predicted proteins | sample 5559291 | NCBI WGS metagenome assembly JAABUO01 (sample SAMN10711878, study PRJNA513372) | rock metagenome | isolation source: Antarctica rocks | place: Antarctica: Victoria Land, Finger Mt sud
GCAGCGTTTTTCCCGCGATGCTATGGGCCATGGTCGAAACCTGGATCGATTGGCCGATGTGGTAGATGAAGACGAGCAGGAGCGCGAGCGCCAGGAAGGCCAGGGCAATCGCGAACGCCACGCTGACTGCGGGGACGAAGACTGTTTGTGGTTGCCGTGGCCCAGCCGACTCGCGGACGGCGGTGAGAACAACGATACAGTAGGCGAAGATGCCTACGAACGCCCCGGCGATAACCTGCGTGATACGGTCCTGCATGAAGCCGTGCATGGCGCGCGGCGTGTACTGGCTGGAGAGTGACGATCGTGATGGAAAAGATGAGGCCAACGACGGTGGCGAGTGAACTGGCGATGGTGGACAGGATGCTGATCGCGGACGAAGGGCCGCCGCCGTAGGCGAGTATGAGGGCGGAATGAAGCGGCGTCCGATCGATCGCTAACATGATAAAGGCGAGGATCGGCCCCAGGACGGCGATCAACCCGGGCAGGAACCAGACCCTCTCGTTGAGTTCGTGCCAGCGCACAGACAATCGACCATACATCGTGCCCTCGCGTCACCCCGTTATCCGTTATACTACGGCGAAAGACGCCGCGCAACGCACCCTGTCCCTGCATATCCTTAGTGCAAGCGCCACCATTATAACGTATGGCGGAAAGGTACGGTCGCGGACACGCCGCGAGACCAACGCCAGCGGCCCTTTCTCATCGTTTTCTCAGCTTCCTCCGAAACTATAGCGCCTGGCTCACGCTCGGCGTCGCGGTCCTGGCCGTCGTCTACGCCGCCGTGTTGCAATGACAGGCGATAGACTTCCGGTTTCAGCCAGTTCGCAATAGTCGAGAGGTGTCCCGCAGCCGACGCGGAAACGGGCGTCACCGGCGTTGGTCCGATCACAGGCGATGCAGCGCATCTCGATTCCTCCCAGGTATAAAACGTGAGCGTGTTGGTGGTACGATCATACACCCTGATTCTCAGCTTATTCTCAGCGCCCATACCCCGCACTGGCACCCCGCTTGCTAGTACGAAAAATAGGGATGGGCACGACCCATATCCCCACACCCATAGTCGATTCGCCGCCGCCGCGACTGTGTTCGCTCATAAGGCGTTGGCTCCCGCTCGTCGAAAGGAGGCGCACGGATAAAGTTCGCTTCTCGATCACCTCATTCCGAATAGAGGCAAATAGAGGCAAAGAATTGCCGCGTCAGATGTGACGGACGATTGAACGTGCGGTTCGTCGAGATCGCAGCCCCACCTACCCCACCTAATGGACATAGCCGTACGTCGTGGAACATTAAGGATAGCCCAATGATACGCACTGCCCGCTTATCTCTCCTGGCCGCCGCCGCTCTCTCGTTCCTCCTGCTCGCGCCGGCCGCCAACACGCACGCCGCGACGCGGATGCCGGCGGCGCCACACGCCTCGTCGACCCGCTACGTCTCGATCTACAACGGTTACTACACCCCGCGGACCATCTACATCACGGCAGGCACGACGGTGGTGTGGACGAACTATGGCGCCTATTACCACACCGTGACCAACTACGCTAGCTACTTCTACAGCTACGGCATCGCCCCCGGCGGTACGTACTCCCGCACTTTCTCCTATACGGGTACGTACTACTACTACGACCGCGACTCGTCCGCGACCGGCATGATCGTCGTTTCCTAGTAGATTGTCATGATCCACGGCTCGCCGTCCGCTGGCTGTATACAGCCAGCGGACGGCGAGTGTTGGCGCTATTTACACAGCAGCTACATGGACTAAAGAGGCGGTCGGTGAAGATGACCCAGCACGAGCCCTATCACGCGGTCGTCGCGGCTCTGGACCACCTGACGGATGCGGAGTTTGCGCCATTGTGGCGCGCACTCAGAGCCTGCTCCTGGATCGCCCCGACGCGGCGGACGGGACAGCGCTCCTGACGGTGGAGGTCGTGGCGTGGGACGAAGCCTGGATGCTGGCCCACTATCGGGCGTTGCCACAGCGTGCGCGGCGCCGCCTGCTCCAGTCTCTGGACGGGGCGGGGCGTGACGCGGCGCTGTCCACGTCAGAGGATGATGCACGACGAGGAGGAGGGAACAACGATGGAGGAGAGTTCTTCATGCTGCGCGTAATGGCGCGCTACCCCCAGGGTCCGGCCTTCACCAACGAGCCCGGCGTCTCCTCCAACGTGGTCGGGCGCGACGTCGCCGCGTACCCCACCCATGCTGATGCGGTCGCCCATGTTGAAGGTCTTGCCGCGCAACAGCACCACATAGCCGGCAAGGGCGGTGACGACGCGCTGCAGCGCGAAGGCCAGGCCCGCGGCCAGCAGGCCGAAGACGGTGGTCAGTTGGCGCGGTTGGTTGAACCAGAGCGAGAGCACGCCGAGCAGCAGCAGGAAAGCGGCGGCGAGGTTGAGCGACTGATGCGCCCAGAAGCGCGCCCGCGCGTTGACGCGCCCACGCATGAGCGCGCGGATAAGCCGGTGCAGCGCCTCGCGCACCAGCCACAACACGAGCAGGAAGACGAGCGTGAAGAGCGCCTTCTTGCCTGTGTCCGGGCCGCAGCGAGGTGTTGGTGTGGGTTTTCGTGTCCGTCATCTCCTCGGCGCAAGGCTCGTCCCCCCTGCTCGCGGCCGCCGAGAGCGTGATCTCGGCGCTCGTCGCCGACGTCGTGGCGTGCATCGCCACGACCAAGCAGGCGCACAACCAGGTCTTCGATGTGACGCGGCTTGACGTGGACCACCGCACGGAGCCTGAACCGGTCCTAAGCAACGGGCGGACGGTCAACGTGGCGCTGGAGGCACAGCCAGTCCAGCGCCGCGCGACCGCACAGCAACAGCCGCGCGACGCCCTCGACGCCGCCAAGGGGTACGATCTCGTCGCGTTTGGGGCCCGGCCGCCACAGCCGGCGCCGCTGCTCTCGCTCGGGCGCCTGAACGATCGCATCATCCACGCCGGACAGACGGATGTCCTTGTCGTGGTCAGCGCGGGCGAGGGTGTGTCCTGTGGCGACGCGAGCCGCATCCTCGTGCCCATCAACGGCCTGGAACACTCCATGGCCGCGATCGACGTGGCCGCGTGCCTGGCCCGTCATAACGAGGCCGAAGTAGTCTTGTTCCATGTAGCCCGTCCTCTCATCGTCACCTGGGCGGATTCCGCCTACGGCGGGGCGGACGATCAGGCCCTCACCTCCATCACCGACGTGATGCGCGACCTGGCGGAACAGGTCGGCGGCCAGGGCGTACGCGTGACCCACCGGGTACGGACGAGCGACGATCCCGGCGCCGAGATCCTGCGCGAAGCGCGGCGCGACGACTATCAGCTAATCGTCCTTGGCGCGACAACGCGCGGCACCACCGTCCACCTGGCGCTGGGAGCGACGACCCAGGAAGTCCTCACGCAGGAGCACACGCCCGTCGTGTTGCTCGTCTCGCACTAACCCCGATTATTCACCACGGAGACACGGAGGCACAGAGAGAGAGGAAAAGGGGTCAACGTCCCCGGTAGGCCGCAGGCAGAGCGCCATGAAGCCCTAAAAAATCTCCGTGCCTCCGTGTCTCCGTGGTGCAATGGGTATTCATGAATAATGCAGGCTAGTTGGACACGGGGCGTTACGGCTTAGGCGTCGCCGCCGCGGAGGCGGGCTTGGGCGTCGGCGACGGGGTAGGAGTCGGCGGCGCGATGAGGTCCGTTTTGGGCGTCGTCGAGAGCAAGAGCGGGGCGCGCGGGGACTGGTTGAAGTCGAAGTCGGCGGTCAGGTCGCCCAGGACCTTCACGTTCTCGCGCACCGTCGGCCGTGGGTCGGGCCGCCCGTCCGTTTTGGGATTGAGCCGCTGCCCGCCCATGAAGTCGTCTTCGATGAACTTCAGGTAGGCGTCGAAGCTGAGCGTCTGGTGGTCGACGTAGCCCTTCTTGGCGTAGGGGCTAATGACCAGGCTGGGCACGCGGATGCCGTAGCCGTTCTCGTCGACCTTCGGCGGGACGACGTGGTCGTAGAAGCCGCCCCAGTCGTCCCAGGCCAGGAAGATGGCCGTGCTGTCCCAGTCTTTGCTCTTCATGATGTCGTCGACGAGGCCGGTGACGTAGGACTGGCCCGTGCTGAGTAGGGCCGCGGGGTGCTCGCTGTCTATGGCGTTGGGCACGATCCAGGAGACCTGCGGCAGGGCGCCCGCCTTGGCGTCGGTGTAGAAGTGGCCGAGTTCCTGGATACCGCTCAGTTGGTTGTCGTCCCGCACATCGGTGAAGTAGGGGAGCACGTTCCAGAGCTGCGGCGTGCCGTACTGCGGGGTCTGCACCGTCAGGCTGCAGTTCGTGTCGGTGTAGTTGGTGCTGCAGTAGGGGCCGGTGCCGTTGGCGACGTAATATTTCCAGCTCACTTTGTGCGCGTTGAGCAGGTAGGTCAGGTCGGTCCAGGCGTAGTTGGGCCGCGACGCGTTGCTGCCGACGGCGCCGGGCAGGATCACGGGCGGGGTGGCGGAGTCGTTCTTACAGCTCGACGCCACGCCGGTCTTGGAGCACTGCGCCGCCCAGCCCGACACCATGTAGAGGTGCGCGGCGATGCTGTAGGAGGTGACCGGCTCGAACATGTGATCCTGCAGCACGTAGTTCTTGGCGTAGGCCCAGTAGTTGGGCAGGTCGTCGCCCGTGTGGTAGCCCATCACGTCGGGCGGCCCGCCGCCGGTGCATTTGGTGTTGAACTGGTCCGCGCAGACGGGCGAGCCGGGATAGAGGTCGAGGTTGTTGCCGGGGAGGCGGTTGATGAAGCCGTCCATCTTACCGCCGTCGATGTTCACGACCAGGTCGGAGGCGCCGTGCGGGCCGCCCAGGTTCAGGTCGGCGCGGTCGTGGTAGGGCCGCACGCAGCTCTTGCTCTTGGGATTGGGCACGCACACCGTCGGCGCGCCATTCTTCATGGGGATGCCGTCGGCGCCGGGGTAGGTCCCGAAGTAGTTGTCGAAGGAGCGGTTCTCCTGCATGATCACCACGACGTGCTTGATCTTATGGATGCCGCTGATCGTCCCGGTCGCCGTGGTTGTCCCCGCGGACTGCCCTGGCCGTTGCGCGTATCCGATCGCGCCTGCGGCGATGATGACCACCAAGAGGACACCCACCACTCCGATGCGTCGCGCCGACCGCGTGTTCATCGCATTTCCCCCTCACCGCCGGCGCCATGCGCGCCAGCGGACGTAGTCTTACCAATAAACCAATGGGACGACAAAATAGCGCGCGCGAATCCTACTCTAGCGTAGGGTACTCGATAAGACTGAGAAATGGCTGAGAAAGCCGTAGCCTATGGCGTCACGGTCGGAGTAGCGGTTGGCTTGACGAGATCCGTGCGGGGCTGCGTCGACAAGAGCAGCGGCGGGCGCGGCGTCTGGTTAAAGTTGAAATCGTTGCCCAACTCCCCCAGTTGCGGCGCGTTCTCACGCACGTCGGGGCGCGGGTCGGGCCGCCCGTCCGTCGCTGGGTTAAGCCGCTGGCCGCCCAGAAAATCGTTCTCGATAAACTTGAGGTAAGCGTCGTGGCTCAACGTCTGGTGATCGACGTAGCCCCGGCGCGCGTAGGGGCTGATCACGAGCCCCGGCACGCGCAGGCCGTAGCCGCTGCCGTCAACCACCGGCGGGGCGACATGGTCGTAGAAGCCGCCCCAGTCGTCCCAACTCACGAAGATGGCTGTGCTGTTCCAATCGGGGCTCTTCATGATGGTGTTGATGACGCCGGTGACGTAGGATTGGCCGGCGCTGACGAGCGCTGGGGGGTGCTCGCTGACCGCGCCGGAGGGGATGACCCAGGAGACGGCCGGCAGCGCGCCCTTCCGTGCGGCGGTGTAGAAGTTCGAGATGTCCTGCACGTTCGCGCTCTGCTTGTCGTTATGCACCGTGTCGAAGAAGGGCAGCGGGTTCCAGATATCAGGCGTGGACGCACGCCGCACCGAACGGGGACAGCTGAAGACGTAGCGCGTGCACAGGCTGCGCTGGGCGAAGACATAGTAGCCCCAGCTAACGTGATGTTTGTTCAGCAGGTAAGTCACGTCGGTCCAGGCGTAGTCCGGCGTCGTCGCCCCACGCGTGAAATCGGGCGGGTAGGCCGGATTGTCGATGACGGTGGAGCAACTCACCGCGACGTGACGCCGGCTGCACAGGGCCGTCCAGGCCGAGACCATGTAGAGGTGGGTGGGCAGGCTCCACGCGAGCGTGGGCTCGAACATGTGGTCCTGCAACACGTAGTTTTTGGCGTAGGCCCAGTAGTTGGGGATATCGCTCCCGTTGTGGTAGCCCATCACATCAGGGTTGGTGCTGTTGGTGCAGGCCGGGTTGACCGCGTTCAAGCAGCCGCGGCGACCGCGCTCGGCCTGGGCGATAAATCCATCCAGTCTCCCGCTATTGATATCGTCGCGCGCGTTGGAACTGAAATGCGGCCCCCCCCCGTTGAGGTCGGCCCTATCGTGGTAGGGCTTGGCGCAGCTACCCCTCTTGGGGTCGGGGACACAGACGGTGGGAACGCCGTTCCGCATGGGGATGCCGTCGGCGCCGGGATAGGTCCCGAAGTAGCTGTCGAAGGAGCGGTTCTCCTGCATGATCACCACGACGTGCTTGATCTTGTGGATGCCGCCGGACGACACGAGGGCGTGGCTTTGATGAGCGTTAGCTTGGCCGGCCACGGCTACGCCGCCGGTCACAGCCACGAGGGACCCGACTAGCATGAATCCGGCGAGTCCGGCCAATCGTGGGCGCCGCTTCAACATGTGTGCTCCTCCTGCTCACTCTATACCTATTATGGGGCACAGGTTCACCTAATGGGGCACAGGTTCATGGTACGCGACCGCGCGGTATCCGTCTACGGTAGTAGCAATACGGAGTGTACTCCTCGATTGTGAGCGTGGCCTGGCCTTGAAGGGACCATGGCAGGGACGGACCCTGAAGGGTCAGACGGGAACGCCAACGACCCCGGCGAGGCCGCGAGGATTGACCTCACGCAGACCTTTTAAGGTCCGTCTCCTGCCATGGTCTTTTAAGGCCAGGCCAGCGGCGCCCACCATCACAATCGTGGGGTACACCCAGCAACACGAAGCAGGGCCGTGTCAGAGGAGTAGAACGCTCTCTCCGTACACGGCGACTACCTTGTCGTGTGTGATGAGGCGCATCGGTTCAGCCCTCGCCTGCGCGACCAACGCGCGGTCGAACGGATCGTGGTGGTGATCCGGCAACCGCGCCACCTCGGCGGCGTGCTCAAACGTGAACGGCAAGGGGACAAAGCCGCTCTCCAACGCCGTCCGCCACACCTCGTCGACGTCCGCCCTGAGTTTGCCGAGGCGCGACTTGATCGCGATCTCCCATAAGCTCAACGGGCTGACAAACACCGCATTAGACTGATCGGCGATCAGCGCATCGGCCTGGACGGGCAAACGAGGATCATCGTCCAGCCACCACAAAAGAATGTGCGTGTCCAAGAGTAGGCGCACTACTCGGCGCCTTCGAACGACGCGAGTACGTTTGCGGGGAGGGGCGCGTCGAAGTCGTCGGCGATCCAGATCTTTCCTTTCAGCAGACCGCGGCGACGGGGCGCACGGTCTGTCTCGATTCCAACCAGGCGTGCGACAGGTTTACCCGCTTTAGCGATGATGATCTCATCGCCGCGCGCGACATCCTCCACGAGCCGCGAGAGGTGGGTTTTCGCCTCGTGGATATTGATCTGACGCATCGGTCCCTCCCATGCTAAACTAAACTAAACGTAGTTTAGCATGTGGGCGTCCTAGCGTGTGACCCCACCGTAGCGCCGCGCGACGAGGCGGGCCAGTCCGTTGAGGAGCAGCACCAGCGCGACGAGGATGAGCGCCCCCGCCCAGGCCTGCGTGTGCGACTGCGCGTCGGGCGCCTGCGAGTTGTTCCAGATCGCCAACGAGAGGGCATTGGACGGCCGCAGCAGCCCGCGCGGCAAATCGCCCGAGCCAAACGAGGTGAAGAGCAAGGGCGCCGTTTCGCCGGCGACGCGCGCGATGCCCAGGATGACCGCCGTCGCGATTCCGCCCGCCGCCGTGGGCACAACGATGCTGACGATGACGCGCCAGCGCGGCACGCCAAGGGCCAGCCCACCCTCTCGCAACGCGTCCGGCACGAGGCGCAGCACGCCTTCGGTGGTGCGCAACACGGTCGGAAACATCAGCAGCCCCAGCGCGACGCCGCCGGAGAGCGCCGAGAAAGTGTGGGTCGCGGTGACGATCAGCCCGTAGGCGACCAGCCCCGCGACGATCGACGGGAGGCCGGCCATGACGTCGGAGAGGAAGCGAACCACGTTGGAGAAGCGGTTGTGGCCGAACTCGGCCAGGTAGACGCCGGCGAGCAAGCCGATCGGCAAACCGACCACGCAGGCGATCAGGATGAGGAACAGCGTACCGGTGATGGCGTCGAGCAAGCCGCCGCCGCCGTTGTGCGTCGTCGTGAACAGGTTGAGCGAGAGCCCCGAGAAGCCCTGCGCGACAACATAGGCCAAGACGACGAACAGGGGGATGAGCACGATGACGCCGCACACCACGCACAGCGCCAACATCGTCGTGTTGGTGGCCTTGCGGCGCCCGAGACGATCCGACCGGAGCGGGCGCCTGGGAGGAGCGGGGACGGCACTCATCGGCCACGCTCCGTCACGGGGCCGCGCGCGACCGTCCAGACGAGCAGGCGCGCCACGGCGTTCAGGATGATCGTGATCACGAACAGCAGCAGGCCGAGTTCCAGCAACGCCGCGGGATAGAGTGTCCCCGTCGCCTCGGTAAATTGGTTGGCGATGACGCTGGCCAGCGTGTCGGTGATGGCGAAGAGCGAGGGGCCGATGTAGCGCCCGTTGCCGATGACCATCGTCACGGCCATCGTCTCGCCGACGGCGCGCCCCAGCCCCAGCACGATAGCGCCCACGATGCCGGCCCGCGCGTAGGGGATGACGACGCGCGTGATCATTTCCCAACGCGTGGCGCCGAGCGCCAGCATGCCCTCGCGCTGTTCGCGGGGCACCTGGCGCAGCAGGTCGCGCGAGATCGCGGTGATCGTCGGCACGATCATGACGGTCAGGATCAGCCCGGCCGACAGGATGCCCGAACCGTACGCCGGCCCACTGAACAAGGGGACCGCGCCGAAATGGCCGCCCAGCCAGGGCTCGACAGGGCGAGCCAACACGGCGTTGAGCACGAAGATGCCCCACAGGCCATAGACCACGCTGGGCACGGCCGCCAGCAACTCGACCAGCGTCGAGGCCGGCCCACGCAGCCAGGGCGGCGCCATCTCCGACAGGAAGATGGCGACCCCCAGGCTCAACGGCACGGCCAGCGCCAGCGCCAGCAGCGACGTATACATCGTGCCGAAGATGAACGTCAGCGCGCCGTAGATGCCGTTATCGGGGTTGTCTCCGAGCGTATTCCACGTCGTGCTGCCCACGAAGCCCAGCCCGAAGCGCGTGATGGACGGCCACGCCGACACGACGAGCGTGGCGGCGACGCCTGCGGTGACCACGACGACCACCCAGGCGAACAGGAGCGTGAGGCCGCGAAAGACGGCGTCGCCGGGATGGCGACCGTGCAGCGCGATAGCCTCGCGCCGCACAGCGACGCCCTGATCGCCCCCCTCCCGCGGCGGAGGCGGAGCATCCCCCGGCGACGGCGATGGGGCGCCGCCCCGTGGAGGGCGTAACGCGCGCGGACGTAAGTCGATCGTAGACAAAACCCCAGTGCTCCTTTGTGACCGCTACTAGCCGCCCTTAACTCGTCTTGACTGTTTTCAACTCGTTCAGCGCCTCTTGCTGCACGTTGCTCGGGAGCGCCACATAGTTCAACCCGCTGGCGTACGACTGGCCGCTTGTCACTGTCCACTTCATCAAGTTAACCAGCGCCGCCGCGTTATTCTTGGGCTGCTGGCGCAACAGCACCCACGAATACCCCGCGATGGGATAGCTCATCTTACCAGACGCGTTGACGATCGAGAAGTTCTTGTAGCTGACGTTGGGGAACTGTGACGCCGCCGCCTTGACCGAGTTCTGCGTGGGGAACAGGTAGGCGCCGTCGCGGTTCTTGAGCTGGATGAAGGGGATGTTGTTGTCCAGGGCGTAGGCCAACTCCACGTACCCGATGGCGCCGGTGTGTTGCTTGATCGCGGCCGACACGCCGGGGTTGCCCTTGCCGCCCTCGCTGTTGCTCGGCCACTGCACGCTCTTGCCGGTCCCGATGTTGTTCTTCCAATCCGAACTGACCGAACTCAGGTAGTTGGTGGTGATGTAGTTGGTGCCGCTGGCGTCCGAGCGGTGGACGGTCAGGATGGCGAGGTCGGGCAGGCTGAGCGAGGGGTTGAGCGCCTTGATGGACGAGTCGTTCCACTTGGTGACCTTGCCCAGGAAGATATTGGCGAGCGTGGACGAGTCGAGTTTGAGCACTTTGCTGCCGACCTCGGGCAGGTTGTAGGCGATAGCCACCCCGCCGAGCGCGACCGGGATCTGCACCACGGAACTGCCCGTCTTGCTCGCCGCGCTCAACTCGGATGAGTTCATCGGTACGTCGGTGGCGCCGAAGTCGACGGTGTTATTGGTGAACTGCTTGATGCCGCCGCCCGAGCCGATGCCCTGGTAGTTGACGCTGACGCCGCTGTTGTTCTTGTCGTAAATCGGGAAGGCTTTGTTGAAGAAGGGCAGGTCGAAGGTCGAGCCCGCTCCGACGATGCTCGTCGCGGCCGAGACCGGGGCCGGGCTCGCCGTCCCGGCAATAACGGCGGCGCCGACCGCCGCCGCGCCCGCGGCCCCCATGACCCAGCGCGACGCCTGATGTGTGCGAATCATACTTACTATTCTCCTTGCATACTACCCAAACTCTGCCGCGTTTCCCGCGGACGCCGCACACAAATATGCGGCGCTCATGATTCCTGTCCGGCAGGAGGCCGCGCGCCCTGTCGCGCATCCCGCATGGCGCCTCGTCGTAGCTCCCGCCACGTTGGAGAGGGCTGACGGCGCCGCGCGGCCTCTGCCGTACACCTTTCAAGTTACGGGATTTTCTGGTGAATTTCGTGCGATTAATGTTAAATCTATGTTAAATATTTCGGCGCGCCTGCGGAAATACGCATAAAGCCGCCTTCAGGCATGTACCCTGTGCATGTAGCGTCCCGTCACCGGCGTTCACGCGGCCATCGTTCGTTAGCCTATCGCCTGCCTACCGCAATAATGCAACAGCGAGGCTCTCCCGTGCAGGCGGGGGACGCGCATGCGGGAGAAGAGGGCGCGCCATCCCAGGGGGGTATCACCTGTTATAGCTTACGTGGAGGAAAGACGGCTTGACCAACGCGACTCTGCTGCGGCGCGGGTTGCGCCTCGAATACGCGACCCTGGGCTGGAACGTGGTCGGGACCGTCGTGGTCGTGTCCGCCGCCGTGGCCGCACGCTCGGTGGCCCTGGCCGGCTTCGGCCTTGACTCGCTGATCGAGATATTCGCCTCGGTGGTCGTGGTCTGGCAACTCACGGGCGCCGATCAGGGCCGCGAACGGCGGGCGCTCCGCCTCATCGGGGGCGCCTTCTTCCTCCTGGCCCTCTACATCCTGGGCCAAACCGCCTATACCCTGCTCGCCCGGACACACCCGGCCCCAAGTATCGGCGGCATCGTCTGGCTGGCGGCGACCCTGGCGGCGATGCTGCTCCTCTCACGAGGCAAGCAGATCACGGGGCGGCGGCTGGGCAACACTGTGCTGATGACCGAGGCGCATGTGACCCTCATCGACGCCCTCCTCGCCGCCGCCGTCCTCGTGGGGTTGCTGTTGAACGCCCTCGCCGGCTGGTGGTGGGCCGATCCCCTCGCGGGGCTGGTCATCGTCTACTACGGTATCAAGGAGGGGTGGACGGCCTGGCGAGGCGAAGAGTAACACGCCACCAAAGCGTCGCATATACTAGCCGCCCGGCCCACCGTCGGGCGCGACGCCCACGGCCCGGCGTCGTTTCCAGCCGAACCGACGCCAGGGCCGGCCGCCCAGGCCGCCCCAGGTGAGCGCGAGGACGATGAGGGCCACGCCGCCCACGAACGTGGCGGCACGCGAGTCCACGATGGGGCGCGCGACGGCGGCAGGGTTTGATCGGGCGGCTGCCGGCGCCGCCCCCGTCGCCCGATACACAGGGTTAGACGCGCCCAGGCCCGCCACCGCCGTCAGGGCGGGTTGCTGGCGCTGTTGTAGCGATGGCGTAGGCGCGGCCGCGCCGCCCGTGCCCACCATGCGGGGGAACCGCACGGCCATGCCCGCCACGACATCCCGCCACGACAGGGGGCGTCCCGACGCCGCGCGCAACGGCGCTGTCTGCGCCGCCGTGAGCGGAGCGAGGGCATGCAGCGCGCCCGCCAGCGTCAAGTCCTTGCGCATCGTCAACGCGCCGGCCAGCCGTATGTCCTGCTCTGCGAGCGGTGCCCCGACGCGCTGGAGGTCCACGATCATGCGCACCTGATTATCGAGAAATGTTTCCGCGAGGACGCTGCCGCGATACGCGACCCGGCCGGCGCGCGTCACGAGCGCCGCCTTCCCTTGCAGGAAGCCCCCCAGGTTCGTCGCCACCCGTTGTTGGTTGAGCAGGTCGGGGAGGATGGGCGTGGTCTGAGGTTGAAAGTTTTCAAGATAGGTGGAGAGGATCAAGGTCCCGGCGGGCAGCGCGCGGCCGGACGGACGCGTGTCGCGCAGGGTCACTGAGATGATCATGCGGTCGATCGGGTCGAGGTCGGGCTCGACGCCGGCCAGCGAAAATCGGACGACGCTGCCGGAGACCGTCGGGGCATACACAGGGTCCTGGCTATCCGCGCGCGCCGCCGTCCCCGCTGACACACTGAGCGCCAGCGCGACGAGCGCGACCGCCGCGCCGCCACGTAGATATCGCCATCGCATGTCCCACCCCCTCCAGACACACTCATCTATCGCCTCGGTCTGCCCCTTGCATGATACTCCTCGTCAGAGACGCCTGCCGCGCATATCCTCGTCCCGCCCATCCAAATCGCGCGTCCGTGGAGCGACACCGGGAAAATTTAACAGGAATTTAACAAAGCCTCGACCGCACAAGGGATGGTACAATGGTACAACTCAGGTGAGGATTGGCGTCGGCCGTCACCGGCGGGCATCGGCGCGGCGCCGCCCCACGAGATCACAAGGCGCCGCCAAGTTCACGGCGGTTCTGTAGGTATAGGTAGTTGGAAGGGAAGATTTCATGCGTGTACGTCTCTCGCGTGCCCCTGTCGCCACGGCGGCGCTCCTCTGTGGAGTGGTCATGCTGCTGCCATTCGCGCGCTCCGGCGCGGGCTACGCCACCTCCCACCTCTCCATCGTGAGCCGGGCGGCCGTGCCGTCGGCCTGCCAGTCGGATCTCACGACTGCTTCCCAGGGCGCGGTCGTCGCCTGCCTACGTCAGCAGGTCAAGTACGTCTTCGTGCTCTATCAAGAGAACCGCTCCTTCGACTCGTACTTCAGTACCTTCCCCGGCGCCCAGGGCATCTACTCACAGCCGGCTGGCCAGACGCCCGGCTACTACCAAGCAATCACCAACACCGACGGCACAGCCGCGACGATCCAGCCCTTCCGCATCGGCCCGTCCCAATTCGCGGCCGACACCGACGACATCGACCACTCGCATGGACGCATCGACGCCAAGATGGATGTCGCGAACGGCGTGCCACAAATGGACAAATTCGCCAGCGTGGAAGAGCAGAAGTACACCACGGCGGCGACGCCGTCCCTGCTGGCCAAGCAGTACGGCGAGTTATCCATGGCCTACGAGGACTGCGATACGGTCCCGCTGCTGTGGAACTATGCCAAGAACTTCACGCTGATGGACAACATCTACCAGCAGATGACGGGACCCTCGACCCCAGGCAACCTCGCCATCATCGGCGCGCAATCGGGGCAGACGCAGCAGATCCGCCACCCCGACCAAGCGGTCGTCGGGACGGGGGACAGTTACGCGAATCCGGGCGTCCCCGTGCTCAACGATATATGCCCCCCGTGGGGATCGTCGGCGGACCCCTATAAGGGCACGACCGGCATCCCGTTCAATAGCATCCGGGAGTGCAGCGCCAAGAGCACGCCTCCGTTCCAGACGAACCTGACCTACGCCTCGCTGCCGGTGAGCCTGGCGGGGCCGAACGCGCTCAAGACCTTCAACGATACGAACGACCTCGGCGCGGGGAGCGACATCGCCGACCTCAACGCCAGCGTTGTGTCGGGCACGCAGACCCTCTCCGACACGGGCGTGGTCGCGGCGAACAATCCGCAGGAGATCCCTTGGGGTTGGTATCAGGAAGGCTACCACAACGCCTTGGACCCCACGAGCACGGTCGACCCCTCCAACGTCCCAGGCACGGGCAACGTCCCGCTCGCCTCGTACATCGTGCACCACAACGGCCCGCAGTACTTCGGCTACATCGCCAACAACAAGATCGAGAATCAGCATCTGCACAGCCTGACCGACTTCTTCTCGTCCCTCACGCCGAGCGCGACGCCACCCGCTGCCGGCGGCGTCTACTACGTCAAGGGCGGCTACTACAACTTCCTGGGCTCCAACAACACCCAACTCAAGCCGGCCGATCCGAGCCCGCTGGCGCAACGCAACTTCCCCGGCGACGACGACCACCCGGCCTACTCGGACGCGCAGATCAGCGAGGCGCTGGTCGCCCAGGAGGTCAACACTATCGCCAGCAGCCAGTACTGGCCCAATAGCGCGATCATCATCACCTGGGACGACTCGGAGGGCGACTACGACCATGTGCAGCCGCCAGTCGAGAACAACGGGCCGTCCGCTACCGGCTTCATCGCCGACGGCCCGCGCGTGCCCTTCTTGCTGATCTCGCCGTTCAGCAAGCAGCAGGTCGTGCATACGCCGGGCGACCATGGCTCGGTGGTCAAGTTCGTCGACACGCTGTTCAACCTCGTCCCGCTGGCCAACCTGCCGGCGGAATATCAGGCGCGACAGGCGGCAAGCCAGCCCAACTACGGCCCGGACGACAGTCTGACGCCGGGGATCAGCAACCTTGTCGACGCCTTCGACCCAGCCAAACTCGACGGCACCACGCCGTCGCTCGCGTCGAGCTTGGCCACGGTCCCCGCGGGGTTTAACCTGTTCCCGACGCAGGAGGGCCAGGGTTGTCAGGAGGTAGGGATCACGCCGGCGCAGCCGCTCGCGGGTGAGTCGGCCGCCGTCCCGCTCGACTTCAACCCGCGCCCCAGCACCGAGCCGGGGACGACGGCGGTGACAAAGACGGTGACGGTGACCGGGGCTCGCTTAACCGGCGTCGGGGCCAACGGACGGACCACGTCACTGCAGACGCTCTACATCCTGCCAGGCACGGTGCGGACACCAACCGCGATCGGCGTGACGGGCGTCATCTCGGGCGCCGCCGCGCCCGACGTGTCGGGGGTGACGACGCCCGTGGGCGACCTGCTGCAGCTGCGCATCGCGGGGGCGGGCGGCTCCAATCAGGGGCAGCGCCGCTTCCCCGCCCTCCTGCGGCTGTCCTATACCCCCAGCGCATTACCGGCGGGGGTGATGGCGGGGTCTCTGGCGGTCTATCGTTTCGACCCGCTCACCAATCGCTACACGCGGCTGGTGTCGCAAGATAACGGCCAGGGCTCCGTGCTCTCGGTCATCGCCACCAACGTTCCACCGCGCGACTATTTCGAACTGCGGGGGCATGCCTAGGGCGGTTAGGATACCGGATTGCTTCTGGCGCAAGCCCGACATCCCCTGGATAGGGTCTTTGCAGACCCTATCCAGGGGATGTCGGGCTTGGCTTATCAGTCCTTGCTTATCAGCCCGCCGCCGCCGTAGGCGTAGGCCGCACGGTTGACGTGAGCCGGCGATTACGTCGTTGCGACCGCGCGAGTTGCGCCGCCGTGGGCGTGGTCAGGGTCGTCTTGGGTGTGGTCGATAACAACAGCGGCGCGCGCGGCGACTGGTTGAAGTCGAAGTCGTTCAGCAGGTTGCCGAGGATCGCGGCGTTCTCGCGCACGTTGGGACGCGCATCGGGCCGGCCGTCCGTCTTGGGGTCGAGCCGCTGGCCGCCCAGGAAGTCGTTCTCGATGAACGTGAGGTAGGCGTCGTGGCTCAACGTTTGGTGGTCCACATAATCCTTTTTGGCCCATGGGCTGATCACCATGGCCGGCACGCGTAGACCGTAGCCGTTCCTGTCTACTGTAGGTGGCGTGACGTGGTCGTAGAAGCCACCCCAGTCGTCCCAGGAAAGGAAGATCGCTGTCGAGTTCCAGTCGGGGCTCTGCATCGCGGCATTAATCAGGCTGGTGACGTAGCTCTGGCCCTGGCTTACCAGCGCCGGCGGGTGCTCACTGTCCGCGGGCTGGGGCGCGATCCACGAGACCGCCGGAAGTGTGCCCGCCTTGGCCGCCGCGTAGAAGTGTGTAAGGTCCTGCACATTGCCCGTCTGGTTGTCCTGATGCACGTCGACGAAGCCGGGCAATGTATTCCAGATGTACGGGACACCGGCCCGCCCCTGCCCCTTCACCTGGGAACCATGATCGAGGTAGTAGGCCCAGCCGACCTTATGCTTGTTCAGCAGGTAGGTGATGTCGGTCCAACCAAAGGGTGTCGGGTTCGTCGTGGTGCGTTGTGGGAGATTAGCCGGACCAGCTTGCCCTAGGTCGCTGTAGCAACTCTTGGGGTTGTTTGGATTGCCGCAGGCAGCCGACCAGCCCGACACCATGGCCAGGTGCTGGGGGAAACTCCACGACGCGACCGGCTCAAACATGTGGTCCTGCAGCACGAAGTTCTTGGCGTAGGCCCAGTAGTTGGGGATATCCGTGCTGGCATGGTAGCCCATCACGTCGGTCGCCCGCCCCGTGGTCCCGTTGGTACAGGCGGGGTTGGTCACGTCGGCGCAGTTCTTGCGGCCACCGACGGCTTCCTTGATAAAACCATCCAGCCGGCCGCCATCGATGTCCGCGGACGCGTTGATTTGCTGGTGCGGGCCGCCACCGTTGAGATCCTGGTGGTCGAGATAGGGCTTGACACACTGATGGGTCAAGGGATTAGGGACGCAGACGGTGGGGACGCCATTCGTCATGGGAATGCCGTCGGCGCCGGGGTAGGTTCCAATAGTAGCTGTCGAACGAGCGATTCTCCTGCATGATGACGATGACGTGTTTGATCGTATGGCTACCGCTAGACGATGAGGCCCCACCCGCGGATCGCGCCGCGGCCCGCGGCGTCCCCGGCCGCGCCGCGGCGACGCCGACGCCGACCAGGCTTACCCCCAGCACAGCCGCGATGATACACGGGGCTATAACAATGCGTTTGGTCACGATCGTGGCTCCCTCCTGTTCCTCTTTTTCCGCGGCGCTGATGGAGGCGCCGCCCTATAGGGCCGAATGCCGTATCGCCCTCCTCCTCATTGGACGCCGGCGCGCTATCCGTGCGTATTCTGCCGCCGGTCGCGGCGTCCTACCATGAGCGTACGCACGGATGGCGCGAGAGTTGTTACAGCCGTGTGACAGGGGCGTAAAATTACCCTTTGAGGACGCGGATGCGGAAGGTCGATTGGAAGGTATTGGCGATGCGATCGAACACGCCGAGGGCAGTGATCTGGGCGCCGGTGGCGATCGAGCCGGTTGAGCCGGTTGCCGTGGCCGTTCCAGAGATCACCTGCGTCGATGCGCCGACCGGCAACGTCAGGTTCTGGCCGTAGCCGAAGGGCGCGCGTCCCGAGGCGTCACGCTGCACCACGACCGACACCGACGCCGGCGTCACGGCCGTGACCTGGCCGACCAGCCGCGTGTAGGCTTCCTGGATCGACGCATCGCGGATCCAGGCCGCGGCCACGACGCCGGACGCGGTTGACACGCCCCGCACCTGCAACACGTCGTTGGCGCCCAACTCGTCGAGGCTCGACGCCCCGTTGAAGCGGCGCACGATCTTGGCACTCGCGTCGACCGCCACGGTGACCTGGCCGTCGCGCGGCGTCTGGATCGTCAGCGAGACGGGCGCGGTCGTGGTCAGCGGCGCCGTCGTCAAGTAGCCAGTGTAGGCCACCGGATGCGGCTTCACGCTCCCGCCCATCCCCAGCACGCGAATGCGGAAGGTAGACTGGAAGGTGCGGCTATTGTTGTTGTAGACGCCCAGGGCCACGATGCGGTTCCCCGCCGCGAGGCTCCCCACCGAACCGGTGATCGTCGTCGTCCCCGACACCACCGCCGTAGACGCGCCGACCGGGATGGTAATGTTCTGGCCGTACACGAAGGGCGTGTGCGGATCACGTCCCACCACGACCGAGACGGAGGTCGGCGTTACCGCGGTGACCAGGCCCGCCAGCCGGCCATAGGCGGCGTGGATCGAGATGTCGCGGATCCAGGCCGCGGTGACGGCGCCCGGCGCGGTGGTCGTACCGCGCACCTGCAACACGTCATTCGCGCTAAACTCATCGAGGCCCGAGGCCGCGCCGTAGAGCCGGATGATTTTAGTACTCGACGTCACCGACACGCTGACCTGACCGCGATTCGGCGTTTGGATCATCAGAGTAGTCGGCGCGCTCGTACTGGACGGAGTGGCCGTCAGATAGCCCTGATACTGCTGGTTGTGGTGAATCCGCGCGGGCCTATTCGCCGCGTGGACGGGCGCCGCGACCGGCCCAAGCGCCGCTACGCCGACGGCGGTGGTGATGAGTATAGCCCCTGCTCGGATGATCTGTGAACGAACCATGACTTGCTCCTTCTTACATGTCGCCGCGGCCACATGTCCTTTTCGCGACGGTGGCCGTGACGCGTTGGCGCGCCTCATTGGCGCCGCCTACCACCCATCATAGGCGGCGCCTGTTACGCCGCTATAAGCGAAATGTAAAAAGTGTGTCAATTCTTCATCACCACGTTTGCCTGGGGCAGCGGCCCGATTTGCTACATCCTGCTCGGCGACGGCACGCTCTGGTAGACCACTCTCGCCTACACTTTGTTGGCGTCCGCGGCTTGTGTGACGCCAACGACCGGCGCCTCTCCGCCACACTGCTGGGGCGCCGGAATCGTCGGCGGCTGCCCCGGCGCGCTATACGATAGCGCCATGTCGATGAGCCAGCTGTTTTGCGTCCTTATAACGCTGTACCACCCACCGAACCGGACGCTCGTCCCGCTCGTGCTGTGCGCCTGAATGCCGAAACCGACACAGGTCACGGCCTGTCCGGCGGATGTCGCGAGGCGATAGTCGGCCGCCTTGGCGTAGAGCAGGTCGATCGAGCTGGTATACGCATAGCCTCGCGCCAATCTGGAGACGTTGGCCGGCGTGACGGACGCGCCGGCGATGTAGCCGTACGCGCGCGCGTAGTCGTGACCGTTGACGGCATCGAAGTAGCCGCGCACCACCGCCGCCGGATCGTCGACAACAGCAGCGGTCAACGCCGGCGTGACGGTAGGTGGAGGGGTTCCCGCCGGGCTGAGCGTCGGCGTGGCCGGTATCGGGCTGAGCGTCGGTGTAGCCTGCGCTGGGACAAGCGTCGGTGTATTCGTTGGGGTGGCTGTCGGCGCATGCGTGGGAACGAGCGTCGGCGTGGCCGTTGGACGTGACGTGGGCGTAGGGACACCCCCGGCCGCACTCGTCGGGACGACAAGTCGTGGCGCCGCCGACGCGGCCGCTGGCCGGGCCAATCCGCCGCGGCCCGCGTGGGCCAGCAAGATATAGCGATCCACGACCGCGCCGCCGGCGAACATGACGAGCAACGCCAGGACGATGATGACGCCGATCAGGCTACGCCGTAGCACACACGTCTCCCCCTAGCCAGCCGCGTCCGTCGGCTCAATCGGATCGCGCGGGGCCGGCGCCGGGTGTGGCGTCGTCGGTTGGTCGAAGTAGACCGTCTTGAGCTGCGTAAAGAAATGCGCGGCCGCCTTGCCCTGCTCGCGCGAGAACGACGAGGACTCTTTCATACCGCCGAACGGGACCTGCGGCTCGGCCCCCGCCGTCTCCCCGTTGATGTGCACGATGCCGGCCTGGATATCCTGGGTGAAACGCAGCCCTTTGGCGATGTCGCGCGTAAAGATTGACGCCGCGAGCCCGAAGCGCACGCCGTTGGCGATACGCACCGCCTCCTCGTAATCGTCGGCGGGAATAATCCCGACCACCGGGCCGAAGATTTCCTCCTGCGCCAACCGGCTCTCGGGACGCACGTTGGCGTAGACCGTCGGCCGCACGAAGTAGCCGCCGTGATACTCCGGCCCCTCCAACAATTCGCCGCCGGCCAACGTCTCCACGCTCTCCTCGCGCGCCAGGTCGAGGTAGCCTTTGATGCGGTCGCGCTGCGCCGCCGACACGATCGGGCTCACGGTAGTCGCCTCGTCCGCGCCATCGCCCGTGACGAGGGCGTTGACGCGCTCGACCACCTTGCGCGTGAAGGGTTCGAGCACAGCGCGCTCCACGATGGCGCGGCTCGTCGCGGTACACTTCTGCCCCGCCGACATCATAGCGCCCTGCACCGTCAGCGCCGCCGCCTGGTCGAGGTCCGCGTCGGCCAGCACCACCACGGGGTTCTTGCCGCCCAACTCCAACTGTGCTTTGCCGCCGCGCTCCTCCACGACGCGCTGGATGGCGCGGCCCACACGGTTGGAGCCAGTGAACGACACGCCCGTCACGCGCGGGTCGCCGGTGAGCGCCGGCCCAACCTCGTCGCCGTAACCGACCACCATGTTGAGGACGCCCGCGGGCAGCCCCGCCTCCTCCAATATTTTCACTAATTTGGTAGCCGTGAGCGGGGTCAACTCGGCCGGCTTGAACACGACGGTGTTGCCGTAGAGCAGCGCCGGCGCGATCTTCCAGAGCGGGATGGCCACGGGGAAGTTCCACGGCGTGATGACGCCGACGACGCCGAGCGGGACGTGCATGGTGTAGAGCATGGTCCGCGTGTTGGCCGAAGGGTAGACCTCGCCGATGGGCTGCGCGCCCTCGCCGGCGTAGTAGCGCAGGATAGCCACGCCGCGCAGGGTCTCGCCCGTGGCCTCGCGCCCTGTCTTGCCCTCCTCGCGCGTCATATCGGCGGCCACCTCGGCGACGCGCGCCTCGAGTAGGGCAGCGGCGCGCAGCAAGATCTCGCCGCGCTTAAGCGCCGACGTACCGGCCCAGCTGGGCGCGGCCGCGACCGCCGCGTCGATCGCCGCCGTCATATCCTCGGCCGTCGCGCGCGGCCACAGGCCGAGCAGGTCAGAGGGATTGGCCGGGTTGCGGTTCTCGATCGTGCCGCCGCCGCGCGCATCGGTCCACGCGCCGCCGATGTAGTTCTGATAGGTCTGTACGCCCGTCGCCACCATCGCTCACTCCCTCTTAGCTATCAGCTGTCAGCACTCAGCTTTCAGCTTAGCGCACTGGCCGGGCATTTCGTTGGCTCGCGGCTGGTACCGGCGCGCCGACACTCGTTTCCATCACGCGCCATCGAGGATGGCTCTGGCGCTCATGAGGCGCGCCTCGACGCGGCCGGTGTCCTCGATGGTCATAGCGAGCTCTGCGACGACGTCCGTGAGGCCATGGTCACCGGCGTAATCGTGTATGGCCTGTAAGCGCTGGTCCAGTTCCCCGCGCAGCAATTGAGCCAATTGGATCATGAGCCCTGTTTCCCTGGAGGGATCGGTCTGCCAGGTCTGGCCGCGGCCTCGGGCATCGATCCAGTCGCCAGTATCGATGAGAAACCCGCGCAGGTAGCGGGCGTTGCGCACCGCCAGGGCAAGAGGCTCGTCGACATCAATGCCGCGGCGCGCGGCGTCGGCGCGCAAATCCTCGACAAGCGCCATGACGGACTGGGCCGCCTGGGCAAGGCCGTCCACCACCGTTCGCAGGTGCGCGATGTCGGCTGGGTCGGGTATGCTCACGATGCATCCTCCGTTAGACAAACAGATCGGCCAGGGCATAGGTGAAGCCGGGCAGCACATCGGCCCCGTCCAGCGTGTCGCCGACGTTCAGCGTCACAGGTACATCCTGGCCCGGCGTCCACACGTCGACCTGCCGGCGCTTGGGCCAGACGACCCACACCAAGCACGCGCCGCGCTGTAGCCACGTCCACGCCTTGAGCCCCATCTCCGGTCGAAATTGCGAGGGGGACACGATCTCCACGGCCAGATCAGGCGGCCCGGCGATGTACTCCTCGTCATCATTGCCTTCGGGCTCCGGCGGCACGCGGTCCGCCCGCAGGAACGCCACGTCGGCTCCAAGCACGGTCTGCCTGGGTTCACCCGGCAATGTCAGGTCGAAACCAGTCTCGCCAACATAGACGCGACCAAGCCCATGCGGCTTGACGTGGGCGCGGAGCGTCGCGCCAATCTCTGACTCCAGATAGCCATGGCGGCTTTTGGGAGGAGGCATACGAACTACACGCCCCTCGACCAGCTCGTACAGCCAGCCATCGTCGGGTAAAGCGGCCAGGTCGGCGGCGGTGAGTATCCGTCCAACATAGGACGGCGCCAACTCCGCCCACGGCGCCAGCAAGATATCGTCGACAGCGGCCATGCTACCACTCCTCTCCCCCTACTTATTCATCTTCATCGCATCTACCATCAGCATACGACAGTTTGCCGTGTTGGTTCGACCGCCTTAGCTATCAGTCGTCAGCGTTCAGCTTATCGCACCGGCCAGCGTTTCGTAGACCTGTTAGGCAAACAGATCGGCCAGGGCATAGGTGAAGTCAGGCAACACGTCGCCGCCGTCCAGCGTGTCGCCCATAGTCACTATCATGGGTTCGTCCTGGCCCGGCGTCCACACGTCGACCTGCCGGCGCTTGGGCCAGACGACCCACACCAAGCGCGCGCCGCGCTGTAGCCACGTCCACGCCTTGAGCCCCATCTCCGGTCGAAATTGCGAGGGAGAGGCAATCTCCACGACCAGATCGGGCGCTCCGAGGATATACTCGTCATCGGCGCCTTCGGGCTCCGGCGGCACGCGCTCTGTCCGTAGGAACGCCACGTCAGCGCCAAGCACGGTCTGCTTGGACTCACCCGGCAATGTCAAGTCGAAACCAGTCTCGCCAACGTAGACTTCGCCCAACCCATGCGACTCGACGTAGGCGCGCAACGCGCGGTCAATGATCGACTCCAAGCGTCCATGGCGGCTTTTGGGAGGAGGCATACGAACTACACGCCCCTCGACCAGCTCGTACAGCCAGCCATCGTCGGGTAAAGCGGCCAGGTCGGCGGCGGTGAGTATCCGTCCAACATAGGACGGCGCCAACTCCGCCCACGGCGCCAGCAAGATATCGTCGACAGCGGCCATGCTACCACTCCTCTCCCCCTACTTATTCATCTTCATCGCATCTACCATCAGCATACGACAGTTTGCCGTGCTGGTTCGACCGCACGTCAAGAGCCGATGGTGACTGTGTTGCGCAGCGTGCCGAGCCCGGAGATCGCGATCTCTACCACATCCCCGTCCTGGAGCGACACGTCATCCGGCGGCACGATGCCCGTCCCCGTCATCAGGAAAGCGCCGGACGGGAACGTGTCGCAGCGGCCCAGATAGGCCACGAGGTCGTCCAGACGCCGGTGCAACTGGCCGGTGTTCGTCCGCCCGGCGAAGAGTTCGTGACCATCGCGCGCGATGCGGCATATTATGTCTAGTTTGTAGGGGTCGAGCGCGCCGGCGGGCACGACGACGGGGCCGAGCGCGCAGCAGCGGTGGTAGACCTTGGCCTGCGGCAGGTAGAGCGGGTTGCGCCCCTCGATGTCGCGCGCCGTCACGTCGTCGCCGATGGTGTAGCCGGCCACGCGCAGGTTCGCGTCGAGCAGCAACGTGAGTTCCGGCTCGGGGACCGACCACGCGGCGTCGGGGCGCGCCGCGACGCGGTCGTTGGGTCCGACGACACGCGAGGCCGTGGCTTTGAAGAATAGCTCGGGCCGCTCGGCGTCGTACACGCGCGCGTAGACATCGGCGCTGGCCGCGGACTCGTCCATGCGCGCCTCGCGGCTGCGCGTGTACGTCACGCCAGCGGCCCACACCTCCTGACCGTCGATGGGCGCGAGCAGGCGCGGCGCGCCGGGCGACGGCGCCCGGTTTAGTTCCGCGTAGGCGTAGTCGGGCGCGGAATCGGCGTACCGCGTCAGGATATCGCCCAGTGGCAGACCGGGCGCCGCCAACAGCGCCGCGAGCGACGCGCACACCTCCGGCTCGCGGGCCGTCAGATCCACCACACCATCGCCATAGACGCCGCCCAGCCGCGCCCCGGTCCCTGGCGCGAAAAAGCGGCAGAGCGCTGGCCCCGCTATGTCCATACAGGTCTCCGTCATCGTGACCTCCCTATTGCCTTTTGCATTGATAGCGTAACCCCCTGGCCTGGCCTTGAAAGACCATGGCAGACGATGGGCCTTAAAAGGTCTATGCGGAATAGATCGCGCTCCTCCTCGCGCACGAACAGCGCGGATGCTGCCGGGAGACCTTTCAAGGTCCGGTCCCTGCCATGGTCTTTTAAGGCCAGGCCAACGGCTAAGGCCCGGCCAACGGCTAAGGCCCGGCCAACGGCGGCACGCTTCCTGCCCCCATCACACGCCTTATCACGCCCTATATAGTACAACGCATGTGACGATCGGTGGGGGTATGTGGCGACAACATCATAACGGTAATGATACCGGCGGACTATCTGAAGGCGCCATCTACACGGACGACGCCGCGTACGAGCGGGCGCGGCGCTACAGCCGCCTGCGCGAGTGGCTAACCCTCATTGGCATGCTCTGGTCGGGGCTGATGAGCGTCGTGGCGCTCACTACGGGCCTCTCGGCCTGGCTGCGCGACCGCGCCACGCGCGTGGCGCCGCGCAAGCTTGGCCCCGTCATGCCCTACACCATCGCCGTGTCCGTGCTCTCTTTCCTCGCGTCGCTGCCCCTGTCCTACGCCGGCGGCCACCTCGTCGAGCGGCGCTTCGGGCTATCCAACCAGGGCGTGCGGGCGTGGTTCGCGGAGCAGCTCAAGGGCCTTGCCGTCGGTCTGGCCCTGGGCGCGCCGCTCGCCCAGGGCGTCTACTGGCTCATCCGGCGCTACCCGCGCTCCTGGTGGGCGCTGCTCTCCGCCGCTGTCGTGCCGCTATCGGTCGTCCTGGGCAGCCTCGCCCCGGTGCTGATCCTGCCCATCTTCAACAAGTTCGAGCCACTGCGCGACCGCGCGTTGGGCGAGCGCATGAAGAGGTTGGCCGCCGCGGAGGGAGTCAAAGTGGCGGATGTCCTACAGATGGACATGAGCCGGCAGACCAGCAAGGCCAACGCCTTCTTCACCGGCTTCGGCCGTACCAAGCGCATCGTGCTGGGTGACACCTTGCTCGACGCCTTCACGCCGGACGAAGTGGAGGTCGTCGTCGCGCACGAGTTGGGCCACCAGGTCCACCGCGATCTCTGGAAGGGCATCGGCGTCGGCGCGCTGACCACCGTCACCACGACCTATGCGGTACGGCGCCTGGCGCCCCTGCTGTTCGCACGCATCGGGCCGCGCGCCGGCCTGGACCCTGAGCAGGGCGCCGGGGATGTCGCCGCGCTGCCCGCCCTCCTGCTGCTCACCGGCGGCGCGTCCCTCGTGCTCTCCCCGCTGCAAAACGCCTGGTCGCGGCGGCTGGTCGAGCACACGGCCGACCGCTACGCGCTCGAGCTAACCCACGACCCCGATGCGTTCATCAGCGCGATGGAGAAGCTGGGACGCATGAATCTGGCCGACCCCGCGCCGCCGGCGCTGGTCAAGTATCTGCTCTACAGCCATCCGCCCCTACGCGAGCGCATCGCCTTCGCCCGCCGCTTCAAAGAGCTGACCGCCGATGAAGCGCGCGCATAACAAGATGAAAATAATCGATGCTGTCGCGCTGGAGCACATACCGGCAACGACGGCCAAGGTGCGCGCCCTTTTGTACGCGGGAGATGGCCTTGAGTGGAGGAAAATGGCTGGGCGGGCAGGATTCGAACCTGCAACCTTCTGATCCAAAGTCAGTTGCGCTACCATTGCGCCACCGCCCATTGCTCTACCAGCAGTATACAGTAGTCAGTTGCCAGTAGTCAGTTGCCAGTAGTCAGTTGCCAGTAGTCAGTTGCCAATAAAACACGCTTGGCGGGATCTATGCGCGTATTGATAGTGACAGTGATGCGCTCCTACCACGAAAACCACTACCCGGTTACTGACTACTGACTACTGACTACTGGCAACTAGGGATCTATCGGCGCGTAGTGGCTGGAGAGGCTATCGCGGGTCGTGGTCGTCACCTTGCCGTTGATGGTGACGGAGCGCGCGATGACGGCGCCGACGCTGCCGTCGGGGTTCAGGGTCACCTGCGGCGTGCCGACGTCGACGCTGTAGGCGCCCTGCTGACGCAGCGGGGCGTAGCCGGCGCTGTTGAAGATGTAGACGGTCACGACGCCCGTCCCGTCGCCGGGCGTCACGCTGCTGGCCATCACCAACACCGGGTGGTTCGTCGTGTTGCGGAAAACGAGGTCGGGCACGCGCCCCTGCCCGGCGTGTCCGTTCGCGTTCGCGCGCGCGTCGTAGCCCACCATGGCGTCTAGCCCCGGCTGCGTGTAGAGGTTTAGGTACGGGTAGTGCACGCGGCGATCGATGGGCAGGCCGGCGTTGTAGGCGGCGGCCAAGGCGGCCGACGCGACGAGGTTTGCCCCCCCGTTGGCCCCGGTGATATCGTTGGGACCAACCATGTTCTGCCCCCCCGTGTAGCCTTGCGTGGCGTCGAGCGGGCCGGCGATCAACGCGAAGCTGAAGGTGTGCCCCGGCTGCACGATGGTGTTGGTGATGGCGTTGGCCGCCGTATCGAGGTTCCTCTGGCGCGCCCAGTCGAGCCCGCTGTAGTCGAGCGCGACGGCGCCCACATTGGCGTTGAAGTTGAGCGCCTGCGCGGCCGCGTAGGTGAAGGGCGCCGTGACCTGCAGCGTCGGGATGTAGACCGTGCGCGACGAGGCGGGCGCGTCGGCTTGCTGCAAAATGCGGTATGCCGCGAGGTCTACGTTGATGGTTTGGCCTGCGTAGTCCTGGTTGACGCGCACCACCGCGTGGCTTGGGTCGGCGTCGTTCGTGTAGAGGGTATAGTAGGCCGGCGTCGGGGCCCGATCGACGTGGCGCGACACGCCGCCGCGATCGAAGGCCGCCGCCAGCTTGCGCGCGTCGATGCCCAGATCGAAGCGGCACGACCGCGTGCCGCACGTCGGCGTAAAGGTGAGCAGGCGCAACAGGCCCGCGCGGTCGAGGTACCACGGCGGGGTCGTGCCAGTGTTGACGTTATTGTACAGGAACTGCACGCGCGCGGAGAGCAGCGCGCGCGCCTGGTCGAGCGCGGCCTGCGCCTTGTCGTCCCCCAGCTGCGACTCGACCTGCTGCAACGGAAGCGCGACGCTCGTGGCGTCGTGCGTGTTGATGACGGCTCCGAGGGCGGCCGCCGCGCCCGCCACGTCGAGTTGTCGGCCTGGGACCGAGTTGTGCAGGATGGCGACGTCGTTCCCGTCCACGCCGACCACGGCGCGGCGCGGCGGCACATACACGTCACGCGTGGCGGACGCCACGAAGCGCGACACCGCCGCCGCGTCGTGCGTCCCGCTCAAGGGCACGTTGGCGCCGTTGACGATAGTCTGCGCCTCGCTCCAGCCGCCAAAAAACAGAGGACCGGTGTGCGCCAGGGCCAGGGCGCGGTCGACGGCCGCCGCGCTATCGTAGCGCGCGCCAAAGCGCGCCGGGGTGACCTGCCAGCTTTTATCAGCGGCCTGCACGAAGATGGGCGCGTTCACACGCGACGCCTCAGTGTCGCGCAGCGCGTCCAGCGCGCCGGCGCGCGTCAGTCCACCGACCGGCACATGGTCGATGGTCACATGCGGGTAGATGCGGCCGGCGTAGGCCGTTTGGAAGATGGCGCCGAGGACCCAGATCACGGCGACGACGCCGAGGGTCGCGATGAGCTGCATCAGGCTGACGCGCGCCGAGGGCCGCACGATCTCATGGCCCTCGGGGCGGTGCAGCTTGGGGATGCGCTGGCGCGTCGGCACGCGCGCGCGCGTCCAGCGCAGGCGTCGCGGCAACCGCCGGTTGAGCTCTCTATACGGGGGGATGATCCGCACGGTCGCGCTCCCTCTGACGTCGTATATAGCGATACTCGGGATCCTGGTAGAAGGCGCTGCCCACCGGCGTGGTCTTGCCCGCGTACTTGGTGAGCCGCTTGGCGCGGTAGGGGATCACGCTCTCGTCGCTCGTATAGAACGAGAGTTGCCCGACGCGCAGGCCGGGGTAGAGCGGGATCGGGACCTTACCGATGTTGGACAACTCGAAGGTGATGGTGCCGGCGAAGCCGGGGTCGACGAAGCCGGCCGTGGAGTGGATCTGCAAGCCCACGCGCCCCCAACTGCTGCGGCCTTCCAGGCGCACGGCCAGGTCCGCGGGCAGCCGGATAAACTCGAGCGTGTTGGCCAAGGCGAACTCGCCGGGATGCAACACGTAGGGCTCGGTGGGCAGGACCGTGTAGTCCTGCGTGTACTCGGCCACAGCGCGGCGCACGGCCTCGGGATCTTGCAGTGGCTCGATATAGGCAAGGGCGCTACGCTTCTGCGCCTGGAAGCGCGTGCCCAGGCGCACGTCGAGCGAGGTGGGTCCCAGCTGCGTGGCGAGGTCGATGATGGGGGTGACGACGACGTCGCGCGTCACCAGCATACGGCGCAAGATCTCGCGCTCGTTGAGGATGGCCATGGTCATTCGTCCACCCCCTTTCCTGCGTCGTCCATGTCGTCCGTCATTCCGCCGCCTTTCCACGCACGAAAATACCCTGAACGTGCGCGGCCTCGATCGACTGCGCCAGCAGGTTGCCGCGCTCCAACGCGTGCGGGCGATAAGCGGCGAGCGCGCGCCCCATAGCGCCGTGCTCCGCCAACAAGCGGCCAAACAGCGGATAGCTGTAGCGTACTTTGTAGAGCCAGCCCACGCCCAGGATAGCGGCGAGCGAGGCCGGGCGCTCGCCCAGGGGACCGATCAGGGCATAGAACGCGTCGGGCGTGTCGACACCCTCCAGGCGCGCCAAGAAGTCGGCCGGCACGGGTGGGTCGATCGCGTTGATGGGCGTCCCGGCCACCAGCTTGTCCAGCAGCGCCGCCGTTTCCTCCACCGTCGGCACGTCCGGCTCGGGTAGCCGCGAGATGGCGTCGCTTGTGCTTACAGCCCATCCGTGTGACTTGTCACGGTTGAGCGCCTCGTCGCGCGCGCCAAGTAGGCGCGTAAATAACCCCACGATCCCGCTGTCGTCGAAGCTCCCAGCGCTTTGGTTATTGTTCTCAAGGCCACCCGCGACGGCTGCCGCGGCGTGTTGCACGGACCAGAAGCCGAACGTGCACGCGGACGCGTCGACCGGCGTAAACAGGAGACCTTGTGCCGTGCGCGCGGCAAAAGCGGCCGGCCCAATCAGGCGCACGGCGACGAGCGCGCGCATCGTCGGGTCTTCTGTCGGCGAGCGCGCGCCCTTATGCCTCAGGCGCTGGGTTGGCAGACGTTCCTCTCGCAGGCTCTCGTCATGCCCGGCCAAGTAAATCCGCCCCAATGCGGGCAGCAAGAGCGGCCAGCAAAGCGGATCGACCGACTCGATACGCGGCAGGGCGACCGTCGGCTCCATGCCGCCCACCGGGTCCACCGCCACACCGGACGCCTCAAGCGCGGCGGACAAGCTGTCGGCCACGTCGTCGTCGAGGGCGGCGTAGTCGTCGGAGAGCACCACGGCCGGGTGCGGCAGGCCCGCGCCGACGTCGTCGCGCAACTTGCGCAGGAAGATGTCGACCGAGGCGGCGCTCCAACGCATGTCGAGTAACCCCAGGCGAGCGTGCAGGGCGCGCAGCGCCTGACCGCACTGGTAGAGCGTGTCGAGCAGGGCCGGCGTCGCCTCCCGCGTCCCACCCTCCGCCGCCAGCACGTCGCGTTGCAGCCGCGCCTCCAGGGCGTCGAGACCCTGGTTGAGCAGCGCGGCGACGGCGCGCGCATGCGGTTTCGTGGCCACGGACGGCTCGGACAGCGCCTCACGCATCGCCAGCATACGCTCGCCAAGCTCGCACAGGATCACCAGCAGCAGATCGTCGGGCATCTCTCATCCGTCTATTGTAGTTGGGTAGGCTCCAAGTAGGAATGATAGCGCAGCGCGCGATTGGTTGCCAGCACGACGAGGGTCCTTTCTCCACGACCGCCCGCCCTGACGTATCGGTACAGGTACATCATGATAGCGAGCGATATGACAGCGAGCGATGTACGCCCTCGCTACCCACAACTACCGCACAAAAACCTGGCTATCGCATCCTCATCGGTTTCGCCGCCGCGCACAACGCGTCCTTGGCCGCGCCCAGTTGCGTGGTGTGGCACTCCTGCCACGCCTTGTCCGTGCGCGCAAGCCCGCCGCCCAGGTGGACTTTGGGCTCGACCAGGCGCACGCCCACGGTGCGGGCCGGCAGATACTCCACGGTCAACACAGGACGCTCACCGGCCGCGAGCAGCGCGGCGAGCGCGGTGATGTCCGCGTCGACCAGCCCGGAGCGCACGTTGCATATCTCGACCACCGCGCCATCGGCCGGGCGCACTAGCCCGAGCGTGACCGAGCCCGTGGCGAGCCCAGGGTTGACGCGGACGACGAAGGCGTCCAGGTCGGCCAGGAACTTGATCTTGCGCACATGCCGCGTGTCACCCTCGATATAGGGGGCGTCGAGCGTCCGGACCACGATGCCCTCCCCGCCCCGCGCCGCGACGCTATCTATCACCGCGCGCCCGGCCCTGGGATCGCTCTCGGCGGTCAGAAGCGCCAGTCCGCCTCCGGCGCCCTCGAGCGTCGGGCCGGCCGAGCCGACCAAGCCGCGTGCGACCAAAGCCGCGCGCACAACGTCGATACGCCGGCTGTAGGGCGCCAGGCGCATGTCGGCGCCGTCCCACTCTAGCAGGTCGAAGATGACGTACGATCCCGCCCCGACGCCCGTCAGACGCTCTCCGTCGAGCACGAAGGGATGGCCGAGCGCGACGAGGGCGTGGGCGCTCACCGGCGCCGTCGAGACGGGCTGGCCCTTGCGATTGTAGGCCGTGAGCGTCACGCCGTCGAAGGCCACGACGCAGCGTTCGCCGTTGACTTTCTCGGATACGCCATAGTGCGGGCTGTCCAGGCAGTGTGCGAGTTCCGCTTCCTCCAGCGGCAGGACATGGCCGGTCGCGTAGACTGAGGGTTTCGGCGTAATCGTCGTCACGATAGCCGGCGCCATGACGCTCGTCCCGGCGGTCGCGCCATCGCCGGCCGTTTCGATCAAAACGGGGACGCCGTACACAGGGTCGCCGAAAGCTATGTCTTGGTAGCCCTCCGACGCCTTCTCCTGTGCCTTTTTCTGAAATAGGGCGAGCGCGGCCTCTGCCGTCTTCAGGACCTTCTCGCCCCGTTGCAGCGCGCCGCCGCGCCGGCCCCATGTGCTGACAAACGTGCAGCCCCGCACGGCGCCTCCCCACACTTTGTCCGAGCCGCCCCGCGCGTAGTGCCCCGCCCAGCAGGCGCTCGCCGCGTCCTCGTCCGTCCCCGTCATCGTTTCCGGCTGCATCGCTTTACCCCCACTCTTGTCGTCCTAATCCATCCTTGTTCCACCACGACGCCTGTGACGCCTGGCGTTTTATCTTTTTATCTACTGGGCGCCTATCACGATACGCGCGGCAATGGCGCCTCGACCGGTAAGCCCGGCGCGAGCCACCGTCCCTCGTTCCTGCATAGCCCTATCCGCACGGACGCTCGGTCAAATAGCCCGCGGACGTTATCACGCACGGCGCGCGACGGCGCCCGCGCGTAGACGCCGGCCAAGCACACCAGTGACGTGGTCCCCGGCATCGCGCTCAACATGTGGAGACAGGCGCCGGCCGCGAGGCTGGAGCGTGGCCCGACGCCCGGTACGAGCGCGTACAGAGCAACGGACAGCCGGGCCACGGCGTGGGCGAGATCCTCGTCGTCGCACAGGCCACAGTACCAGACGAGACCTTTGAGCGTCATGGCGTTGCGGTCGGAGAGCAGGGCGGGAACGTAGCGCGCGCCCACGGCGAAAAGATCGCGCACGACCCGCTCGAAGTCGTCGTGCCCCACCGCCGCCAGGCGCACCCGCGCTTCGTCCAGCCACGCCCGCGACGGCTTGACCCCGTTGGTCGCGGGGATGTGCGCCAGTAGGGCGCGCCACGCGGTGTAGCGCACCTCGTCCATCACGGCCAGGGCGGCGAGCAGCGACTCGGCCCACGGCTCGCCCACTTCGGGCAGCCCCGGCTCGCCCTCGCCCAGCAACTCGTCGATACGCAGCGTCAACGGGCGGTAGGCGGCCTGCAGGTAGTGTCCCGTCAGGATCTCGCGCTGGCGCTCCAGCAAGGGCCGCAGCTCCGGCGGCAGTTCATGCGTGTCCAGGTAGCGCTCCACGGCGTTGAGGACACCGCGCCAAGGCTGCCAGCGCGGGTCGTCGGTCGAAGTCACGACGCGCAGGATATGCGCGAGGTCGTCCCCCGTAAAAGGCAACGGCCGCGCGAAGAGGGCGCGCGCCAAGCCCTCCAGCGCCTGCCGGTGCGAACGCCGCCCGTGCCACGTCCGCCACTCCTCGGCGGCCAGCCACGCCAGACGCTCCAGCGCGGCGTGCGCGACCGCGATCCGCGTGCGCGGGGCCGCCGTCAGGATGGCCCGACCGGCCGCCGAGTCGCGCGGTGCGATCGGGTCCCACCAGAAATCGACCGTGAACGGACCCTCCAGATACGCGTCGAGCAGCGTGTGTCCCGCCGCGTAGGGATCGTCGGGACCGAAGGGATACCCATAAGGTTCGGGGATAGGGATGACGTACTCCTCATCAAAAGCTGCCAGCGCCGCTACCATGCTCGACCATCCTCTCTGACTCATTCAAGCCCTACGTGGGCCTCATAATAGGACTACTCGCGGTCACACGAGCCACATCGGTAAACCTAGTCACAGTGGCGCTTGCCATCCGATATCCCCCTTGCGCCGACCGTGACAATGCTCTTTCATTAAGCAAGAAGATTGCTTTCCGGTTTGGCCCGGTGGGCCGCGAGTAGGGTAGTGTCACGAGGACAAAGGAGCGCTGATGGCAGTTAGACGAAGGAGGGCCGTTTTGGTGTATGGCGCGCGGGCCGCGCTCGATCATGTGTAAGGCATGATGATGGATGAGCGGGAACAGGACGCGCACGACCTGGGAGATGGGCGCCCGCCGCGCGAAGCTCAAGATGCCATTGAGGCCGCCAACCGCCGCATCGCGGCGGCTATCGCCGCGCTGCCCGATCTCGACAGTCCCGCCTTCTGGCCACGGCTCTTGAACGAGGACGGGGATGGCGGCGTGCCGCCGGAAGCGCTCGTCTATGCGCTCAAGCGGTGGCGGGAGCGCGGCTCCTCCGCCGACGTGGAGCGCGCGGCCGAGGCGTTGATCGACCGCGCCTATCCCATCGTCGAGGGCATCGTGCGCCGCACGCTGCTATCGCGGCCGCGGGACCGTGAGGACGCCGTGCGCGACGCCATCGCGGCGATGTGGCGCTATGTCGTGGAGGACGACCCGTTCTGGGAACGCAACTTCGTCGGGGCGCTGAACGCGGTCACGATCTCGGCCTGCCGCACCTACCTAGCTAAGAAACGGTCCTACGCCTCGTTCGCCGACCTTGGCAGCCCCGATGGCGAGTTCGACGGCGGGCGCGTGCGCGACGCCGCCGCCGAGCACGCTCAGGAGCAACTGCTGGGCCGCCTGGTATTCGAAAAGGCCCTGGCCGCGCTCGACCCGCCGCTGCGCGACATCGCGCGGCTCGTGGCCGAGGGCGAGTTGACGCAAAAACAAATCGCCGCCCGCGTGGGCTGCACGGAGAAAACCGTCTACAACCGGCTGGCCAGGATACGCAATCACCTCGGCCGCTTCTACGATGAGGAGAGTAGTTATGAGCACTGAGACGGACACGGCGCGCGACTTCGAGTCCGTGGCCCTGGCCTTCGTCGAGGAGTTGACGCGGCGTGAGGCCGGCGCGCTGGCGCGCTATCTCGACCGCTATCCGCACTACGCCCGCGAGCTGAGCGTGCTGGCGTTCGAATCAGCGGCCGGCGAGGAGCAGGGGCGCGCTATCGCCCCCGCGACGCCCCCGACCGCGCTACGGGAGCGGCTGCGCGCCGACGCCCACGCGGCGCTGCTGCCCAGCGCCGACAACGTGGTCACGAGCTTGCTCACCCGCGCCCGCGCCTACGCGGGCCTGAACCCGCGTGCCTTGGCCAGGAAGCTGGACATCGGGGTGGACGTGCTTGCCCTGTTGGAGGAGCGGCACATCGCGCCGGACACGGTCGCCGCGCTGTTCCTGGCGCGCCTCGCCACGACGCTTGGCGCCTCGGCGGAGGCCGTGCGCTCCTACCTCGCCGGCCCGCCGCTCACGGCCGCGCGCGGGGTCGCCTACCACGCGCCCAAGGGCCACACGCCCGCGCGACAGATCTCCTTTGACGAGGCGATCGCACAGAGCAATTTGACGACACCTGAGCAGAAGGCGCGCTGGCTCGACAGTGAGACAAGCGCGAGACAAGGGCGCGGGGACTGATACGATATATGATGGGGTGAGGCGCGGGAGGATAAAGCAAATGGCACAGGCGACGACGTGGACGACGGCGTATCGCGTCCCAAACACATTGCTGAGTGACACCGAGGAGAGCGTCGTGGGGACATCGTGGCATCAGGACGCGACAAGCTTCCTCGCCGACATGGTACGGGAGGTCGCGCGGCGACGCGCGGCGGACTGGGGCGTGTGCAATCAGATCGCCCTCCAAGGGCTACGGCACGAGAACGGGACGGCCTACGATCCGCGCCCCGACGTGATGGTGCTCGCGCGCCCCTTGCGGTCCGGCCGCATGAGTTCGATCACGCTTGAGGAGGCGGGCGTCCCGCTCTTCGTCGCGGAGGTGGCGAGCCGCTCGACGGTCGGCAACGACCGGGGCGATAAGCGCCACGCCTACGCGGCCATCGGCGTGCCCGAGTACGTCGTGTTCGACCCCGACGGGGACTTGTTGCCCGACGTGCTGCGGGCGTGGCGGCTGGAGGGAGGCGTATACGTCCCCTGGCGGGAGGAGGCCGACGGCTGGTGGCACAGCGCGTCGCTGGAGCTCGCGCTCGAGGCGACGCAGCCCTTCTTGGGGGTGCGCGACCGCGACGGCCAGCGCATCGCGTTGCCCAGCGCGGTGCGGGCGCACGCGGAACGTCTGGAGCGGGAACAGGCCGAGACCGAGCAACGCCTGGGCGAGACCGAGCAGCGCCTGGGCGAGACCGAGCAGCGCCTGGCGCAAGAAGCGCGGAGGCGCGCCGAACTCGAAGAGCAACTGCTCCGGCTGCGCGAGGAGCGCGGCGAATAGTCGGGCGAGGGGCGGCGGGCGGCGGGAGACGAAGCGACTGACGACGGGGTTCGTCGCGATAGTCTTCCCGCCGAGTGCTATACCGAGAATCGTGGGCGCTCCCGCCGCCCGTCGCCCCTCGCCCCTCGCCCGTCGCTAAGAGGCGCATAATGGACAACTGGCAGGATATCCGGCAAAAGGCGCGCGAGACACGGGCGCTTCTAGGTCCGTGTGGGACCGATGCGCCAGCCCGCGCCGTGCTCGATCGCTTGCTGCGTCACTGGGACATCGAGCTCGACGACCTGGCGCCGGACCACCCCTTGTTGCGCGGCGCGCGCGCGGCCTGGCGCGAGGACTACGGTCTCGTACTGGTGGACCGCACGCTCTCCGCGCCGGAGCGCGCCTTCGCCATCGCGCACGAGCTCGGCCACCGCGTCTGCCACCCCGGCGGATGCGCCTGTGAGCCGGAGGACATCGACGACGACGCGCTGCCCGTCGGGCTCCCCCTCGGCGAAGGACGCGTGTGGGGCTACAACCCGCGCCAGGCCCGCGAGGTCGAGGCCAATGTCTTCGCCGCCGAGTTGCTGGCGCCCGCCGCGGGCCTGCGCGCGCGCTTCCTGGCCGGCCAGGACTACCGTGCCCTTGCCGACCACTACGGCGTCACCCATACCTGCGCGCTCAACGGGCTCATCGGCGCGGTCCTCGGCGGCACGGCGCCCTCCCCTCCCACGTCAGGGAAAGGGGCGGGGGGTGAGGGTGTCCTCGACGAGAGCCAGCGCCGGGCGGCCGTGATCGACGCGCCGCGCGCGCTCGTGGACGCCGGGCCGGGCACGGGCAAGACACGGACGCTCGTCGCGCGGACGTCGCTCCTGATACAGCAGGGCGCCACGGCGTCCGAGATCCTCGTCCTAACCTTCTCCAACCGCGCCGCCGATGAGTTGCGCCAACGCCTGCGCATGGCCGGACCTGAAACAGCCGACGTGACGATCAGCACCTTCCATGGCTACGCCCTCGATGTGTTGCGCCGCTTCGCCCCCCAAGCCGGCCTGCCCGACGGCTTCCGCGTCGTGGACGACGTCGACGCCGCGATCATGCTGGAGAGGGCGCTGCCCGGCCTGAAACTAGAGCGCTACACCCACCTCGCGCGGCCCACGCTGTACCTACCCGCGCTCCTGGAGGCGGCCAGCCGCATGCGCGACGGCCTGCTGACCCCCGCCGACCTCACGACGCATGCTCACACTGCTGGCACGGAGGAGGCGGCCGAGCCGGGCGCCCTCGACGAAACGTTGCGCCTGCTCACCGCCTACGACGACCTACTGGCCGCGCGCGGCCTCGTCGACTACGGCGAGCTCATCGCCCGCGCCGTCGCGCTCCTACAGTCGGACGCGGCCGTCGCGGCGACGGTGACGGCCGGACTGCGGCATGTGCTCGTCGACGAGTATCAGGACGTCAACCGCGCCAGCGCGGTGCTGCTGCGCGAACTCGTCGCGCGCGGCGCCGCGCTGTGGGTGGTCGGGGACGCGCGCCAGTCGATCTACCGCTTCCGTGGCGCCGCGCCGCGCAACGTCGCCCGCTTCGAGGAGGACTTCCCCGGCGCCGTGCGCCTCTCGCTAGAGGTGAACTACCGCGCCACGCCCGTTCTCGTCGACGCCATCGCTGCCGTCGCTCGCTCGGTTACAGGTACGGCCCCACCCTGGACGGCGCGCCGCCCGCACGCGTCGAACGAGGATATAATCCTGGCCGTGGCGCCTGACGAGACGGCGGAGCGGGCGGGCCTCGTCGCCGACATCACCCGCTCGATCGCAGAGGGGCGACGCCCCGAAGAGCACGCCGTGCTTTGTCGCACCCATCGCCAAGCTACCGATGTGGCGGCGGCGCTCGAGACCGCGGGGCTGCCCACGTCGTACCTCGGCGCGCTCTTCCTGCGTCACGAGGTCAAGGATCTGCTGGCGCTGCTGGAGTTGTGTCGGGGCCTTGATGGATCGGCGCTGCTGCGCCTGGCGACGTGGCCCGAGTACCGCCTCGACCATGGACGCGTCATGGCGCTCGTGGCGGCCGCGCACACGCACAACACGCCGTTCCCGACCGCACTCACGGACGCAGCCGTGCTGGACGCGGCGAACCTAACGGACAAGGAGCGCGGCCAGCTAGCCTGCCTGCACGCGCACATCGAGGCGGTGCGCTACTACCCCGACCCGGCCGCCGTGCTGCTGCACTACCTATTCGGCGAGGCGCCATACCTGCGCCGCCGGCTCCACGACGAATCCCCGGCGGCGCGCCAGGCAGCGTCCGCGATCTTCCAACTAATCGTCCTCGCGCGCGGTTTCATGGCGCGGCCCCTGGCGGCGCCGGGCGACAACGCGACAGGGGCCTTCCTGCGCTACGTACGCCGCCTGCTGGCCGAGGGCGAAACGGCGGTGGCCCAGACGGCCGCGTCCGTGCCCGGCGCGGTCAACGTCCTCACGGTCCACGGCAGCAAAGGGCTGGAGTTCCCCGTCGTCTACGTGCCCAACCTGGCCAAAGGGCGCTTCCCGCCACGCGCGCGCGGTGGGGTGGCCGTCGCATTGCCGCCCGAACTGGAGCGCGACCCGGCGGCCGACGCCGCGGAGGAATACAACCTGTTCTTCGTCGCGGTGAGCCGCGCCAGGGATCGCCTCGTGCTCAGCCGCGCCGCGCGCTATGGTGAACGCAACGCGGCCCCGTCAGAGTTGCTGGCTACGATGAGCGGCAGCGACGTGCGAGAAGTAGCGTGGCCGACCGTCGAGCCTTTCACCGCCGAAACACCCGAGACCGAGCCAATAGCGGGAGCCAAAGCAATCGCCGTGACATACGTGAACGATCCACGGGCGATGCCACCTACGCCTCTCGCCTCTCGCCTCTCGCCTCTCGCCGCCGTGACGGCCGCGCGCGATCTGCAGGCGATGCTACGCTGTCCCTCTCTCTACGATTATCGTCGCGCCGGCCTGCGCGGCGACGACGCCGCCAACGGTTACCGCTTGTTCGCGCGCTTGCTGCGCGAGGGCATCGCGCGCCTGCGCACGGCCCACGGCGGCGACGCCTGGCCGGCCTCCGCCCCCGACGCGGAGCGAGAGTTCGCCCAGGAATGGGACGAGCAAT
>JAABUO010001079.1_pt1 | contig 38313 bp, 33 predicted proteins | sample 5559291 | NCBI WGS metagenome assembly JAABUO01 (sample SAMN10711878, study PRJNA513372) | rock metagenome | isolation source: Antarctica rocks | place: Antarctica: Victoria Land, Finger Mt sud
TTCGCTGAACATGAGGGGAGGGAGCTTGTAGCCGGGGCGCAGCCGGTAGCCGCCGTGGCGCCCGCGCCCGGCTTCGACTGGGATGCCGAGGTCGGCCAATAGCGTCATGTAGCGGCGCACCGTGCGCGCCCCCACCCCCAGGCGGCGGGCCAGTTCGGGGCCGCTCACCCGGCCGTATGTTTGCAACAACTCCAGCATGGCGAGCACACGCGTCGTGGGATAGGATGGCTGGGACATTGTGACTTTCCTCCTACCGATAGTGTACGCTGCAATCAGGCGCGATTCTGTCCGCTTTTGGTTTTATGATGGGAGAGAGGGACATAAGGAGGAACGCGATGAACATATCAGGAGCGGACGTGGGGTTCGGGCGCATCGGCGGGGCGTCGCTCTACTACGAGATGGCCGGCGCCGGCCACCCGCTCGTCTTGCTGCACGAGGGCTTCGCGGACAGCCGCATGTTTGACGATCAGGTCGCCGCCTTCGCCGCGCGCTATCGAGTCATCCGCTACGATCGTCATGGCTCCGGCCGGTCGGGCGTCCCCACTGTGCCGTACACGCATCACGACGTCTTGCGCGATCTGCTGCGCCATCTCAATGTCGGGCGGGCCTCCGTGGTCGGCATGTCCGTGGGCGGCGGGATCGCCGTCGATTTCACCCTCGCCTATGCCACGATGGTGGACACGCTCATCCCGGTCGCGGCGTCCGTCGGTGGCTACACGAGTTCGGACGCGACCATGCGGCAGTGGGGTGTGATCGGGGCGGCGCTTGTGCAAGGGGACGTATCGGGGGCCGTCGAGCTCACGTTGCGCATGTGGGTGGACGGGCCGAGACGCACGCCGAACGAGGTCGACCCGGCCGTGCGTGAGCGTATGCGGGAGATGATAACGCACTACTATACGATCCGGAGCGACGACCCGCCGCCGCTGGAGCCTCCAGCGATCTTCCGGCTGGCCGAGATTGAGGTTCCAACCCTGATCGCGGTGGGCAGCGGGGATGTGCCGGACATCCTCACGCAGGCGGACCTGCTCCACGAAAATATCGCTGGGGCACGGAAGGCCGTAATCCCCGATGTCGCCCATGTGCCCAACATGGAGAGCCCCGAGCCTTTCAATCGCCTCGTGCTCGATTTCCTGGATGCGCAGTCGGGATCGATGCCGTGCGTCGCGACGGATCACTAACCTTTTCCGTCAACACCGCGCGGCTACACGGCGCCCTCGGCCCGCTCGAACCGTTTGTTGAAAGAATAGATATGCCTACACGTCCGTCAACGAAGGGCATACCCGCGCGCGGCGGGGTCGGGTCAGGTGCTGTGCTCGGCCGCCGCGCGCTCAACCGCGCCCTGCTCGCGCGCCAGATGCTGTTGCGGCGCGCACAACTGCCGGCCTTCGACGCGATCGAGCGCCTGGTCGGCATGCAGGCCCAAGCGCCCAATCCACCCTACGTCGGCTTGTGGACGCGGCTGGACGGCTTTCACCCCGATGAGTTGTCAAGGCTGATCACCGAGCGACGTGCGGTGCGCATCGCGCTGATGCGTGGGACCATTCACCTGGTCACCGCGCGCGACTGCCTGGCGCTGCGCCCCGTGCTACAGCCCGTGCTGGACCGCGGCCTGAACACCATTTTCGGCGCGCGGATCGCGGGAGTGGACACCACGGCGCTCGTGGCCGCCGGCCGGGCGCTGGTCGAGGAACGGCCGCGCACCTACGCGGATCTTGGCGCGCTGCTACGGGAACAATGGCCCGACCACGACGCCGCTGCCCTCGCCAACGCCGTCCGCGCCCTGGCGCCGCTGATCCAAGTACCACCCCGCGGCATCTGGGGCGCTAGCGGGCCTGCCGCCCATACCACGGCGGAATCCTGGCTTGGCCGCCCTCTCGAGGCCGACCCTTCGCCAGACGCGATGGTGATGCGCTATCTGGCCGCGTTCGGTCCGGCCACCGTCAAGGACATCCAGACCTGGTCGGGCCTGACCGGCCTGCGCGCGGTGACCGAACGGCTGCGGCCACGCTTGCGCGCCTTCCGCGACGAACAGGGCGCCGAACTATTCGACCTGCCCGACGCCCCTCGGCCCGATCCCGACATCCCGGCCCCGCCGCGCTTCCTGCCCGACTACGACAACGCGCTGCTCTCACACGCCGACCGCACCCGTATCATGGACGACAAGCATCGCACGCTGGTCTTCACCAAGAACGGTATCATCCGGGCCACCGTGCTCATCGACGGCTTCGTCCGTGGAACATGGACGATCACGCGGCGCCGCGACGCCGCCACCCTGACTATCGCTCCCTTCGCGCCACTGTCCGCTCAGGACCGCGCCGCCCTGGCCGAGGAGAGCGTCCGGCTGCTCGCCTTCGCCGCCGCAGACGCCAACACCCGCGACATCCAGTTCGCCCCCGTCGATTGACCATTCGCCATCGCCCTGTTGACGGAGCTTTTAAGCCATAAGCCATCAACGGCTGTACGTCCTTGTTTACATTGCTTACATCTACTACAATTGGTGACGGGTCTACAGCTACGCGAACGAGTAGTGGGTGGAGGAAGGCAATGTCACAGGTCATCAGTATACGTTTGCGGAATGCCCAGTCGGAGCGGCTGGGACGCCTGGCTCGCCGGCTTGGACGCTCCCCCGGTGAAACAGGGGCGCTGTTGATCGAGGAGGCTCTCCGTATGTCGGAATACGCGCTTATCGACTTCCGTGACTCGGTCGTTGGCCGGCAAGCCTACATGCAGGGCTCAAGCCTGGCGGTGTGGGAAGTCATGATGATCGTGCGCGCCTACAACGGGGATGCGGAGAGCGCCGCGAAGCACTTGCAATGGCCGATTCAGCGCATCCACGCCGCAGTCAACTACGCGGCGGCTTATCCGGGTGAGATTGACACGGCCATTACCGACAACGCGGCGTATGACGCCGAACGCGTGTCGCGCATGCTGCCGGGGACGCGAGTCCTGACCATGATCGACGGCAAGCTTGTCGAGGAGGCGCTGCCGCGTGCTACAGCGATCCGATGTCAATCGCCTAGTGCTTTAAGTAGGGCATCCCGCGCATCCGCGTAGTAGACTATACCGATTTTCGTAACCATATCATCCGATAGATCGTTGAGATGCCGGCGTGCGGAGACAGGAATAAGCAACATCGACGCCCCTTTCTCGATCGCAAGTTCGGCGACACTGACCGCGTTGTAGACTGGATCGAGGGCGCCGCCTAGGTTAAGCCCACCGACCACGATAAGCCCGCCTTTCAAGCTCTTCTCCAAGAGCGCGCCGCACAGCGCCAGGAGCGCCGGCAACCCTAACTGCTCGCCGCTCTTGGCCATGCCAAAGGCGCGGAGTTGGACGCTGAACTCGTGCCGTCGAGGGTCATGCTCACCGATGAGCGCATGTGCCATCGCGTACAGGTTTTGCTCCGCGTACGTCACGCTCTCGCCGAATGGCGCTGGAGTGGGGCGATTCAATATCCTCACGCCTGATCCCGGCCCTTCAGTGACGTCGATACGGTAGAGCGCGGGATTGTCGTCTACGCCTCCTGGGCTGATTGCCCATATCTGACCCGGCGGCAAAGGGTCGGCGCCGATAGTGTCGTCGCTCTGCAGTTCGGGCGTCGTGACAAATCGCTCTACCCCATCATCCTCCAGACTGTAGCTGAAGTGGGTGTTGCGGAATTCAGCCGCGCCTATACGCTTTTGCTGCTCTTTCACGCGGCGCCGGCACTCTAAGGCCAACCGGACGGCCCACTCAAGGTCGATGTCGGGGATGGGCGCGGCGGCCTGGGGGTACAGTAGCTTGAGTAAGCCGTTGATCGTGTGGTTGACGGCTGTTGTATCGCGGCCGCTGAGCGCACCTCCGAAGTGTACGCGGCCGACGATAGCCGACAGCTTGCTCTCTCCCCGCAAACGGTTCCAACATTCCGAAAGGAAATCGCTGACGAGACCGAAGTGCTCCGTGAGCAGCGTGGCGCTCATCTTTGGGGCGTCCCAACCAGGCACGTAGGCGTGGATGCGATCCATCAGCGCGGTATCGTCACGCATCTCCAGAGGCATAGGGCCGAAGAGATGTCCAATGCGCTGCTGATGCTCCACGTCGACATTGAAGTTGCCCACCATGACGATGCTACCATCGGCGCGAATGCTCTCGCGTCCGCGGCTGAACTCGCCCGATTCCATGTAGCCTTTCATGATGTTGACGCCGTCTTTCTGGTCGAATGAGACACCCGAGACCTCATCGAAGCAGACGACATCGTACTGGCTGACTAACCCGCGTTGCCCCGTCGCGTTGTTGACGAACATGCGCGCGACGGTCGCCTTACCGCCGGAAACGAGATGGGCGTACGGCGACACCTGCTGGTAGAGGTGCGATTTACCCGTGCCGCGCGGCCCCAACTCGACCATGTTGTAGTTGCGCTCGACGAAGGGTACCATGCGCAGCAGCATAATGTCCTGTGCCCGCGACGACAGGGCGTCCGGCTCGAGCCCGATGCTGCGTAGCAGAAAACGCTTCCAGTCCGCGGTGCTGAAGCGCTCACGGCCGGCGGCGAGGTCGTCCAGGACGCCGCGCTTGGAGAGTTGGATGGGGCGCAGCGCGGAGATGGCGAAGGGACGCGCCCCCTTGCCCCTGTCCTCCATAACGGCATCGTAGGAGAGCGTGACTTCGGCGTAGAAGCCGCCGGTAAGCATACGTTGGTTGGCCACGACAAACTCATCCGCGATGGCCACGTCGGCCAGGCGTAGGCTTGGCAGGGTCGCGACGTACGAGTCGGTCGTCGCGTCGAGGCGCGCCATGACGAGGTCGATCAGCTTGATGGAGCCATACTCGCGCGCGTGCGCCTTGAATAGCTCCTCCTCGCCGGCGCGGACGGTGCGTTCGCGCATTTGCGTTTCGACGATGGACAGGCCCTCGGCGATCTCCTCCTCGTCGATGCTGGCGCAGTAGCGGCCAAGTAGAAACTCCCCGACGTAGGTGGGCACGGGGTACTGGCCCTTGAAGCGCAGGGCAAGATCCTTGCGCACGATGTAGCCGTCGAACGCGCGCGCGGCGAGCTGGTCAAGCGTGTCAAGCTCTACCACACCGACTCCTCTCTATAGCCCTCATCACTTCTATAGCTCTCATCACGCGCTATCCCCTCCAACGATCGTCGGTTCCTGCGCTTGAATCTGCCCGTTGCCGTCGAGGACAACCACGACCGCAGCGTCGCCTATCCGATCATCGTCGGGAACCGTTAAGGACGCCTGTCCCTCGGCCCCGGCGCCCTTGCGCGCGGTCACCACGGTTGAGGCTGCGTCGGCGGGCTTCGTGCGAATGTCGATGACGGCGCCGGGGAGAGATCCGGACAGCGTAACCCTACAGCGCAGTCCGATCCACTTAATCCCGTGGATCGCCACCGTCGGCGCGGTCCGCGGCGCCGCGGTGACGGTCAAGATAGGCGTCACGCACTCCTGCGGGCTCAAGCCCCCATGCTCGTATTCTTTTCCTGCCTCGTAACAGCTGATGCCCCGAGCCATGGCAATGCGTACGTCACGGTCCCAGTACCAGGGGACCGTCTGTCCGTCGATGGCGGCGCCGTTCGCGAGCCGCGCGCAGCGTCCTTTGCGCGGCGCTGTCAGATGCTCGGGCAGGTCGACCTTGGGGAGGCCGCCGGGGAGCAAGAGCCATCCATGGTCCGTCACCAAGACGATGTCGCGCCATCCGGCCTTGAGCAGCGCCTCGACGCGTCGCGCAAGGGCGCGGAGTTCACCGGGGAGATGATGGGCCAACTTCCAGCCGTTCGCGTGGCCGTAACTATCGATCGCGCCAAGCTCTGTCCAGCCCAACCCCGTAGGGTCACCGAGATCGTCTTCGCCAAGAAGGATTTGGTAGCCACGGTCCTGCAGCAGGCGGCGCAACACCTTGACGTCGACGGCGCGTGTGCCTCCCGCCGCCGTTGTCACGGCCGGCTCCAACCCTGCTCCGCCGTGCAAGCCGCTGTCCGCGCCAAGGGGAGCGACCGCCGGCTTGGCCGTCGGCGTCACGCCGGGCAATGCGGTTAAGCCCCAATCAACCGTGCAGGCAAGACCGCGCTGTTCCAGGTCGGTGACCAGACGCCGCGCCGCATCGAAGCGCAGCGCGTCGCTGAAGAGGACACACGTACCGGGCTCCTCGTGGCGGTCAGAGGACCGCCGGCCTGGTAAGACTGCCGTCCGTCGTCCACGGAGACCGCACGCTGTAGCGCCGTCGCCGCCGCTTCAAGCCAGGGGCGGTAGATGGCGGTGATCGCGGCGCCCACCGCCAAGACCTGCGCGTGCTCCTCGACCGCGGCGAGCGCGTCAATGACGGCCCCGTCAGCTTGCCAGGCCCACTCGACGTACGCGGCGGCGATAACGTCCACCGTCGTCCCGCCGAGCGGCCGTTCCGCCACCCGCGCCAGCGTCGCTAGATGCTCGAGGGCCACCGCCAGCGGAGCCTGACCCAGCGTCGCCCACACACCATAGCGCCGCCGTCCGTGCGCCGCTTCCAACGCGTCGATCTCCGCGCGCGCATCCAGCGGTAGGGCCTCGCTCAGCGCGCGCAGGCTGTCTCGTAACGACGCCTCGGCAGCCTCGTTGTCCTGGGGAAAAGAGGAGGGGGAATCGGCATCCATAAGCGGCAGTATCCCCTGGGGGCGGCCGCGACGGAGCATCTCCGGTACGTTGGGGTAGGCGTGCGGCGCCTCGACGAAGCGCTGCCACACGACTTCCCATACGCCCTGGCGGCCGCCTAACAGTGTGGCCGCCGTCAACGGACCGTCTCGCGCGGGGTCGAATCCGTAGGCGCGCCGGCACAACGCGCGGAAAGATTCCCACGCCGCCGGATCAGACGCCTGGTAGCCGGCGGGGTTGTTCAACCAGCGCAGGATACCGCGCACCTCATCGGCGATCAGCAGGCCATCGAAATAGGCCGCGCGCAGGGGCGCGACGCGGCGCATATGGTCAAGCGGCTCCGCGGCCAGCTTGGGTAACGCGCGGTATAGCGCCTCGCGCGTCGCGCCGTCGGCCCCAATCTCGACGCCCAGGCCGCCGTCGGCCGACCCGACGAACGCGGCCGGCGTCCAGTCACGTCCGTTGCGATGCGTCCAGATAACCCCGCGATACTGCAACTCCGCCAGCGGCTGCAACGCCCGCGGACACTCGTCGACCGCGCGTAGATCCGCCTTGCCAACGCCCGGCAGGTAGATCACAGGGATGGCGTCGTCCGGTAGGAGATCTTCGGGGAGGGTGCGCGCGATCATGCAGCGCAGCCAGTAGGCCGGCCCCGTCCGCGACTCGGGCGCGTAGGGGCCGAGCGTCAGCAAGGGCAGCCGCACGCGCAGGATCGGCGCCAATGGCTCCCATGCGCGCTCTCGATCGGTCCACAAGATGGCGACCGGCGGCGCCTGATCGTTCTTGTTATAGACGCCGGCGCGCGCGACGGCCTCGACCAAAGCATCGGCGAAGGTCAGGTGGTGATCTACCATAGGATCTCGCTCATGTTCCCCCGTCCTCTCTCACCGGCCCGTCCTCATCTCATCGGATTATATGTTATCCTACCGCTGCACACAGTACGCGCCTCCGCGCCCCCCTATCGCGCCTCTTATTCGCACGATGTGTCACCCCTTGGAGGTCGTCGTATGGTCCAGACTCGCGTATCGCGCAAGAGCGCCGACATCGTCCTCAAGTACACCGCCGACGCCCTCGGTGGGGCGCTCTTCGCGCGCTTCGGGCTGCCCTTCCCGCCCATCGTCGCCGGCTTGCCCTCTGAGTTGCCCCAACTACGCATCAGTTCGCAGCAGACCGACCTGCTCTTCCGGCTCGCCGATGGCTCGATTCTGCACCTTGAGTTCCAGACCACGCGCCGCGCCGGCGACCTCCTGCGCTTCGCCGCCTACAATCTGGCCGTTTCCCAGCACTACGGGCAGCCCGTTTGGACCGTCGTGCTCTATGGCGCGGGCATCAGGAGCGCCAGGGACACGCTACAGGCTGGTTCGCTCACCTTCCACGTCCACAATATCCTCGTCGGCAAGGAAGATGGAGACGCCGTGCTGCGTCGTCTGCGCGAGAAGGCGGCGCGCGACGAGCCCTTCACGTCAACCGACCGCATCGACCTGATCCTCGCGCCGTTGATGCGCCAGAAACGCGTCGCTGAGGAGGTAGCGCGCGAGGCGGCGCACCTGACGATTCATCTACCGTATGAACAACGGGAGATGACGGTAGGCGCGCTGATCGGTTTGTCGTATCCTAATGTTAACAAGGATGTAGTAGCGGCGATCCTGGAGGAACTGGGCATGACCACTATGCTGGAAGCGTTGGCGGAAGAGATCGAGAACCGGCTTACGCCGCAGATCGAGGCCCGAGTTGAGGCCCGGCTTGGGCCGCAGATTGAGGCCCGGCTTGGGCCGCAGATTGAGGCCCGGCTTGGGCCGCAGATCGAGGCCCGAGTTGAGGCTAGGCTCGTGCCTGAAATCGAGGTCAGGAGTGAACGGAAAGCGCTGCGGACTTTCCTGAAAACGCGCTTCGGAGTCATTCCGAAGGCCGTACAGCGGCGTATCGACGCGGCGGATTCGGCGCGGTTGGACGCGCTGCTTGAGCGCGCGGCCACCATTACGCGTATCGACGAGCTCTAACCACACTTACTCGCTTAAACGACGGCTATTCGCTCAAACCGGCCGCCTCGCGGGCGGCCTGCTTCTCGGCGCGCGTGTAGTGCGGATCATTCAGGCGCTCCGAGCCGTCGGGGTTGGCGCCGCGGTCCTTGTTCCAGCTGACCGTGAACGCGCTCCGTAGCGCTTTGGCCGCGACGAAGGGGCGGACATTCAGGCGCACGCCATCATTCAGGTCGGGGCGCCAGCCGATCGGCTGCGCGTGCAGGGGTTTCCAGCGCACGTAGATGTCGTAGGGCGGCTCCCCGTCGCGAATAGCCTCCAGTTTTTTCCGCAACGCGAGCGCGGCGACGAGCCGTCCCTCGGCATCCGCCGCCTCGTCCGGCTTGACCTCGGCGCTCAGCGCGGCCCGCTGCACGGCGATCCAGGCGCCCAGGTAGGTGTAGATAAGGCGGTCCAGGCAGGCCGCGTCGAGCTTGTGATAGTTGACCAGCGCGGAGAAGCCGTCGTTGCGCCCATCCCAGACCTGCCAGATGAAGGGGCGGTTGTGGAACAACCGGCAATGCCGCGCGAAGAAGCCATCGCGCAGCCACGCCTGGAGTCCCTTGCCGCCGAAGCCGGCGGCGGAGAGCAAGCGCTCGGCCTGCGCCGTCGACCACTCATCGCCGTAGGCGGCGGCCAGCAGCGCGCGCAGCCGCTCAGCGGCCGGCGGCTCACCTGCAACGGGCGGCAAGCACACGATGCCGTCCGCGTCGGCGAGCGCGTCGAGGTCGTCGCGCCCTTGGCGCGGCCAGTGGTAGCCGAGCAGGCGCGCCACCGCGACCTGCAGCGGCTCGGTCGCCCCGACGGGGCGCCCCTCGAACAGCCACTGCGTCGGGTCGTCCGAGTGCGGCTCCGGCAGCGGCCCCGCCGCGTCGGCTACCGCTTGCCAATGCTCCAGGTCGAAAGGGACTTTGACGAGCGAAGCATTCGTGACCTTGAGTGCGGTGTCGATGCGCCGGACTGCTTTACTGAACTCCGGCGATTTACAGAATGCCCAGATTGCAGCAAGATGTAGAGGATTCTTGGGGATAATTGCTCCTGCATTACTGTCAAAGGCGTCACCACAATATAGCGTCGCGGCGAGAGCGCCCATTTGGCTCACGGCTAATCCACGTTTGCCCCAAGCAGCCATTCCCTGGCGACGCGCTATATTGTTGCCACGTTGTCGCCAATCTATTGTGTATTCACGGCCACTGTACAACATAGTATTTTCGACCGTGCTCTCATATAGGCGCCATGTCGTCGGTATTCGATCAAATTCCCAGAAACATCGGCGAAATCTAGCATCATCGCCCGTCTTTATGCCTTGATAACAAGTAGCGTATGTAGATAAAAGAGCAGTCCGTGCCGATTCGTGCAACGAGATACGCGCATCTGGGTTGTGTAGTTGATCGGTTTGCGTAGCTGTCTGGAGAGGTAGCTGACGTAGTCCGGACGCTTTGCCAGACGCTGTCGTTGTATTGCTAACGTCTATTCCGGTTAATGCTTGCTCCCTACTTGGTGATCGGTTAGTCAGGATCACTAATGCAGCTTTAACAACCTCACCACTAATCGTCTCGAAAGCGCTGGGGCCAAGGCGACTGATATGCTTCCATCTTTGCTCTTTTAACAAACGTGTCCGCATTTTGCTGTATGCCCCAAGGAATAGCCAGTTCTGCGGTGTGACAAGGGCGTAAGAGCCACCAGGAACTGTGAAAGCACGACAGCGGTCTATAAAGGCGGTAGCAAGATCGGCCTTTGTATCGAAGTAGTGTTGATCGCAATAGCCTCTCAGCGCCTCGTCCTGCTTACTACGTGTCAAGTAGGGTACGTTCGTCGCCACCAGCGTATACGTCCGGGCCAGCAATGCCGCCGCCTTCGCGGCGCCCTCGGCCGCGGCGCCGAAAACCTCGGCGGTGGGGTCGTCGATGTCGCGCGTCTTGGCGAGGGCGCGCTGGAGCAGCGGCTCGACCTCGGCGTAGTCGGCGCTGAACAGGCGCAGCTGCAGCGGTACGTCGGCGGGGTTGATCAGGCTGCCCAGCGTCGGCGCGTCGCGGAACAGGGTGTACAGGTGTTCCAGCATCGCCTTGAGCCTTTCGTCCTCGCCGGCGAGCCGCGTCCAGTCCTCGACGCGCCCGCCTACGCCGATGCCCGAGCAGGCCACGTTGAGCGGGGGCAGCCGCCGGTAGCCGCCGGCCTTCCACGCGGCCAGGGCCAACGCGAAGGCCGCGATCTGCGTGCAGCGCGGGTCCAACTCCAGCCCGTGCAGGTTGTCGCGCAGCACGGCGTCGGCGGCCGCGGCCTCGCTCAAGCTCTCCTCTTCCATGCGCATGCGCCGCAGCATCTCGAACGCCGCCACCAGGAAGTGCCCCGAGCCGCAGCAGGGGTCCATCACCGTCACCTCGGCGGCGCGCCCCGGCCAGCCGGAAAAGACCCCGGCGGCGGGCGTCCCGTCGTCCCGGTAACGCAGGTAGTCGTACCCTTTGAGCAGCGGGCTGTCCGGGCGCCGCGCCGCCCACCAGGCGCCGAGCGCGTTTTCGAGCAGGAAGCGCACCATGTAGTGCTCGGTGAAGAGTTGCGTCACCGGCGCCAGTTCGGCCGCCCCGATCTTGCGCCCGCTTTGGTTGACCCGTTTTTTCTGCTCACTCTGCCAGAATTGATAGACCCAGCCGAGGGCGTCGTCGGCCGTGAAGACCGCGGCGGGCAGCGCGCCCAGGATGCGCTCCAGCCGGTCGCGCCCTTCCGGGGCGAAGCGGACGGCCACGGCGGGATCGTCGGCGCGGAAGATGCCGGGAAGCATGGCGCCGGCGTAGCGCGCGGCCAGCGCCCAGGCGTCCTCGGCGCCCTCATCGGGGGCGAGTTCGGCGCACTCTTCCAGCGTCACGGGGATGCCGAGCGCCCGGTGTATCAGCAGGCCATTCTCGGCCAAGAAGCGCGCGAAGAGCATGCGGTGCCACTGCGCGTAGGCGACTTCCTCGACCAGCGGCGCCATGCCCGTGGATACATCGTTATGGCCGCTGAGCTGGCGCGCCCGCGCGCGCAGGCTGTTGCGCAGACGCCGGTCGGCGAACGACAGCGCGTGGAACGTTCGCTGATCGACGGTGAGGGTGTCGAGGGCGGCGCGGGCCGCGTCTTCGGCCTCGCGGCGCGCCTTGGTGACGGCGCCTTCGAGCGTCTTGCGCAGGGGAGTGGGCAATGAGGGCATCCGGATGTCTCCTTACAGTCCGCGAGTGTCGCGCGCGTAGGGTATGATCATGATAAGGTAAGCTCAAGGAGTCGTCGATTAAACACTAGCAAGAGGATATAGGGTATGAGCGCGACAGCAACCGATACACAACAAATACTAACAGAGCGGGACGTGATCAGTTGCGACCCAGACGTGGTGAGCGGAACCCCCGTTTTTCGGGGCACGCGCGTCCCCGCCACCGTCCTTTTCGACTATCTGATGCATGGCAAGTCCCTGAGCGAGTTCTACGATGAGTTTCCAACAGTCACTCGGGATCACGTCCTGGGCGTCCTGACGTCCGCCCGGGAGCATGTGAGCCAGCCTATCTTCCCCTCGCGCGAGCGCGCGCCGCGTGGGGAGTAGCTGGCTGTGCGTGTCCTGCTGGACGAGATGGTGTCCAGGAAACTAGCGCGGGAATTGGTCGAGCACGACGTATCGACGGTGCAACGCCAGGGATGGGCAGGGCTCACTAACGGCACATTGCTCGACGCGGTCGATTCATTCTTCGACGTTTTCATCACAATGGATAGAGGGATGCGCTATCAACAACGCCTGGTGGGGCGCTCGTTCGGGGTAATCGAACTGCGTGCCCCGAGCAACGACATCGACGATATCATACCTCTGACGCCTCAGATACTAAACGCTCTTAACACAATCCAGCCGGGCGAGGTAGTGAGCATCGGAGCCACAGAGGGCCCTAGCGCCGCCAGCTAGGTACGTGTTGGGAAATTCCTGCGCAGGGGACGAACCGAGCCTGGGACCGCCGGCGTCTCGCCGGCAAACGCTGCCGGCGAGACGCCGGCGATCCCAGGGGGCACGTCGCGCGCCTGGACTGCAAGAACATACCAACTGCTACTTAGATGATAACCGGCTTGCCGGCGTCGACATGGGCCATGATCTCGGCGCGCAGCGCGGCGAGGTAGGTGTCGACGTCGTCGGGTGTCTTGAGCGTGGCCGGACGCGGCCGCACCGGCACGGCCTGGGGCGAGCGCAGCCGCGTCATCTCCGCGCGGGCGCGTGCGACGCGTTGCGGGAGCGCCGCGATCTTGTCCTCCCAATCGGTCAGCGGGGCCGCGTCGAGCGCGGCGAGCAGGGCGTCGTCGGTCCCCACGTCGAGCGTCGGGACGGGGCCGAGCGCGTTCGCGCGCAGGATGGTGTGCCGCTCCGTCTCGCCGAGGCCGCGCCACTCTTCGGACGCCATGAGCGTCCCCACCTCGTGCTCGCGCGATTCGTCCAAACGCGCGCGAGCCTCTTGCAGGCCGCCGCGCAACGACGCGGCTAGCGCGGCCGTCAGCGGCACGACCGGGTCGGGCTCGGCCAGCAGCGAAACGCCCCGTGATGATGGCCTCCGCCTGTGGGCGTATCTCGTCGCTTACGGGCAGGTCGCCGGCGTGGCGGAGCAAGCGCTGCACACGCTGCCAACCGCCCTGCCGCTCCGCGATGGTGTCCCGCGCCCGTGTCCAGTCCGCGAACGAGCCCAGCAGGTCGTCGCGCCGCTCCCACACGGCGATGCATTGTTCGTTCCCGCTCAAGGATAGCAGGCGCTCGATCGTTTCGGTCGAGGGGCGTTGGGGTAGGGGCGGCGCGCCGCCAGCCGTGGCCGCCAGGTCGGCCAACCGCTGCAAGACACGGCCGATGGTCTCAAGCTCCTCGTTGGGGCGGCTGGGCAACCCCACGTCGGCGAGGAGTTTGCGCACTTCGAGGCGCTGCGTCGCGGTTGGAGGCGACACGCCTTCGCCATGAAAGTCGATGACGCCGATGCCCGACTGCGCGATGTCTTTGGCGGCGATCTGTTGCCCATTGCGGGAGGCGCGCACGAAGCCGCCTCCGGTCAGCGTCAACAGGGCGCCGTCGACGGCGTCCTGCGGCCAGCCGAACGGCGGCCCCATAAAGTGCTTGCGCACGTCGATGCCCCGCTTGCCGGCGCCGCCGATGAATTGGCGGATCTCCGCGCACACGGGATGCTTCTCGGCGTCACCCGTGTACTTCACCGCCGCCAACGCGTCGGCCGAGCCGTCGCCAACCCGTTTGACCACCGTGCTCCAGCCGGCGGAGTCGGCCACGGAGAAGCGCGGGAACAGGCGGGCCAGCGCCGCGTCGATCGCCTCCCTGATCATTGCCTGCAGCGACTCGGCGCCGACCTCCGTCCCGCCGCCCAGGAAGACGCGGGCGTTGGTGAGCGTGGCGGCGATGAGGGCATCGAGGCGCCCGCGCTCGCTGTCGCGCCGCGACAGCATGGCGCGACGCGCCTCGACCCCTTCGTCCGTCGTAGCGAGCGGCCGCGCGTCCAGGCACTCCCGCGCGGCCGCGTAGCCCGCTAGCGCCGCTTTCAGCGCGTCGGCGTCGTGATTCGGCAGGTAGACCGTCACGACGGGATTATCCACTCCATCCAGCCGCGCCTCATCCCGCACCACGCGCTCAGAGACCGACCATCCGTCGCGCACCCACACGGGGACGGAGCCGCCCACGCCGGCTTTCGCGCCGATGGGCGGCGCCTCGGCCCCGAAGAACAGCTCGTGCTTGCGCGCGGTGCGGCTAGCGCCCTGGGTCGACGTCAGGCCCTTGAGAGCGGCCGTGATGGCGGCGCGCAACTCCGTCTCGCGATCGGCCGCGATGCGCCCTGGGTCGGCCGCTATACGCGTATGCGCGCGGCGATAATCATCCTCCCACTCCCTGCTCTCACGGGTTTGCAGGCGATATTCGCCCTCGACCAACATGAGCATGCCGCTGTCGACGAGGCTTTGCAGCAGCGCGGGGATGCGTTGGCGCAGCGTGGCGCTCCCGGCCGTCAAATCCTCGACCAGCAGGTCGGCCAGGACATCGGCGGTGGCGTGAACCCCTATATCGGCGGGGCCGCTCGGTGACAGGCGTCCGATCAGGAAAATGAGGGCGCACAGGCGCGCGCGGAGCTTCCCGTCGGCGGCGCCGTTGTCCAGTTCCGCGATGGCCGCGTCGATATCGCGCAGCAGGATGGCGCTCTGCAGCATGTACGCCTTGAGCTGGCCGAAGATGACGTCGCCCGGCACGACATGACCCAGCGGCCGGTCGGCGATTGCCGCCGTGGCGTCGTGGACGATGCGCAACTGCGTGCGGAGCTGTCCCGCCGCTCCCGCGCTGTCGACGGCGCGCAGGACATGTTCCCAGAAGCGGCGGCGCACGGGGAGCAGGGGATAATCGGGGACCATATCCGGCGCGTCGGCCAGACTCGCCCCGATGCGTGTCCCTCCCAGGTGGCGGTCGATCTCGCCGCTGGCCGTGTCGAGGACGGCTTTAAGCGCGGCCGTACTATCCGGCCGTTTTCCCAGCACGACCGTGCGCACCACTTGCTCGACGTCCGCGTCGGAGAGGGAGATGGAGACGGTGAAACGGCCCTGTAGCTTGGAGAGTTGCGGGGTGGCCTGCAGCGCGGCCTGACCGGTGGCGATGAAGAGTAGGCGGCTGCCAAACCGCGCGCAACACGCCTCGACGACGCCCTGCACCTGCAATGTGCGCTCGGGATCTTGGCCGATGAACTGCTGCAGCTCGTCGAAGATGAGCAGCGTGAGCGGCAGCTTGCCGGGCGCGCCCGCCGCCGTCGCCTGCAGCTCCAGCACATCCTCCATCATGCGCAGCATCGCGTCGTCGGATATGTCGTCCTCGTCGGGAAACTGCGCCTTGAGTAGGCCGCGCGCCTCCCGCTCGTTGGCCGCGACCTCGGGATAGGCGTCGAGCAAGGCCGCCGCCAGCACCGGCGACACATACATATTCTCAAGCTCTTGCTCCAGGCTTTCGCCCATCCGTTCGAGTGCGGCGCATACTCTATCGTAATAGCCCCGCTGCTTGAGCCATATAACGAAACGCGCGGGCGCATACTGCTCGGGGAGGCGCGCGCTACGCAGTAGGATAGCTAGCAGCGCGAGGCGCACGCTGCCTCCCGCCCCGGCGCCGAGCGTCCCCGCCGCCGACCACAGGCCCCCCTCGCGGCGGGCCGCGTTGGAGAGTTCCTTGAGCGCGACGGCCACATCCTGGGGGAGGTGGGCCAGGCCACGGGCGCGGACGCCGTCGGGGAACGCTACATCGCGCCAGAGGTATTCGAGCACGCGGACGAGGTGCGACTTGCCGCTGCCGTAGAAGCCGCTCACCCACACGGCCGGCTGATCGGCCCGGTGGGCGCCGGCCAGGTTGGTGAGGTAGGTCGAGAGGATGTGCTCCAGGCCGCGCCGGTACTCGCCCTCGCACACGAACGAGGACAACTCGTAGCGCAACACGTCCCACTCCTGGGACGTGCGCGGATCGAGGACCTTAGCGACGCCGTCGTTGGGGATGCGATACGTCGTGGGGTCTTTCAGGAATACGTCACGATTTTGCATTGGCGTCTTCACTTTCCTGGGGTTGCCGTGATAGGGACGGCGAGATAGTTCCAGCCGTCGCGCGCATCAAGCAGGCGGTAATTGGAGTTCTCGTAGTGGCCGGGAAAGAAGATGAGCAAACGGCCGCGCACGGAGGGGGCGACAGTGTCGAGTAGGGCCGAGGCCCGCGCCAGCCCGAACAGAGACGCCAAACCCAGGATCGCCACGACGGTGTTCTCGTCGGTATCGGGCGCGTTCAGCGCGCCGATGACAGCGCGGGCGAGTTCCTTGGCGAAGGCGTCGAGCGCGAGCTTCATGTCGTCCGGCTCCTCGAAGTAGGCGTTTCGATACCTGTGCCGCGCCATCCACTCGGCGAACGCGCCAGTGATGTCTACGAGCTTCCAGGAGTGACCCGACTTCTCTGTCGCGATTTGAAAATCGGCCAGCCGCAGCCGTAACCGGCGCTCTTGCACAGGATCATAGATCGCACACCAGGCCTTTTGGGGGCCGGCTAAGTCTCGCTGCCACGGCACGCGCACCGTTTGCTCGTAGGCGTCGAGCAGCCCTTCGATCTCACTCATCCGGTCTACCAACCTTGCTCTCTACCAAGAAGTGCCGGAACCCGATGTCCGTCACGTCGCCGCTGTGTCGATAGTCGATCCACCCAAGGTGAGAGGCCGCGACCGCTTGATTGCGCAAAACGTACACCGGCGCGTCGAGCAGGCGAGCCCACAGCGTTTCGAACAAGGCGTCGCCACGCGCGCCGCAGAGATACCCGAGCAGGAGCGCATAGGCGACCGTCGTCGGCTGGCTTGCGGCCGCGGACCGTATCGCGCGCAGACGGCCGCGCACATGCCCCGATTGTTTCCATGATGACGCGGTGTGGCGCCCGATATTGGCGAGCGACGTCGGATTGTAACGACCTGGGAAAACCTCGTCTACGGCCCTGGAGAGCATGTGTGGCGTGACAGGCGCGTGCAACGGGGTTATCAGGATAGTCCCGGCCGTTGCTCGCAAGAGCGGGTCTCTGGCGCAGGCGCAGAGCAGCGCGAGTAACGGCTGCGCATCCCTATCCGTCCATAGTTCACGCAATGCGCGAAACAACAAGGCATCGCCACTGAGCGCGTAGAGCTCACGCAGGCGACGGAAGGACTCACGGCGCGTCGCGGCCGTCCCCTTGAGCAGGATGTTGTTCTCGATGACGGCGGAGCGGTAGTCCTGCAGTGTGGCGGACGCCGAGCACGCGGCGAGCAACAGGCGCAACTCCATGAGTATGATGGTGCGGCTGCCGTGCGTGCCAACGGGGCTGTTAACAAAGCCGAACCTGAGCGCTTCCGTCGGGGCTCGCAGCGCCGCTTCATCCATCGAAAGTCGTTCGTGCTCATGTGGCAACAGGGATTCGTCCAAAGAGGCGCTGCTCATACCGCCAGTGTAGCCTAAATGCGCGCACATGTGCGAACGCTATCCAGAACGTCGCCGTGATCGCGGCCGTGGCGATATCAGCGTTGATGTTGAGCAGCGCGCCCGCGGCGTCGAGTCCGAGCGGCGCGATCACCGGCACGGCGCCCTGGTCAAGCAGGATCTGTAGCAATTTCAACGCATCCACGCCGCGGTCAACTACGCGGCCGCTTATCCAGATGAGATTGACACGGCCATTACCGACAACGAGGCGTATGACGCCGAACGCGTGTCGCGCATGCTGCCGGGAACGCGGGTTCTGACCATGATCGACGGCAAGCTCATCAGCCTGGCTCCTACCGCGTGAACTGTCCTTCCAACGATAGCGTGTCCGCGGAAAGGTCGCGCCAGGAATACCCCATCGCTTTCAAGAGCCGGTCCAATGCCTGAAAGGCCGCTTTATCCTGTCCCTGCTCGATACGCGACAAGCCCTCGGTTGTCAGGCCCGCTCGTGATGCCGCCTCCGACCCTGTCAAATGGCGCCCCTCGCGCAACTCACGTAGGCGAGCGCCAATACGACGCGCCTGCTCCTCAGCTTTTCGCGCGAGGTGGGCGTTGTACGCATTGTCCGTGAGGGTGCGGATAGTCGACCATGGGATCTCAATGAGCCCGTTCGCGCCCGGCACAGTAATTTCCTGGTCATCAAATGTCAGCTGATCCCAGGAGGCGCTAATCGCGTCGGGACGAATATGCGCGACGGCAAGCGCCACGTCACTGCCATCGGCGAACCGCACCGATAAATAGCCATCTTTGTAGGACGCGCCGACGATACGAAGGTAATCGTCGTTGTACCAACGCTCGGATCTATTCATCGTCGCCACGTATCCTCCTCGTCGGGTTAAGTCCATCCCACGCCGTGATGAGGTCTTCAAGCCCGTCTAACACCAGATCGAGAGCTTCGTGGGGTAGTGGCGTACCGGCGAGCAGATCAAGGTCGGGTAGGGAAACTTGCGCTCCACCGTCGCTCCAGCGTACGTTGCAATGCGGCAGGTGATGCGGGGCGCCGGTCTCGTCGTTACACGTACACCTTAAACCGTCCACGCCTCAAAATCAGGCTCATCGTCGTCCACCTAATCGTACACGTTGGAGGCGCCTGATTGACCCGCCAAAGGATCACTTATAGTATACAAGACGTGAACGTGTTTGCATCACGTAGGGCCTACTCCTCCATATCAGGTAGCGGCGCGGCGCTCTGCAAAATGCCCTCGACGGTCGGGCGATCGTCGGGGCCGCGCAGGGCGATGAAGATGGTGTCGTCGCCGGCCACGGTGCCGACGATCTCGGGGAAGCGGCAGGCGTCGAGCGTGACGGCGACCATGTTGGCCATGCCCGGCACGGTGCGGTAGACCAGAACCGCCGCGGCCACGCCGATCTCGCCCGGCGCTTCACCCAGCACGAAGCGCAGCCGCCGCCGCGCACTCTCGATCTGCACCGCCCCGAGTCCCTCGGGCAGGGCGTAGACGAGCCCCTGCCCGGCCATGGGGACGCGCACGACGCCCAACTCGACCAGGTCGCGCGAGATCGTGGCCTGCGTCACCGGCACGCCGCGCACGGCCAACTGCTCGGCCAGTTCCTCTTGCGTGCGCACCGGTTCCGCGCTGATAATCTCACGCACCAGCCGCTGCCGCTGATTCTTGGGAAAGCGTTCCATCTTACGGTCGCACCACAGAGACACGGAGACACGGAGGACGATGTAGCCGCGAATGAACGCGGACGAACGCAAATGCTACTGTTAGAGATTTATTCGCGTCCATGTGCGTGCATACGCGGCCCATTTTTCTCTGTGCCTCCGTGTCTCCGTGGCGCCAAAAGTGTTAGCCGACCAAGGCTTTGGACAGCACGTCCGTGGCCTCGTCGACCTCGGCGCGCGTGAGCGTCAGCGGCGGGACCAGGCGCAGGGTCGTGGGGCCGGTGGCGTTGAGCAGCATGCCGCCCTCGCGCGCCCGCGCCACCACGGCCGGCGCGTCACCATCAATCTCGATCGCCAGCATCAGGCCGCGCCCACGCACCTCGGTGATGGGCAGCCCGCGCGCCGCCAACGCGTTCAGCCCCGCCATAAAGTAGGCGCCAGCTTCGGCCGCGCGGTCGATCAGACCTTCGTCGTGTAGCGCGCGCATCGTGGCGACGCCTGCGGCGCAAGCCAGGGGGTTGCCGCCCTGCGTCGAGCCGTGGTCGCCTGGCTCGAACACGTTGGCGCTCCCGCGCGCCAGCGCCGCGCCGAGCGGCACGCCGCCGCCGAGCCCCTTGGCCAGCGTCACCACATCTGGCGTGACCCCCTCGCCTTGCGAGGCTAGGAAGGTCCCGGTGCGCCCCATACCGCTCTGCACTTCGTCGAGCATCAGCAACACATCGCGCTCGTCGCACAGACGGCGCACCGCCGCGAGGTAGCCGGGCGCGGCGGGGTGGATGCCGCCCTCGCCCTGGATCGGCTCCAGCAGCACGGCGGCTGTCCCCGGCCCTACCACCTCTTCGAGCGCCTCAATGCTATTGTAGGGGACGTGCGTGAAGCCGGCCGGCATCGGCGCGAAGGGCTCCTGGTACTTGGGCTTGCCCGTGGCCGCGACCATCGCCAATGTGCGGCCGTGGAACGAATTCAGGGCAGTGACGACCTCGTAGGCGCCGTCTTTATGTCGCTTGCCCCACTTGCGCGCCATCTTGACGGTGGCTTCGTTGGCCTCGGCGCCGCTGTTGGTGAAGAATACGCCCTCCATGCCCGTCGCGTCGAGCAGCAACTCGGCCAGCTCGATCTGGGGCAGAGTGTAGTAGAGGTTAGAGGTGTGCATGAGCGTGTGCGCCTGCTTCGAGATGGCGTCCGCGACGGTGGGATTGGCGTGCCCAAGGATGTTGACGGCGATGCCGGCCACGAGGTCGAGGTAGGAGCGGCCCGTGTCGTCCCACACCCGCGCGCCTTCACCGCGCACCAGCACCAGCGGCTCACGCTTGAACGTGCGCATGTAGACGCGCGCCTCGCGCTCCTGTACCGTTGCCGTGGGTGACGACATCCCCGCCGTGGAAGCGTCCGCGTGCGGATGGACGGGGACACCGCCGAGGGTGTCGTCGGACTCGTGGACGAGCGGCGCGTTGGCGTCGCCGGTGCTGGGCGCGATGGATGTCATATCAGCTATCTCCTTCTTGTCGTCGCCGTGTACGATTGTCCCCGCTATCACGCCCGTGAGCAGGCCCAGGAGGGCGCCGGGGGTACGCCCGTCGAGGATGATGGCGCGCCGCGCGCCCTCTAACGCGGCCAGGCAGGCCTCTACCTTGGGGATCATGCCGCCGCTGATAGTCCCCTCGGTGATGAGCGTGCGGACCGTGACGCGGTCGAGGCTGCTCCGCACCGCGCCGTCGGGACCGCGCACGCCGGGCACATTGGTCAGAAAGAGCGCCGCGTCGGCCCTCAACGCCGCCGCGATTGCGGCCGTGGCGACATCGGCGTTGATGTTGAGCAGCGCGCCCGCGGCGTCGAGTCCGAGCGGCGCGATCACCGGCACGACGCCTTGATCGAGCAGCGCGCGCGGCAGCGCCGTGTTGACCACCGGGGCCTCACCGACGAACCCGAGTTCGGGACGCCGCCGCGCGCGCAGCAGCCCCTCGTCGGCGCCGCTCAACCCGACGGCCCGCACGCCCAGGCGGCCCAGCGCGGCCACGATGCCGGTGTTGACCGTCCCACGCAACACCATTGTGGCCACCTCCAGCGCCGCCTCGTCGGTTACGCGCTGGCCGTCGACGAAGCGCGTAGGTACGCCCAGGCGCTCCAGCCACGCGGTGATGAGTGGGCCGCCGCCGTGCACGAGCGCGACGCGCAGACCGGCGCGCGCCAGCGTCGCCACCTCCTCCAGCAGCGTCCCGCCGCCATCGAAGGTCGCGCCACCCAGCGTCGCGCCGCCGAGCTTTATGACGACGGTCGCGCCCGGCGCCAGGGCTATCGGGTTTTCTCCCCCTCTCCCACGGTTAGGGAGAGGCGCGCTGGACCGTCGATCCCGCGGGTAGGGATCGGGGGGCCAGTTAGCCATGGGGCGGGGGGTGAGGGTATCCCTCATGTTGTGTAGTCCGCGTTAATATGCACGTACTCAGGCGTGAGATCGCAGCCCCAGGCGGTGGCCTGGGCGTCGCCGACGCCGAGGTCGAGCCGCACGGAGACCTCGGGCGCGCGCAGGTCCGCCGAGACGGCCGCGGCGTCGAACGGGAGTGGCAAGCCGTCCGCGTAGAGCGCGGTCCCCTGTAGCGTCAGTCGCGCCTTGGCCGGGTCGAGCAGAGCGCCGCTGTAGCCGGCGGCGCACAGGATGCGGCCCCAGTTGGGGTCGTTGCCGTACATGGCGGCCTTGACCAGGTTGGAGCGCGTGATCGCGCGCGCCGCCCGCTCGGCGTCCTCGACCGAGACGGCCCCCGTGACGGTGATCTCAAGCAGCTTCGTGGCGCCCTCGCCGTCGGCCGCGACCTGCCGCGCCAGCGACACGCACACGGCCGCGAGCGCCGCGGCGAACAACTCGTCGGGCAGGCTGACACCGGAAGCGCCGTTGGCGAAGAGCAGCACAGTGTCGTTGGTGGACATATCGCCGTCGACGTCGATGCGGTTGAAGCTGCCGCCGACAGCGTCGGTCAGGTGGCGCTGTAGGTCGTAGGAGGGCACATCCGCGTCGGTCGTGATCACGGCCAGCATCGTGGCCATCTGCGGGTGAATCATGCCGGAGCCCTTGGCCATGCCGCCGACGCGCACGACGCGTCCGTCCACCTCCAGTTCCATGGCGGCCGTCTTGGGCCGCGTGTCGGTGGTCATGATCGCGCGCGCCGCCTCGGCGCCGCCCTCGGGCGAGAGCGCCAGCCCCGGCAGCGCCGCCTCGATTTTGTCCACCGGCAGCGGTACGCCGATGACGCCGGTGGAGAGGACCAGCGCTTCGTCGGCGGCGAGGTCGAGCCGTCGCGCGGCGGCGGCGGCCATGCGCTCGGCCGCCCGCATGCCCGCCTCGCCGGTACAGGCGTTGGCGTTGCCGCTATTGATAACCACGGCGCGGGCGCGCCCGCCGGCCACGCGGCGCTGGCACAGCAGCACGGGCGCGGCCTTCACACGGTTGGTGGTGAAGACGCCCGCGACCGTCGCGGGCGCCTCGCTGGCCACCAGCACGAGGTCGGGTTTGCCGGAGGGCTTAATGCCGCAGGCCATGCTCCCCGCCACGAAGCCCTGTGCGGCGGTCGCGCCGCCCTCTATCGGATGCAGTGGAACGTGCGATGATGTCATGGCCAGTCCGTCCGCAGCGGCAGCCCCGTCTCTTCGGGCAGGCCCAGCATCAGATTGGCGTCCTGGATCGCCTGCCCGGCGGCGCCCTTCACCAAATTGTCGATGCACGACACGACGACGATCATGCCCGTGCGCTCGTCGACGGTAGGGTGGACCACGCAGAGGTTGGTACGCAGAGTCCACTTGGTGGAGGGCGGCGTGTCCGAAACGCGCACGCAGGGGCTGCGGCGGTAGTAGTCGCGGTAGAGGCCGTGCAGCGCCGCCGCGTCGATCGGCTCGTTGGGGCGCATGTAGATCGTGGCCAGGATGCCGCGCGTCATCGGCACGAGGTGCGGCACAAAGGTGATCAAGGCGCCCATGCCGTCGCGGGACAAGGCCCTGGCGGTCTGTTCGATCTCGGGCAGGTGACGGTGACCGCCCAGGCTGTAGGCCGCGACGCTCTCGTCGGCCTCGCTGAACAGGCTCTCCGTCTTGAGCGTGCGTCCGGCGCCCGAGACACCCGACTTGGCGTCGACGATGATACTGCCGCCGCCGTTGAACAGGCCCTTGGCGGCGAGGGCGGGCGCGAGGCCCAGTCCCGCCGCGGTGGGATAGCAGCCGGGGGCGGCCACCAGCGTCGCGGCGGCGATTTCGTCGCGCCACACTTCGGTCAGGCCGTAGACCGCGCGGGGCAGCAGATCGGGCGCGGGGTGCTCATGGCCGTACCAGTGGGCATAGGCCGCGGCGTCGCGCAGGCGAAAGTCGGCGCTGAGGTCAACCACGCGTACGCCATCGCGTACGAGCGGAGCCAGCGCCTTGGCCGCCGCGGCGTGCGGCAGCGCCGAGAAGACGAGGTCGAGCGGAGGTAAATCCTCGCGCACAGGTAGGTCTTCCCCCGCCCAGGCGGGGAACAGGGCGCGCAGCGTCTGGCCGGCGCTGCTGTGTCCGGCCACGGCAGCCAGGCGCATTTGAGGGTGCGCGTCGACCAGGTTGGCCAGGCCGGCACCGCCGTAGCTATTGATATTGAAGATGCCGACGTCGATCACCGCGTCACGCTCCTACCCACGATCCTTACATGCATATTTATACAACTATCAGAGTATATATGCAAATGCTCGTTCCGTGGCGTGGCGCGTATGACACCTCCTCCTCTGTACAGATTAATGTACAATTCCAAATAGAGGGGGTACATGATGCGGAGATTGTCGATGGCCGAGGCGCGCGAACAGTTGACGCGCCTCCCGGAAATACTTTCGGAGGACGATGAGACGGCCGCGGCGACGATCACCAGGCACGGTAAGCCTGTGTTGGCGGTGTTACCGTGGGATGTCTATGAGAGCATCGTGGAAACGCTTGCTATTCTAAGCGATACAGATCTCATGACGTCGGTGCGCGAAGGCATCGCGGACGCGGACGAGGGCAAGGTCATTCCGCTGGCTGACGCGCTAGCCGAGCTAGGATGGACGTAACCCCATCCTCATGGACGGTTGTCCTGACGCGGACAGCGCTGGAGCAACTAGCGAAGGTTAAAGATAAGCGCGTCCAGCAGGCCCTGCGGAAACGCCTCGAAGGACTGGGGCAGGAGCCGGACAAGCAAGGCAAAGCGCTCGTAGACGAGTTGATGGGGTACCGGAGCATCCGAGCCGCTGGCCAGCGCTATCGCATTATTTATCGTCTGGAAGAAACGCGGGTTATCGTGTACATCGTCGGCATTGGATTGCGCGCGGAGGGAAGCAGGAAAGATGTCTATGCCGTCGCGCAACAGTTGCTGAGTCGGGGCCTGCTTGATCCCGATGAGGAATAACATGACCGCTTCGCCTGACAGGCGCTCCACGCTTCCTAATCACCCATCGGCGACGATTTGCGCTGATGCTCGGCGTATGGTTGGATAAAGGCGGAAACAAGGCGTAAAGGCATAAAGGTACAGCTACACTAAACCGGGGTCGACGCTCAAACAGGCGTCACCACGGTTCCCTGTGGTTGTACCGACATAAACGTCGACATCAAGAAATCGACAGCACTAAGAGGAGAGTATATGCGCTGGGGACTGCTGTGGGGTGGTATCGCCGCCGTGGCCGTGGTCGCGCTGATCTGCGTTCTGCTTATAGCTACCGACGCGCCGCCGAGTCAGAGCCACAACGGCATCTGGACCTTCCTGCTCATCCTGCCCATCGCCATACCCCTGACGGGCGCCCTCGTGTTAGCGGGCCGCGATGAATAACGTCTTCTACGCCGTGCTCGCGGCGTCGGATCCCGGTCAGGTCGCCAACACGGCACTGTGGGTGCAATTGGTGGTCATAGCCGTCATCCTCACCGCCGTGCTGGTCGTCCGCCCGAAGGACCGCTAGAGTTAGGTACGTCGCACCCTTGCACGCGCGGAAAAGCGCCCTAATGACTGACATCCAGTTGTCGGCGTCGCCGTGCTACGATGGGCATGACCGATGGCGGCTGCTGTTGGCGTGAGAGCAGGGGGAGGAGAGCGATGCTGGACAAGTCGACGTATCTTGGGGCAATTCATCGTGAGGCCGGGGCGCTCGCCGAGGCCGCGCGCGGGGAACTGGAGGCGCCCGTGCCATCCTGCCCCGGCTGGACCGTGAGCACGCTGGTGACGCATCTGACCGGGATCTACGCGCACCGGATTAAGATCGTGGGGTCGCGCGCCACGGAGAACACCGTGCGCTCCTACGAAGATCTGGATCTGCCGCCTGAGTACAAAAGCCTGTTCGACGCCGAGTTCGACACAGATGCGGCGGATAAGCAGCTCGTGGCGCCGCCAGGGTTGCTGGCGCTCTTCGAGCAGACCGCGGCGACGCTGGAGCGGACGCTTGGCGCGGCCGACTTCGAGGAGCATGTGTGGACGTGGTGGCCGCCCGACCAGACGGCCGGCTTCTGGGTGCGGCGCATGGCTCAGGAGACGGCGGTCCATCGCTGGGACACGCAGTTGGCGCGCGGACATACGGAGCCGATTGAGTCGGAGTTGGCGCGCGACGGCATCGACGAGGTCTTCGACATCATGGCCCCATCGAGTCGCCGGCGGGGCGAGACATTCCGGCAGGGCGCCGGCGAGAGCTACCACTTCCATCGTACCGACGGACCGGGCGAGTGGCTGCTGCGCTTCACGGGCGACGACATGGTTGTCACGCACGAGCACGCTAAGGCGGACGTCGCGGTGCGCGGCACGGCCTCGGACCTGCTGCTGTTCCTATGGGGCCGCATCCCCGCCTCCCAGTTGGAGGTGTTCGGCGACGCCGCGCTACTCAACCGCTACGTCGAACTCGTCCCATCCGACTAGCCCCCATAAGAGCGCCCGATGGAGGTGGAAACGGAACAGGTTGTCATCGCGCAAGCCCATCCTACGGACATCGACGAGGTCCTGGACATCTTGGAGGACGCGGCGCGCTGGCTGGTGTCGCGGGGCATCGACCAGTGGCGTCCGGGCTCGTTCGACCGCCACGCCTTCGCCGCGCGCATCGAGCGGGGTGAGGTCTACCTGGCCCTGGTCGGTGATCAACCCGCCGGGACGCTCACGCTGCAAACGTCCGACCCGCTCTTCTGGCCGGACGCGCCCGACGACGCGCTCTACCTGCACAAGCTGGCCGTGCGTCGCGCCTACGCCGGCCAGGGACTCGGCTACCGCCTTCTTCAGTGGGCCGAGAGGACGACCGCGGCGGCCGGCAAGACGTACCTGCGGCTTGACTGCATGGCCGAGAGCACGGCAATGCGGGCGTATTACGAAGACGCGGGGTTCAACTATCGCGGCGACCTGAGCGGCAGAACCTGGAGCGCGAGCCTGTATGAGAAGCGAGTCGATGGTCGATAGTCGATGGTCGACGGTAAGGATGATAGCGCCCGTTGATATGGCGGACGAGCAAGAGCTTGTTGTGTTGGCGCATGGTAGTACGCTTTATCGCCCCTCGCCCCTCGCCCCTCGCCCCTCGCCCCTCGCCCCTCGACTATCGTCGCGCACGCAGGCTGATGAGCGCGAGTTTGGCGCCGCGCGTCGTGCGCTCGTCGAGGCGGTTGGAGGCGACCAGGGCCTGGATGAGGGGGATGGCGCGCGGGTCGCCGAGCTCGGCCAGCCCGTCGATGGCCCCCGCGACGAGGCTCTGCTCGCTCGAGCCCACCAATGGGGCCAGCGTGTCGTAGGCGTCGGGACCGCCGCTCATACCCACGGCCGAGGCGGCGACGCCGCGTAGCAGCGGGGGCCGCACCGTGTCCGCGACGATGGCGCGCAGGGGCGGCGTGTAGGACAGGTCGTGCAGGGAGCCGAGCCCCGTCGCGGCGTTCATCGCCACCTCGTCGTCGGCGTCGTCGAGTAGGCTCAACAGGGTGGGCGCCGCCGCGCCGCCGCGCGCCGAGACAAGCAAACGCGGAACGTAGCGGCGGCGGAAGTCGGCGGGGTCGTCCAGGATGCGTTGCAGGGCGGGTTCCAGAGCGTCGCCAAAGAGCGGCAACGCGTCGAGCGCCGCCGTGACGACGGGTACCTTGTAGGGGTCACCCGTGTCCTCGATCGTGTCCAGCAGCGGCGCGATGGCGCGCGGATCGCGCGACTCGCCCAGCATCCGTGCGGCGTGCGCGCGCGTCCCCGGCCCGCCGCGCCGGCTGCCGAGCGTGGCAATCAACAGGGCTAGCTCGTCGTTCTCCACTTATCCACCCCTTTCCCTGTAACGATAGCAGACCTTCTCGATCAAGGTGTGTCCTTTGGTGTGGTCTTGACGAGGGCCAACGGCGGCCAGCACAAAAAGAAGGGGTTCCGAGGCTATAGCCCCGGAACCCCTGAGTCTGCGTGCTCCTACCGGCGGGATAAATAAGGAATAAAGGATAAATTGGTTACCGGTTCGGCGCTGGTACGACACCCAACGGCATCGCATCTACGCCCATTATACGCAGGGGTACATGAACCGCTCATGAACGTCGCGTGGTCCGGCGCCCGCGTGTGGATAAAGCAAACCGTGTCTCCGTAGTGAACGAATAATCCAGACTACACACCGCCGGCCAGCGTCACCGCGTAATCGTCGGATAGGCTGAACACATCACGGAAAACGAGCTCGATGAATCCCGGCAGTTCTTCGACGCGCGCGCGCGGCCATTCCTGGTAGGGGTTTACATCGCCGCCGGATGGGACATTGAACCCATAGCGGCGCAAGGCGCGCTGCTGCACCGGCGTCAGCGCGGTATCAGACGGCTGTGATGACACCTCCCACCACAACGGGCGTCCTTCGGCGCTGGCGATCTGTGTATAGGTCGCGGGGTCCCGCGGATCGGCCAGGATGATGTAGCCCTCCGACCCGAACGCCAGTTTGTCGGGCAAGGCGTCGAGCGCGGCCAAACTCTTTACGGCCTGAGAACTCTGGGCGCTGTCGTCAGTGAAAAGCTTGAGGGCATTGGCGAAAATCTGTGAGCGCTCATCGGGTGTCATTGTTCATTCCTCCTATCGTACTCTCTCCTAGTGTACGAGATACGCGCCCTGCCTCTGGATATAAGCCGCGGCGTATCTTTCTCGGCCCGCGACGCGTTAATAGGATAGAGACACGTTGGCTTGCGGAGGACGCGGAGGACAAGGATGCGCATAAAATACACGGCGGCGCTGGCCGTCGTGACAGTGGCAATCATTGGCGTAACCATGGGCGCGCGGCGCGGGGAGCATACAAGCCTCATACGCTCCCTAACGCTGGACCAGAACCCCGTGGCCGTCGCGGTGGACACGCGCTCCGGCTATGCCATCGTCGCACTCAGTCCCGATCGGCCCAATACCCTGGGCCGCGTGCTTATCCTCGACGATAAGACGGGGACGCTGTTGCGTACGGTCCCTGTCGACTATGCGCCGCTTGGCGCGCTGGCCGTGGACGAGCAGTCCGCGCGTGTCTATGTCGCCGCGGATATCGATGCCAACGGGCGATCCTTTGGCCGAGGTACGCTGCGCGTCGTCGACGAGCGTAACGGGCATATCAGTCGCCGCATAGCGCTCGACGCGCCCGCCGTGGCCATGGCGGTGGACGACCGGAGCCGGCGTCTCCTCACGGTAAGCAGGGGCGTCGTCAACGGCGCGTACGGGACAGGGACGTTCGCCGTGCGCGACGCGACGACGGGGACGGCGCTGTATACGGGGACCGTCGGTATGTACCCGACCAGCATAGCAATCGACACCCCCTCGCGACAGGCGTTCATCGCCAACCTCCTTGACAACAGTGTGAGTGTCCTCGACGCTCGTAACGCTCACACGTTGCATACCATTACGCTCGGTCCACCGCCTGGTCGCGTTGCTACGGTAGCCGTGGACGCGGCCGCCAGGCAGGTCTTCGCGCTCAGCTTGCCGCCCACCATCGCGGGCGGGCCCCAACCAACGCTTGGCGGCCTCGCCATGATTGACCTGGTGACGGGACGCCTCACGCGCACGATACCGCTGCGCAACCCCGCCGCGCTGGCCGTGGACGAGCGCACGGGACGCGTCCTTATCGCGACCGACGGTGCCGTACAGGTCCGGGACGGCGCGAGTGGGCGTCTGCTGCGCACGATCGCCACCGGCGGCGTCCCGTTGGCGCTGGCTGTGGACGGCCGCTTGGGGCGCGCCATCCTAATCAGGGGTGATGGCGCGGCGCGCGACTCCGACGCCTGGGCGTGGGTACCCGGCTGGTTGCGCGGCAGGCTGCCATTCGTCCCACGACCATCAGTCCACTTTCACGCCATACCCGCTAGCGTCAGCATTTTCGACCTGACTCAGTAGGGAATCGCTACGTTATTCGTTCTGGAGCAACACGGTAATTTCCGTCAGTCGTGTTTTGATACCTTCAATCGCCTCTACAGACAGCCGTGGCTTGCCTTGCGCATACTCCTTGGACATACGATCGAGCGCGCTGTTTATTCTGTCCTCTGTTTGATCTTCGTTGAACAAGCTGAGGAACTTTTGCCACGCGGCCAAAGGAATGCCCGATAATTCTTGACGATACAACTCATCAATATACGGTTTCATCAGATTCGTACGAGCGAAGCGGCCAAAGTTCTTACCGCTATCGCTTGCAGGCACATCGGCGATTTTGCAAGAGCATACCAACCTTTCAGTTCTATACCCATGATGATGCTTGGTTCAAGAGCAGGGTCCGAGGCACGCAGGATGACGTCAGGGAATCGCTGCGACTGGCGAACGAAGCGGTATAGCACATAGCGTTGATTAGGGTCCCATAGGGGCCGTATCTCATTCAAAGCTTTAACAACTTGGTTCTCAATGGATGCCCCGAGCGACGTGTTAAAGCTGAACAGATCGGTCGCGGCAACTCCCGTGATGACCAAATCCGTCGCGAATGAATAGGGGAGCGCGGTGAGCGCCTTCTTAACGGCTTCGAACACGTCGAAGTGTTCCCATGATTCGTCTGGTTCCCACAGCGTAGGCTCGGGCGGGGCTACTACCCCGCTCGTCGTGTCAACCTCCGACACTGGATGTCCCTGCACAGGTTGTGATCTCTCGCTGGAGACTATGCCATCCCGATCCCGTTGCACTCTTCACTCTCGATTTCTAGCGAGCGTTTGGTAATACTGACCTTATGCTACGATCTATGCGCCTGTCGATAACGCAACTCGCTCTTCGCGTAGGATTTGTGACAACACAACGGGGTCTTCCTCGTACGTAGTGAAGAATGTTTCTTGCAAGACCAGCGACTGTACGACTTCTGAAACAATAGCGTCACCTTCCATTGGCTTAGGAATAGCGATCACATCCTTAGCCATTGCTGCATCGGCAACGTCTGCCCGTCGCCGGTCGTGAGTTGAACGTTGCGCACATATTGCACGCATACTTCGGTCACGACTGGGAAACGCCTGATCGTTTTGCTGTTTACGTTGCCCGCTATGTGCGCTATGCCTTTGTCCCACGTATGACACGCGCGGTATGTCCAGCCGTACTGTGCTAAAACTGGGTGTACGGTCGCCCATCCGATCTCCGTACCCCAGAACCATAAGGTCGTTTCGGGCGAAGAGTACAGCGTCCAGGCGGCGACGTGCGGCTCATACCAGGCCGCGAGCCCGTCAAGAGTAGGAGGATCGCCGGGAAAGCCGCCCACGCCATAGGCGCCATCCGACACAATAACGGTCGGCGTCGGCCAACAAGGATACCTATCGAGCGCGTCCGCTAGCTCGATATGCACGGATCCTACAACAGTAGCAGGCGCGTATTCGGTAAATAACACGATGCCCCCAAATGAGTCATACGGGAATAAGCGTTGGATTAGGACAGAGATTGTAGTATGAATGTACTATATGCTACCGTGTAAAATCCAGCAGGTATCCCTAATCGTGAGAGAGGAGATGATTCGATGCCTCGAGATGTAGACCTGGTGGCCCTGGCGCGCGAGCGCGAGGGGGAGTTGGTGGATTTCGCGCGCCGCCTGATGCGCGCGCCGAGCCCGTCGGGCGAGGAAGGCGAGGCCGCGGTACTGGCGCAAGAGGAGATGCGCCGCCTCGGCTACGATGAGGTACGTACGGACGAGGTCGGCAACGTGATCGGCCTGATCCGTGGCGAGGGCGCGGGGCATTCGGTGATGCTCAACACGCATCTCGATCACGTCTCGCCCGGCGACCCGACACTGTGGACCGATCCGCCCTTCTCGGCGACGGTGCGCGACGGCGCTATCTATGGGCGTGGAGCCGTCGACATCAAAGGGCCCATGGCCTGCCAGGTACACGCGGGCGGCCTGCTGCTGGCGGCGGGCTTGCGGCCTGCCGGCGACCTCTATGTCGTCGGCGCGGTGCTGGAGGAGCGCGGCGGCCTGGGCAGCCAGCGCCTGGCGCGTACCCTCAAGACCGACCGCGCTGTGATCGGCGAGCCCAGCTCCAACATGTTGCGGCGCGGGCACCGCGGCCGCGTCGGGCTCGTCGTCGATATCCACGGACGCGCGGCGCACGCCAGCGTCCCCGCGCGCGGCATCAACCCGCACTACGGCGCGGCCGCCTTCCTGACACGCCTGGAGCGCCTGGAGATGCCTTCTCAGGAGCCCTTTGGCCCCTCTTCGGTGGCGCCGACACTGTACACCACCGACAATACGAGCCCCAACGTCATTCCTAGCGCCGCACACGTTTTCCTCGATTGGCGCAACATCCCCGCGCAGTCGCTCGACGACATCCTGGCCGTGCTACGTCCCCTGCTGGACGAGTCGATCCGGGCGGCGCTGCCGGAGGGCGCGTCGGGCGAGGTGCGGGTCGATACCGAGAACCTGACGTCGTACACGGGCGTAGCGGAGGACTTCCCTTCCATCTTCCCCTCGTTCGTGCTCGAGGAGGACGACCCCGTCCTGCTGACCGCACAGCGCGCGCTCGAAGAGTTGCTGGGCCGGCCGTTTCCGGCGGACATCTGGAGCTTCGCCACCGACGGCGGCCACCTCATGGCCGTGGGCATCCCCACCGTGGGGTTCGGCCCTGGCGACGAGACACAGGCGCATGTGGCCGACGAGCACATCGAGATCGCCCAGATGGTCGAGGCGCTCGCCGCCAACGCCGCGCTGGCGCTGGCCCTCAGTCGTGAGTCGTGAGTCGTGAGTCGCGGGGTGCGAGTCAAGTACGGCGCTTCGCCGAGCGTCAAGTGTTTGTCCGCTGAAGTGCTGATTGGATGGCTGTCCGACTCACGACTCACGACTCACGACTCACGACTGGTTGAGGTCCACCAGCGCCACGCCGGGACCGAGCAGCTTGAGGCGCTGGGCGCCGTTGCGCACGAGGAACACGAGGGTGTCGTCGGCGGCGCTACGCGCGGGCACTTGCATGCCGAACGGCACACTGTGGTATAACTCGGCGGCTTCCGCGCGGAAGTCACTGTCGGTGATGTACATATTGGGGTAGGAGAGGCCCGCGTCGTTGGTCAGCGCGAAGTTCTCGATGCGGACGTGGTGCGGCCGCGTCAGGTGATTGAACAGCCGCAGCCGCACGACGACGTAGTGGTGCCCGAACGCGGGTAGGTCGATCCCGCCCGGTAGCGCCGGCGTCGCGGTGACGCCCAGCACGCGGTAGGTCCAGTTGCCGTCGCGCACCGTCGTGTCCCGCGACACACGCTGGATCAGCGGCGGGGCCTGGCGCGGGGCCGTCAGGGCCGCCGCGTCCATGACGCCGCCATAGGCGAGCGCGGCGATGACGGCCGCGAGGCCGAGGGGCGCCAACCCCGCGATGGCCGGCGGCGGCGCCGTGCGAGTACGCGCCACGACCCGTGACGTGGGGGGCGCCTGCACGAGCGTGTCGCTCCCGCCGCCAGATCCCTCGGCCCCCGTTGCCAGCGGCGGGGTATCCAATGGCTGTGTCACGTCGAGGCGCGGCAGCGCGGTGATATCGACCGTTTCCGTCGTGCCGTGCCCGTTGCCGTTGCCGCTGTGCCCGTTACTCTCCCGGCTCGCCTGGCTTGCCCGCGCGCCGCCGACCCCAACCGGCAGAGCCCTCGCTTCCGCGACGGCGTCCCCTGTCGCCCCCGCAGCCAGAGTGAGGAGGAGCACGAGCGCGGCGCCGCTGACGACGAACACGCCCAGCAGCGCCAGGGCCAGGGCGATCACGGTGTCCTCGGACCACCAGGGATAGACGTGGACCCACCACATCGTGAAGGTATTCCAGTTGGCGTCGTAGCGCAGGTCGTCGAGGTCGGTGAGGCAGATACTGGCCTCCCCATATAGGCGGAACTCGCACGACTCGTCGGGGTTGGAGAGCCGCTCCGCCGCCGGGTGCTGTACTAGTGGCGCATGGTCGACGTATTTTTGCGTGATGTCGGCAATGCCAGTGAGCGAGAGCAGCACCGGCGACTGTTCCGGCGCCCAGAAGTAGTTGAGGTTCTGGCCCCAGCTATGGTTCTCGACCTGGTCGTAGTGGTAGCCGTAGATGTAGTGCCAGTGCCGCCAGTAGCTGACGGAGACGGCAGAGAACTGCACCAGCAGCGAGGCCGCCAGCACGCCAACCAGGACGCCGCGCAGCGGGAGGCGGTAGGTCCGCCAGCGCGCGAACACCTCGCCCAGCGGCAGGATCAGGTACGGCAGCGTGGCGTAGAGGTAGCGCGGCCCCCACGCCGGGTCGCCGTGCCAGTAATTCACGTCGCTGTAGAACAGCAGGTAGCCGCCGCAGAGGAGGGCGAACAAGAGCGCCGGCCGGGGACAGCGCCGCCAGAACGGGCGCGCGGCCAGGACGAGCAGAAGCACGGCGGGGGTGTACCATAGCAGCCCCTTGCCCGGACTGATGAGCAGGTCGGGCAGCCCCAGCCAGGGTGGAAAGCCGAGCGATTGGTCGGGTTTCGTCGGCGGATTGGTGAGCAGGGGCGAGCCGAAGCGCACGGCGTCGTACACGGCGTTGACGACGACGGCGGGAAGCGCGCCCAGGCCGAAGAGCGCGAGGTCCCGTGCCAACAGGCGAAAGTCGATGGTCGATGGTCGATGGTCGATGGTCGATGGTCGGAAGAAGGATCGTAGGGTACGCGCGCGTTTATGTGACAGCGCCTCGTCAGCGACCTGCGACCGTTCCACGTTCGACGCTTGACCATCGACCATCGACCATCGACCATCGACTCTCCAGTGGAGCGCCACGAGGTAGAGGGCGAGCAGGGGCAGGGCGATCACGCCGGCTACGCGCGTGACGAAGACGAGCCCCGCCGCCAGCCCCATCGCCACCAGCCACAGCCGCCCCTCCGTCGCCCGTCGCCCGTCGCCCGTCGCCCGTCGCGTGTAGCGCAGCGCGGCGTAGGCCGCCGCCAGCAGGAACAGGCTCTCCATGGTGTGCTCCTCGTTGGAGAGCACGTCGGGCCACAGCGAGGTCCCAAAAGCCAACAGTGCGGTGAGGGCGAGCGCGACGCGGCGCCGGTAGGCCAGCAGGCGCGCCGTGGCGTAGAACAACACGGCGAGGAGCGCGCCGAGGATGGGGTCGAGCAGCTTGCAGGTCAGCAAGACGATGGGTGGGGCGACCGGGGCGGCGCAGTCGGTGTGGGCGAGGCCGGCCAGACGGCGCCCGAGCAGGTACAGCGGGATCATCGCCGTGGTCTGACCTAGCGTGTACTGCGCGTACATCTTGCCGCCCACGCCGAGGCCAGTTCGCCCATCCTCGCGATACGGGTGTATGGCGAACGTATTCTGCTCGACGATGGTACAGGTCACCGTGTAGCGGATGTACCAATCGGCGTTGTGGGTCGGCTTATCGACGTTGTAGGAGAGCAGGTAGCCGGACAGGATGCAGAGAAAAAGCAACGGCCCGACCAGCCAGGGCCGGGTCAGCCGCGCGGCCGTGCGCCGTGTCGTCGCATAGCCCGCCGCGCTATCGTTTCGATTCTTCAGCACAAACCATTAATCCACCCGTTAAGGATATAAAACAGCCCCCCTGACCGAGGCGTCAGGAGGGCGCGGTGGGCGATCAGGGACTCGAACCCGGGACCTCACGGATGTGAACCGTGCGCTCTAACCAGCTGAGCTAATCGCCCAATGACGTTGAGTAGTATAGCAGATTCGCGCTGTCCAGTAGCGCGTGGCTAGTTTTTCCAGCCACGCGCCAGCGGTCACTCGTCGTCGAGACCGCGGGGATAAGCGTCATTGCTCATCCCCGCGGCGCGCTGGGAAAGTTGCCCCGCCAGGTTTATCCCGGCTTCAAAGGGCTAGAAGCGGCGTGGGGGCGCGGGACGCCGGTAGCTGTACCCGGCTACCTGCTGCACGGGGGCGTCATTCGGGGCGATGCGGATCGCTCCGACGAGACGCGGTCCCCAGTATCCGTCGTACACGTTATCGACGTGTACGCCGAGGCTGAAGTTATCCGCGCCGACCATCTGGCCGCCGCCGATGTAGATGGCCGCGTGCGAAAGCCCGGCATGGAACGTGTTGGCGAAAATCAACACGTCGCCGGGTATCAAGGCGCCGGTCGAAACGTGCGGGTAGCTGTAGTACAGCGCCCCGACATCCTCCGGCGTGGAGTACCCGTATTGACTGTAGACCCAGTGGACAAAGCCGGTGCAGCTGAAACCCGTCGAGGGGGTGTCGCCCACGTACGCGTAGCGATAGCCAACGTACGAGAGGGCGGTGCTGGCGAGGCTCGAGCCCGAGAGGCGGGCGGAGGAGGGGGAATGGGTCCGGGGAGAGGCCGCATGGGCCCGAGGGGAGAGGACTGGGGTAGCAGTACTCGCCACGGCGAGAGCGCCGGCGAGCGCGAGGCTGATGGACGTCTTGGTCAAAGGTTTTCCTCCCTAAGACGAGCGTGTCTTTCACGCCCGTGGGGTCCCAGCACCCCACGGCGCGAAACACAGGGACTAGCCTAGCACAACTCCCCTCTAGCTGTCAAATCACCCCAGGCCGCGCCGGATGGCCGCGAGCAGCCGCGCGTCGCTCGCCTCCAACTCCTCCTGCGCCCGCGCGTGCTCCTCGGCCAGCCCTACCAACCCGTCCAGCGTCTGCCCCTGCACGCGCGCCAGACGGCTCCCCAGCCCGTGCCTGGCCTCTTCCAACGTGCGCGCCGCCTCCACGAGCGCCGCCACCTCGGCGTCCCGCGCCGCGCCAAAGGGCACGAGCGCGGGCCCGGTCGGGCGTTCCGTGCGCCGCGCGCGTGGGCGCGCCGGACGCGCCTGCGCGTCCGCGTCGTCCGGCGCCGGCGGGGGCGGCAAGCCACGGACGCGCGCCTCTTGATAGGCCGCATAGGTCCCCGGATAGACGCGCACGACGCCGTCCTCGACGGACCAAATCGTCGTCGCCACGGCGTCGATGAAGTAGCGGTCGTGTGACACGAACACGATCGTCCCATCGTAGCCGCGCAGCACGCCCTCCAGGGCGTCGCGCGCCGCGATGTCGAGGTGGTTGGTCGGCTCGTCGAGCAGCAGCATGTTAGCCTGCCGCAGCGTCAGGCGCGCCAGCGCCACGCGGCTGCGCTCGCCCCCGCTCAACTCGCCGACCCGCTTGAACACGTCCTCGCCGGTGAACAGGAAGCGTCCCAGGTAGCCACGCGCCGCCTCCTCGGTCATGGGGCGCGCGTCCTGGACCTCCGCCAGCGCGGTGCGGTCGCGCCGCAGCCCCTCGTGCCCCTGCGCGTAGTAGCCGACCTCGACGTTGGAGCCCCAGGCGAACGAGCCGCCCAGCGGCGGAATCTCGCCGACAAGCGTGCGCAGCAGCGTCGACTTGCCCGCGCCGTTCGGCCCGATTAAGGCGATGCGCTGGCCGCGCCCCACCTGCACATTGGGCAGCGCGAGCAGGCTCTTGCCGGGGTAGCCCACGCGCAGCCGCACGGTCGAGAGCACGACCTCGCCGCTGCGCGCCCCCGCGCCGAGGCGCAGCGATCCCAGGGCGTCGCGCCCTCGTGGCGCCCCTTCGACGCGCTCCAGGCGGTTCAGGCGGTCCAGCTGCTTCTGTCGCCCGCGCGCCTCCTTGGCGCGCTGCCCCGCGCCGTTGCGGCGGATAAACTCCTCCGTCTTGGCGATGCGGGCCTGCTGTGTCTGGTATTCTTTCTGTTGACGGCGGTAGCGCTCGGCGCGCAGGTAGAGGTAGCGGCTGTAGGGCGCGGGGTAGCTCTCGGCCTTGCCGTCGACGATCTCGACGGTGCGCCGCGAGACTTTATCGAGGAAATAGCGGTCGTGCGAGACGACCACGAGACCGCGGCGCCAGCCGGCCAGGAACGTCTCCAGCCACTCCGTCGTTTCGAGGTCGAGGTGGTTGGTCGGCTCGTCGAGCAGCAGGAAGTCGGGTTCCTCCAGCAACAGACGCGCCAGGCGCGCCCGCGTGCGCTGTCCGCCGCTGAGGGCCGTCGCCGGCTTGTCCCACAGGTCGCGCGCGAAGCCAAGGCCGCTCAGGACTTGTTCCACGCGGCCCTCGTAGGTGTAGCCGCCGCGCTGCTCGAAGCGCGCCAGCAGGTCGGTATACTCCTCCAGCACGGCGGTGTCCCACCCCGCCGGGTTGGCGCCCCCCTCGCTCAGGCGCTCCTCCAGCTCACGTAGACGCTTGGCCCCTTCGCGCAGGTCGTGGAAGACGGCTAAGAGGGCCTCGCGCAAGGTGCGGTCGGAGCGGAAGTTAGCCTCCTGAGGCAGGTAGCCCAGGCGCACGCCGCGCGCCACATGGACCACCCCGGTGTCGGCCTTTTCGCGCCCCGCGATAATGCGCAACACGGTCGACTTGCCGGCGCCGTTGGCCCCCACGAGACCGACGCGCTCGCCACGCTCGAAGGCCACGCTGAGCCCGTCCAGCACCGGCTTGTCGCCGAACGATTTACTGATGTTTTGCAAACTAATAACAGCCATTGTTGGTTTTCCCTGTACCAGTCGGGGCGGTCCACGATAGCGGGCCTCACCCCCCGACTAGACTGTAGCACATAGGCGCGCCTCGGCATTGTAGAACCTCCATGCCGGCCGACGCTCGGCTCCGTCGGGCTAATCAATAGCCGGAGCTACCCTGTTTCCGACGCCCGCTATCCCGCTGCGAGTAGGGTGTTGTGTGGGGCGCCATCACATTTTATCCTGACCGCAATACCTTTTTGAGGAGAAGCCGAACGTGACCGACCAGCAAACACTGCT
>JAABUO010001080.1_pt1 | contig 38294 bp, 35 predicted proteins | sample 5559291 | NCBI WGS metagenome assembly JAABUO01 (sample SAMN10711878, study PRJNA513372) | rock metagenome | isolation source: Antarctica rocks | place: Antarctica: Victoria Land, Finger Mt sud
CTCTACCAGTTGAGGCCGCAACGCCGTCGAGGGCATTGAGGAGTCCCGAGAGTGTGACATGGTCAATTACTGTATTAGAGAGCGTTTGACCTTCCAGGACATGTTCGAGATCTGTGTTGTTCTTATTTCGGATCTGACGACTTAGGCCTGCGCTGTCGATGTCTTCGAGTACGACAATACTGCGCTTTGGCACATTCTGAAAGAGCTGTATGAGATCTTCATCTGAGATATTTCTATCTCCCAGCGAAATATAGTATATGGGGAGCCCGAAATGACAGGCAGTGGCCTCACAAAGGCTGGACTTTCCTGTACCAGTGGGTCCCTCGAATAACACGCCTATTCGATAGGGACGGCCGCAACGCGCATACACATTGGAAGATTCCGGGTCTAGATAGTAATTTAATTTGTCGAGGAACATCTTCTTCTCGGATTCGTTTAAGATGACTGTGTCGATGCCCTTGTATGGCTTCTCGTCTGCTCGATCCCATAGATGATTATGTTTGACTCGTACTGATCTTGGACTGGGACGATATATCCATGTAATCTTCTCTTGCTCGTTGAAATATTTATCCCGAGCTTTTGCGCAAAGGTCTTTGAGACCTTTGTTGTTCCAACCGAGCTGCGAAATGCTGAAAGTCTCTAATCCTGACTCCACTCCCAATGTTGATATCCGGACCGATCTCGGAGATCTCTTGAATATCAATAGTCGCCAGCTAACCCAAAACAAATGATGACCATGATACGGCTGAAAGACTGTGGCTCTCCTCACGTTTCTGTAGTTGAAGTGGCCAGTCTGAGGATCCTTGGTTGGCTGAAGCGTACCCTGAGGTCCCGAATGACAATCCTCCGCACCGACTGTGGCGATAAGAGAAAGACAGTAATGCTTCGATTTGAATATTTCCTCAACGAATTTCAGCATGTGAATGTAATTCTCGTCGCCCCGCTCAAAGTGTATCTCAGAGGTACCATATTTGAGCAAGGCCCGATTAAAATTCCCGAGAGTGGGAACTATCCTCAATAATTCCCTTAAAATGACTCCGAAAAGGATCAGTTGCGAAAGGTCGGAAGATGGAATGGCTGTTATTAGAAAATTGGTCAAGATGCGAACAAAATACGCACTGATGAGTGAAGCCAAAAAGCTTAGATCCATGATCAACGGTCTCTGCAGCGAGATATGGGATACGGGCGATCGAGCGTGAGAAAACTCTTCCAACGTAAATATAAGGGGTGGTCCCACCCCTCCTCGTAGTAGTAGTCAGTAAGAGGGAGTTCCCCGGTCTAGAAGTCCTTATCTGTCTGATTATATCGGCAATTTGCATGAGCAGACTTTCCCGAGCGCTGCATCACGGGTCTCGAGGTATTGGTCCCAATCCCTGTTACATTATCACATTGAAAGATCAACCGCCTGCATCTGCGTGAGCACGCTGCACAAGGCGGGCTCGGGTCTAGCGTACAATCGTTAGGTCTTTGCATATCGATAGCACAGTTCAGACTGGGCAACAATTCTCGACTTGAAAACAGCATGAAGTTGGCGCGTCTCTAACGTGAGCGAACACCGAAGCTGGTACTCTGTATTTTGCGCCGTGTTGAAGCTGCCGCACATTCAAGAAGGAAGCTAGAAGGAAATGGATCATTGTAAGCTCAGGGAGAACGGTATTGCCTGATGTATAGCCTACCGCAGACGACTTTCTCGAGCCTCCCCTCTGAAATTTTGCGCTACCCTGTAAGTGCATCTACCTCATGCCAACTCTACACAAACTCCCTTCCTTCAAGCGCTCTTCTGATGACGACGACGACCATGATAGTGACTTGAACCGATCTCTCAATTTCTTTTCGACACCAGAGCCGGGCGGGACATCCTGTACTCCCCTTGCATCCTCATCGTGGATACGAGAGTCAACTTTGGCATCAATTAAATGCCTGAAATATCAGCCTTGGGGCAGCAGTCGATGGCGTTGTGACAGGCCCTGAGCATGCAATCTCCACGCTGGTAGGCGGTCGTGGGTCGCTCCATCAATGCGCACACCCCAGCCATGCTGCTCTACGATGCCAGCCAGAGGGTGGCACAGCAAGAACCAACCAATCCGCCGCCAACAAACGCTCTATGGTGGTTGGGCACAAATCGGGTGCGTGGATGAGAGTGACGAAACGGGAGGTTCTGTGCCTTGCGATATCTACGCAATTGGGAAGATCTTTGCTTCGAACGCGTTGTATAGGGCTCGGATTAGGGGTCTTTCCCTTCTTTCCGAGGCCCTTCGCTTGGCAAAGTGACGACGATCTTTTGATAACTTGATAGCTCCTATTCATGATCAATCAATTCGCCGCTGGGTTACAGATCGTCCCTTGACTCAGCGATTTACGCCCCGATGTATCTTATTGGCATCATCTCTCTTGAAGACCTTTGTCACCAGGTGTGATGAGCAGCAGATCTTGTCACAATTGTTCGAATTCGGAAGATCACAGTGGGTTACCAGCTTAGGGTGCTGCAATCAGGAAGCAAAGGTTCGTCTAACGTTTGTTGTTTGCCTTCTTCTCTGCATCGTGCAACGGTCGATACGGCATTTTGAGTGATATGTTTAATACAGAAGGTATGAATAAAAAGTATAAAATGGTCCTTAGATCTCGAAATATCCTCGTGACAGTCCACGTTGATAGGATACTCTCTCAAATTCGGTTACTGAATCCCCTCTCCATATAACAGTAACGGAGAATCCACCTTACTTTCCATAGAATATTGTGTTTTGAACTGTTGTACCGCGTGAAATAGCTATCATGAAGCGGGAATTTGGTTCCCAATAAAGGGACCAAGATCCTGAGCGTTTCCCCAAAATGACATGACTATTCTGGAAGCAATAGCACCGCTTCTTCAACACTTCTGCTAGTTTTGAGCCCTAATAAAGCCGAATACGGTCGACGATATTATCGAATATGCGTTGTATATAGAAGACATCCCTAGAGGTAACGTCAGCACTGACTGATAATTACAAAGTGAATGTGACCCTCAACCTCTTGATAAGATCTGCACAGTTGTGTAGGGTTAATTCTTAAGTTGAGGTTTTCGAAGCGAAGTGTCGTAGTTGGTATGACCCATCGTTCTCGAATTTGGTACTCAGTGGCGGCTCATAGTTCACTAAGCACAAAAATCGACGAGGTGGTTCAATGCCCAGAGCGACAGGGTTGAGGGCGTAGAGATAGATCATAGCTGGCCTGAGGGCCTGGAGAAAGTCTCACAAAGGATTGGCGGCTCGGGCCGTGCCCTAACATTAACATTAACCTTAACTTTGAAGTCTGATACAATGATGTACCTTAATCATGTCTGTCACCTGCGTTGCGCCCACAACCCTTATGAGTGTTGGAATACAAGGCCATATGGGGGCATATTGATATATTGGTTGTTGCTATCTAGTAGATAGGAACAAGAAGTGGGAGGAAGGATAGATACCCCTAGCGCCAAGCCGGCCGGAATAACTAACCACCGGGGTATACATGTGTACCGTACCCCCTTTCCAACAGGAATGCGGCGTCGGATGAATGCGGAGATTACCAACCAAATCACACCTGAAATTCCAACAACCTGGTGATGTCTCGTCTCCGCTTACGCCAGAAGGTGTCCGTGGTGGAGGGTTTGGTTTCAATATGTTTTCAAGGCATTGAGGTGCTGATACTAGCGCATAGTCGATCTCACTCGCTTTTGTTTGGGGACTGTGCGGTAGACGAATGGTCAAATACATCGACGTCATGCTCGACTCGATGCTTGATGCGTGAAGATTCGCTGGCACCATGGCAATTTCGAGGGACAAAGTCAATAAAGGTAAATTAGCATAAAGGCAGTCTAGATAGACCTGCCCCTTGATGCTCTTTCGATCTGACACAGTGATTCTTCAGCGTTCGATCGCTGCCCATAGATAGGTAGCTGCTGATGTCGGGTTTTTTGGGATTAGACCCCTCTGTCATTTCATAGTACTCTACTTTCGCAAATTGAGAAAGGCCGCTCCTCTCCGCCTCAGTCAGTCCCCTTGTCAATTTTACCCCGTTCATTCAGTGCATCAATACCGTCTCCTTTTAGTTTCGATTCTCTGTTTTGCTTTTTCTACATTTTACGTTTAGGTTCATTTGAGCAATCGCACCAATGGCTCTTAGGTCTGTAAGAATTACCTTTACCTATTAGTTTGATCTGCGAATATTTTTAAAACCATCTAGAGACTAAGCTTTTTCGGAAGAGCCTCTCATTTTAACAAACAAAAAACCTTTGAGGTCTTTATCTTCGCCGCCTGCCTTAACAGCCTGTGAGCGGCTAGTGACTCTAGGGGCAATAAAAGGGGCGTATCGTAGCATGCTTATGAGATTGGTTAAGGAACGAATATATGTTCAGCTTAGGACACATCGCTGACATTTTCATTCCGCTTCCCAACGAATCATAGATGCTATGCTGAGCCCTGAAACGATCCTGCGCGGAACCATCCTCACCCGGGTTGCTTGCCCTCTGCGATCATGGCCAGGTACGTGAGTAAGATCACAAGGGTAGCAAGGCACAGAGACGACTTATTCCAACATCTTGCTTGCTCATCCTGACTACCGCAGCGTCACTCATGTAGGCGAACACGCCCCTGCAACGAGACCGCTCGCGACGTGACACCGCCGAAGTTGGTGGTCAATCTAGAACGAGGGCCGATGTATGCGCGCGAAGTAGTAGGCGATCCTTCTATTGCTCTGATTACCCGTCCTAAAGACGTTCTTCGCCATGACCTCTATCATGACAAACCAGCTCTTGAGTAGCATTTCAAGCGGATGGGTTTGGCTTTGTCATTGCAAGTGGTGGTATGGGAGACAGTGTGAGAGAGCAATGTAGAACTACTCTTCCCAAGCTTATATCAACTGACTCAAATGCCTGTGCTTATACTTCTGCATTTCGTCTGGTATACTTGGTTCAGGGACTGAGAAATTGTATCTCAAGCTTGCGGCTTTGGCCTTAACTGCGAGATATCTAGATTTTATATCTACTTCTTTGTATGATTGGTAAATATTCTATAACATTGTGAACTGAGCGCAGCCTTGAGTCGGCCAGATTACTTGAACAACCTGCTTTGCATATCTTCCAGGAATGTTACACAAAGAACATCGATGGCATGCTAGCACTACCAAGTCTCTTGCGTTTGTTCGAGCAATAGAAGAAATCAGCCTATTGACCATCTTTGTTCTCGGCTCTTTGCCTTGCGGTCGGGGTTAACTTAGGTAGAGATGTCAGGTTTAGTATTCCTCGATCCTTCACTTTACAGGACATCCCCTTGTCCCATATCGACCTCCAGACATCCAGTGAAAGATATCTACAAGCCACCAGAATCCAAGTCCTCCAGCGGTGAACAGCTTGCCACATCCATATCCAATATTCCCTGCATAGAAGTGATCGACACCAAAAGCGCCGAGGAAGAAGTTGAGAATCGCCGCTTTTTGTTGTTGACGAATGCAGCGGTCAAGTCCGTTCCAGTGAGTGGAATGTGACACTAACAAGCATTAGAAGGCGACAACAACTCATTGAAACAGGGGATTGTACGGAAGACACATCCGTAGATAGCAGCGAAGAGAATATATAACAGCGCAAGACCGCCGGCCAGAGATAGAACAGCAGCCACAGACAATCTGGCAACAAGCCGATGACGAAGTGTAGTCATTGTCTTCTATGGGAGGGAATAGAGCTGACTAGAGCAGTGGAATGAAAGAGGTTCAATGGCAGAGGAAGCCGCTGTGTACTACCTACCTATATAGCTGCCTGCCTAGTGAGAGAATATTCCATTCATTTCTAGGCTTCTCTAGGCTTCTATCAGGCTTCAGGTGCTTACGTCACATCAGTAGCAACTAGCTCAGTATCAGCTTTCAGTCATCATCGCAGTCTTTACGACCATCGTCAAGCTTCGTTTCATGTCAGCAAGATTCATCTTATCGTTCTCAATGTCAACAAATGACGCATTCAGAGAGTCTACAACTCAACATCGTAAATTCAGCGTCTCTTCAACCTGAGAAAATCATCGAAGAAAAGCGTTTTCCACATCGCTAGGAGATCGAGCTACAGATGGGACGACGAATGATATTCCATGGAAGCAGTGTATCAAATTCTGAGCATTCAACACGATGACAGGCACTTTACGTCTTGAGATAGCAACAATTGCAGCGCGCATGGTATGACGTGTCGTCTCCCAATTTGCTGGGCGACAAAGGCCAGAGTGAGCAACAAGGATGTCGCGATGCCTCTCCATTTTGCCTCCTCCGCTCAACCAGAAATGTAGCACACAAGGGAGGAGTTTGACATCCCCGAAAAGGAACCCTCAAGGTCGTAACTTATACTGCCATCTCGCTGGTATTGAGCGGAGTAAGTAGACTTGGTCGTGGACCAAGGATCAAGGACCAAGACACAAAATTGGGGATAGGAGGTTGTAGAATGAAGACGAAGTAGTTGTTGTGATATGCGAAGATACGTCAAAGTTGAGACCGCCGAAGCATATTGCAGCTGCTGAAGGCAGCGCTATGGTATGGCGATGCCAAATGGCAACGGCGATTCCCTCATTGAACTTTGCTCAAGGTCAGTATAAATTGATTTGGTGAATGGCTGACTGACAGTGTGTAGACGCAACCCGCAAACGATGGCTTCTTGACCGAGGAATGGCAGCACGACCCTAATGATGAATGAGACCCAACCAGCGGCATCTGCGATGTCGACTCTGGCCGAAGCCGGCTTGGCGCTAGAGGTATTTATCCTTCCTCCCACTTCTTCCTTTCCGTAGTTCCTACCTACTAGATAGTTAATATATGCACATATTCGCTCTGACCCTCATATACCAACAGCCAGTTCTACGTCATCCCCGACCGTCGTCGCAGTGGAACCAATAAAGCCGACCGTGCATTTGCTGTCTCACGACTGAAAGGAATAGGGCGCGGGAAACAAGGTTGATGGTGAATATATACCATGCAGCCTTGGGAATCTATATCAAATATACATGACAGCAAGATGTACCTCTTACGACTGTGTTCTGCTTTGGTTTTGGTCCCATGTTGGTTTGATGGACTGCGTAGGAACGTGGCCATTTTGACCGACGGGGTAGGAGAACAGCTTGGGGATGTTTGCACATGGTCCCTCAAGGACTTAGAGCACCCAAATAACACATTGGCAGAAGGGGTTGGGTGTAAGAGGTTTCCTCAACTCGAAATGGCGAGTAGTGGTCATTATCACATCGTTTTCATGAAAGTACCATCAATGCAATGTTAAGTATCACCAATGCAATGTTCGGGAAGTGTGGCACTCATAGTGGTGTGCCATTTGGAATAAACATGGGCGGGTGGGGACTCCATCCGTTTTGCCTTTCATCCGTGGTTTTCTTCAATCTTCAATCTTCTCCTTCCACTTCCGTCCCATTCATCCCCCCCCCACCTTTCAAATAGGAAAGTTATGTATTTAGAATTCTAGAAACTAGGATTATGATAAAAGACTTTGCATGAAGAAGAAAAGAAGAGAAAGCAGAGGGTTGAGGGATTTTATATTCACAGATCCCTTTGTAACACATTTGTTTGTTATGTTCTTTTGTAACACCTGCGTCAACATTCTTTGTCAACAACTTCTTTGTGTCATGACAATTAGAACTTTCCAGAATTAGTTTCACACATCTGACCATAACATCTAACCATAACATCTAACCATAACATCAAGTTTGAACCGTGACACCACCGTCCTGCGACCCCTCCTCCTCGGGGCCTGGCCTACCTCTTCCTTATCGTTCACACCGCCCTCCCTGTTGCTATCCGGCATGACTGACAGGCCCATATCAACCAAGACGGACGGCTTTGGCGTTTTGAATGGATTGTGAACGTCTTCCTGGTGGCGTTGCCGTGATTGTGCTCCTCTGCTGATTTGCTGTGAATGACTGATGAGAAGTAGTGTGTGGTAGGTTGGAAGAGAAGCAAAGGCGAGGTAGCACAACACTTTGCCATGAGCCAACAGACAGGTTCCCGCTGAGAATATTGGAGCATTGATGACGAAGGGGCCCTCGCCGAAGGGCAGGGAGGGTAAGGAAACAATAATTCTGTGAGAACAATTGGCTCTTTGATGCGTCTCTGAAAGATCAATACCAAAGCATAAGCCGTCACTATCACTGAGCATTGAATGTCAGGTATGTCGAATGACTCTGGAGATAAAACACAAAATAGGGAAATACCTTTCGATGGTGCCTTTGCCTTTGTCTGACATTGTCAGTGACTCGTTCGCCTTCTCTTGTATCTCATTCTTTGGGTTTGCTCTTTGATACGCTTAAAAGCGGTAGGCCGGCCATTTGTGAGAAGAGGGCGAGACGGTCAGTCTCAACAGCTTGTCTCTTTGCTAATGATAGTTGACCTGTGCATCATTTTGCTCTCTTGAGCGCTTCTAAGCTGCGGCTGCAACAGCTCGATACGGCGAATTGGCAACGTTTGAATCGATTGCCAATGAGGATGTTCTATTTGACATCGTCCAATTCTGTCTACTGCGGGTGATATAGATACTGTTGAAGCAGCAGATAGGTGTAACTGTGTTCGTTCTATGGAGCGAAAGATTCGCCAAGATAGAGGGGGGTCACATGATCCCACTAGTCCCAGACTAGTCCCCAAATAGGCCTAAGCATCTCATTTCAACACTCCCTCTTGCGCAGGCCCATTTATCGTAGACTAGACCTTATTGACGCGAAACACCTGAAGCTATTCAGAAGACCTCTCTGGCTCCCTAAGCTCCCTCTGCTTGAAAGGCTCCCTCAGGCCAACAAGCTCCCTCTGCTTGTGGGATCAGCCGGTTCAACAACCAACCAGCCAGCACCCTCTCGTAGAACCGGCCGGTTCAGCAACCAGCCAGTTCAAAAACCAGCCAGTTCAACAACCAGCCAGCTCCCTCTCTTGTGGGACCAGCCGGTTCAATGAGGGCAAGGTGTGCCACGATATCTCCCTCTGCAGCCGACATAGTCGCTGGGGGGATTCATGATAGGCAGAGTTTGTTTGCAGAAGTGTTGAAAGGGTTTTAATTGACTCGTTTCGTTATCGAGTCCTCGATAGTCCATAAATGATTAGCACCTATATATTAATCAAGTTGATCGTATTGATCTTTCTAATTCCATTTCAATGATCTCTCGTCTGGTAAGTTGATTTCCGTGAGTAGTGTCCCTGTTCGCCAACAGCCCCACTAAGCCTTACAGCACGAGCCAGCCATGTGAGAGACTACATGAGTTCTCTGACCGAACAAGCACCAGAAAGCGGCAGCATTTACTGTTGGAATATGAACTAGAAGATTTGCAGCATATGTAGGATGTGTGTTTGAGTGAAGTTCTATGGAGGTTCGAAGCTTCGGTTAAATACAGTGCGTCATGTGACCTCGATAGGTCGAGCATAACTCCCGTCTCAACATTTACTGCACAATTCTGGGACATTCACTTAATACTCTGAGGAATTTCAGTACCTGAGCAACAGCTTGGAGTTGTGTCATTACACAATCCCGTCCACGAGTGACTTGTCGAATTTTATCGTCCTTTCATGCCTAATTAGCTTTTGCGTAAATGGTTCGACTCCAAATACTCTCGACCTACCTCAAAGATACCTAGACAAGCCCCGTAAAAAAAGGTTCTTATCACAGAAAAGCAGCGTGTTGACGAATGGCGGTGACATCTGCTACGATGCTTCGGAAAGCAGCAAAAGCGTATAGTTCTTGTCGCTACCGCCGTTGGATTCCTCTTCTCCCTCTTCCGCTTCCGCCTCTTATCATTCTATTAGCCGATACTATTCCCTTTTGCCATTCAATGGACTCCACCACCGCCGAAGCTATCCGACTTGCACATCTCCCTTCTCGAATCCTCCGGCTATCTCTTTCAGGATACTTCCGGTCTTGTTTATGCCACTGCCTCGCGGGCAACGATGGCATTTTCTTCCACTTCATCTCCCTTTGGAGAACCTCTCGACATTGCCTAGTGCTTCCGCAGACCTCGTATCTTACGTAACGGTCATGCCCCTGGAGAATCGAGATCTAAATAGTCCAACATCCCCATCTCAATCTCCAGCAGCTCGAGTCTATCGCGTCATATGCGTATTCCGGACGGCGATACCTAAACTTGATGCTTTTGATATGTTCTCGATTTGACTGCGAGTGGGAGGCCAGGAAACGGAGAGGGCAACCGAGGTCTGTGAAGTAGAATGTGTTGGCAGAGTGATAGAAGAAGCTGGCTTCGTGGTAGACGATTCTGCATGTTCGCGGAAGGCCTAAATCTGTGGCTTTGATAATTCGAGGGCTGAACACGGACACCGATATACAAAAAATCGACCACTAAAAAATTCTTGAAAGACCGTAAGACCAGCTTCATGCCCAAGAGAGAATCATGGGATGGATATTCGTTGTGCACATATGAGATATAAGGCTTCGCAGCTATTGTGACATCGAGGGCTGACTCGTCAGAGTCGTTCCTTGTCATGTCTTTGCGAATATAGTCTTTCACAGGATGCTTCAATGCAGGGGCCAATTGGAAGAGGCAATCGATGTGGATTCGTAGGATACATATGACTGAGGAGTACTTCGGGACTCGATTCCCAGTTGCAATTGATATGCTTACGATTAACTGAGGAAGCTTTGACCAAGAAGCTTTTGTAGGCTTTACAGGAGCACTCTTGAAATGTTGAGGGATTGGTGACATGGGGCCTGCGTTCGAAGGTGTTCACGGGGGCCGATGAAATGTAGATGCTGGGCCCTGTTTTCTAGGATGTGGAGCGTTCAAGGTAATACTGCATTCTGATGTCTCTTGATGATCTTTGAAAATTTCCTGGGCAGTTTTTATCAGTTCTCCAAGGCCGGCGACGAGATCCACCTGTACGTGGTGCCGGCTATGAACCTTTTGATTCTATTCTATTCCGGATAGAAGTCAGAAAAGCCAAGAGATCTCAACCCGACGCAGTTCGAACGAAGTTAGGACGTTGCGTGGTCGTGAAAGCTGTTTTCATCCATGCGACAGCACCCTTCCTAACAGCTACAACCCACGAAGAAGACTAATGACGAGTCGTCAGTAAGAGATGGAAATATACTACAGTAGAATAGTCGATTCAGGTGATGAGCCTGAGGTCATGACTACAAGTGGTCGAAGGAATGAGCACCCGTCGACCGCTGGTTTACTGAAGGGCCCGTCCAGCCCGACTTCTCTACTTGCGACAGTGCCGTTATCAGTAAGTGATGGAAAGATATCGGTAGAAGATCGTTCCGTGTACTGGTGTCTCGGGTTCGAACTCGAAGGGTCGAAGGAGTAGTGACCCGTCGACTGCGCTGATATACTGGGGGGGCTCAATGAGCCCAACTTCTTTACTTAATAACGACAAGGCATGCGTCTATCTACATGAGCGATCGAAAGCGCATGAGGACGATCAGAATGCATCCTCTACTATCGATCAGAGCTAAGCATTCGACTACGACTGCGATCGCACACCTATATCCAACGTCTACATGACACAAGACAAGAGCAGGATAGGGTTATTTGATACAACCACACTCTACCTCCTCATCATACGCGCCTCTCTTCCACCACATATTTCCTTGCTCGATGAATGGCAATCATCAAGCAAAGAAATACAGTTTTCGGCATTATAACCATGAGCACCACGGGTGCAAAGGTCATGGTCTTCGTGATCGGAGACCGGGACATCGTTGTATAGGATATCATCAATGAAGAGCAGGGCAAGAACGATGCATTGCAAGGAAACAGCACAGACACGCATCAAGAGTTCAAGCGTCACACGCTGAATAGGAGCTATAGGTTCATTACTGGTACAATTGTTCCAGTTTGATTGTCTCAGCGGCGTGCAGTTGCTGTGTAGTCGGCGAGCGGTTTTCTCCCCCAGAGGGTTTTGTCCGTTTGATACACATAGCATAGTTTCCCCCCATGGGTCGGACTTAAACCGATGTCACAAGGGTGTATGAACTCAAATCAAATCAAATCAAATCAGTTCTTCAATCTCAACACGGTTGGAACCGTGGGCGGTAATAGGGGTGACGCGTAATGCTGTAGGAGGACGATTAGATGTATTCAAAGAAGAAGATAGAAGATCTCACCTCGGTCTAGACAATATCAGACAAAGGCAAAGACATCATCGAAAGGTATTTCCCTATTTCATGTTTTATCTCCAGAGTCATTCAACACACCTGACATTAAATGCTCAGTGATAGTGACGGCTTATGCTTTGGTGTTGATCTTTCAGAGACGAATCAAAGAGCCAATTGTCGGGGCCAGTCATTCACAGCAAATCAGCAGAGGAGCACAATCACGGCAACGCCACCAGGAAGATGTTCACAAGACGCCAATCCATTCAAAACGCCAAAGTCGTCCGTCTTCGTTGATATGAACCTGTCAGCCATGCCGGATAGCAACAGGGAGGGCGGTGAACACGATGAGAGTGATGAGGGTGGTGAGGGATAGGGAAAGGGAGAGGCCAGGCCCCGAGGGTGGAGGTCGCGGCGCGGTGGGGGGGACGAATGGGACGGAAGTGAAAGAAAACCACGGATGAAAGGCAAAACGGATGGAGAACAAAAATGTCTGTCCCCACTCGCCCATGTCATGCCATGTCAAGATCCAAATGGCACACCACTATGAGTGTCACACTTCCCGAACATTGCATTGGTGATAATTTCACGGAAAACGATGTGATAATGACCACTACCCGTCATTTCGAGTTGAGGAAACCTCTTACACTCAACCCCTTCTGCCAATGTGTTATTTGGGTGCTCTAAGTCCTCGAGGGACCATCATATGCGCGCTGCAGTTGTTGCTATCTCAAGACGTAAAGTGTCTGCCATCGTGTTGAATGCTCGGAAATTGATACACTGCTTCCATGGAATATCGTTCGTCGTCCCATCTTTAGCCCGATCTCCTAGCGATGTGGAAAACGCTTTTCTTTGATGGTTTTCTAAGATTGAAGGCGGCGTTGGGTTGAACCTTTCGGCTCAATGTAGACCTTGCTGACATGACGACGGTCGTAAAGACTGCGATGACGACTGAAAGCTGATACTGAGCCAGTTGCTACTGATGTGGGCCTTCCAGGCTCCTGTGAAAGCCTAAAATATAGGCAGGCAGCTATATAGCCAGCTCCATGAAAGAAAGCAACAAGATCATTCCGAAATCTGACAGTGACTACACTTCGTCATCGGCTTGTTTTCGATGAACAAGTTGTCAAGGCAAACAAAACACTATCTTGCTCATTAGCCCATGTATCTTCGAGCTCAACGAGTTGTCTTGAGGAGGCCCCGAAGTTCTGCATGCATCTTCGGCGGGTAGGATGAATGAAACAGGCGGAGTGAACATACTTTTGCGGCGATAATGTCGAATTGGAATTTCTCCCAGTACTCTCAGGCTTGTTCGAGAGCTTGGACCATGGCGTACAGTTCGTTTGCTGTTGTTAGCCCCGACTCTCTTCGAAAATGATGATTTGGAAGCGCGTACATAAGCTGCTTACCAGGTAACATAAAACGACATCCTCATGTCTTAATGCCGCATCAAGAACCTTTTCAAAATGTTTGCAACCTCACTCTTGTGCTGTTACCTAGCCAGTGCAGCTGTCAATGCTCTACCAAAAATTCAGACCATTCACGAACGCGCTTCTCTCCCGATGAATAACCAAGTACCTGATGTTGGTGTAATGTTGCCATGCGCGAAAACACTCAAAGCTCCTTGCTAATCTCGACGTAGTCAATTAATAGAGGTTCTTCAGCCTATACTTCTTCTGGAGTTGACGCGACCGTTTTCACCAGCGCGAAATGTCAAGGCAGGATAGTGACCGTAAATCTACAGTATGGGCCAGATCAGGTTTTCTTGGAGAATTCAAATTGGATTGATGGCACGAATTTCACCTCTTTCGATATCTCTCGTTCATTGGAGAAGCAAGAACAACTGGACATCAGCAGTATGGGTCAAGACAGCGGTCAAACCCGAGTTTGGAATTGCGGAGCATATATTATGAGATACGGAGTGGGGACAGCTGCTGGCTGTCATGATCTTCCCAATGAAGAGTTAGCTGGCTGTATGCGCCTGTGGCATTACTAGAAACAGGAGGAAAGCACGGATACTGAAGGAGGTCTAAGCTTAATATGCTTGGTTCGTGCGCTGAGAAATCAAAGTCTGCGGACGGTTTGTGGCTTAGCGAAGGCGCTCACCCGAAGGGGCTTAGCGACGCTGGCACCCTCGGCAGGTCTGAGAACTCAAATTACCGTCTAAAGGCGATATTATACATAGTGCTACTCACCTTATGTAACAAAATAATAACTGAGTATTAAAAAGAATGATACTCTTACAGTCTACTAGTTGAATATTTGTTTAAAGATAATACACTGATATTAAATAAAACAGTGTTGCTACGGTAGAATCTGAAACTCTGTGTAGTTTCAAGATAACTGCTACAATACTGCCAAGCCTTATCTTCGAATAGACAGTATTTTCAAGCTCAGAATCGATCGATTCAGCCAATTTCTAGGCAGCGCATTGCATGGTAGCATGAGCATCATGTGAAATGAGTGCATGGGTAAGTTGTTGCGGCAGAGCAAAGGTGAGTGCAATAGCACTGTAGACATTGCGCTGAGCAGTACTTATGCTGTCAGCATCCCCGAGGCCTGTTTCCAAAAGGGGTAGCCTCTTTGCTGACAGCCACGGTCAGAGTCATTCACTCTAGATGACATGCCATGTGGTTTGACATCATATCTCAAGGCGTTCAAGCGCCATCTTTCTGCCAAAGCATTCTTTCTTTTTCGCGAAGTCTCTCGCACTCGAGCATTTTCTTCCGGTATTTTGAGCACTACAATATCAGCAATGTGTTTTCAGCTCATCCCACGGTCGATCCCTGCCATCTTTCACATTTTGACCGATTTGAAACGCTTACATTTGGTCTTTTTCAGGCTAAGCTTTAAGGGCTGGGGGAGTCAGAAACTCCAAATATGCGTTACGAAGCTCCGAATAGCTTCAAATGTTCAACATATATGGCCCTATCTAGCTATAATTCCCATAGGGGAGTGTTGGAAATAGGGGAGATGGCAGATTATTCACTGCTACTACTCCGCTGCACATCATGGATTAGTGGTAATCCAAACGGCTGAGATGTTGCGTCATGGCCTTGCTCCTTCTGTGATGCAGTATTCGGACGGAGATGCTGACGCTGACATATCTCGTCGGACAATACTTACAACATCAAGTGTAAGCTGCAATCCAGCTCCAACATCTCTTGTTGCTGTTTTGCTGGATTTCCAACTTGCTCTTGTCCTGGCTTCGCGGTTATGCCTTACGTATAATTCTTTGGAAGACTCCTACTACTAGAAAACAACTGGAAAGACAACAAGTGAATCCGAATTTGAACCTGAGCTTCATCAGAAGTTAGTCAAGTTTACCAAAGGGGCCAATGTGTTGGAATACGAGGTCATATGGGGGCATATTGACATTTTGGTTGTTAGGAGGCTACCTAGGAGGTGGAAGGTGAAAACGGGCCCCAGCCCTACCAGCCCTATGAGGCGGAGGTTACCAACTCCCCTATTTCCAACAGACAATGTCCCTGAAGAAAGGGTATCCTGCTAAGGAACGAGGAAGACCGCCTAAGGCCTCTGATCCCACGATCGCGGCAGATAGCGCCAAGATCAATGAGGCTACCGTGAAGAAGCAACGCAGTAGGCCTCGCAAAGACTCGACAGCGAAGACGCCACCTCCAAAGCGAAAGAAGAAGGCTTCTTTGCCTTCTCAAGCTCAGCCGATCTGCGACTCAAGCCCATCTCCACCTCGGCGCCGCCCACCACCCAAATCCCCCACTCAACTCTCACTCAGTCAAGTGACTGCCACTGCTACGGGTATTGATAGAGCAACTACTAGAGACGATCAGAAGCTATTGTTCGAATCAATAACGAAAGCAATCACAAGCTTTCCGCCTAGCCACGATCCAAATCTTACTTTCTACGAAAGAATGCTCATGTACGAGCATATCGTGCTGGAAGTAGCAGTATGGTTGATTGCAGAGGGTCTCGATATCGTGGGCGAGGATAACGAGGTTTCGCCTTTGCAAGTGAAGGAGGGAGAATCTGAGAGGCGGTACTAGGGGAAGGTGGTAATTGTAATAATGAGCCAGTGGGTCATCGTTGGACATAATCATGTTTTCGTAGCATCGCACGAAGCACTTCAAGTCTGAAAATGCCATATGACCAGTATTATTAGCCTCTGTAGGCCGATGAAAAGCAGAGCCAAGTCTGCATTTGAATGTCGCTCTTGAAGTCTTTGTGGTTGCACAGAGAAGAGCATTGTCCGCATTTGAACGTTAGATTAATCTGTCATCATCTCAGTGCGTTGTAGATCTACCTTACCTTTCTAATGATACTCGAGATGTCCGTACAAAGGTTCTATGAAGCGAAAGATTCGCCTAAATACAGGGGGATCACATGATCCTACTAAACTAGTCCCAAATAGGCCTAAGCATCCCATCTCAACAGTGATACAATCACGCCTTCATAGGGCTGGTAGGGCTGGGGCCCGCCAGTCGAGTTTTCACCTTCCACCTCCTGGATAGCCTCCTAACAGCAACAATCAAAATGTCAATATGCCCCCATATGACCTTGTGTTCCAACAGTTTTTGGGCAAAGCCTTGCGGATTTTTCGGTAAGAAATAGAGGAAATTACGCTCGTGATCGACGAAAACCAGTTCTGGACGACTGTCCCAAGAACTTAGTAGGCAAATGACATAGCCTAGGATCTTACGGTAGAGATCAACAATTTGCCTAGATTCTTAACAATATGGAGCACTGGGGGAAAGACTGATACTGGCGAAAACGCTACTCCACCAGCGTCCAATCTCGAGCTCAAAACTATGCTGGTCGTTCTAAGAAATATCCAAAAAAGCCTGCAAGCCTGAAAACGGCTCATTCAAGGCCAAGGCCGCTCGAAGATTAGAGACTACAATAGATCCCGTGGGGGTCCAGAGGTGCTGTCGTCAATATTCACATCACGTACAGGTATCTTAGAGTCTCAGCCTAAGCATTGAAATGTTTCCTGCGCGATTTTTAGTAATCTGTAGCAATTTGAATGTTGACATTGAATCTAGAGCCAGCAGACATCATCAGGTAATCAACACATTAACGTATTGGATTCACGAATGTGAGGTTTGTCTCCTGCATAAAGCTCGTCGTGAGGAACATTACTTGCCTACGATATGACCCATCTTATAACCAACTGGAAAGGGAGGCCCCCTGCGCACCTTTTGCTGCTGTCCCTCGCTTGGTTTGAAAATGGTCGAAGTATCCTTCCGCAGGAAAAACCAATGCACACAACAGCGTCCTTGACGTGCCCGAATCACTGTCTTTAGGCGTATGTTCACATCTCCAACAGTTTGAGACAACGATCGATCTCATCCCCTTTGACAGGCCTGACAGGCTGGAAAGGTCCTGGCGCTACAGCACAATAAAATGGCCGAGTCTAGCTGGTGACGTGTAGATATGCGAAGAACAGGAACCCTACAGTGCAGATGGTTCTCACATACATCGACAAAACGCAGCCGTCAGGAACCATCCCACGTTTCCCGCCTGACATCCGTTGGCCAAGCAAAGAAAAGCTACGATAGGTTAAAAAAGCCGACTGCAAATGGTATACATGGCCGGCCAATGAGTGATGCAAGGGCTGACCTCCATACCCGCTAGCTTTTCGCGGCCCCTGGATGCACTACGACGAATATAGCCTGCTTTGCATTGAGATTTACGAGTCATTGCGCACAATTCCGAAACTCCAACACGACATCCGGAAAACCCTGTTGAATAGTCACCCCTAAAGGTAACACTGACCATAACTGACTATGCCGAACCGTCCACGTTGCGCCGGGGATGAAACTTCTAGCTTCCGCGGCTACAACGCAGATGCCCCTACTGCTACCTCTTAGATTATTCCTTCAGCGTTCGTACTTCCCATCTTAGTTTCTGTCTGGTCTTGTATAAATATCAGAGATTTGGCCCGTCCCTTGCTTTCTCACCTGCTGATGACCTGCCACAACCACATATTACGAGTGTACCACTTAGCTCCTTGATCCGAGGTGACAAAACCATCCTAACCTATGAGCCTCTTCTCGACTCTCCCTCTCAGTACCGTGATAGGCTCGGTGGTGCTCACTTTCACGTCTTCGCGTCGGTTAGTTCAACGTCGACCTTCAAACCACAGTCAATATTTCGCCTTCAAATTTCGCCTCTTCCCGCCGTTGAGCCTCCTTCGCCTCGATCTATTGGAAATACTTCGGGGTACGCTATGTCGCCGAACGACCTAACGAGATCACGCAAGCGATCTGGTAGACGCAATGAGGCGAGGAAGAGGCAAAGAGATCCTCGAGGCAGATTCTTGCCTATTCAAAGGACCACAAATGCAGAAAGTACTGGTCAGGTGGGAAAGGAGGAGAAAGGTCAGGCTACCGACACCGAGAATATTATCCCCATGGCAATGAAATCAAGTTTTTGTATGGAGGAGGAGCTGGGGGCCTTGCAACGAATAGAGAACTACATCAAGGAAAATTTACCAGCAGGGCCAGACTACAACCGCCGATATCAGGAGGCATTCAAACTTCTGAAGAACAACTTGAAGCAGAGAACTCAAGATGTTAGGCCCAGCCTTCAGAGCCATTCAGGGTAGAGGCTTTGTGATGTATTAAAGATCTCAGAGGATCTCATTCTTCATCTGTTGACGTCCCTCGGGTGAAAATTGGAACCATAGCCGGGGATTCTCAATCCTCTCGCCGCATAATTTTATTCCATATCATACTTTCTAGGAACAGTTACATCATTATTGAAAGCTTATATGCAGATAGATGACCGATTCATGGTGCACATGTGGCCATGAGACTTGCACGAAAGAGGATTCATCATAATTTTGAAGACAGCCTGCATGACGGCTGGTTTCTCGAACCACTCCGCATCCTAATCATTAGACACATAGATTCGCCCCTCAAAAACCCTTGAGCCTCCTAGAGTATTAAAAGTTGACCTCCCTCGCATGCCCTTTGTTTTGTCGAAGAAATGACGCTTCTGACAGGCTGAATGTGTAAGACCCTAATACTCGATGTGAGAGATAACCGATGGAAAGAACTCAACTTTGAAACGGTCTTGGCATATTGGGATCAGGAGACTTAACGCTAACCGCCGCCGTCCTCGAAGCAACAACCAGCACCGCAGAATATTTGGCAGAGAGCTCTTGTGGCCCACATGCAATTCTCCACCAGATTGGGTGAGCGTTGCACGACGATCAAGTCCGACGTTACCGGCCGGCGCTGATCTGTGGCCACAGCTGGACACCCGTCAATGGAAAGCCAATATTATATACCTTTGGCCCCTCCGAATCAATGTTCGCCATGCCTCTCGTCCTCAGATCTCACCACCAAGCCCACCACCAAGTCCGCCATGATACCAACCATCAAGCCCACACCTCTTGTGTACATGGTCCTAATACAATCATGCAGGAGCACCCTGAGCGTCCGGGTAAGGATTCTTGGACAGCTTACTGTCAAAGACGATTAAAAGCCTCTCAGAAGCTTCGGCTTCAAAAGGGAGAGCTACTGTCACGGGTTATCAATAGCAATATTGATAGATTAGATCGAGATCTGGGCAAGAGATCTGTAGACCAAGTTAGGCTAACGTTAGACTTACACTTTTCTGAATAGGCTGGAAGAAGCTCACTATGAAACATCGAACGGCATAGCAGACTTGGAATCAAGTATCAACGTGGTGTTAGAAGATATCGAGGAGCAAAATATCACTATCAAAGTGATCAATTCCCTCTGCCCCGGCTTCTTAACGAACAGGCTAGAAAGAAAAACAAGCTACCTGATTTATTTCAAAAGCTTAAAAGAGGAAGAACTTTGAATGAAGGAGGTTCGCGTCGAGGAAGGTCAAACATGCCCTCACTGCAAGAAGACTGGTCACACTGAAGAGAAGTGCTGGCCGTTGCGTCCGGAGCTGGCTGTGGAGCATCTACAAGAGAAGGTCAGAAATGTGCTGAAATCTCAGGCAAGAGATGCATTGGCTAGGATAGGATCGATGACAGCGGGTGTCAGAAGAACATTCATTGGTTAGAGTCATGAAGTTGGCTCGGGCATTCACATATCTGGCAATTGGTCCGGGCATAAAAAGACGGTCCTCAGGATGAGGTTATTCAGATATTTGGTAAAGATATAGGGCAAACGGCAATGGCATGGTCAGGAAGATCTATTTGATAGGGGCTAGAATAGCTTCGGGCAACAGCTATGGCAAATGTTTTTCGGCTGCATCGGTTGCAGAGGGACCTTTCTGAGCAGAGGGAGAGCTTCCGAATAGCTTCAAAATTTGGCGTCAGCGAGATGATAGGCGATAGGCCGTGCAAGAGGGAGTGTTGGAACGGTTCCGTTCCGGCCGAAGCCGGCTTGGCGCTAGGGGTATTTATCCTTCCTCCCACTTCTTCCTTCCCCTCGTTCCTCCAATAGTTCCTACCTACTAAGGTAGATAGTTCAGTCAATATATCTACATGCCTCTCTACCCTCATGTCCTCGTGTACCAAGAGAGGTCACATGACGCACTGAGTTACTCTGACCGAAGCTTCGAACCTCCATAGAACAATAACCTAACACACAGACATGCTGCAAAACCTTCTAGTTCAGTCATATTTCAACATTCGTCTTCGTCTTCATCTCAATCTCAGACTTCGATTTTCTCTGGTTCAGACGAAAACCGACTCTTGCATGAAGATATATATGTTAAGAATGTACCAGGGTTGGATAGGATTTCCTAAAGCCCTACCAGATCTACCAGATCCGGACGTCATCCTATTCTATTCTAACATCTTCCATCCGGCTTCTATTTGCCTTTTTGGCAAACACACTCCTTTGTGTTACGGGTGGTCAACAGATCTTCTAGAAAGCAATCACATTCCTTTGTTTCCTACACCCCTAGTCTGGGCCAAGCGCAGCCTCTGAGCATGTATATACCTACTTTCCTCTTCATTCTTAAAGTCTTATTTAAAGTTACCTCTATTGAATAAACAGTTCAACCATGGCCCCGCAGAGTTGATATTCCAGGAACGGTCCCAACATCTAAGAGAATTTGATTAGTTCTTGCAGGATAAGACAAGACATATTATATACATTGTGATGTGTACCTCTTCAGACTCTTTACGTAAGACATGTAATCTTGCTGCATTAAACTTTACTTTCATCGTAATTTGAATGTTCAGTGCGGCACAGATCGAAGCGGCAATGAAATACACGTCGTCGATGTTGAGAATCTCAAAGTAAAGAGATAAAGCGCTTCACGTCAAGCTGACAGCTTGTGCGCTACTTCCTACGTTCCAGAACAGCCCCAGTGTCGCAACATCCGACAATTGTCATCACAGCAGTAGTTTCCTTTGCTACATTGAAGGATGACTTCATATGCAAAGGCGGTATTGCCTACTTGCTGTGTCAAAATCGACAGGTAGTGAGAGTGTGAGAGCACACTCAAGGTTGAACATAGACACTTACTGTGAGTACAGATATTCAGACACCTGGAGATTTTCAACTCTGGCAGGTGTATCGTACAAAATATTTCGCATTGTCCAGATAGCATAAGCCCATTGTTAAGACAAAGCCATTCAGAAGGGCACGCGCTGCCTGACGTTGAAGAACAGGGAACGTCATTCTCCTTGGCCATTAGGATAGTAACAATTTTGTCAATTGATGGGAAGAGTAAGGAAAGAGCAAACGATAAGCAATTGAGACTTCATGACAACGCTGTGGCTGGAAAGCGATGTGCGGGGTGTGGACAGCGAATCACATCTCCATCAAATCCATGATGTAGTTACTGTACGAGGCTTCAAAACTGAGAAGACGATGAGGAAAAGGTCTGTCCAATTGTTTTGCTCGTTTTAGTAATATGGAGGGCCAGTATGTTCCCGCTTGTCTGCGTCGTGGCTTACCTACTTTCGGAATGTCCAGGAAGGTATCGCTTGACCGCCGCCAGATATTGATCGGACAGAAGGGCGCCGCAAATGATGGAAAATCGAGAACAAATGCACCTGCCCTTCCTACAAGGACAGCTATCCCAATGATTTCGGGCTACACGACCAAAGAGGCAAGTCTTTGGACTTACTCGGTTTTCCGCTGGCCTAAAGCCTTGAGGTGACTAGGGAAAGTGCAGACCCACCCATATCAAGGCCAGATATCGTCCACACCCGCAAGACTGATGTCCGTTTCCCACTATTATCTATTAGACAAGAAGTAGAGGGCACAGGCTACTCGTCGCGGTGGATTATCGCCACCAATGCTATCCACGGGATCAAATGTTAAATGTACTTTTCTGAAAGTGGGATTACGAGGTGAAGGGGGTTACGAAGTGATCTACCCATCAAGATTAAATATAGTGTAGTAGCTACTAGGTTCTTCAATCGTGCAACTTGCCTGGCGCAGCGGTATAGCTCGAGAACTACTACCACGGGACCAAGCCGTGACAGAGGGCGGTGAAAGCAGAGGGCAACAGCGAGATGAATTATCATTGGTCTGGTTCTAAATTGTTAACGCCAAATATTACACTGCTCAAAACTAATCCAGACTATTGTATGCCTCGGGTTTGATTCCGGAGTTGATAATCAACCAAAACAGAAAATAAAAAAATTACTTCTGCATCTTCAAGTTTTCTTATGTCGGCGCTTATTTATTTGGTCTTCTTCCTCTGACGACGGATACGGATTTTCTCTCTTTCGTCCAAATTGGGTCGTCTTTTTGATACCTTCAAAAGGATTTTCCAAGGATGTCTTCGAAAGGTGTGCAGGGGTTTTAGGCAATGCTTTTGACGGCTTTACAGGTGAGTTCTTGGGTACTCTAGAAGGAAGTCGCTGCTTAGATTTAGATAGGCTTGAAGTTGGCTTGTTAGAGGATTCTGGAGTTGGCTCCTCAGAAGATATTGAATTTGGCTTCTTCAAGGATCCTGAAGATGACTTCTTTGAAACTCGCTTCTTTGAGCTTTCACTTTCGGAACTGGCTTCAAGTGAACTTGTATCTTCTTTCTTTTCCAGCTCATTCTCAGATGAGTTGGTTTCAATTAATGTTATTTTCGCTGGCTTTTTACTAGAGCGAGTACTAGGGTACGAAGTAGAACGAATACCAGACATATTTTATGCCATCAGAATCGGTTCTTTATGATACTTATATATCCATGACTTGATTGTATTTATAGTAAGATAATAAGCCCAGTAGACAAGACAGTAATAATTCACTGGAAGTGGAAGTAATATATATTGATGGAATGAGGTAAGGTAACGCTGTGCAGTATGGTGGATTGGGTAGCGTGGTAGGTTTTCACTTTTCTGAACACGCTATATACATTGCAACAAGTGAAATTTGATCGTCTATGATTCGTGTACGTGTATAAGCGTAAGCTAAATCAACGCCGCTCTACGTTGTATAAGCGTAAGCTGATTTTCTTACTCAAGTATAAATACAGCAAGGTTTTGCTCAGATAGAAAAAATATTATCATTTTAAAGACTTTGACATGGCTAACTATCTGATATCTATTGGCACTTTTCTTCACAATTTTTGTTCCGATCAGAAACTATCAAGAGATATTCTTGCTAAAGCTGTGAAACCTATAGCAGATCGTAAATGGATGCAAGCTATTCATATTTACAGAGTCGTTTTATTAGTTGCCTTCAATATCAAAACTTCTAAGGAGTTTCACAAGTTTTTGGAGAACTGCAATCTTTACATCGTCGACCAAAAAGAATATAAGAATTTCAACTTAAAATATCTTGCGGACTTTACGACCGATATAGCTGAGTACATAAAACCTTTTGATGGTAAAGGGGGTAGTAAGATACCATTGGCACGACAAAAAGCCAACTTCGAGAGAAATCTAACCAAATGCAAATTGGAACAACAATCTAACAGGCCTTTGTTATTGCCCGTAGCTTTAGAAGTCAACCGGCCTGAAGTACGCAGAGTTCGAGAACTCCTTCACGAATTCCCCGTTTTTTTTGGTGAAAGGACTAAAAATCAAAGTGCAAAGAGCCTTGCCGAAAATTTCAATGCAACCATTGAATCATTGAATAAGGGAATAGAAGAAAATGATATCAAATTGGAAATCAAATTTCGCGAGCTCATATCAAATCTAGAAAATAATGCTAACGTGAGCGCAGGTAAAGAGGACTTACCAATGACACCCACCAGTATAAGCCAACCGCATAAGAGTTTCAAACCGAGTTTCAAACCGAGTTTCAAATCGAGATCCCAATCGGTCCAACCAAAACCGGGATGGGGATTCAAGCAGCCGGAATCCGAGCAGCTGGAATCCGAGCAGTTGGAATCCGAGTTGGAAGCCGAGCATTTGGAATCCGAGCAACTGACAAAAGAGAAGAAGAGGTTAAAAGAGCAAGTGGAGATTATAGGCTCGGTTCGAATAGGTGGCGGCCGTGGCATAATCTATAATCGCGGGGACGGCCCTCAATATTGTATAAAGAGCAAATTCCCCGGAGGTTTTGAAAAAGAAATCAATGTCGCTCCGGAGTACAATAGGCGAGAGACTGAAGACTTGATGCATACGCATATAGTATACAGCTTTCACAAGGGCAATAACTATTTGGCGAAGAAAATCGGTAAAAAGGCGTACTATTGTTTTTCGAATTCTTACCTACAGTCAAAACTAAACACAGAAGAAGAAAATGAGTGGTTCCGGAGCCAACGGATAATGGAGTGTTCAGAGACTCGTAAAAGAGTGGTCGAGGATTCGAGCGATGCTTCAAGCGATGATTCAAGCGATACAGGCAATAACGACGTATCTGAGATAGATACTATCTTATAGCCCTAAATTTACATCTTCTGATTATACTTAAGATGTAGATGGAAGATTGTATAATCTGTGGGTAATCAGGCCTACATATTTAGCGAGTGTCTATTGTAGCGTTATAGCTTCGCACTCGAGTCAATAAAACTATTCATCATTAATAAATCTTAAGAATTTATACCAGCTAATTTGACTTGCTTGACCTTGAGCTTGAAGATATTGTATCTTACTGCTGAAGTTTACTTACAAATTTAGGGCTCGCTTCCTATCTGTTGACTTTACGGTGTTGGAACACGAGGTCACATGCCTCCCACTTTCGCTCGGTTTCTCCATGTGACAGTTACAGTCATGCAACAAAAAATCTTCCATTTTTGACTCTGGCACCACCTTCAAAAATCGAAGGTCGAATCCAAAGGCTATTGATGCCATAAATACACGCGAAAATCCTAATCGAGCCGAAATTGCGCACGAGTTTGGTGTTCCATATGAAAGACTTCGATCTAAACTAAAGAATTATCAGTTCAAAACAGCATTACGAGAACTGCATAACATGACTTTAAAACCTGATCAGGAGTCAGCTTTGAGACAATACTTAATCAAAATTGTTACGATCCTAGCTACGCACCTATGTTGGTGGCTATGTTGATGGCTATGTTGATGGCTATGTTGATGGCTATGTTGATGGCTATGTTGATGGCTATCGCCGGCCGCTCGTCACTAGGCTATCGAATTGTTCCGAAGCCAACCCTATTCAGGGTTAGCTTATGTTCTCCTAAGCCATATATGTAGATAGTCGGTCCTTCCCTCCTAGATACTTTCCCTCCTTAGCATTTATATACTCGTTACATTACACCCATATGACTCGCTCTATGCTGGCCCCTAACAAAAATGAATGAGTTAGGCTTGTCAGCTAGACTACACATGATGCAATCGACGGCAAACGCTCTACGTGCTCAAGACTTTCCTCGTTGGAATTTGATGGGTTCAACGAGGTGGTTATCAAGTATGGTATAACGAAGGATGATACATGGAATTTCGACGAAACCGGCTACCGTGTAGGCATTGCACGCTCTGACTGAATTATTACTGTGGATCCAACTGGAAGAATCCACTCCAAAGATCCGGATAATAGAGAGTCATTGACGGGCATTGAATGCATCAGTGGAGAGGGCAAGGATATACCACTAATGCTAATTATGACTGAGATGATTTGAGCCCCCATTTTAACAACGACCTTGATGATGACATGCTGGTCACTGTGTCTGATACAGGTTATTCAAGCGACTGGCTCTCTCTTCGCTGGTTGGAGCACTTTGATCGCTTCAGTCAAAAGCATCAAAAGAGAGCTTGAAGATTGCGAATGACTATGGATATGAGCCTGCGTCGAATGTGACCTCTTCGATTCCACCCTTTCCCACCAACTCTTCCTCGAGCTTTATTTCCGGACCACGAGTGCCGGTTGCACACCTTTTCCGCCTCCTAGATGTTCATTCTCAAGTAAACGAGGAACAACTTCTTGAACGATTCGATTAAGTAACGACGTCAATTGAGTGTCCATCCCATAATTCTTCTGAACGAGCTTGAAGACGGGACGAAGCCGATTTTCGGCGAAGAATTTGAACCAAGAACGGCTCCACGAATTGTTCTGCGGAGTGCGGCCGACGCAGGTTGTGACAGGGAAGCCAAAGGCTGGTCTGAGTAGCCCTTGAGGAACGGGGGTTGGTGAACTGTGAAGTTTTGCAAGTTTTTGAGCAAGAGACAAACCGCTGTTTTGATCATCATCAGCAGCTTCCATGTCGATGAATTCGGTAAGGAGAAAGTAGTCAAGAGAATCAGAGAGTTTGCCGTGAGCTATGCTTTTAGGACAGAGCGAGGGAACAGCAGAATGTATGGCGGTCAGCGACTCACATTCTCCTACCCATTGCGTCAGTGAATGAGCACTTCAGTCAAAATATCATACAAAAAGGTTCACCTCTGAACAGTTCTTCATCCGGTCCTGTCTTCATAAAGTATACACTGGTATTGCCGTTCACTACTATCGAGATCTTCGACGGCGTTGAGAATCCTGCTTGGCCGTATTCTATGGTTCGATGGTGGCTGTGTCTGAGTCTACAGCGAGGATTGCCGTAACGGCCGAGTCGAGATGCGAACCGCGAAGTGATGTTCTAGGTATATTTTCAGTATCTGAAAGCACCTCTTCACCGAAGACTTCTGTCTCCTTCTCCCTTAGAATAACCGCTATTGGGTGGTTTTCTTCGCGAGCGAATGGGGCTTCCGGCCGTCATTGTCCTCGACTCTTATGTCAGCACCTTCTCACAGTCGCATCGCACTGGTTGAGGCATTCTCGAAAGGCGGAAGACGGCTTCCTTTGTCCTTCGAGGACTCATCTACCAATTTCCCTGTCAGCGACCAGAACCTTACAGTCTACTTGCAGAGTGAGTACGAGCGGCAAAGTGAACAACTGTTGAAGGGTCATTCGTCGACTTTTACTCGATTATGGAACCGATTTCGAACTCCGGGACAATGATGGTTGGACGGTCTTACACCATGCGGCCTAAGAATGGGGCAAACGTGCACTCCAGGGCGGACAACGGATACCGCAGCCGTCAAAAAGATGACGAGGCAGAGACGGCTTTACATCAAGCTGCTTGGCGTGGACATGTTTCGGCTATCAAGCTACTCTTAGAGGAGGATGCTGGTCCTGGCCTTAACGATCAGACCGGACAGACAGCACTGCATCAAGCTGCAAGTAACGGCTCGGAAGCAGTGGTGCAGTTGCATTGTCGTAGGTGGAATTGTTCAAGATCCACTTGTCGATCGTGTTCAACAACTTGTCTTTCTTATTCGCTATCATCTGCCATATCATCAGCAGGATCGGTGACAAACAATGCATGAATGTTCCTTGAATGTGTTGGAAATAGGGAACAGTACTGTTACCCCTGTGGTTAGTAATCTCCGCATTGATCCGGCGCTAGTGAATGGGTATTTACCCTTCGCCCACTTCTTCCTTCCTCCATAGTTCCTACCTACTAGATAGTTCAGTCAATATATCTACATGCCTCTCTGCCCCCATATGACCTCGTATTCCAACAGAATGCGCTTGCTTATCGTTTGTGAAGGTCGTTGTGACCTACCGAGGTACCTTAAACTCTGAACGAGGGCATTGAAGGTACCTGCGTAGTAGCTTATGGGACCAAAATTTTATGTACGAGTAGTAGTTCTTTTATTGACTCGAGTGCGAAGCTAATGCTACAATAGACACTCGCTAAATATGTAGGCCTGGTTACCCACAGGTTATACAATCGCCACCGAACTGTACCATCCTCAAGACAGGTCCTCAATACACGAGATTCCTTCTATTCGTACCCCCTCCTTCAGTACTCCAGGATAGCTGGCCTTTCTAGAATAGCCCCACGGAAACGAAAAACCACCGATTTTTTTTTATTCGGTGGAAACTCTAAACCGTAGAAATGTATCGCTGTCTCTTATTGACAAAGCCTACTGAAGCTATTTGGAGCTTTATATTGCACTTTCTGACTTCCCCAGCCTAATGGCTTAGCAGTGATTGAAGCTATTCAAAGGTTCTATCTATTTAGTTGTTTGCCTGTTTCTACGATGGGCGATCATGGATAGCCGCTTGTTTGACCTTCAAAACACGATTGAAAGGAACCACTGCGCGAATGCTCCATCCGTCTCCATCGGTAATACCTTCGAAAGACACTACGCTGTTATGAAGGCAACCTTTCAGTAGTGAAAAGACAGTCTCCCACCGACCATCTACCAAATGCAAATCTGTTATATAGAACAGCTGTAACTTGCTTTTGTAAATCTTGAAAACCCTGAGAAGATCGTGTAAAGATATCTTCCCGGTACATATTTTTAGATACTGTAGCACAGTTAGTTGAACATCTGCAAAGAGCTCCCCAAAGTCAGTTCGGGATAAGTAGCCACAAGTAGGGGTAATCTCAAGGTGCAAAAATTCTATCAAACCTATGTTAAGCAAGATCTTCCGAAGACCAGCTTTGACGGAACAAGTCTCTTCCAGTGTGCTGCCGTGCTTCGCACATATTCTCAAATGTCGCAAATGGCTCCATACCCCCGTGTAATGTTCGAATTGCCAAAAAGTGCAGGGAATAAAATCAATCTCCAATGACGTGAGACGATCTGACATCTCATCCAACAGCGAGTGGGTCACACAGAGATGTGTATCATTGTAGAGCGTGGCAGTGGTCTTAAAACGGAAATCAAAGTCACCATCATTACTAGCAAATATTTCGTGATCAAAAGTTTGCCAGAATCGAGACTGCTCGGCATCAAACAGTAGTCGAAGCTTGATCTTCTTCACTCTGAACAGCTTGATTAAGGTCAACTGTAAGCTAGCCCGGTCCAGCAGAATCTCTTTTTGCCTGTTCAGGTAGTGACAATATCTTTTATAACGTCGTCGAACCTCCGATCGATGAGAAATACTAAGGATCCAGCGTGAGTAAGGTAAGAGAATGTGCTGTCCCAAAGGCCTTTCGAGCTGCGCAAGGCTGATACGTTCCTCATGACATAATTGTCTTTTAAAGGTTGATATGAACAAGGTCGCAGTAAGTTAGTAGAGACTACAAGCTTCTGAACATGACATGCTAGAGAAGAATGGTTAGCGATCATACGTAGTGTGCTATACTAATACTTTGCGGAAGTATATCAAGAGAGACAGTATGAAATAAAACAGAATTAGTTTCTCTCTCAAACATACGGCATGAAGAACGAAGGCTCTTCAGTGTAGACAGCTCGCAGTAATTATATATGAGCACACGAAGTTCAGGAGGCAGAAGATGAAACATAAGTATGATGCATTGGATGCATGTAGAATATCACATCGTCGTTGCAAGGCAGGCCTCTAGGAGTATATATCATTTCGGTGATCGGTCTATCAGTAATTGCTGACAACACAGGTAATCAGAGCCTGGTTCAAACAGTCTACCTCGTAAATCCTGTTTTGTACTACCTCGGGTAAATTTCGAAGTATGTTATGTTCATCTTAGACAATGTCTGTCTGACGTTCTCTGATCTTCAGCGCTGATTTGTTCTCCTGCCTGGGTTTCGTTTATGAAAGATACTGCGGAAAATCGTACAAGATCATCAACCGCCATGTGACGCAGACGAACAAGGCTGCGAGGCTGATGTATCGTACAATTTGCAGAATGCCAATCATGATGTGAGAACCAATTGCACACATCAACATTAACCACATCCAGACTTGAGGCTCAACTGTAGAGTACTTCATTATGATTTCGTCGAATATAAAATTATCAGAAGTATCGTATACATTTATAAATGTTTTAAATTCCAAGATTGCATAATCGAATTACGGTCTCTTATAGCTGCTTATTGTTCAATTATTATTCGATTGCTAATGGTAGATGATAAAGTGTTAAATGCAGTGGAAAGGATGGGTTTGTTCTGGGGGGGGTAAAAAAGTTTGTTTTGGTTAAGGCAGATGGGCTTGTGGCGACCTCATGTTGTAATGAAGGAAAATAAAAGAGGCGGTAATCCGACTAATAGACATCGCTCGAGGGCTCAGATGAGGAGGTCGTCGGTGGCCACACGGTACAACCGGACAACGAGGCGAGAAGACGGCTAACCAAAAGAAGATGAGGCAGAGCATGGTCATTGTCTCTGGTCTCTAGCAGATCTGGTTTAAAAGCCTTCAGAAGGCGCTGTGCCGGTGCTGATAGCCCAATTCTTTAGACGGTTCTTTCAGAGAGAGTTTTAGTGTCTGACATGATTTCTCAACACACTGATGAAATATGATCAGGGCATCGATGGTGCTTTCAGAACGGGCAAGCTTTTGCCGTAATCTACCATTGTCTTGCATGAGTTCTTCGATACGTTGCTGAGAAGTTGCTGGTTGTTTCTTCTTGACAGTTTGTGGTCGGTGTGGTAGAGGATCATGAACTGGTGGCAGATTTTCATGCGGAGTGATTTGAAAAGTTACATGTCGCTCTGTTGAAGTAGAATGTTTTGGACGCCATGCTATACCTGATCGATGGTTCTTCGCGTCGGTGATCTGATGTTGGTAGTACTGCTTCTCCATCGCAACTTCTTAACTGTAAGGAGGTGTAAAAATCACACATCAGCTTTAGTCACTTTAAGTCTTCGAACAATAATGCTGAGATGAACAGAGAATCAGTGCAGACCGATATTGTAGATCGTGTAAGATTGGAATGTCTATTATATTCTTCTTGTCTTAATGATAATGTGTAAGCCATATGAATTTATGGCTACTTGTTGAGATGACTATTGAAGTCATGGAAAATCTTAGCTCCCATAGCGATAGCATGAGAGTAAGCAAGGGCGGCTCTGCCGAAGATATTCCCTTATTGTATGCCAGTAACCCAACAGCTTCCTGGCAATAAGATGTTCCGGTTCCAGGACGGAAGCGGTTTAAGGCGTAGATGACTTCCTCCAGAGATCTTCCTATGGAACCTTTTGACACCTCAACGGTGAATAGCTGAGCTCTGGTCTAATCTGTACAGTTCATTTCTGGTTTCTGCTGGTATCTTACTCAGGGAAAGCGATTGTTTCTAAAGGACATGACTCTTCTCTTTAATCTCCCAAGCGAGACTCATCTACATTACCTAGGCTACTTGTTGTTGGTATATGAGGGTCAGAGCGAATATGTGCATATATTGACTATCTAGTAGGTGAACTATCGGAGGAAGGAAGAAGTGGGAGGTAGGCTAAATACCCCTAGCGCCAAGCCGGAGCGGAAATAACTAACCACCGGATGTCCGTTTCCAACACTTGTCTGGAGGATGACTGCATGAACGTACCTATGCTTGACATGTCGGCGCTTGAGAGACCTGGGAGGAACCATACTGAGAATTCGACCAACCCAAACGTTCAAACGAATTTTTGGCGTCGTGCGATAAGATCCAAGCAGCTCCTTGATTCCTCTGCCTTTATCCTCGACACAAAACTACTCGTGTATGACGCAAGATGATGAGCGACAGCGAGAAATCTTGTGTTGGAATGAGATGCTTAGGCATATTTGGGACTAGTTTGAGACTAGTAGGATCATGTGATCCCCCTATATTTAGGCGAATCTTTCGCTTCATAGACCGGACACACTTACACCTATCGCTGCTTCAACATCTTGAATACATCATACGACTATCGCGCTCTTCAGAGTCTGAAGCGAATGCCTATCGAGAAGGTTTCACTGGACGACTTCGCTGATAACCATTCTGGTGGCGGCAAGGTGAGCTGGCCCTATCTACATCCTGCACCCAACCCGAAGCCTCTGCAAGACATATGTCGTAGTCCGTTGGCATCTTCTTAGATATCTTCGTTAGCATGAATGACTTAGCAAAAGAAACATGAATGAGTGTATACTACCTTACGTTTCGGTTTCCGAGATGCGCTAGCTTCCAGTTGCCGTATCTTTGATGTTTCGCCACTTTGAATAGATTGAGCCATAACGTTCGTTTTCGCGAAGGCGGTACACTCTCTTTGAACCTCTCAGCAATGACGGTTCAATCCATCTTGGAATCGTTCTTGGGATAGAACTGAATGATTTGCATAAGAATCGCTTCATCTTCGTAAGTTCTGGCCTACGATCACACCACATTGACATAGGCTACTCTGGTATCGAGATTGAAGCGTTTCATCACCCTACTTGCATGATGAGGTGGAGGAATTTACACTGGACAAATGTGATGGTCTTGCTTCGCTGGCGTTCAACATGAATCTCTTCGCATCCAAAGGCCTGTGGTATGGATTCCAGACGATCGTCTCGGAATCAGTGAGGCTCTAAATCTTTTCTCGCGCTGCCATTATTCCATGCTGCATGCCTCACATTCACTATCGGATACAATATCTTCGCCGGAGTAATTTCTGTCATTCCGCCTCCAGAACCGTTGACGGCGGATCTTGCGAATCAGGTTTTCACGCATGGTAACCTTGATGGAGCATTACTGGCACCTTCATTGATCTCTACCCGCAGAAGTCGGCAAGCACTCACAACGAGAATCAAATTGATGACTTTGATGGGCTCCTGCGAGACCGCTCTGCATCCTTTGCAAATCAACGATGAACCAACAGACTGGGAATATCTCTTGCCCTTGAGGAAGTTCATGAGTGTAGGTTTTCCGCCTAGCTTTGGTATTAGCTGGTGGGCATCATTGCAAGCAAAAGTCCCGTAAGTGATGAATACCGGCTTCGGAATTTCAGTCGAGCCTGATGTATGTAGAACACAGAAAGGGCGCTTTCTCCCATATGCGTGTAAAGGGAACGTCCTTGACTTGGTCCAAGTCCTGGAAGAAATATTCCACTGCCGGCGTAGATATTTGCTTCATGGATCTGGCTTGCAAGATCTGACTCAACATTGCTGACGCATCATCGGGAACCAGTACTGTCTCACACCCGGCCTTTTCTGCAATTGATTGATGAGCCTCGATACTGTTGCGATGGGAGCTAAGGAATCCCTACGGCTCAGTGTGTTGTTAGAACTCGATGAGGAGAGAGAGTCTTCGTATGAGCAGGCTTACAATATGACCAGCCTTCGCAGCGCCCAGTAGTACCAGTAGATACCGAATATCCAAGAGCCCCAAATACAGAATTTTTTCGGCTCCGACTCCTGTCCAACCTGCTCACGCAACCAAAACGCAAATTTGTCGACGGCTTTGGCAAACATTCCATAATCGATATCTCTAAATCCCTTGAAGATGTTTGAGCTCTTTGACACTGATACAAATATCCGAGTAGGCTCATTGGCGGCAGTCTCATTCAGAACGACGGGGAGCAAACACTTCCTGCAATTTGGCGGCACATCAAAGTCTGAAGTGACCTTCATGTTGGTGAGGCTGTTGATGAAGACACTGCACCTTCAAAGCACGACGGAGAACCTGCGCTGTCATCTGCACTTGAAAGCTTCGCTCCATTGCGACATAAGCTCGACTGTGCATTCGGTACATCTGAACTAGTCAAAGTGACAATAATATGTGACACGTCATATAGTAGTATGTGTACCATAAGGTATGAATCGAAACGACCCCTGCAGGTTGACATAGGCCCCGCATATGTGAGCCTCAGATGTCGAGTTGAAAAATTCCAATTCCAGGACAATTCCAAGCCGATGTCAAGCATTTGCTAATCTACTATGTAATGCCAGGCCAGACTCAACCCTGCTCTTCGCTTCATCGCTCTTTCGGTCCGCTCGTAGCTGTACTACTAGGTACCTTAGATATCTTACATGCTTACTTCATATGCTTGCTCTTAGGCGGCTAGGCCCCCCCTTAAGCAAACGCCCAAAAAAAGCCGCTGCCTGGCATAAGCGTCGCATATGCCACGCTAACGCATCACACAGACACACGCCGCTCACTTCGCTGTTGAATGCGTCGCAGCCATCGATAAGATAGACATGCATCGAGTCAGAAAGGCAGCACTCGGCGTGTCTGATCATTCATGGTGAAGATGCGTCGCAGTGATCAGAAGAAGTGCTGAAGGCTGTTATGAAAACATGACGGGCGGTGTAAGCGTGATATGGTATCAGAAGAAGAGTCTGAATGACGGATTCTTCGATACATCATACATGTAGACAACATCTCACTGAGACATTTCAGTCATCGAAGCAGGCACAGCAATCACATTGATCTCTTTGTTCTTCGGCTCCTTCATGTACAATAATCTACGGCCATCGTGTACACAAGCCCGCAAGTGATCGACGACCGCTGTTCTCAGTTCAAGAAGCCAATCGGTTCTGCCTACTTTCTGCCGCCTTCTTAGCATTCTCACCTTCAACAATACGTCATCCAACATGACTTCTTTCGCCCTCGTCAGTGCTCAGAAGAGCCTCGTCGGCTTCGCCTTCGTCATCTCGATCTACGAACATCGAGTCGGTCACGTCTGCCGGGCAGTCGCCTCACACCTGCCTTCAATGCTCAAGTCCTTTCCCGCTGTGAGCGGCATCGTCCTTGACAACGCCTGCGGCATCGGCGCAGCCGCCCAAGAGCTCCTCAAGGTCTATCTCTTCGCCGAGATCTCGGCCGCCGACGTCGTGCCGCCGATGATGCAGTCCTTCAAGGCCATTATCATCGCGGACTCTGCGCTCACGGCCCACGTTAAGGACTTGCGCCTCGAGAACGACGAGACTCTCACCTATGCGAACAACTCATTCAACGCAATCCTGACCAACTTCGACATCTTCTTCTTTCAGAATCCCGTGGCGAGCGCGAAGCAGATTTACCGCACGCTCAAGCCGAGCGACATCGCGATGATGACGCTCTGAAAAACATTTGGCTTCAAGCCGATTCTCTGGGAGGTGCAGGAGCGTGTGAAGCCCGCGAACTCGCTGACGAAGCTGCCGCTGATGAAGCGATGGTGCGATCTCAAAAAGTTGAAGAAGGTGCTGATGAACGACGAATTTGAAAGCATCGAGTTCAGCGTCGTGAAGAAGGGCATGTGAGGGAAGAACAAAGCAGACTTCGTGACGATGTTGTTGAAGAACTTTTACGTCATGGTTGCACGAAACTGAACGGACGAGGAGAAGGCGAAGCTGACACCCGTCACGTCGCAGATTGTGAATGAGATGCAGAATAAGTTCTGCATTACGGATGAGAAGAAGATGAAATGTATGATGAAGGCTTGAGCTGCTGTTTGCATCAAGTGAATGTTTCTAGCACTCTTGAGCGTCGCCTGCGAGGTAGCAGCGATCATTGCTCTTCAGCTATTTCAATATACTATGCTATTTTCAAACAATCATCAATGCAATTGTGCCGTGTGCGAAAGCTGTACAAGCGCGCTCAGTGTTCTTACTGTCACTCGTTTCACAGACTCTTGATAGATGACAAAAAGGCATGTAAGAGACACATTGGTCTAGAATCTTGCGGTATCTTGAAAGTCATGAGGACTGTTATTTTCATGCGCTGGCTAGAATCAACCAAGGCATGCACTTGATGAGTATATAACTGAACGCAGGTCACAAAGGCGGTGGCATTCAGCAATCACTTCAATCTAAACAATCTGTCGATATTTATTCTCATGGTTCTAACTGGGCAGAATTCTCTCCTGGCTGATGTTCGACCTTGTCGTCGTCGAAGTTCGAGTATACTCGGCCTCATTCTGCCCAAAAAAAGGCTTTCTGTCTCTCATATCGTTCCGATCCAGATCATACTTGAATCTCTTGCTTTCGATCTCGTAGCTCTCAGTCTCGAGACTTCTTGATACTGAAAACCAATACCGAGAAAGTTCTGCTTGTGAGATTGATGAAAGGAGTCATCAATGGGCGCAGGGATGGAATGCTGCCGATCATGATGACAATGTTGCGCTCCATGCCAGCCCACGTTAGGCTCATGATGAAGTCATAGGGGGTGTCGTGCACCGAGCTCTTGAGAGCGACGGCGGTTTCGATGATGCGAATGGTTGCAAATATCCCGGTGCTGTATTGATGTTAGAGTTGTGATATGATTTAGGAAAAAAGGGAATGTGCTTACATTAATTCAAGACTCATGAGAGCATGCAGAGAATGATCTTACTTTTCATTTCGATCTGAAGGTCTTGAAGATAAATATCGGCAGAATGCAAAGAATGTAGTTCGTGACCGCAGAAAATGATCCCTGAAGTATGAGGAAAACTTCGAACGATGCAGAATTTCAGCAAGTTCCCTGAATTGACGGGCTTCATGTCTTCTCAGCTGGAATGCAATGGGCGTAGAAGACAATGATCATCATGTCATTGACACAGAAGTACCCTTCGCCCACTTCTTTCTTCCTCCATAGTTCCTACCTACTAGATAGCAACAATCAATATATCAATATGCCCCCATATGACCTCGTATTCCAACAATGTCAACATCACCTCCGGGGGGTCTCGGCATTGGGAGCATTTTCGACATCCTGTCTAAGGGACATCCAGAGTGTCTCGAATATGGAGGCAGAAGAGTCGACTGATGCTGCTGTCGAAACGGAAAGAGATATGCCAAACAAACCAATTGGCTTAGAGCTTGGCGAGTTGGGCAAGAAGAGCTTGCACAGGTGGGGAGAATAATTGAGACCTCTGTAAATCTTGTTCTCCACCTTCGTGACTCTATTCCAGCTTCCAAGTCAGCTAAACCAGCAACTCTCGAGTCTCGGTGCAGAGCTCTTTACCTTGTTCCTCAACTCTTGTTTCCTTCTATTCCAAATGCCCAACTCTTCGATCCCTCAGGTCCAGGTCCGTGGATAGTCCCAATTTGCCAGGCTGCATCGCTGCGATCAGTCCAAGTGTTGGAACGTCTCCAACGGAGCCACATCAATCTAGTCATCCCATCCAGCGATAAAGCAGTGGTATCGCCCTATATCGTCCTTGCCATTACGATCTGCTTCAGTTACATCTTCTTTTTGCTAGGATCTAAGATCTTAAGGAGATACTCAGCATAAATGCAGTGATGGTCTGTGGCTAAAACTTGTAGAACAAATGTGAGCAGAGCGAGATGGCTATTTTCGAAGTTTACAGCTACATTTTGTTTTGTTTCAAACTACCTACCTACCTACCTAGTGATGGAATTAGCGCCCGTTCCGGTTCTCGGGGTCGCATAAGGCGTGTGAGATACCACATGGCCGTGTATGTAAACATTGAATAGGCGCTCCCTTCCAATAAGCTCATGGCTTTACCCAAAGCTGTTAGTATATGAGGGTCAGAAGAAATATGTATTGGTTGAACTACTCTAGGAAGAATGAAGGAGGTGACTCCCGCGCCCAATAATCGAGATTGCCAACCACAAGTACTGTTTCCAACAAAAGCTGTCATCTGCATGATGTTTAGGCCCATTTCCTCTCTTTAAAATTTATGTTATCAATAAGCTCTAAAAGTGTACGAAGGTGCGCTTTTGTCTGCTTGCGGTGGTACACTCGAAACTTGTGTGCCCAGAATAGGCATATGGGTAACAGGCATAGGATAAGGTAATGGTTCGTAGGGATTGGAGGGAAAATCGCCTTCGTCGAAGAGATGTGGGCATCTGCGTTGAAGCCATTTAGTTAATGCATTCTTAAGAGGTTGCGGTGGTCGTTCATTGTAGGGTCTCGGTCGAACAATGATAAGACAGCACATTTTCCTCTGCTTTTTTCTTTAAGAATGCAGCAGTAGATGGGTCATTTCAGGATATTTATGCAAACCTTCAGCCCTGGACCACCAACTGTAGATGCCAGCACCAATTGTGGACACCGCCACCAGTTGTGAGATGTCAGCACCAACATCAATCAGGGATTGCTGACTCCTTGCCTTCCCGCTGTCCCAGTTTGCATGGCACCAAAATTGCTTATTCTCTATAGGGTGTCAGGAAAGCTGAGGTGTCAGTATCTATAAGACTTACTGGCGTCAACCATGTAGGTACCAAGCAATTTCTTTGGGCCCCCATGTGCGTGTGTGTCGCGCTCTATCATGCTTGCAACCACCCTTTTAAATGGGTCTGGAGACCTTGCAACAATCCGCTGCGGAGATCCTTGATGATTCCCCAGTCTTACC
>JAABUO010001081.1_pt1 | contig 38290 bp, 35 predicted proteins | sample 5559291 | NCBI WGS metagenome assembly JAABUO01 (sample SAMN10711878, study PRJNA513372) | rock metagenome | isolation source: Antarctica rocks | place: Antarctica: Victoria Land, Finger Mt sud
CTGAGAGCACAAGATGATCATTGTTCATCTTCTTTTCTAATCGATGAATCGAGCTAACTGAGAGTGCAGAGATTTTCAGACTGTTCGATTGTCTCTGCGAGCGACTGTACGCAGAGACTAGACTTTTCTCAAGACGAAAGAAGTATTGAAAGCGAGATTGTCGATAGAGATTGCGAAGATGAATAATGAGATGACTCGTAGCTGAATCTTGAGCTTTGAATTGCAGATCGCAGTCTGATGTTCAGACTTATCGCAGTATAGACACAGATGATTGATCATGCGATGCTGATGCTTCTTGAGAATCAGTGAGTCTCGTTTCTTCATGTTGATGATCGATAAGTTCATGAAGTTTCTCGAACTCGAGATCGTAGCTTTTGAGTCTGTCGAAAGTGTCGCATATTTGACGAGATACGCGAGAACTGTAGAAATCACAGAGACAGAGTGAATCACTGCTTTTGACTTGAGAAGATTCTGTACTGTGACGCGATATTGACTATTCAATTGCTGACATTTGATAATCAACTGCTCATAGTTCAGACTGCTGACATTCATCTGAATCAATAGAGCTTTGAGCTCGCTGAATAGTTCATTCTTTAGATTGAATTTTCGAGTTACGACGTCATATTCGATTGCATCAATGTGCTGCTGAAAATCGAACAGATATTCGATGAAGATGCGATTTTGCATTCTTAGAGCTGAAATGAATCGCTGAGCGATTTCTTGCTTGTCTGAATCATCGAAGACTTGTCTTAACAAGACAACTAATTGCTCAATCGTGACTAGCTTGTCATGCTGAGCAGTCATACGCGACAACGCTTGAGCGACAGCGTTTCTCGATAAGCGACTGTACTCATACAGAAGGCGAGACTCGAGAGTTGAATAACGATTCGCGTTCAACTTCAGCTTGCTGATCAGTTCGAAAATGAACTGATTTAGCTTGTTCTCTCGCTCTTTGATCTAGAGTTCTGAATTCAAATATTTCTTTAATTTGATATCGATTCTGCTCATGCTCTTGAGTTCTTGAATCATTTCTGACAAGGTTTCATTATTGATCTGAGACTGCTTAAGTTCGATCTGAGTTTGCTCATGTTCTTGTTGACAAACTGAGACTCAGTTGATATACTGAATGATGATGTCGTTGAATCAAGTTTGAAGTTCGATCAGAAAAGTGTATCACGCTTCAAGAGCATTGTTGACGTGAGTTCGAAACTGAACGACAGTGATGAGTTCGTTGATCGAGACTAGAGATGTCGACGACAGAGTGTTGCTGATATTCTCGAATTGACTCATGATGTAGTGTGATGCAACGTAATGTCACGAACTGAGAGCTGAATGAAATCAGAATGAAATTCTAATAACTAGATTTTAAATACAAGACGTTGCACGAAGAAGAAAGAAAAGAAAGAGATCATTCAGAGATTCTTATATCTCATGAACGCTGAGTATCATTCGTATCGAGAAACTCTCATAACATCACTGATAATCTCACGTCTATCATCATCTATAATATTGTTCAACATCATCTAAGTGATCTAACATCTCTTTTCTCAACATCTTTCGAGTAACACATGCTAAAATCGTGACAAGAATTCAACGATCATTATGCAAAAAAACTTATTACTCATGTCATTTATTTGAATCTAACGATTCAAGATCATACAGTAGACATTGCTTCTATGTTGATCACATGATTAGAACAACATCAAATAATTCTAGAAAAAACATGAATAAACAAAACAGATCTAGTCATAGATATGCAAATCAACTCTCTTCAATTTTCGAATTTCAATTCTCACTCAACTGTTCTTTTCTCAAACGAGAGAACGACATTGAAACAGAAAAGCTTGACTTCTACTCATATATTGAAGAGATCTTTCACTTCTGTTACATCTTAATCTAGTCAGAAATTATTTTCTTTCAATTAGTTTAATGAGAAGTCAGTTAAACAAATTGAACAGTTAAAATCGCGCGACTCGACTTTAACTAACGTCAAAATCTTTAAACTGACTTCAGATTCAACAAACATTGAAATGATAAAGACTGCGACTTATAGAATGTTAGTCAAATGATCAGACGTGAAGATCTTTGCTGTTATTGTCTTGAAAATTGATTAACTCATAACTACAGTTGAAAATAAGCTTGAAGAAGTGAATCTGCATGAGCTTTCTCACGCTGAAGCTCTCGAGCAGATCAAAGTCAAGCTTCTCTTTGAATATCATGACTATCTAGACATCTTTAATCGAGCGATGATCAATCAGCTTTCTTCTCATCGTTTCTACAATCACAAGATTAAGCTGATCAACAAAGAAACATCTTCACGAAGCAAACTTTATCAGATGTTCAACTACAAACTTCAGAAGATAAAGAAGTATCTGATCAATCATCTGAACAAAGAGTTCATTTTCTTTAGCTTTGCATTATACGTTTCGCTCATCTTGTTCATTGAAAAGAAAGACGAAAGTCTGCGTTTTTGCGTAGATTATAGAAAGCTCAATGCTTTGATCAAACGAAATCACTATTCTTTGTCATTGATAGACGAGATTCTCACTCATATATAAGAAAGCAAGTATCTGACTCGATTGAACATCATTGCTGCATTCAACAAACTTTGCATGCATTTCAACAGTGAAGATTTGACTATCTTTATTATCTTTTTTGACTCATACAAATATCATGTAATGCTCTTTGATTTAATCAACGAACCTGCTTTCTATCAGCATTATATGAATGACGTGTTGTTTGAATATTTACATCAGTTTTGTCAGATCTATCTAGATGACATTATCATTTACAGCAAGATCTTGAAGAAACACAAGTAACATGTACGATTGATCTTGCATAGACTACGAGAGATCAATCTACAGATGAACATAAACAAATGCAAGTTTCATGTGCAAGAGATCATCTTTCTAGAACTATTGATATTCATCGAGAGACTAAAGATGAATTCTTGAAAGATACAGATGATCGTCGAATGATCTACTTTCATCAATCTCACTCAGATACAGTTCTTCATTGACTTCTGCAATTTCTATTAATGCTTTATCAAGAACTTTTCGAAGATTGTTCATCTCATAATTTAATTTACTCAAAAGAAGATCATATTTGAATGAAATGAGATCTGTCAGATAACATTCAATCATATGAAGAGATGTATGATCGAGACTTTAATACTTCGTCACTTTGATCAAACTCGTGAGACTATTCTTGAAATTGACTCATTCGACTACGTCAACGATGAAGTTTTATCTCAATATGATGACGAAGAAATTTTACATTCGATTGCTTTCTATAGCAAGAACATGTTCTCTGCTGAATACAACTACGAAATATATGATAAAGAACTACTGATCATCATTTGAGCATTTAAGCATTGATGATCTGAACTGAAGTTAATTGACATTTCTATCAAGATGTTCATTGATCATCAAGCACTCACATCATTGATGAAAGACAAAGAGCTTAGCAGACGACAGATGCGTTGAGTACAGAAGCTCACTGACTTCAACTTCAAGATAATATATTGATCTGACAAGCAGAATATTAAGATCGATGCATTAACTCGTTGAGTTGATGTCGTGCTCAGAAATTTCAAGAATGAGCGCGTTTGCTATCAAAGAATCACTATTCTGACGTTGAATTGAATGAAAATTGCTGATCTAAAGAAAAACATCAGCAAATCAATCTATAAACAGGTTCTTGAGATTAATAGAATCGACGAGAATTGTACATTACTTCGCGAAGCAATAGCAAAAGATGAGACACAATGTGAAAATATCAAATTGAAGAATTGTTGTGTTCAGAATGAAATCTTGTATCATGATAATCAGTTATGAGTTTCATTCAATAAACTTCTACAAATGAATTTGATTCGTGAAGTACATGATCAGTCATCGATGAGTCATTCTGATATTCTTAGAACTGTGAAGATCATAAAACGAAATTACTATTGATCATGCATGCAAAAGACAATAGATCAATATATTTGAAACTGCTATGTCTGTCAACGTTCAAAGACATCAAGAAATAAATCAAACGATTTGCTTCAATCTCTATCGATACTTGAACAGCGATGGCAGAACATAGTCATAAACTTCGTTATCAATCTATTTGATTCGTACAACTACAACGTTATTCTGACTGTCATTCGCAGATTGTCAAAAGAAAGACATTATATCTTTTGCATCATTGATGATGAAGATATCACAGTCGAAAAAACAGCTGAAATGTTGCTTCAATGAGTATATTAAACTCATGATCTATCAAATTTCATTGTGTTCAATCGAGATTCTCTGAAAATCTCTTTGCAAACGACTGAGCATTTCTCTTCGATTGTTCATCATTTATCATTCTCAGATCAATGATCAAAGCGAACGAGTCAATCAGAATGTTGAAAAATATCTTCATTTCATTTGTTTGTACATGCAGAATGACTGATTCAAGTGATTGCTCATGATTGAGTTTGTTGACAATAATGTCTTGTTTTTAATCATTTTCTTGACTCTCTTCTTCATGAATAAGAGCTTTCATTCTCATATGAGCTTCAATTCTGACATCATCGAGTATGAAAGCACTTGCGAACGCTTGCAGATCATCAGAATCGAAGATATATTCAATCACATAAACAAGACATTAATCTTCGCTCGCGAAGCTTTGATCAAAACACGAAAACAAATGATGAAACAAGCTAATAAGCATAGAAAAGAGATAAATTACAAGATCGAATCAAAAATGTTTCTGAATGAAAGAAACATCGTTACAGCGAGACTCTTCAAAAAGCTAGATGACAAGATGCTCAATTCATTCAAGATCACAGACTCTGTTGACTTCTTCTATAAATTGAAACTATCAGACACTATGCATATACATGATGTATTTCATTCAGAGCTTCTTCGTTTTGTCGTTGATGACTCTCTGTCTGATCAGAAGAATGAACTCTCGAGATCAATAGTAATAAACGATGAGAACGAATGAAAGATTGATGATATATTGAACTTTTGATGATATCGAAGATGACTTCAATATCAAGTTAAATGAAAGAGCTATAACAACGATCTCAACTGATACAACGCTGACGACGACGAATTTATGAACGCTCAAGAGATGATCAACGACTTTCATATTAAATATTCAACAAAAGCTCACTAAGAAAATACATTCATGCAAACATGAATTGTTGAAGAAGAGAGATAATGTTACGATCTTGATCTATTCTTGACTCTATTCTCGACTCTATTCTTAACTCTATTCTCGACTCTATTCTCGACTTTATTCTCGACTTTATTCTCGACTTTATTCTCGATCTATTCTTGATCTCAATTATCTCTAATTGAGTCTAGTGAGCATTTGAGCTAAAAGTGATGTCATCGAGTCTCTGCATCATCTGTGTAAGATGTCAATTCTTTCGAGTCTAGCACAAAGATCAGAAACACACATATAAGCTGCGAGTTCTATTCTGTAAATACTTTTCTTTCTTAGCATTTATCTATTAGTTAAATGACACTCATATGACTCGCTCTATGCTGATTTCTAACAGCAAGAAGTCAGAACATAGAGCATATGACTGTCTTAAATCAGCTCAGATGCACGAAATCGCAGTGAATTCAAAAAATGATCTGCTTTCGTCAAAGTAGTGATTGAGAGCGACATGCTCATATCTTGCTTCATCAGTATGCTTGATGACTCATTTGATTTCAAATCGTTTATTGTGAACGTCATCTTGAATAGTCTAGAAAAGATATTTCAATTTCTCGCTCTGATAAACATTGAAGTCACTGACATAACGTTCATAGATAATTCATTGATTTCAGAGCTATGTGAATGCTTTGATATTCAGTCAATTTCACTGTTCAAATCGAAGTCGATTCATTCATATGATGAAATCTTCGATCGAAGATCTATTACACATGCTTTGTATATTTCAGTCACTATACAAGAACATAAGAATGAAATGATGCTTCTATTAATAACTCGTCTAGATCAGCACAAGATAATTATTAACAATCTTTGATTGAAAAGAAATCAAATTTTGATAAATTTTGCAAATGATTGATTGATATTTTCATCAAATATTTGAACTTTGAAACTTATCATTTCGAAAACAAGCAGTCAATCAGCATTTCATTGACTTAAATCAAGCGAAATCTGCAAAATGAAATAAAAGAACTTGAAGTCTATGTCAATGATTATCTTAAAGCGAACTACAAATTCGAAATCAGTGAATCGATTCATTGAATCAGCTTTCATACGAAAGCAAAGCACTTAAGTTGATCTCGATCAACATGAACTCATTCAGTCATCAAAGAAGAAAGAGCTCGTCAATATTATCATGATCGAAGTCGCTGCTTATCAAACTTTAGTTAAGAAGAAGAATGTCAAGATTTTTACATTGATCATTAGTGAAATCAACAAGATGCTTAGCTCGATCAAAGATTCAACGAAACTGAATAAAATAATCTTTGTCATGTCATTAAAGAAACTGAAGAAGAAGCTTTCAATAGTTTATCATGACTTTCTGAACGTTTTTGACAGAGAAAAGACAACTCAGTTGTCTTTGCATCAATCATATGATCATAAGATTGAATTAAAAGATGAAAGTCAATCTTCTAAAAGTCAATTGTATCTCATGTTGAGTCACAAGTTGCAAAAGATCAAGAAGTATCTAGAAGAGAACTTAAAGAAGAAGTTTATTACATTCAGCAAAGCTTTATTCGCTTCGTCAATACTATTCATCAAAAAGAAAGATGATAGTCTTTGCTTTTGCATGAATTATTGAAAACTGAATGCTCTGATCAAAAGAGATCGTTATTCAATACTTTTGATAGACAAAGTACTCACTTAAATTCAAGGCAGTAAATATCTGACTTGACTCAACATTATCGTCACGTTCAATAAGCTTTGCATAAGCACTGAAAGTGAGAATCTAATCACATTCATCACTTTCTTCGATGTTTACAAATATAAAGTAATGCTCTTCAAATTAATCAATGAATCAACATTCTTTCAGCACTATATCAATGACGTGTTGTTCAACTGTTTGCATAAATTCTGTCAGATCTATCTGAATGACATTCTCATTTACAGTAAGATCTTGAAGAAACATAGAACTAATGTGAAAGAGATGCTAAACAAGCTTCGTGAAGTCAATCTGCAGATAGACATTGACAAGTGCAAATTCAAGATTCAGAAGATCTCGTTTCTAAAACTATTGATATTCATCAATGATTTACGAATGAACTCTTGAAAAGTAGATGTGATTCGAAGCTGAAAAGTGCTTTGATTGTTGACTCATGTACAGATCTTCATTAACTTTTGCAATTTCTATCAACGATTCATAAAGAACTTCTTGAAGATTGCTTAATCTATGATAAAGCTGATTCAAAAATATCATTCATTTGAATGAACAGAGATCTGTCAAATGATCTTTGAGAAACTGAAGTAATAGATGATAACAGTTCTCGTTCTGAAGCATTTCAATTCAATCAGAGAAGCTATTCTGAAAACGAACTTCTTGAACTATGTCAACGACGAAGTATTGTCTCAATATGATGATAAAGACATTCTACATTCAATGATCTTCTATAGCAAGAACATGATTTCTGCAGAATGCAACTACGAGATCTACGACAAAGAGCTTTTGACTATTATTTGATGCTTGAAACATTGACATCTTGAATTGAAATGTACTGATATTTTGATTAAGATCTTCATCAATCATCTGAATTTAAAGTACTTCATGATCATCAAGAAACTGATCAGATGACAGACTAAATGAGCTGAGAAGTTATTTGAATATAACTTCAAGATCATATATCAGTCAGAAAAGCAGAATCTGAAAGCAGACGTGCTGATCAGAATGTCAGACATCAAGTCAGTTGAATCAAATGATGATTGAAAGCTATATCAGCATCAAATGCTATTATCAGCAAGTACATTTGAACTGCAATCAATAGAAGATGATCAAGATCTGTCTCAGATCTTGCTCATATTTGACTCAGATTCAAAACAGAAATCGAAAGCTAATAAAGATTTGATTGAAGAGATGATTTTTATTCAGAATTAAATTATAGTCGAAAATTGAATGAATCAACAATGTATTAATATTCAAACAGTCATAGAACAGAACAGAAGAACTTGTTCAGATATGAGTCTAGACAATTGCAAAGTACTGAACGAAGTACTCTGAAAGAATGATAGACTGTGAGTTTCTCAGTCAATGATCACTTAATTGATAAGAGAAGCACATGATCTTTCAATCAATGATCACTCTGACATGAATTGAATGTTAAACTTGTTAAGATGATCATATTGCTGATTGAAGATGAGAATGACAATCAAACGTTACATTTGAAACTGTTACGTTTGTTGTTGTTAGAATCATGTCTAGAGCGAGTCATAGAGATACAGGTAAACGAAGGGTAAATCAGATAAACGAGAATTCAAAGCTAAAGAGCGAGATCTACGAGATGCAAAGACTATATGTACAGAAGAAAGAAAAGCGCTAGACTCGATAGAGTTTAGGCTTGCTTCGAGAACGCGCGTCTCAGTAGAAGACTGAGCACGCTCGTAACAGTCGTAAATCAAAAGCATTAAGAGATCGAATCAATGAACTATTGAAGTCATTGTCTATATCTGAACAACGATAACAAAACATATCATTGAATTTCATTATCGATTTATCAAAAAGTGATGAAAGCAACGCGATTCTGACAGTGATAGATTGATTGTCTAAAGAACATCACTATATACTCTGTTGATCAGATGATGAAGAAACTTTCGCTGAATAAACAGTCAAGCTGCTGCTGATATGAATCTTCAGAACTCATGAGCTATCAAGATCAATAGTGTTTGATAGAGATTCACAATTCATATCGATTGTCTGAAAGTTTTTATGTCTGAGACTCAACATTAAGATGAAACTATTCATTGACTATCACTTACAGATTAATGATTAAACAAAAAGAGTGAATCAGAATGTAGAATGATATTTACGAGATTACTGCTTGTACATGCAAGATGATTGATTCATCTGACTATCTATGACTGAATTCGTCGATAACAATGCTATTTCGTCATCAATTGAACAATCAGCGTTCTTTCTGAATAAGAGCTTTCACTCTCATATGAGATCACTCGAACTAAAATTCAAGCGAGCAAAGCAGAGAATATATTTGAACACATGAAATGATCATTAGCATTGATCAAGCAGACATTAGCAAGAGTTAAAGTCACAATGAAGAAATAGATTGATAAGCATTGAAAGAAAATGATCTACAAGATAGATGACATGATGTTTCTGAATTCTAGAAACATTATGATCGCAAGATTATCAAAGAAGCTGAATGATAAGATGTTAGAATCTTTCAAGATTCTGACTGAGATCAAACATGCATATTAATTGAAACTGTCATCGACAATGAAGATTCATTCAGAGTTCATCTTGAATCTGCTACGACTGAATTCAAAAAACTTTCTGAAAGAACAATGAAATAAGTCATCTGATTTTATAGTGATAGATGACGAAGACGAATGAAAAGTGAAGAACATACTGAACTTTCAACACTATAGAAGACGACTGCAATATCGTGTCAATTGAAAGAACTATGACGTCAATTTACATTGATACAATGTTGATGAAAATGAGTTCAAAGACTGCTCGAAGATTGTAAATAACTTTCATCAGAAGTATTCAAACAAGTTAAGTTAGAAATTAACTCAACAAGAATTGATTGATCAAACTGCAGCAATAAGAACATTGCTGAATGAAGAAAAGAAAGTAATGTTGCAAGCATGCATTTCTGATATCTCTGATTAGCCTAACATAGACTAGTATAAAGCTGTGAGTAGAGCTGTTGTTGACACGCTAGCGATCTAGCGTGCCTTCGTGAGTAAAACTCACGTCATGTTGCATCTTCTTTCTACTTCAGCTTTGAACTTCTAGTTAGAATACACTCATATGATTCGCTCTATGCAGACTCATAACAGAAATTTCTCATTTGAATTCTTTTTAAAAATTTCTATTTCAATTCTTGCTCATAGAATAACAAGTAGTTCTCTGATGTTCTGAAATACATATGAGCAAAGCTTCATATTGATACGAAGATTTACTAATTAACAGATTGTTGATGAATGATGTAGCTGTGAGAAATCAATGATACTCACAGCTAAGCAAATTGACAGAAAAATGTGTCTTGATATCAGAATTTCGTAGATGATGTTCTTCATTCATTAGAACAAGAAAAAATCTGTCAGTTCAGTTTGACACATAGATAATATTCTCTATCTTTGCTTCTTCTTTATTTCTAATCACTTTTATCTTCAACTTTAAAGTGCAACTATGTGTTATGATCTTGATCTATTCTCGATCTATTCTCGATCTATTCTTGATCTATTCTCAACTTTATTCTCAATTTATTCTCGATTCTATTCTCGATCTTGATTATTTCTAATTAAGTCTAGTGAGCATTTGAGCTAAAGATGATGTCATCGAGTTTCTGCATTATCTGTGTAAGACGTCAACTCTTTCAAGTCTAGCACAGAGATCAGAAACACACATATAAGCTGCGAGTTCTATTCTGTAGATACTTTTCTTTCTTAGCATTTATCTATTAGTTAAATGACACTCATATGACTCGCTCTATGCTGATTTCTAACAGTAGATAAATGCTAATCAACTACTCTGCTATCAACGTGTAGAGAATACGAAATAATCTACTTCGTTCATTCAAAAAATTCGCAAGAGATTCTTTGAATTACTTTCATCAAAACACACATTCAAATTTATTAAATCAATCACTCAATCTTTTCACAATCAAATCTATCTATCTATCTTTATCTTTTTCACAATGACACGCGACTCTGAATCAGTTGAGTCATGAACAGCTCATCTGCTTAGAAGCACTGTTAGTAAACGAGTTTTTCTTATTTCTTTTGATACTTCAGCGAGATCTCAGAATGTTGCTATCTCATGAAACATCAACATAAGTCAACAACTTCGTCAATGAGCTATCAATCAGTCAGACGAGATCATCAAGATGCTGATTGAGCTAAGAGATCAATGAAACATAACTTTGAAACTCGATGAGCAATGAATTGATTTACAAGTTGATCACATCAAGAGACTTGATGAGTTAAAGATCAATCAAATGACAATAGACACTCAAGAAAAAATTATCATTGAACTATGAAAGAAAGTATTGAGTCTCAAAAAGAAACAGCGTTCAGTGAATCAATCTCGATCTCAACAGTCTATGAAGTCTCGAGCTTCTATCGAGAATCATACTCAACGAGAGTCATTCTTTCTATTCGACAATGATCATCACAAGTTCTTCAAGTTTTCGAACTCATTTATATTCACTGATGAAGATGAATCAACATGAGACAGCTGAAGAATCAAGATAAACAACAAGCTTCAGATAAATGTTGATCACTTTGATAATGAGAATATCTGTATTGTCTATGTGATATCTAGACTAGAAGATGATGCTGCTGAGCACATCTTCGCTTGATATTGACATGATGCTTTGCATTCATACATCTCGATCGACGAGCTATTTGAGCATCTAGAAGAAATATATAATGAACTGAATAAAAATTGAAAGTATCGTCACAAGTACAACGCTCTGAGACAAGCAGACAAGTCTTTCAATGTCTTCTACTTCAACTTTATGAAGTTATTCAGCTATCTCGAATACAATGATTGCACTCTGATGAACAATCTTCAGAATAAAATCAATAATCGCTTGCAGAATGCTTTATCAGTCTGTTCAAAGAACTTTACTTCGCTCACTCGCTTAAGAAACTTTCTTCAAGATGTGAATAATAAACAACGAGTCAATTATCAGCTTCGCAGCGAACGTTGCACTGTCATCATCAAAGTCACTGTCGTATCTGACAAACGCGCTACTACTTTCTTGTCAGCAGTGATGACTTTGATAATTGATTATGTTAAGTCTATCATCTTTTCTATCTTTGAGTCTGATTGAGCAAAATTGTCTATCATCTGCTACATCTGCAAGACTTTGAAACATTTGTTCAAGAATTGCTCTCAAAACAAGATCAACATCTTTGCTTCTCATGCATTCACTCTTCGTCTACATGAAATTGTTATTTCAAAGAATAAAGAGAATGAGAAAATGTCTTTCGAGAATAGTGAGGCAAAAAACTAGAGACTTTCATCAAAGACGCGATGAAAGATGTGTTAATATCTTCAATGATAATAGACTGATCATCGAGTTGAGTTTCAAGTTGACATTTTGAACCCGAATCGAGATCGAGTCGAGTTGCTCACATTTTCAACTCGACTCGAGTCGAGTTGCTCATATTTTCAACTTGACGCGACTCGACCCGACTCGTCAAGGATCCGAGCTTGGCGTCAAGAGAGCTAAATATAGAAATTTTTCCGGTTTTTGACTTTTGCATTATCTTTTTGCATTACCTTTTAATAGAGAATCATGAAGGGGAACATGAAGAGAGTCATGGCGAGGAACATGAAGAGGAACATGAAGAGAAACATGAAGAGAGTCATGACGGGGAACATGAAGGGAAACATGAAGAGAGTCATGGCGGGGAACATGAAGGGAAGTCATGAAGGGAAGTCATAAAGGGAAGTCATGGTAGAAAGCCATGACGGGAAACCATGAAGGCTGTTTGGTAGGAAGGTTTGGTAGAAAGTCATGACGAGAAACATAAAGAAGAACATGAAGGGAAACATAAAGAGGAACATGAAGGGAAACATAACGGGAAACATGACGGGGAAACATGAAGGCCGTTTGACTTTGGTAGGGAGTCATGACGGGAAAACATGGTAGGAAGTCATGAAGGGAAATCATGTAGGCTGTTTGACCAAGCTATTTACATCTATCTAATATCTTGTCGAGTCGAGTCGAGTCGAATTTTCGAATCGAGTTGTCGAATCAAGCTTCTCAATTCGACTCGAGTGCTTGAGTTCAACTTCTCAACTCGACTCGACACTTTTCCAAAAAAATTTCAACTCGACTCGACGCGATCAGTCTAAATGATGAGCATGTCAGATGATTCTTTTGCTTCTGAATCTTTGACTACTGAATGTGTACTTTCTAGCAATGAAATTAGTTACTCATTAAAGTCATTGATTGACATCGAAGCTGCTAACTATTCGTTCATTGATGAAGTGATTGCGCAGATTGTTTGTGATCAGTTGCAAATTGAGTCTCTGACTTTGATCAAAGCGAAGTCAATTCGAGAATTCAATGATCATTATGCTAAGAAACTCATTATTCATGTCATTTATTTGAATCTGACTGTTCAAGATCATACGATTGACACAGCTTTTATGTTAATCACTCGATTAAATCAATATTAAATGATTCTTGAAAAAACATGAATGAACAAAATCAATCTAGTAATTGATATGCGAATTGATTTTCTTCAATTTTCGAATTTCAATTCTACTAGTCAGAAATTGATTGTTCTATTCTCAAGCAATAAATCAATCACGAAACGAAAGAGCTTGACTTCTACTCACATACTGAAGAGATCTTTCACTTTCGTTACATCTCAATTCAGTCAAAACAAGAAGTTCATTGAACAGTTAAAACAGCGTGACGCGACTTTAACTAGCGTCAAAATCTTTAAATCGACGTCAGATTCATTGAACATTATCATGATTGAAGTTGCGACTTATAGAATGTTAGTCAAACGATCAGATGTGAAGATCTTTGCTGTTATCATCTTGAAAATTGATCGACTCATAACTACAGTTGAAAATAAGTCTGAAGAAGTGAATCTGCATGAGCTCTTACACGTTGAGACTCTTGAGAAGGTCAAAGTCAAGCTTCTCTTCGAGTATCAGAACTATTTAAACGTGTTCGATCGAGTTATGATCAATCAGCTATCATTTCATCGTTTCTATGATCACAAAATTGAGTTGATTGATGAAGAAATGTTTTTTAGAAGCAGACTTTATCAGATGTTTGATCACAAACTTCAGAAGATAAAGAAATATCTGATTAATTATCTAAACAAAGAATTTATTTTCTTTAGCTTTGCATCATACATCTCGCTCATCTTGTTCATCAAAAAGAAAGACGAAAGTCTGCGTTTCTGCATTAATTACAGAAAGCTCAATGCTTTAATCAAACAAGATCGTTATTCTTTGTCATTGATAGACGAGATTCTTACTCGTATACAAGAAAGCAAGTATCTGACTCAATTGAACATCATTGCTGCGTTCAATAAACTTCATATGCACTCAGATAGCGAAGATTTGACTATCTTTATTATTTTTTTCAACTTATACAAATATCATGTAATGCTCTTCAAATTAACAAATGAATTGACGTTCTATCAACATTATATGAACGACGTGTTATTCAAATATCTACATCAGTTTTGTCAGATTTATTTAGATGACATTATTATTTACAGCAAGATCTTGAAGAAATACAAACAACATGTACGATTGATCTTGAATAAACTATGAGAAGCTGATCTACAGATAGACATCAACAAATGTGAGTTTCATGTGCAAGAGATTATCTTTCTAGAACGACTGATATTCATTGAGAAACTAAAGATGAATTCTCGAAAGATACAGATGATCGTCGAATGATCTATTCTCATCAATCTCACTCAGATATAATTCTTCATTGACTTTTGCAACTTCTATCGACGCTTTATCAAGAACTTTTCAAAGATTGTTCATCTCATAATTTGACTTATTCAAAAGAAAATCATATTTGAATGAAATGAGATCTGTCAGACGACATTGAATCATATGAAGAGACATATGATTGAGACTTCGATACTTCGTCACTTTGATCAGACTCGTGAGACTATTCTTGAAATTGACTCATTCGACTACGTCAATGATGAAGTTCTCTCTCAATATGATGACGAAGAAGTACTACATTCGATTGTCTTCTATAGCAAGAACATGTTTTCTGCTGAATGCAACTACGAGATATATGATAAAGAACTTCTGATCATCATTTGAGCATTTGAACACTGATGACTTGAACTGAAGTTAACTGACATTTCTATTAAGATGTTCATCGATCATCAAGCGCTCATCTCATTGATGAAAGATAAAGAGCTGAGCAGACGTCAGATGCGCTGAGTTCAGAAGCTCACTGACTTCAACTTCAGAATAATGTGTCAATCTGACAAACAGAACATCAAGATCGATGCATTAACTTGTTAAGCTGACGTCGTGCTCAAAGATTCAGAAGATGAGCGCGTTCGCTATCAATGAATCACTATTCTGACTTTGAATCAAATGAAAATTGCTGATCTAAAGAAGAACATCAATGAATCAATCTATAAACAGATTCTTGAGACTAATGAAATCGATGAGAATTGTACGCTACTTCGCGAAGCAATAGCAAGAGACGAGACACAATATGAAGATATCAAATTGAAGAATTGTTGAATTCAGAATGAAATCTTGTATCATGATAGTCAGCTATGAGCCTCGTTCAACGAGCTTCTACAAATGAATCTGATTTGTGAGATGCACAATCAATCATCAATTGATCATTCTGATCTTCTTAGAACTGTAAAAGTTATAAAGCGAAACTACTATTGATCATTCATGCGAAAAACGATAGATCAATATATTTGAAACTGCTATATCTATCAACGTTCAAAGACATTTAAAGATAAATCAAATGACTTGCTTCAATCTCTATTGATATCTAAACAGCGATGACAAGACATAACAATGAACTTCATTATTAATTTATTTGATTCGTACGATTACAACGTTATTCTGACTGTCATCTGCAGATTGTCAAAGAAAAGACATTATATTTCTTGCATCATTGATGATGAAAATATCACAGTCGAAAGAACAGCTGAGATGTTAATTCAGTGAGTATATCAAACTCATGATTTATCAAGCTTCATTGTATTCAATCAAGATACTCAGTTCACTTTCATTCTTTGAAAGTTTCTTTGCAAATGACTGAGCATTTCTCTTTGATTGTTCATCATCTATCATTCTCAGATCGACGATCAAAGCGAATGAGTCAATCAGAATGTTAAAAGATATCTTCGTTCTTTTTGTTCATACATGCAGAATGACTGATTCAAGTGATTACTCATGATTGAGTTTGTCAACAATAATATCTTGTCTTCAGTCATCTTCTTGATTCTTTTCTTCATGAATAAGAGCTTTCATTCTCATATGAGCTTTGATTCTGACATCATTGAGTATGAAAGCACTTGCGAACGCTTGCAGATCATCAGAATCGAAGATATATTCAATCACATGAACAAGATGTTAATCTTCGCTCGCAAAGCTCTGATCAAAACACGAAAATGAATGATGAAACAAGCTAATAAGCATAGAAAGAAAATTAATTATGAGATTGAATCAAAGATGTTTCTGAACGAAAGAAACATCGTTACAGCGAGACTCTTCAAAAAGCTAGATGACAAGATGCTCAATTCATTCAAGATCACAAACTCTGTTAACTTCTTCTATAAATTGAAACTGTCAGACACTATGCATATACATGATGTATTTCATTCAGAGCTTCTTCATTCTGTTGTTGATGATTCTTTGTCTGATCAGAAGAATAAATCTTCGAAGTCAATAGTGATAAACGATGAGAATGAATGAAAGATCGATGATATATTGAACTTTCAATGATATTGAAGAAGACTTCAATATCAAGTTAAATGAAAGAGCTATGACAACGATCTCAACTGATATCACGCTGACGATGACGAATTTATGAATGCTCAAGAGATAATTAATGACTTTCATATCAAATATTCAACAAAAGCTCATTAAGAAAATACATTCATGTGAACATGAATTGTTGAAGAGAGAGAGTAATGTTACAATCTTGATCTATTCTCGATTTATTCTCGACTTTATTCTCGATCTCGATTACTTCTAATTGAGTTTAGTGAGCATTCAAGCTAGAAGTGATGTCATCGAGTTTCTGCATCATCTGTGTAAGACGTCAACTCTTTCAAGTCTAGCACAGAGATCAGAAACTGTCAGAATCGTGCCTAGATAATACAATCAATGAAGGTCAGAGTTGATAGTGCTTGATCTTTAGAGATAGCTATAACTGAATATTAAGAATACAGAAGAAGATTGATACAAAAGCTTCTATTTATGTAATGTTCAGAGACTGCGCTAGGCCTGAAAGGAATGTGTTTGTGACACGGAAAGAATGTGATGTAGATGAACAAGATGTTGGTGAAAGAAAAGAGTGTTGAGAAAGAAAAAGAGTGTTGAGAAAGAAAAAGAGTGTTGAGAAAGAAAAAGAGTGTTGAGTCATATCTGAGTCAAACCTGATGCGAATTGATTAGAGCTTCAGCCTTGTTCAGTCTTGATACGCTCGTAACATTATCTCTTTCTTCGAAAATTCATGTTCGCATGAATGTAGTTCATCTGCTCGCTTTTGTTGATAGTTATTCCGATATTTAGCGCGGTTTGTTTGAATATAGCTTATGAAATTCGTCCAAAACTTTCTCTGAGCCATCGAATTCCCCTTTATCGACATAGTATCATTCGTCGTTTCTATCTAGATCTGTTCATTTGACTTTGTACTGTATTCGGCCTCGATAGCGTCTGAAGTTCAATATATCGTCTATCTTTCAGTGTTCATCGTCTTCGATAGTGATTGACCTGAGTGATTCTGAATGCTGTTCTGATAGAGAGTCTTCTGAATACGATCGCAGTAGCTTCGAGCTGAACATCGAATGCAGATGCTTCATGCTGACTGATAGGCGAAGATGATAGAAGATACTCACTTTGACAGTGATTTGATAGAGATCTAGCTGTTTGTCTTTCAAATCTTTGCAGAGCCTTGTTGTCTTGACGTTTCTAGAAAATAGTCAAACCCAGTCATCTACTTCATAGATGACGTTTCGTCTATGTTTATTGATCTGAACTTCGATGATCAGCTTCGTCTTTTTCAATTGTTGACGACCGAAGTTCAGTAGCTCTTTCATTCGAATGACAATATCGTCTGCTTTTCTGACTTCAAGTCGTTCACGAGTTGTTTCGTAGTCAGTCGTATCTGAATCGAAACTCATTCGAGGGTGAAATTCTTTATTGAAGTAGAAGAGAATCATTGAAGTGATCGAGAAGATATTGAAATTGTCACTGAACTTCATCATAGATATTCATTTGATTCAGTCGTTCTGCATGTAATTGCAGTAGGTTCTAAGTTCGCGTTCGACGTCTTGATTGACTCGTTTCGATTGATTGTCGATCTCAGAATGATAGACTGTGAATAGACTAGCTGTGATTCTCAGTCGCTTACAAAGACTTTTTCACATAGTCGATATGAATTGAAAGTCTCTGTTCGAAACAATAGAACTGAGTAGATCATGCAGTCGATAGACGTTTCATAGCATGATTCAAACCGTTTCTTCGACTGAGATGTCATCGTCTTCTCAATGACAGAGAACATAGTGACGTTCTTTGATGAGGCGACATATGATTGTGCAAATGACGTTATAGCCTTCTGACAGAAGTAGTTCAGTGATGAAGTTCATAGCTATATCTTTTCAGCGTTTCTGTGAAATTGGAAGAGAATGATGAAGTTCATTGATGCTATTTCTAGGGGCTTTGCTTCGCTGACAAGCATGACAGTTCCGAATGTACCGTCGAATAGTAGCTCGATGATCTGATCAATAGTAGAAACGCTGAACTAGGTCGATGATTCGTCTATTGCCGAGATGAGAGGTTGAAGGTTGATCATGCACTTCTTGTAGTAATTCCGTGTGCATGTTCTCAGAGACTCACAGTAGATCTTTTCTAAATAGAACGTCGTCAAGAATTTTGCAGTTCTTCAGTTTAGTGGTATGAAATTTGAGCTTGTTTTCGTTCATAGCTTGTCTATATTCGCTGCAGAGCTCATCTGTTTGATTGATCATTCGTACTCGTTGATAGAGATTTGCTTCCGATTCAATAGATAGAACATCGACTCTATCGAGAGTCAGAATAGTCTGAAAACGATCTTCAAGACGCTGAGCTGATTCAGAGACGTTCGCTAGAAACATTCTGATTAAAGCATCGACTTTAGTGTTCATTTTGCCTGATCTAAAGATGATCTGAAAGTTGAACTTCGATAGAATGTTCAGATAGTTGACTTGTCGTCGACTCAACTGTTTGTTTTTCATGAAGATCTTCAAAGTCTGATGATCGATGAACATCTGAATGAGTAGTTCAGTGCATTTCAGCTCGAGTCGTCAGTGTTCGAAGCATCGAATAATGACTAGCAATTTCTTGTCATAGATGTGATAATTGATTTCAGCGAAGATCATGCTTTTACTGTAGAAGATCATCGAATGAAGAACTCTCTCGTCATCGTACTGAGATAGTATTTCATCTTTTACATAGTTCGAAGCATCAGTCTTCAGAATAGCTTGTCGTTTGAGATCGAAGTGACGAAGTACTGAGATCGAGCTGACTTGTTTCTTTAGATTGTCAAAGACTTGAACACAGATCTCGTTTCAAACAAAAGACGTGTTCTTTCTAGTCAGCTGAGTGAACGGTTTGACTAACTTCGAGAAGTTCTTAATGAAACGACGATAGAAGTTAACAAATCTCACGAAGTCTTGAATTTCTTTTAGATTGATCGAAGTGATTCAGCTGACTATGACTGTCACTTTGCTGAGATTTATACGAAGATCTAGTTCTGATACGATGACTCTCAGAAAGACAGTCTCTTCTACATTGAATTCGCACTTTCGAATATTCATCTGCAGTTCAGCTTCGCGTAGTCAACTCAATACTAGTTTGACGTGATTTCTATGCTTCTTTCTCATTTTGCTATAGATGAGAATGTCATCTAGATAGACTTGACAAAAGTCGTTCAGAAAGTTTCATAGAACGTCATTCATATATTGCTGAAAGAAGATCAATTCGTTAGTCAGTTCGAATGATAGCATCTTGTATTTATATGCTTCTAAAGCAGTGATAAAAGTGATGTAATTCTTGCTATTGAAATGCATTTGAAGTTTGTTGAACGCTGATATAATGTTCAATCTAGTCAGATGCTTGCAACTCACTATTTTATCAATGATCTCGTCTATCAGCGATAGAGAATATCTATTTCTTTTGAAAATGACATTTAGCTTTTGATAGTTCACGCAGAATCGAAGATCTTCATTTGCTTTGAGAGCGAATAGAACGAGAAAGAAATAGAGAGTCTGACTAGAAGTGATGAATTTCTTCGACAGATTCTTGTTTAAGTACTTCTTTACTTTCAGAAGTTTGACAGAGAACATTCAATAGACTCGACAGCAAGAGAGCGTTGAATCACTGATGAGCTCAATTTTATGATCATAGAAGCGATGAGAGTGTTAGAGGCCAGCATAGAGCGAGTCATATGGGTGTAATGTAACGAGTATATAAATGCTAAGGAAGGAAAGTATCTAGAAGGGAAGAGCCGGCTATCTATATGACTCAGGAGAACATAAGCTAACCCTGAATAGGGTTGACTTCGGAACAAGCCTATGCCCTAGCGACGAGCGATCGGCGATAGCTCTCAGGATAGCCATCAACATAGCCATCAACATAGTCATCAACATAGCTACCAACGAAGATGCGTAGCTAGGATCGTAACAGAGAGAATAGTTTATTCAATTGAGCTCGATCAAAAACATCTAGAAACTCATGATATTTCGATGACAGCTTTGCTTTAATATCTTTCAAATTCTGAGTCGTTTCATTGATTGAAGAGACGTTTAGAGCGTTCAAATTACATTGAGTATTGTACGCGATTTCTCTATTGATGTTCGTCATGAATAGAGCAAAGACTTTGATCTTGTCTCTCTTTGAACGATTCAACAACGTTTTGAACGAAGCTGCGTCTATGCTTCGAATCGAGAATGACACTTTTCAAACGAATTGTTTGAGCATTATAGAGATTTTAGTCTGAGTGATTGAAGAAGACGAAGTTGACTGCGACCAACTTGAGTGCTTTGAATTGAGAAGAATCGAAAAAACCGAAATAGAAGTATTCAATTGATTCGGAAAAACAATGACGTCGTTTCGCATATTCAATAATATTTCGTTTTTGTTCATTCAGAGCTTATTCAATATGACTTCATGATGATCGATATCAGCTATCAGCATTGATACAGTCAATTTCTTATGACTTTCGATGATGAGATTGAATAGAATTTTATGAGTGATGATCTTCTTAGATATCTTTTCATCATAACCTCTTATTAGCTTCTCTTTTGCCAGTGATATAGATTGAATTCTCAGTTTCTCGCATACTTTATCGACTAGGTTAGAATGTATGATTGTGTAGACGACTGAATCACTGTCTATTAGAGAACGAAGGCTGAAAGATCGATTCTGAGAGATGAGATGAGTATCAATTAGAAACGACTTTTCAAAGTAATTTTCTTTCGATAGAATTTCGTCTAGTTTGCACAAAGATATAATCTCTATTCCTTCGATGACTTTTGAAGAGGTGACTAGTTTTTTGAATCGAAATCCGAATCGAAATCGAAGCGATCATATTCATTGTTCACTGCATTGATTCTAGTAGACCGATCGAGGCACTCTTTAGAGCTATGACCTGATTTATGACATATGAAACAGCTTTCGACTAGAATGTCTGCTTCTTTGACGCTAGTTAAAACCGCGTCGCGCGACTTTAGCTGATCAGGCTTCGAGTGATCGATTGACTGAGTGACAACAGTCGCTCTATGAAAGATAGTCTTAGAAAGATCATCGACGCGTTTGATCTTGTTCTTGATCTCTCGAATGACTCGCTGATCATTATTCAAATGAATCAGATAGAAACGAATTTCTTTTAGAAAACCAGATTGAACTAGTTGATCTATTCAAACGAATCGAAGACGAGAGTGTATTTTATCTTTCAGATCAGCGATCAGTTGCTTCTCGTGATAGTCTAGATAGAAAGATAGACGTTGAAACTGAGTATAGAATTCACTGAATTTCTTGAATTCTTGAACCAAGTTGTAGTATTTTCTACGAAAGTTGACTTCCTTATTCGAATCATCGAACAACTGAGCTAGCTCTTTCAAAAGATCGTCGACGATCTTATAAAGATTGACACAGTCACGTTCGCGTCTAGCTTGAATGATCTCAGCTGCGTCATCGAATAATCTAGAATGTATATAGCTCAATTTGACTCGTTCATTAGAAAAGAGATCGACGTTGATCTCTAGTTTATCCTGAATTTTTCCGTATCAGTTCTCTCAAGTAGAGTTCTTTTCATCAGTAAACAGCGAAGAATCAGGTATTTTTTGAGATCTAGAACGCTCAGAGTAGATGAAATCAGAAGAAGTGTTTTCTTTAGCTTGAAGTCTAGACTTCAACTCGTTGATTTCGTCTTCTTGTTGTTTATCTAACTCGTAGAGTCGATCTGTTTCTTCATCAAGAGCTAGGCTTCGAGTCTTTCAGATTTCGTAGAACACGGAGAATATTATCGTTTCAGCGAATGATTCGTCATCTTCATGAATGAATGATGCAGCACTTGATGATTTCGTTCGTGATTTCGATGAATCAGCATCAGAGGTTTGAGAGAAACGATTTCGAAATTCTTCGAAACGCTCTTCAGTAGGCGAACGACTAGACATGATGAGATTTGTTTGAAAGAGAGTCGAACGGATGACGATGTTCGACGATTTGAAAAAGAAAGACGTATAGAATGATGTTTAATCTTCAACAAAGAAGATGAGATTTGTTTGTTGATTGATTTGATTGATTCTCTAGCAAACAACGAAGATTCTTTATCGTTGAATCTATCGATCGATTTGATTCTTGAGCAATTCACGAAGATTCTTTATCGTGATTCTCGTAATCGAATGAACTTTGCGTACTTAACGAGCGATAAGTAGTCTAGCAATTCAAACAGTCTCGTCGTTGATTCTATTCAACCCCCTAGTGTTGTTCTATCTTTCGATTATCGTCGATCATCAGATAAACGGATTTCTTTAGACTCGTTCTGTCTAGACGAGTATGTTGAATGAGTAATGAGACCAGTATCGTGTGATTAACGAATTCTTAATATAATGTCAGAATCGTGCCTAGATGATACAATCAATGAAGATCAGAATTGATAGTGCTTGATCTTTAGAGATAGCTATAACTGAATATTAAGAATACAGAAGAAGATTGATACAAAAGCTTCTATTTATGTAATGTTCAGAGACTGCGCTAGGCCTGAAAGGAATGTGTTTGTGACACGAGAAGAATGTGATGTAGATGAACAAGATGTTGGTGAAAGAAAAGAATGTTGGGAAAGAAAAAGAGTGTTGAGTCATATCTGAGTCATATCTGAGTCATATCTGAGCCAAACCTGATGCGAATTGATTAGAGCTTCAGCCTTGTTCAGCCTTGGTATGCTCGTAACAGAAACACACATATAAGCTGCGAGTTCTATTCTGTAGATACTTTTCTTTCTTAGCATTTATCTATTAGTTAAATGACACTCATATGACTCGCTCTATGCTGATCTCTAACACTATGTCAGATGTCATAGCTAGTTAAAAGAATAGTTTTGAAAGTCTTATAATTAATCTGATTTTACATGTATTTGATCTTTGAAGATCATGTGATGAAGTTGTATGAATCATTTCTTACTGTCATGCTGAGAACTCAGTTTAGCTTTGATTGAAAAGACTCTTTTGATGACTTATCTTCATAAACAATCACAATATATAAATCAGAAAAGAACTTTTCTTTTATTTGACATCATTGATTCCAGACTATTTTAAATGAACATAACAGTAAGATTGACTTGTGCTTCTTCATATTCATATGAAATCAGTTACTCACAAGAGTTAGAAAAAGATATGTTGTAGAGATTTTTCTCAATTTCATAATGTTGCAGACTGTCATGATGTCAGATCATCAACACGATTTAAAACATAAATCATCAATATCTTAGATAATCTCGATTCATTGAACTAGTTCAATGAATCAAGTCATCAATCTAGTCATCATCATCTTAATTTAGTTTCAGCAATTCTGTTTCAATTATCTCAGTCATGTGTGCAAACTTCTGCAATCTTAAGTTAATAAAACTATTGTTTAGTCTTGATTCTGCTTGATTCATATATATAGAAGTTGAGCTCTCATTCTTTTCTTTCACTCTTTGTCTTTCATCTTGTACATTATTTGATATACTGTCTTGTATCTAGATTTTATCAAAGTAATAATAATAATATCAGTCTTTTATATTGATAGTACTTCTAGTCTAGCTCAGTCTCTGACACAGACGAGTTCTTCAAAGATTTGAGACTCTTTTATCGCAGACTGATTTGTAACTTGATCATTGAAAGAATAATCTTTGACTTTGAAAGATGATGAAATAAAGTCAAGAATTTGCTGTAGCATGAAAACAATGTTGATGATTTGTGAATCAAGAAATTCGAACTTGAATTTGATCAATGTGCACATGCTTTTGTTGAGTAATTTCTTGCTATCATGTTTTAATATGATGATCATTTCAAGAAGTCTCTTACAGAGTTCTATCATGAAATCGACTTGCATTTCGTTTCTTGTGAAAGCAGCTTGAACATTAAAATACTTTTTAGTGTTCTCAATTTCTGCTAGCTAATATAAGAGATCAGTCTTCATATTAATATGAGAAAAGTTCTCGAGATAAACACATACATCAACAGTCATATCAGCTTAATACTTCTCTCTTTCAACATTTTCAAAAGTCTGAATCTGAGCTGAAGTGACATGCTTCAATTTCTGAGTTACGTTGATTGATCTGAATTGATTGACACATATAGTGTCAATCATTGCTCATTGTCAACGAAGAAGTTCTGCTAAATTTCTGATGTCAATGTTTGAATACATCTTCTGAAAATGAATAAAATTCTTGATATAAACATCTTATGATGTTTTGAAAATGATTTATTTTGATTCATTCGAAGAAAGCATAATCTTCTGTCTCTTCAATTATTCTTTCTGAGCTTTCATAATATCATTTAATGTAGTTTTTGTCGTGACTGAATCAGTTGATGTATTCTTCATATTGATATGAAAGTTTTGCTTCTTAAAGACAATGTCTTCAATGATATTTACTTTGATAATCTTTGCAATCGTTGATGAAGCATCTTCGTACTTAAAGAAATAGTCATTCATGCTCATCATCTTTAAAGTATAGATAAATGCAATCTTGATCTCTGCTGTCTGCAGATAGTTTCTTCAGTCAGTTGAGTATGACTGTTCAGAGCATAGTCAAATTTTTCGAAAGAATCTTTTTCATATCATTGACACATTGAAACAAAATACTAGAAAAGTTCAGTCTCAAGATTGAAAGTGTCAGCTGTCGATGAATCTCATCTCTTCACTGCTCATCATTAACGTAGTGATGAGAATCAATATTTGAAATGCAGTTTTTCAACATTGTGAGAAGATTCACATCAATATACTCATTGATGTGCTCATTCAGCTCTTTGATATATCTTGTGATTCAATTCTTGTTTCATACTAGTATGAGAAACATTGCAAATATAGCAAAAGATATAATGAAAGATTGATCATCATTATTCTGTGACTTGAAGTGATTTGAATCATGCATTAAGTTCAATTTGTAAATCTTTAATATCATTTTTGAAAAATATGAATTGACTATTTTCAATTCAAATGTAAATATGAATCGCGATGATGAGAATAGACTTGATAAAGACTGAAAGAGACTATGTATTTTGTTGATGATTTTCAAAAAATGCTTTTCTTTAAAGAGTCTCAGATGTGAAGTTTTCAAGACATTTTGAAGATTGAAAACAGAAATTTCCTGATTTCAAATTGTTGCAAGCTTGAAGATGATCATTTTCTGTCGTTGTTCTGCTTCATTTGTTCTAAGATTCACTGTTTTTATACTCTCATACATGTATAAAAAGAGATTGACTAGAATTTGTGCAAGTTCAACTTGCTTAAGCATATTTTATGATGAAAGAAGTTTCATCTTCTTTCGAATTGTTATCAATGATTTTAATGAGTATTTTCTCTGCTTCATGATCACTTTCTGAGTATTCTTGACTATCAATATAATTCTAGCTTCAACACTTATTTTCTTGTACAACTTTCAAGACTCAATCACTGAGTAGTTAAATCAAAACATGCGAAAATTTTTCTTGTTTTTAAAGTTTATATAGACTGTGAGCTTTGCTTCATTCATGACGCAGTTGATAAAGATTTCATCTGACTCATCAGATAAATTTATTTTCTTCAAGTGAGTGAATGTTCAAACTTTTGTTTATAAAGCACATTAACTTCATCTTAATATGAAGATAGTTCAATAGTCATATCAGTTGATCTCTGAATTTTACAGATGTATGTAACATTGATGATTCTTTCAACTTTGTTGATGTGACTGAAACAAATAATGTCTTGATATATCAGCTTCATTTCAATATGAAAGTAAGTCAGTAAACATATCAACTTTTCTTTGAATGTGAGATTGAGTTTGAATGACATAACTGATGCAGATGATGTAGATGAATCAGATAATGTAGATGAATCAGATAATGTAGATGAATCAGATGATATAAATGACAAAGATAATGATTCTGCTGATGATTTTGCTGATGATTCTGCTGTTGATTCTGCTGTTGATTTCATTATTGATCATGTTACTTATGTTGTTGATGATGCTGATGATGCTCTTTGATGAGAATGTTAACTTTATATCAATGTAATAATAATTCACTAAATCTACTGTTTATTTCTTGCAAGACATCTTGATAAATGTGAAGATGTGAAAATGTAAAGATGTGAAGATGAGATGAGATGAGATCATGATAAAACTATTCTAGAAGATGTATTAATGAATTTAATAATTAGAATCTGATAGTAAGATGTAATACAACAAGTGATAATTTGACAAAATGAGAATGTGAGAATGTGAGAATGCAAGATAAAGAAAGAAAATAAGCTGTTATTCACTATTCTGACTAATCAAGTGAGATGTGCACTACATAAACACATTAGTGAACTTAGTATTTAGTTGATATTGATACAAAGATGTAACGCGACAAGTTGTAAATAAATGAAAGTAAGATTGACTGACAAGATGAAGTTATGTTGATGAGTTCAGATTCAAATGTTGATGTTGAAATAAGATAAAAATACTGATCAAATGCATGATATTCACAATGAAACAGCTTGTCAGAATACTTTGCTTTAGTAAATGAGATAGTAAGTAATCAAGTTGAATGATCAAGAAAATGTGATGTGAATAAAATGATGTTGTTGAGAAGATGATGTGATGATGTCTATTGTTCTCATACTGATATAAAGTCAAATGTCTATTGTTCTTATATTAATATAAAGTCAGTCATTCTCATCACTATCATTCTCATTACTGTCAATCTCATCACTGTCATCTCATCACTGTTCTCTTTATCATTTTCTTGATGTCTTCTCTATCGTCTTCTTAACATCTTCTTGATGTCTTCTTCATCATTCAGCTCAACGAGAGAAAAGTGCTTTAGCTGTATGTCTTGTTTATCTACTCTTCAAGTCTTCTTTTGCTTCAACAAAGTGATGATGATGTATTTGAGTCATGTTGCGTCATGTCGCATTTCTTTCAACTGAGTGATGTATATAGATATGATGTTTATGCTAGAATCATTGTGATCAGCATCTCGTTTGTATCAGTATGAGAAGAACATACTATGTTTACATTGATTAGCTAGAGAACGATTGCAAATCTATGATCTGTCTGATCAGATCATGAGTCATTAATTACTACTGTAGTGAGCAAAGATATATGTTTTTGCTTGAGTTCATTGAGAATCATATCGATATGAGAAGATCATTCTATGTCTATATTACTAACTACGAACATCAGATTAACATCTATGAGGTGGGTTTTGAATTTTGAGATGGGTTCACAACTTCGCTCGCCTGATGTTCGACATTCAACATCTGAGATTTGAGTTATTTCAGTTTGCACGATATGATCTGCCGTACCTAAAGTACTGTCGGGCTAAGGGACAAGTATGACAGAGGAGGTACTGTACTTCTCCGTCAACAATCACACCATTGTTTTTCGTTCTGGATGCTTCAGCATCAACCAAAGCCAACAAATGAAACGGCAAAAAAAGTAAGGGAGATGCTCATGATATACCCCCCTACCTTACGGTCGGTATTGTGAGCCAGTCGCAGGAACACTGTTACCTTGCTGCCGGTCGGCCTCATGCACACCTTAGATACCATAGCTAAGGTACCTCAGCCTTTATACGGCACAGTTGCATGCGGTGTCTCAAGTGGCTTAATCAATAATCGCTCTCATCTATTGTTCAGTAGCCAATGAGCTTACTGCGATGGTCCCCGGGATTCCTAGATAATTGGGCTGTTCAGCCTATATCAATGTGGCGGACGGGTCGAGGGTCTGGGTGCATGAATAACGAAATTCGTATCTGGGATTTTCTCTTCTGTTGAAATATGTTATATGACACACATCCAAAACAACCGTGGCAATCGGAAGAGTATGGTATGCATAACATGGGGGAGTGTTGAAATATGCTATACATCCCTGAATAGGATTGTTCCAAAGTGTGATCACATTTTGGCCGATTCGTAAAATCAACATCTTCTTCGTTCTCAAACCTATCGATTGGAAAGTTCGCTCCTTTTGAGTCGCCCTAACCCACATCATCTAAATATCTGATCTATAATCCGGCAAATCCTGAACTCAAAAATAATTTCAAGATTAGTGGGCCACAAAATACTATATAGGAATAGGAAAAGACTGCTTGCGTTTGGAGCAAGATATTCAAACGAGGGCCTGTAATAGTGGCTGCGTCAACAACGTCCTTGGAAATTACTTGCTATGCTGGTTTCTTTCGAGCGATTTTCTATAATATTGTGTACTGCGGTCTGAAGGAATCAATTGATCTTACCTCTGACGAGCATCGAATCATATATAATTGAAGGATTTGTCAAAGGTCGCCGAGCTATTTCAACTTTCAATCGCGCCAACACAGAGGCAAATTGCTAACAAAGGCTTGTGTATCTTACCTACAAGGCCACAAATTCTGTACCGACTACGCGATAGAAGCCATGTCGGAGGGACCTGGCCTTGCGTGGCCTGATCAGACCAAGGCTTTAGTTATCATTGCTCCATATGTATCTTTGCTCACCATCGGAATGGCATTAGTGATGTTGAGGATTTAAGTACGTGCAAGAATTGTTCGAGCCGTATGGATAGATGATTATACGATTGTGTTGGCCTTGCTTAGTGACGGCTGCAGTACGTATCGCATCCAACGTGAAAGGGTGCTGACGGTGACCTAGATATTTGCTTTTGTGTATCTTGGTATAGTCGCTGATGCTGTACATTCTGGTCTCAGGGGACATTCCCAGTACTTCTCCTTTGAACAACAGTCTCATGGTGCAAAGATGCTCTATATATCTGAGCCCACAATTATGATCTCTTGCATGTTTACCAATGTGGCAAGTCTACCGCGCTTCAATGCTTAGTCTACACATAGACTAAATCCGAAGACAGTGCTTGCTGTTTCCTATGACTTGATACTTGTCACGCTACCAATATTATTCTTGTGGAAATTTCAGGCGGACGCACTGACTAAAATGGGCATCAGTTGCCTTCTGGGTCTAGGATTGTTGTAAGTCTTCCTGCCCTAATGCAATAAATCGGGCAGTCTCTGAGCTATCAATTGCAGCCCCGCTGTTATACGTCTGGTGGCAGCTTTTTTATACAGATCTCGGAGCTCCGTCGATTCCACAAGTACGTCTAGTCTGAGACTTGCTCATGACACCATGTGGTTTGTTGGCTAACCAGCTGCTGGAAGATGCGTTAGTAGACCGCTTAGTATTGCGGTTGTAAGCTCGTCTAAGTCATTCCTCTCTAAAGTTCTAACGCTGATCACAATGATTACTAGTCTAGAAGAGTTGGTTGGAATAATCGCCGCCTGCATCCCAAAATTAAGGCCACTCTTCAGACCCAAAGGAGTATCGAACGATGATCATCAGTCTGCCAAGAGTGACGACCTGTACCATCAGAATAGGCAGAAGCGCTTCCAAGACCCCTACTCTATCACTCGTGCGCCCCGATCAACCACCGAAGATCTGGATGGAACGAATGGAGATAGGAGTTTCTCAGACGCATCTGCTGAGCAGATCTTGGTCCCCATCAATGGTAGCGAATGGATCAAACCAAGGACCGTCTCGCCTTTGATGAGTCCATGAGAGTATGCCTCTCGCGCTCCACGTGATTCCACATGTATATTTTCGCAAGAAAGAAACTAATACGGTATATCTTCGATGATACGGTCTACGATGTCTGAATGCCTTCTTGGAAAGAACGAAATATCTATCGCTTACCTTGTGAAATTTATCGACGTACCAGTCCACATCACTACCTCATCGGGCCATCTCGCTACCGAGTAGCCAACTTCATGGTTGTCAGCCTAACGTCTCACATTTCGTTTTCGCTGTTGCAATTTGTAGTATGCGTCTATGGGCAATATATAGAACTCGATTCTAATCTAACCGAGAGGCTAAAACGCTACACTTAATGAAATTTGTCTATATTCCATGACAGAGATAGCAGTGATCTACCATATCATGTACTAAGGACAAGACAAGTGGCAACCAGACCTACTAGTGAGCTCAGCATCAGGAGTAGGATCAAGATCTTTACTAGATAGATGGTAAGAAGCAGAGCCAAACGAGCGAACACCTCAAAGAATATATCGCCTCGATCGGTGTAAATTATGTATTGAGTTCTAGGCCTCAAAACAGGTGTTGGAAAACGAGGTCATATGGGGGCATTTAGTAGGTAGGTTGAAGCTGAATAGGAGTCTATCTAGGAGGTGGAAGGTGAAAACTCTACTAGCGGGCCAAATCACACCTGAAATTCCAACAACAGGGAGAGCTTCGTCTTCATAAGACAGGCCGGGCCATTAGGGGCCATTGAACCATTCTGAGGCCAAAGGGTTGTGTTGTCGAAGCCACGCGGAATAATTCCGTCCGTAAGCAATTACAGTAGTTTCCTTTTTCCATCAAAATTACCCCAAGCTCTGCACAGCCATCTGTCTCTCTGGATTCTGCACATTCTGGTCATAATGGCGGATTTCCAATCCATTGCACCACGGGATCACGAAGCATATATGCGCTTCGCGTTGTCCCTCGCGGAGAAGTCCGACCCAAAGCCAACAAATTTCCGTGTTGGAGCCGTTCTTGTCGACGAAGCCTCGAACCAGATACTGTCAACGGGATATACTTTGGAGCTGCCAGGAAACACGCATGCCGAGCAATGCTGTTTTGAAAAGTTTAGTGCTTCGAAGGGTGTTGCAGCAGACGACGTTGGAACGGTCTTGCCCGAAAGCACGGTTCTTTACACCACAATAGAACCTTGCAACAAAAGATCAATTGGCAACTTGCCATGTACGGAAAGGATCCTCAAAACGAGGTCAGCTGCCAAGGGTGGCATAAAGACCGTCTATCTCGGGGTAAAAGAGCCAGAAACATTTGTCGGAGAGAATAAAGGACGAGCAAAACTTGAGGAGGCGGGCATTGAATGCGTGCACGTGACTGGTTTCGAAAAGGAGATCTTGGATGTCGCTACAGCAGGTCATCCATCGTGAATAGAACAATGGTTCTCCATTCTCCTCAATAAGGTATCGAAGCTTTGATCGATTGGAGCTCCATGTCATGTGATCTCGTGTCACACAGACGGGAACCAATGACGGAGCGGCCTTCGGAGATTAGCCTGGTCCGAACTGTCATGATGCAATATCTGACAATGTTGCGCTCAAGCGTACCACAACGCCTTCAGTGATCTTAAACGATGTATTCTCTCACTTTTTCCCTTTTACAAACTTCTCATGCGTTATTCTACTATTCCATCCAATTTCCAACGGACTTTCAATCAGTCAAAAATCTCAAACCGAATACTTACTGCGAAACTAAACCAAAGCTCACCAATCCATCAGTCCCGCAAGATGTCTACAGGTTTGCCCACCATTGTAACCGCAGCTCAAAACGGAGAATTAATGTTTGTTCTAGTCGACGCCAACATTGAGAACACCAACATCAAGACTGCTTCTGGTGTCTCGCTAGACGATCACCAAAAGACGCTTGTCGGAAGTGTCCTCGACGTGAGGGTTCCAATCATACTATCATTCAATTTAGTGGATTAATGTGCACTTCAGTTGTTCGCTGGACGCCCTTCGCTCAAAAAACTTCAACTATGGGCCGATGACGGCGTCTTCGAGGACCCTATCACCAAAGCTGAAGGCCGAAAGCAGTACGAGCCTCAATGGGTAGGCCCACCCGCCCCCACAATCCCCTCGATCTCTAAACTTCTACCCTAGTACGGCCTACAAACCGCTTTCAAAGAAATCGAGCGCCTCCACCACGAAGTAACCAGTGCCGGCAACCCCATTCAGATGGATATTAAAACCCGATATGTCGTCAAAGGCATCGGTAAAGAACAGACCATCGCCAGCAAGATCAACATCTTCTATGATAAGGCTTCAGGGAAGATCACGAAGGTTGAGGACAAGTGGAACGGGAATCTACCAGACAGTAGCTTCACGAACGTAAGTATTGAACAACTTTTTAGTCCGTGGTGGTGGGTGCATTACGGCGAAGGTTGGGCGTGGTGGACGTGGAGTTTCACATGGGATACATGGTGGTGGCAGGTGCGTGGAAATCCACCACTTACCTGCCACCGTCTGATGAGAACATGACTGAGTCAAAGTATCGAGATTGTTGCTGACATATTGATAGATTTTCCGCCAACTCAACTCCGTTACCGTGCCCAAGTTTGTCGGCGTCCCTAAGTCTGACGAGGAAGACGCGAAGAGGGGAAACCAGTAGCTCTCCCAGCTGCTTGAGCCCTTTGTTTAATGGCAAATAGCTAGCTTCTTGTATTAAGAAAATATAACGTACGAATCACAAGATAAAAGCAACCTTTCTATCTCTTGTATTCAAAATGCCCAACTGCCCAAGATTAGTCCCGCCAACATTGTTCTGACTGGCAAGCCCCTAGTCCCAACCGTACCAGCATTCACAATGATGATCCCCCCGCTTCCCAATGCTCCCCCAGGTGTGACTCCCATGGTCGCCACAGCTCCCACCCCCTGCGTAGCTCCACCCTCCCCTACACTCGTACCTCCACCTCCATTCCCCCCCGATGCACTCCCATGACTGATCGTCCCCCTACAAAAATCTCCCATCGGGCAGCACGCCACATCCCCGCCATCATCGAACGCACAGTTCTGGTTCGTTGCGCAACACCAGCTCGGTTCGCCAATGGTTTCGCAGGAGAGGTGGTCTAGGGGACAGGAGGGGGGAAGACCGGCGGGGACGAAGGGATCGGTGGTGGTTGAGGGGAAGGGGGGGAGGATGGCGGATGGTTGGGGTTGGCTCGGGGAGGAGGAGGTGGTGATAGAGATAGAGATGGCGGGGGAGTAGTTGATCTGGTTTATTGTGGTTGCCGGGATGAGAGGGGTGAGAAGGAGGACGGCGAGGAGGGGGTAGGGGAGCATTTTCGGAGAGAATGTAGGGTGAGTGAAGGGGCAAAGGAGAGCAATGTGAGTGATAGCAGGAGTCTTGAATAGACGGCAGCGGGAAATTGGAGTAGAGAAAGTCGAGCTTCGTCTGAACGCAGCAGTGAAAAACACAACCAGACGGTGACGATGAACCTAAGCAGGCCTCTAGAAACAAAAAAGGTGCAGGATATCGTGCAGGATATCCAACAACATCGTTTTTCCGTGCACGACAGCTGTCATGATAGATCGCTAGCGAACGGGACGAGATTCAAGGGTTGAATGTTCGGTCTTGTGCTGTTATACAGCTTGCTGAGTATGATAACGTTGGTATTGGAGGTTCGTCAGACCTGTTTGATAATGATGCGTGATGTTGGGCAAACAATTGATGAGGGATAGTTAGTTCTCTTGATCCGCTGGCGATGGGGCTGGAGTATGCTTGAGTGGTGGATACATATTGCGAAGCCATTTGCTTGCTCTTCGAAACGAACCGTGTTTTTCTGAACGGACGAACTTGTTTGTCACTTGGTGAAGGCTGCGGGACGCACTTGCCCTAACACCGCTTTATATTGAAGACTTCAAATGTCTATTGGTTGGTGTCACGTGAGGTTGGCTTTAGGCCCGGGGTAACCTCGGCATCGCCCGAGACCGATCATGTCAACCAGTCTAGTTCTCCAACACCATGCCACAAACTGTTCTCTAACAAGTCTGATTCCGTACCCGCCATACACTCGCACAGTGGTCTCAACGAAAATGCCATGCCCATCTCCCCTCACCCTCCCCTAACATTCTACCCAGCCTACTGCTTCCCCCTCGCCCCAACCCACAACACCTGGGCGAAACTGACCGCCGCCGACGTGCACGCGCTGCGAGAACGGTCCGGATTCGAGGGTCAGAACCTCTACTTCTACCTCAACCATCCCATAAAATGGGTGCGACTGGTGGGCGTGATTGTCGCGTTCGATGTTTTCCCTACGAGATGGATCATGGTGCTAGATGACAGCAGTGGGAGTACGATTGAGGTTACTTGTGGGCGATCTGCGGCGAGGGTTTCTATGGAGAAGGGTGTGGCAACAAAGGGCGCAATTAGTTTGGGCGGGGTTACTTGCGCTGGTGAAGATTCACAGATCGGTACGACTGCTACGGGGCGCACTATAGATCTGAAAGGAGTTGATGTTGGGGCTGTGGTCAAGGTTAAGGGCGGCATTGGAACATTTAGGGGAGAAAAGCAGCTGTTTCTGGAACGGCTATGTACGTATTAAGAGATCCATCTACATTGCGCCACCTGTCCTCGTAAATCGCGGGTTGCCTTTGGAAGATGACCTTACTAATACTGCGTCTTTGTAGCTCTAATCCATAGTACCTCCGAAGAAGCTGCCGCCTGGAGCGAGCTCTCGGAATTCCGCAAGGACATCTTGAGCAAGCCATGGGTGTTGAGCGAGAAGGAACAAGCCCGGGCAAAGCGAAAAGCTGAGGGATTGGACAAAAATCGGGAGCGTAAGGCAAGGGAGGAGCGCAAGAGGAAGAAAGAGCAACAAAAAGAGAAGGCCCAACGCTCTATTAATGAGAGGCACAGAGGGGATCGAGGTGGTGAAGGAGAAACTATCAAAAGAAAGGAAAATGACAACGGACATCGGGCGGATGGGGAGCGGCCACGACGGCTTGACAGAGAGCCGAAGTTGGGGACGTCTGGACTCGCGGTGGCCAGGGTGAAGGTGACAAAGCCGGCGGTATCAGGGAATTTTGACGCTTTGGGACTGTAAATAATGTGGACTTAATGGGAGACGTTGGATTGGTGTGGCGTTTGGCTTGGATATACCCCTTGTTGCCTGGTTTTCTGGTATAATCTATTGATGCGGTTGGAGTATTACATTACGGATTGGATAAATCGTACATTGTAATCTCCTCCCTGTTGATGTTTTTCCTGACCATGATCTGCGTTGATGGATATCAAAGCCGCATATCGAGGGCTATCGTCCAGTAGCCAATCAAAATCTCGCTTACCCGCGATGACCTCCACGACTTCTTCCGTCCGCCGCCTTTGATCCTTGGCCACCTACACTCAAACCACTGCCCGCTACACCTCTCAACACCGTATCTCACAATCATCATGATCTCACGGCAGGCTGTAACCCTGCAACCCATCAACACCCTCTCTCACCGCGCCCTCCCCCTCGTCTCTGCCGCCTCTCGAAGTATAACCCCCCGGCAACAACGCCGAGGGCTGGCTACTGTACAAGATGGTCCACCGCCTAAGAAGACACACTTTGGAGGATTGAAGGATCAGGATAGAATATTTCAGAATCTTTACGGTCATCATGGGGCGGACTTGAAGAGTGCTATGAAGTATGGGGACTGGTATAAGACAAAAGAGATGATATTGAAGGGTCATGACTGGGTTCGTACACTGGTCATTGGGTACAGACCGTGACGCTGACTCAGGACTATAGCTCATCTCAGAGATCAAAGCCTCTGGTCTTCGAGGTCGTGGTGGGGCTGGATTCCCTTCGGGGATGAAATGGGTATGGCAGTCTAGCTATTCCAACTGGCAACCATAAACTAAATTTCTAGTCCTTTATGAACTTCAAAGACTGGGACAAAGACACCAAACCCCGTTACCTCGTCGTCAATGCCGACGAAGGCGAACCCGGAACCTGCAAAGACCGCGAAATCATGCGCAAAGATCCCCACAAACTTATCGAAGGCTGTCTCGTTGCCGGCAGAGCCATGAATACAAGTGCAGCCTATATCTACATCCGTGGCGAGTTCTACCACGAAACTACGGTCCTCCAGCGAGCGATTCAGGAAGCGTACAAAGAGGGCTTGATTGGGAAAAACGCTTGTGGTAGTGGATACGACTTTGATATTTATATACACAGAGGAATGGGCGCATACGTTTGTGGAGAAGAAACATCGCTCATTGAATCACTGGAAGGAAAACCAGGGAAGCCCAGGCTAAAGCCCCCCTTCCCCGCCTCAGTTGGTCTCTTCGGTTGCCCGTCAACTGTCGCCAACGTCGAAACCATTGCCGTCGCTCCAACCATCATCCGCCGTGGCGCTAGCTGGTTCAACTCGTTTGGTCGCGATCGTAATGCCGGTACAAAGCTTTTCTGCATTTCCGGTCATGTAAATAATCCTTGTACCGTCGAAGAAGAAATGAGCATTCCCCTCCGTGAGCTCATCGACAAGCACTGCGGTGGCGTCCGCAGCGGATGGGACAATCTCAAGGCTATCATCCCAGGAGGATCGTCCACCCCAATCCTCCCCGCCAAAACGTGCGACACCCAGTTAATGGATTTCGATGCTCTAAAAGACAGCCAGTCCGGTCTCGGCACCGCGGCCGTCATTGTCATGGATAAATCCACAGATGTCGTGAGGGCCATCTCAAGACTCGCGTCGTTTTACAAGCATGAAAGTTGTGGGCAATGTACGCCATGCCGAGAAGGCAGCAAATGGACGGAGCAGATCATGAAACGGTTCGAGAAGGGCATGGCGCGCGAGCGCGAGATTGATATGTTGCAGGAACTGACAAAACAGGTCGAAGGCCATACTATCTGCGGTAAGCCCCCGCCCACTTTCTTCTTAACTCTCCCATCCCCATCCCGTGCCCCTACCCTTACCCCGCCACAAAAGAACATAACTGATCACCAAACCACAGCCCTAGGCGAAGCCTTTGCCTGGCCCCTCCAAGGCCTAGTCCGGCACTTCCGCCCCGAACTCGAAGAAAGAGTAAGAGGGTATGCGGCAAAATCGGGTGGCGAATCCAGAGCTGGTGGATGGATACATGATGCGCAGAAGAGGGGGATGTTGATATCGCCAGGGCAATGAGGTTGAGGGGAAGAGGGAGGGGGCTGGGGGCTGGGGGCTGGGGAGTGTATATAGGGTGTTGGAGGTGGTTGGGGGTGTTCGGAGTCGGGGGTTGTGGGTTGTAGGTTGTGGATTATAGCAGGGCGATGGTTAATCAGGGATACAGATAGCTGTATCAAAGAATCGATTCAGTCCCTCGATATCAAATCTCCCATATCCACTACAGGACCCTCCCTCATCCCTCCCAATCCCAGCAAAACCCCCTCTCTTCTCTCATCTCTCATCTCTCATCTCTCATCTCTCATCTCTCATCTCTCTTCTCTCATCTCTCATCTCTCTTCTCTCATCTCTCATCTCCACCCTCCACCCTCCACCCTCCACCCTCCACCCTCCTCCTCGAACCAATCAATCAATCAACAACCAACCAACCAACCAACCAAGCAATCAACCAACCAACTAACCAACCACATCCCTAAAAACCAACATCCCGACAGTGTGGACATTGGTTGCTGTGTCACAACCCGGATCGTGGACAGAGGGGAAGGGAAGGGGAAGAAGGGGGAGTGGAAGAGGGAAGAGGGAAGAGGGAAGAGGGAAGAGATATATCCAAAGATGGAATACCGGGAATCGGGGGGGGTCAGGGGCGGGCGCGTCCTTTGTGTGCACGATTATACGATTAGTCTAGTTTTACAAACTTCCCTATCCCTGTCCCTATTCCCATTTCCATCTCCATCTCCTACCCCCCCCCCCAAAAGACCCAATGCCATTTCTGAACCCGAATAGAATGGAATTGCGAATATGAGGCTTGAGCACCTCGAATCCGGTGTTTGACCGATTATAGAATTTAGGGGACTGGACAGATTCATATAAGGGTTAGCTGTTCTGAGGAACGGCGGATGGATAGTGTTGGGAGGGTCGCTGTTGAGGGACGTCTTTTTTGGATGGAATGCGGTGGTTTGGTTGAGAAGGGGGGGGGGGGGGGGGGTGCAAAGTTATGGCAAACGCGTTA